>Ga0247823_10000387_pt1 | contig 38049 bp, 66 predicted proteins | sample 13C_PalmiticAcid_2_FD_192426 | JGI IMG/M metagenome (GOLD analysis project Ga0247823, IMG submission 192426) | Soil microbial communities from agricultural site in Penn Yan, New York, United States - 13C_PalmiticAcid_Day30 | ecosystem: Environmental > Terrestrial > Soil > Agricultural land...
ACCCAGGTGGACGGCGATCAAGTGACCGTCCGCATCCTCGCAAAGGTGCTCGCGGCCTACCGCGACTTCTCCTAAGCCTGTTCACAATTTCAGCGAAATTACAGGTTGGTCACAAGCTGCGCAGTGCTTCACTAGTTTTCTTGTTGACAGCCTACTAGTCGCCTAGTAAGGTCATCCCCAGACAACACGAGCCATGGGGCTTGTGGAAGGGGGTTAGATGACCAAGGCAATCTTCAACAAGCTGGACCAGATGGCCGCTGCGATCGAGCAGCTGATGGAGGAGGTCCAGACCAAGATCGACGCCCTTCAGGAGAAGGTTGACGATCTCGAAGACAAGCAGGCTGACCGCGAGACTGAGGCGCGCCAGACCCGCATCGATGAACTCTCCGAGAAGATGGACGAGCTGCAGTCAGCAGCCGACGACCTCGAAAGCGCGAAGGACGCCATCGAGGCGGCCCGCGATCATTTCGACCCGAACTCGTGAGGCCGCCTGATGTCCCCCACCCTCACCGAGCGCAACCCGTCTGAACCCGCTGGCGCACTTGCTGCAGCGATGGCTGAACTCACCAGCCGTTTCGATGCTGTTGATGCCGCCAAGGCTCGCGTCGACGCTGACTGGATCGTCATCCGCTGCCGCGCCATCCGCGCGCAGAGCGATGTCACAATCACCGGCCACGGCTGGGCTGGCCTCGACCAGCTGACCGAGCATCTGCAGTCCTCAGCCCATGTGCGCAAGAACCGCGCTGGGAACCTGCTGCTGGCTCGTCGTCAGCAGCTCAAGGGCCACAGCGCCGCCGATGCTCTCGGGGCCGCTCGCCGCCTGCGCGTCGAAGAGAAGCACCGCGCCGGTCTTGAGGACTGCGCCGCGAAGCTGGCCGTTCTCGACGTGACGCTGGCCGCCTACGCCACCGAGCACGCAGAGGGCCGTATCGGGGTTGCCAGCATTGGCGAGCTTGTCAGTGGGAGGGAAGTCGCATGAACAAGTTCAAGCACCACAAGTACACGTGGTCGCGCCCATGGGGCGATGTCCGTCACTGCTGGGAACTGGTCGGCCCGAACGGGGCCATCCATTTCGCGGTGACGATGAGCGACCCGAAATACGGTGGCCCGACCGCTGGGCTGGAGTTCCACAGCCTGACCGGTGAAGGCGCTCCGCACCATCTTAACTGCCACCTGACGGGCGGGCGCTGCTGGCACGATGGAACGTCGCTCTACGCAAGCGAAAGCGTCTGGCCAACCGTCGAACCGATGCTCCGCCACGGCGACCACGAGGGCATCTTCCGCACCCTTGAGTGGGAATACGACCGTCACTTCGAACGCGACGACGATCCCTCCCGCATCCCCGATATCCAGATCAAAGGAGCTGCGTAGATGAGCGGAACCAGTGAAGTCTTTGACGACGACGATCTGCGCGAGATCGAGCGCATGATCCCGGCTGAACTGCTCGGTCACGTCCTGACCGAAAACCCGATCCACCAAGTCTATTTCCGGGCTGGGCTGCTCGCCTGCCGCGAGTACATGGCGAAGTTCATTGAGCAGGGCGGCGACGCCACGACTGCCGCTTCGATCCGCGCGAACTGGTGGCCGCAGCTTGGGCCAGATCCCGGCAGACCGAGAGCCTACCGCTTCGAGGAAGTCGCGGAGGAATACGAGCAGGAGAACGGGAAGCCGGGCTGGAAATCGCTGCCAATGGACCCGAGCACTGAAGCGTTGTCTCGCGCTTGGGATTTTCTTGGGAGGCCGGAATGATCCTCCCAAACAGCCCCGAATTGTCCGTTCGCGACTATTTTGCTGTTCACTGCGATCAGCCTGGGGAGGCGGAGATTGCGAGTGCCGCCGGACTAGTCTGGGACAGCGGCATGCTGGTCATCCCGAGTGAGCACGACAGCATCGATGAGCGCGTCACGTTCAACCAGTGGTGGTGGCGCCTGCCTCAGGCAGAGCGGTTCGCCCTGTACGCAAAGGTCCGCTACTCGATGGCCGACGCTCTGCTTGCGGAGCGCTCGAAATGAGCCCGTCGCCCCTCCCCTCTCCCCTCCCCATAAAGCCAGCACCAGCGCGAGAGCCTGAGCTGGTGAGCAAGTGGACGATCGTCAACGACGAGTGGGTGTCCGTCTATCGCCAGATTGTCCGGACCAGCTCCGGACTTCGTGAAATCCCTCAACAGGCAATTGCCAGGAGCGAGAAATGAGCCGCGCCCTTCGCTTGGCTGCGCCGGCCGCTGTTGCCGAGCCCGTCGCCAGCTTCGACTACCGCAACCTTACCGACCTGCATTTCGCGCTGAGGTCGGCTGATGAAGCTGTCCAGATGGCCCGTGCAACTCCCCGCCGCACTGAACTGTCTGAACTGGTCAACCAGCGTGATGCGGCCGTCGCCGAGGCTCTGGAAAATCTCCGCAAGGTGCTGCCATGAACGACTATCTCGCAGCCGATGTATCCTACACCAGCAACGCTATCGACGCCATGCTCAAGGCCTATCCTGAGCTGATGGACGACGAGGTACTGCGCTCCGACATGCTCGAAGCCGAGACCTCGCTGCCGGCAGTCGCATCGAAGATCATCCGCGCCCGCCAGGAGCGACTGGCAATGGCCGAAGGGCTGAACCTCTACATCAAGGATTTGACCGAGCGCCGGGACCGGCTGGCTCGGGGCGCAGACGGGCTCAAGGGCCTGCTGCTGAAGCTGATGGCTACGGCGAAGCTGCCCACCCTGCCACTGCCCGAGGCGACCGTGAGCGTGCGCGCCGGCAATACGTCCGTGTCCATCACCGACATAGACGAACTGCCTCAAGGCTACTTCGAGATCGAGACCCGGCGTGTGCCCGATAAGGCGGCGCTGAAAGTCTCTCTCGAGGCCGGCCAGAAGATCCCCGGCGCGGCTCTCGTGACCGGCGAAAACATCCTTACCGTTCGCGTGAAGTAAGGAGAAGCCGCCCAAACAAGCCCGCGCCTACCTCACACAGAACCCAAGCGAAAGCACTCAAATGAACATCAACGACCAGTTCCCCAGCAAGTACCTCAAGGCCGCAGACCTCAACGGAGGCGAGGCCGTCGTCACCATCAAAGACTGCATCATGGAAAGCCTTGGCGAGGACCGTCGCCCGGTCCTGTATTTCGCCGGCAAGGAAAAGGGCGTGGTCCTGAACAAGACCAACGCCACCAACATTTCGGATGCCTATGGCGGCGACACTGACGAGTGGGTCGGCAAGAAGGTGGTTCTCTACACTGCCTACGTCGACTTCCAGGGTAGGTCCATGGAGGCCATCCGCATCCGCCCAGCCAAGGCCCACGACGGCGCGAAGCGGGCAACCGTGGAGCCTGACTTCGACGGCTCGCCGGAGCCTCCGCCGCCGCGCGAGTTCGCACCGGCCGACGACAGCGACATCCCTTTCTGAGATCAACCCAGCAGGGCGGCGGCGGGGATAGTAACCCGTCGCCGATTTCTCCGTGACCGACGCAGCGATCATCGAAGCCGAATACGTGGAATGGAAGATGGTGAAGACCCGCAAGGCGCTTCAACTGATCTTCGAGGTTCCGCTCGAGAAGCAGGCGTTGGTGCAGGCTGCGCTCGGCACGCCGATGCCGGATACCAGCACGCCGGTTGCCATTGCTCGCCTCAACCTCGCAGCCTTGACGCAGGCTGAGCCGGAACAGATCGAAGCACCCCGCCGCAGCAAGTCTCTGGCTCAGGTAGCCGGCATCCTCTGCAACACGGGTTCATTCCGGAAGTTCATCCGCGTCGAAACCGTCGACCAGGCAGCGGACTACATCCGCGCCCATTGCGGGGTCAGCTCCCGCGCCAATATCGATGGCAACCCGGATGCGACCGCTGCTTTCGATGCGCTGAGGGGCGAATACGAACTGTGGATGCGGGTGGACGCATGACCCTCCGCCAGCGCCAGCCCCGAGAGGAAGATCCGGCATACCTCGCCTATGTGCGAACGCTGCCGTGCACTGTCTGCCGCCGCCCCGGACCGAATGACCCGGCGCATCTCCGCACGGGTGCGCGGCAGTACGGCAAGCCACCAACCGGGATGGGCGAGAAACCGTCCGACTGCTGGGTGCTGCCACTGTGCCGCACGCACCACGATGACCAGCATCGCAACAACGAACTGGCCTGGTGGACGAGGCATGGCATCCCGGACCCATTCGCCCTCGCTATAGCGCTCTACGCCGCGCGCCCCGTTCAAACCCGGCCGCGTCGCCCGTCAAAGGTCAAGAGCGCTAAGCCACGCAAGGCGAAGTCCGATCGGCGCCCCATTCCTCGGCGCGGGAAACTCGCCGGCAACGTCGAGATGCAGAGCCGCGGCTTCGACAAGACGCGCTCCCGCAAGTTCAACGGCACCGTCGTAGAGCGCAGCCAATGACCTCTCCCCATTCTCTCCCGCAACCTTCGCAGGACACAGTGATGAACGACAAGAGGACGACACATACGCCGGGGCAGCCGATCATGATGAACCGCAACGCGGCCTCAAATGAAGCTCGCACCAACCTGATTGAGCGTGACGAATGGGAGGCACTCGTTTCGTCATTCTCACCGCGCGCCAGAGGTGATGCCGCAAACATGGCGGCGCATAATTATGACGTCGCTATGGTTGGGGATCGCATCCTGATCTCGACGCCATACGGAGCTGCCGTGTGGGTGGATAAGGACGGCAATCGCACAGAAGTGCCGAAGGATGACTATGACCGACTCTACGATATCATCGAGGACCAAACTCACCCTGATTGGTCTTCATACAATGTCACGATGCAGTCCGGGCCATTCCGGCGCTACCGCCACTTCAAGCTCGATGCGCTCGCCGAAATTGCCGCCGAGGGCACCCAATCATGACCGCAAAACCCGTACCAGAACACATCAGCGACGAGCGGCTGGCCAAGCTGGTAGCGCGCATGCGCACGCAGGCGATAGAAACAGCCGAGGACCATTTACCGCATGCAGCTAGGGAATACGCTGAAGTGGAATGTGCCCTCACCGAACTCCAGCACCGCAGAGAGGCAGAGGCGGGGACGCCTGTTGCATTTCGCTGGCTGGACGGCGAAGGCCACAACGCCGGTTGGCGGTACAGCGACGTCGACCCGAGGCAAGACGACAGGGAAGTGGAAATGTCGGGCGCTCATTCTGTTGGCGTCTGCGAACCGCTCTACCTCGCCGCCTCTCCATCCTCTCCAGCATCCGGGGCGCGGGTGAAGCCCTTACGTTGGGTGCCTTACAACGATGGCGTTCGCGCCAAGTCGATTTTGCGAGGCATCTACGCGGTGCTGCATGATGGCGACGATCCAGACGAGTGGTCGGCGCGTTATGATGGGCGCGTCCTCGGCTACCACCGATCGCAGAGCGATGGCGAGGCGGCGTGCCAATCTCACTTCGATGCCGCCATCCGTTCCGCCCTCGGGGAGCAACCCTGATGAACACGGAACAGTACCCCGGCCTCGCACGAGCAACGCTGCTGATCGCGCTCGACAACGGAGGCATCAACCGAGGCCGATCGGTGGAGAAGCAGCGCCGCGACGTGGCCCGCTTCCTCGCTAAGCGACCGAGCGAGTTGCTGGAGCCCATTGATGCGTGGCTCTCGCAGCAGACAGACGAGCAGATGGAGACGATCTGCTGCGGCGAGCATACGGAAGTTCAGGCCGCCTTGGCAGGCGCACCGCCATTCACCGACGACCTGCTCAATGAATATTTTGACGAGGTCTGCTGATGAACACGGGACAGGAACTGCGCCCGTGCAAGGCGTGCGGTCAGCCTGAAGGCCATATTGGGGCAAATGGCGGCTGGCTCTGGGGCGAATGCTGGAATTGCGACTATCGCACCAGCTTCCATAGATCCGCCGAGGAAGCCCAAGAGGAATGGAACCGCCGCTCTAGCGATGAACAGGCGGAGGTGGTGGGGTGGCGCGATTTGCTAACCGAGGCTCGCGAATGGGTCGAGCTAGCTCCAGCCCTTCCTGGACTTGATCCGGCCGATGAACACTTGGTTCGCGATCTTCTTAAACGGATCGATGCCTACTTACTCGCCTCCCATCCTGCTGTGGCAGCGGGTGGGGTGACGGAGGAACGGGTTGAGGCTGCGGCGCGCGAGTTTCTGCTGCACAAGGGCGAAACGCCGTGGCGCGTTACCCGCCGAGGCGCAGAGCTTTGGGAGGATTATGCTCCAGCGATGCGCGCCGCCCTCACCGCCGCCCTAGCTGCCCCCCTCCCCACTCCTCCATCACGGGGAGAGGGGGTATGAAGCTGACGAACAGGCAGGTTGAGGCGCTGGCCGCTCTGGACAGTTGGCGCAAGGGTATGGAGATCGGCACAGCGAACTTACGCGCTGACGGCGTGTCGCTCGCTGTCCTTCGTTCTCTGGAGGCCAACGATCTGGTCGCGGGCGCGAGATACAGCAACGGCATCTTCTGGCACATCACCGACGCCGGCCGCGCCGCTCTCAAGGACACCACCCATGCAGAGTGATGACCTGGTGACCGGCCTAGAAGCAGCAGTACGGCTTGCGATAGCACAGTACCTGATGGCTTATGGCCCAGATATGAAGCCATCGGAGGCCGCCGAGATAGTCGGTTCTCGCCTCGCCGCCGCAGCGATAGAGCGGCTAGTAGCCGAGAGGGATGCCGCTCTGCTGAGCAACCGCGTATGCGCGGCGCGCATCGAAACTCTCACCACATGCGGGCTTTCCGAAGTCGCCATGAGCAATGCCACGGTGATGCGTCAGTGGGGCGACCTGACAGCAGAGAGGGATGAGGCGCGGGAAGCGTGCGCGGAGGCCTTGAAGCAGATCGAGGCGGCGGAAGGATTGATGCCAGAGGTCGAGGCGATCGAAGCCCAGCGCGATAAGCTGAAGATGGCGCTGCGGCAAATAGCCGATCTCGATGAAGTGGAGTCAGCACTCGATCCTGAGTGGACCATCAACCGCGCCCGCCAAGCTCTGAAGGACGCCCCATGACCAGACGCAAGCAGCAGATTTGGGTCGTAGCCATTATAGGCTGGTTCTTTGCCATGTGGTTTGTGCTGGCGAAGATGGGGTGGTTGCCGTGGTAGGGGTGAGCGCGTTGCCAAGCCCCGTGGGGCAGATCTACACGATGGATGAGGCTGCGACGGCGCTGCACATCGGCCGGCGCAAGTTGCAGGAGCTGGTGAAGGACCATCCGTACTATTCCGACAACGGCGGCCGGAAGCTATTTTCCGAGACCGATATCGAGATGCTTTGGGAGGCTATGCGTTGCCACTTACCGTCAAACCCCGTGGCGGCATCTACTACCTCCGCGGAACCGTCCGGGGCATCAGCGTATATGAATCTACTAAAACACGCGATGCTCAAGAGGCAGAGGACATCCGCGCGAAACGCGAAGCCGACCTCTCGCTCGAAAGCATCTTCGGCAAGCGCGCGGTAGTCACCTTCGACCAGGCCGCCGACAGCTATATCCAGTCGGGCGGGTCGTCGCGCTTCATCATCGAACAGAAGGCAGATGGGACAGTGACCGGGCTGGCAGTGGAGTTCAAGGGCCAGAAGCTCGACAAGATCGGACAGTCCGATCTGGACAAGGTCGCTAACAAGCTCTACCCGGGCACGACGCCCGAGACGCGCAACCGCTGCGTCTATACCCCCTTCATTGCCATCTGGAACCACGCCGCTGCCGATGCCAGGAAGTGGGCCGAGCCGCGCAAGTGGCAGCGCCCTCGCAAGCCAAAGGGCACGGCGGCAAAGGTCAAGGTCAGCCGCGCCGGCACTCGACCAGTGGCATACGATTATGCGTGGCGTTTCGTTTCGGCGATGAGCCCGGCGGCAGCCTGCCTGATGACGGCGCTGTTCTATACCGGTATGCGACCGATCGAGCTGTTCTTGCTCGAGGCCGAGGAAGTCAACGTTGAGGGAAGGTGGATCGCTTTGTCGTCGTCCAAAACGGACGAGCCGCGAGGCATCCCGATCCATGATATGCTGGTGCCGATGCTGACACCACTGGTGGAGCGCGGCGGCTTCCTGTTCCGAACCCACAAGAACCAGCCTTACCCGCCGACCAAGGACGGCGGAGGGCAGATCAAGTCGGCAATCAAGGGCGCCAGGGCGCGGTCGAAGATCAGAGACGTGTCACCTTACACGGCGCGGCACTCGGTTTCGACGCAGCTCGTACTCAACGGCGTGCACCCGTTCATCAAGGATCAGATCCTCGGGCATGCCGCTACCGAGATGAGCCGGGTCTATACCCACATTCCCCAAAGGCCGCTGATCGAGGCCATCAACACACTGCCCACCATCGAAGACTGGGCGGCAGCGCCGTGGGTTCTGGACCCGATCAAGTGGCAGCGCCGACTCGCCAGGAAGACTACGCCATGAACGGGCGGGGAACAGACTGCACGGATTTTGCACGCGTGCAGCCGCCAAGTCTGGTTTCGTTCACGCCGACATTTGCCGAGCACGACGAAAAGGAACAAAGCGGAACGCCGCTTAAGATGCTGAGAAACCTGTGGAAAATGGTGCTGCAAGAGAGGATTGAACTCTCGACCTCTCCCTTACCAAGGGTAACATCGGCTTCTGTATTTGTTGGCAATAGCAACGCACTACGGCCCATCGGTCGTTTTGCTTGCACGCTGATTGCACATTTGCACAGGAGAACTAGATGGCCGAACTGATCGACATTGCCTATCGCGCCCAGATGAACAGCCTCGCTGCTTCTCTCGACAAGGCATTCAACGGCGACAAGCGCGGGACGGACAGGAGCACAGGGTTCGTGCTGCTCATGTTCCCTTTCGACACGGTCGAGGGCGCTCGCACCAACTACATCAGCAACGCTGACCGCAAGGACATCGTCGTCGCGCTGAAAGAGATCGTGGCGCGCTTCGAAGGCCAGCCAGAAATCAAGGGGCACGGCTGATGGAGATCGGGCGCATCACCGGCTGCACGCGGGTCATAGGCAAGAGCCAAGGCTATTACGGCCTGCCGCTGCGCGACGAAGTCATAAACGACACCGTCACCGGGCCGGGAACGCCCTGCATGGTCACAGCTTGGATGCCGACGCCCGATGAATTGGCGGCGCTCAACGCTGGCGCACCAATTCACCTGAGGATCATCGGCACAGCGCACCCGCCCGTCATGCTCGGTGTCGGAGAAGTCCCCGTCGATGCCGCCTGATCCCCACCACCTGTATGGAGAACGAGAATGAAGTTCTGGTTTGACACCGAGTTCATCGAAGACGGCAAAACGATCGACCTCATCTCAATCGGGGTCGTCGCTGAGGACGGCAGCACGTACTACGCCGAGGCGGCGGAGTGCGACCGCTCCAGAGCCAGCCAGTGGGTGAAGGACAACGTCCTTATCCATTGCAGTAGTGGCGCCCTGTTCGTCACGCGCCGGCAGATCGCCGCAGACATTGTCGAGTTCGTCGGAGATGCTCCCGAGTTCTGGGCCTATTACGCCGACTATGACTGGGTCGTTCTGTGCCAGCTATTCGGCACAATGATGGACCTCCCGAAGGGTTGGCCCATGTACTGCCGCGACATCAAGCAACTCTGCGATAGCGTGGGCAATCCGAAGCTTCCAGAGCAAACCGGCAAGACGCACGACGCCTTGGCGGATGCTATGTGGAACCGTCAGGCTTACGACTTCCTCGAAAGCCTTCGGCCGATAAAGGCCGCCTAGCCCCTCCCCGGCATCAGCCACACAGGCACAGTATGTCCTGCCGGTGGGTTAGGTGGGTTGTTGAGTATGATGCTCACCTGACGGCTGCCGCACTTGGAGCAAGGTAGGGAGCGGCAGAAGCGGGCATGGTCACTCGATATGATGAAGTCGGCGCCGAACACCTCAATGGCCTTGTCGAGATCGACGGGAGCGGAGTGGCGGCACATAGGCTCAGGGCCGGGCTGCTGACAGTAGGCTGTGACGCTGTGGCCGTGTTCGCGGAAATAGCCGAGGGACCAGTGGACGGTCACTTCGTTGCCTGGCGCTTCTCGGCTGCTTCTTCAGCTTCGATACCCATGAGGATCTGTATGTCTCTTGGGGTGAAGTAGGGATGGCGCTTCTGTAGTTCGGCGGCGCGGGCGATGAGAGATGGTTTGGTGGGCATGGGTCACTCCCTATGGAGTGGGGAGTCTTAGCACCGTGAACGGAAAGAGAACAAGTGGCCTGGGAAGCAGAGGCGAAATCTGCGGAGAAGCCGGGGAATGCTGGCTTTTTTCAACGGTTTGAGTATAGTGAACGCTAACAGAAAGGCAAGAACTATGGGCTGTGATATCCACTCGCTCGCGGAGCGTAAGCGCGAAGGAAAGTACGAGGCGATCCCCGGCTTGGAGCCGTTCGACTGGCGCGCGTACTTCATGTACGGGTTTCTAGCTGGCGTCCGCAATTATTCGGATGTGCCGCCGTTGGCGGAGCCACGCGGCTTTCCTGATGACGCCAGCGACTATGCGCGGGACCTGTCAGGCCGCTGGGGGATGGATGGCCACTCGCACTCGTGGCTGTCGGTCAAGGAGCTGACGGAGTTCAACTACGACGCTTTGGTTGAAGACCGCCGAGTAATGATCGACAACGATGGCGGCCGCACATCCTCGCCGGGCGGCGGTGAGATGGTTGTTTGGCGCGACCGGTTGGGTGGGCAGTTCTTTGCTGATCTACAGCAACTGCAGGACGAAGGGGCCGAGCGCGTGCTGTTCCTGTTCGACAACTAGCCCTTCCACCACTGCAAAGGAACGGAGTGAGACGATGCACAGGCTGACCCTCGCAGAGCAGCGCATCTTCCACCAGTCGCTTCGTGACAGCGTGGAGATCGTGGCGGAAGGTCGCTGCCCGACCTGCAACGGCTGCCAGTGGCTGTGTGACAGCGATCACGAACCCCGTCCATGGGGTGATCAACCAGGCTCTGGCCCTAACGCCTGTCACTGTGGTGGAGCAGGTAAGCCGTGTCCGACCTGTAACGAACTCAGCAAGGAAAGCCGTAATGAACAACGCTCAGCTTAAGGCCATCCAGTCCGACAGCATCCACTGGAAGCTCGATTCGTTGTGGAAGTCTGCAACGCGTGCCGGCGAATTAGTGCGCTTACGGCTCGACCCGATATCGCGGCGCGATCTCATCGGAAGCGCTGAAGCCATGCAGGATGGATCACTCAACATGGACGGCGGAGAGATCACATGGCGCGGGCTCCCGGTAGTTCTGGAGATGCCAGCTATACCGTTGCACTTCGACGCCGACGTGTCCGAGGACAAGGTTCATGAGCCGGAATGGCGCATCATCACCATCGAAGGCGAAGATAGCCGATCCGGTCGCACGCTGTATACGAACTTTCCCAGCAATCCTGACGGTTATAGGTAAGCCGTGTCCTGAGTGTAATCCGTTGAGCAAGGAGCCGAAGATGGCAGAGGAACCGGATGAGGACGACGACCACTCAATCTGGCTGCCGCCCGAGGAACTGACGCGGCTTCAGCGGGAGAGGAACCGAGAAATGCGCACCATGCTGGATAAGCTCGCGGATCCGCTGAGCAAGGAGAAGCGGGGATGAGCGACGACGTCGTGAGACTGGTTGACGAGCACGGGAAGACGGTCGGGGTGCTTGCTCAGCCCGGATCGATCAAAGCCGTCCTGCGCCCCGGCGAGAGCCTGATCGAAGTCGGGCCGATGCGCTCCACGCAGGAAGGCGACACGAACCGCGTCACGGTCCCGTATATGGTTCGGACCAGATTTCAGTTCGGCAAGTGACCGAAACCCCCGTCACCTTCACGGTCCTAGAGGATGGACTATACCTCCCCAGCGTTGGCGGGGTGCTACCTGAAGGCGAGTACAGTGGCCGCAAGGTTTACCGTGACGGTAAGCTCTCCGAGGTCTACATCACCCTACACCGTAGAACCATGGACGCTATGGGCGTAGACAAGGGCGGCAAGGGCTCGTTGAACTGGAACATTATCAACGACTATCTGGCGCAGATGATTGGGGAGGATAAGGTCTAGCGCACCCGAGTGACGCAGACTCGGATGACACCCTTGCTGGTGGGCGCCAGCTTCGCGAAGGCTGCTTTGGACAGGTCGATGATGCGCCCGTACTTCCCAAAGCCTCCAGTGTCAGTGATCTTCACCTCCACCGATCGCTTTCCGGATACCACATTGGCACGACTGCCGAGCGGCAACGTGTTTGAGGCTGCCGTCATCGCGTTCATGTTGAAGGGTCGGCCATTGGCCATGGTCTTTCCGTGGTGGGCTTCGGCGTAAAAGCTCGCCTTGCCACACTCAGCAGCCCTGACCGGCGGCCCCCCAAACAGAAAGGCCATCCCGCAAATCAGGATGGCCCCTATGACCAAATCGAGAGCATGGCGCGTCATTGTCGCGCGCCCCTCCGCTCTTCCTCCACATAGCGCCGGATGTAGCCAACGTCCGTCTTCAGCTCAGCAAGGGTTTCGCGGGTCGAGAGGCGGTCGGCATCGATTACCCTGCCCTGCGCTACGATCTGGCCACCTAGCTCGATGTCCGTCTGGCGCAGCGAGGGGATGTCCCTGAGGGACAGTTGGTCGACTTTCTCCATCATGGCGCCGTAGCCTTGGGCAGCGGCGAAGATCGCTCCAATGAGCGGGATGATGGTTAGTATGTTGCCCACGGTAATACGTGGCTCGATCCACTTTGGTAGGGCCATCTAGTCAATTCCTTAAAGCGTCAGAGGCAATGATAGGCACGGGGCTTCTCCAGTTCAGTTCTGGGGTTGGCTCAAGGCCCTGGATGGCATTGCAACTGCTATCCGGGGCCGCTCTTGACGCTTTGAGGATCTTCTTACCGCCGACCGAGCTTGAGCTTCAGCAGGCGCTCCACGATGGTTTCGCCGCGGTTCAGGATGGCCGTGGCGGCGATCTCCTGCACTGCATTGGCATTCCCGCGCGGCAACTCGCGCATGTCGGCAACCTTGCCTTCCTCAGTGACGATCTGGGGCTTCACGGTCGCGCGGAACGACGCAATCTGGCTCCATATCAGCGCAAGCAGCGGGATGAGGCTGCCGAGCGTGATTTCCTGCCAGCGGCCTTCGATCACAGTCACGATGGCTGCCTGAAGCGACGGAGGAAGCGCGTTGTAGGTGTTGATCACAAACAGCAGGAACCCGCCGAGCCAGCCGCCCCAATCGAGGATGCGGCGCAGGAACCACTGGACAGCTACGGATGCGAAGAACGAGCCCATCAAAACCTCACTGTGAATGCGACGAAGGCGAGAGCCGCGACGACAACGGCGATGAAGATGAGCCAGCCGAGGCGGCCATTCTTGGCCTTGGGGGCCTCAGGAGCGGGGTGAGCAGGCTCGGCGGGGATTGGCTTCGGCGCAGGTGAAACGGGCGTTGGCGCGGGCTCTGTGGCCCGGAGCGCGTCGACCGCAATGCGGGCCCATTTCAGCCGCGAGTCGTAGTGCTTGACGCCGGCACGGAGGTACGCCAGTTCGAAGGCCTTGACCTTGGCCTCAAGCCCGACTGCCGCAGCAACCTTGCCGATAGCCCCGCTTTCAGTTCCCTCAAGGCCCTTCAGCTCGAGATAGAGATAGGCATAGTTCGTCGCATCGGCCGCCGGGTCTTTGCCGTGCTTCTTGCACCATGCCTCGAAAGCGCGTCTCCGGGGGCCCGTCCATTGTGCCCACCCATAGCCACCTTTCGAACCCTTCACCGTGGGCTTCATCTCCTGCAGCTTGGTGAAGCCAAGGCTTTCGTGGCCCAGGTTGCCGAAGATGGCAGCAGCGTCCTGCAAGTTCAGAGCGGGAAAGTCAGCGACGAGCTTGCGCATGTACGCAGGCGCCGTCGCCCTGAAGTGGGCTTCGGGGTTCATGGATAGTCTCCGGGGATGTTGAGGGTGTTAGCGGAAGGTGGCGACGACCATCGAGCCGCCGTCAATTGACCCAGTCAGCGATGCGGACACGGTGATAGCAGCCCCGGAAGTGGGCGCGTCGGCTCCGCTGTGACCGACGTTCACGCTGGAGAACGAACTTGAGAGATCGGATCGCTCGGTCGCGTTTGTCCATGACACTGCTGCCGCCCCGTCGTTGCGAAGGTGGAACCCAGCAGCAAAAAGGAGCCCTTCAGCGGAGGTGTTTACGGATGGGGGGCTGAACGTGTTGGTGCCAAATACGGTGGCTCCGTCGCTGTCCACTGCAGTTGCAGATGATATGTCGTAAACCGCCCAAACGCCAGCTAGGCCGCCGGCATTGCAGGCGCCAGAGGCGGTGACAACAATGTCCGCAGTGGTTCCGGTTGGGACCGCCGCGATATAGAAAGCGATCCGGTAAAAGTACGTGTTTGCTACGACCTGCCCGTTGGGAACCACTGTTGCGGCAACACCGCCGATTGTGACCGAAGAGATGGTCCTTGAGAACGAGCTAGTAAGCGTCACTGCGGCGATGACGTAGCGAGTGTCCGAAGGCGGGCCGATAGCTTGCCCAGCGAAGGTGTAGGTTGTTTTCCCCGTCCCGTCGAACGTCGTGGCCTGAAATTCGGCTCGGGGCGGCGCCAGTCCGCCACCACCAAACCCAGTAAGCTGATTGACCTGGAACATCAGTCGTCATTCCCGACGTTCGTGGTATAGTGGATTTTCAGCCCGATGAGCTTGGCATCGACGGCCATCGTATCAGACCCATTGCCGACAACGCGGGTCACGCGGAACGCCACTAGTTCTTCAGCCCCCGGGGAGCCAGCTACGGTCACCGCAGTGCTTTCTGGGCTGATATAGACATCGTTGGTGGTGCCGCCCGTGTCGACGGTCGCCACCTCTGTGCCCCATGCAGTGTCAAGCGCATCGTCATTGGCGAACGCGACGGCCTCGATACCCCACGCCACGCCGAAATTGGTCGTGGTCGACCCATGCGTCCAGATGAACTGCGCTATCAGCGTGCCCTCGTCCCATGACTTCGGCATCTGGATCATGAACTGCGCGAACTCTTCCGCCGAGGAGTCAAAGTCTAGTGTCTTAACCATCACCTTGTTGGTGGTCGTTTCGGCCGTGCCTGATGCGGCGCCGCTCGTCGTTGCGGCGATCATTGCTGACGCCGGCATCCAGATGGTGTGCTGCCCAACAGTGGTCAGCGTGCCAGCTACCGGGTTCAGCGTCTTGATCTGCGCCATCACCTCGCGGATTGCATTGTTGAGGTTCGCCATAGCGCACCCCTCGGCAATGCTGATGCCGGCAATATCGGTGTTGTTCGCCGCCGTGGTGTCCCAGTCGGCTACGCTGTTCTTTGCCATGTGGTTTCCTTACCTTCCGCCGCTGGCGTATTCGCCGCCCGACGCTGGGCCGCCGCTTTGAGGATTGCGGCTCTGGCCGCTGTGCAGCCGCTCCATCGCGGCGACAGAGCCGGGCCCGCTGTTGAGTGCTGCGTATTTCTGTGCTGGGGTCATCGCTGGAGCTTGTCTCGGCAGCCCAGCCGTGTTCTTGCCGCCACCGAACAGCATCTGCAGGATGCCGCCCTGCTGTGGCCCACCAAGCAACCCAGGCAACCCGCCCAATCCGTTCTTCGATGGTCCGGTCAGCAGCTCCAGCAGCCCGCCGCCACCTAGCAGGCTGGCGAGCGGGTTGGTTTGCTCCATCCGTCCCGAAACGCGGTTGACGGACGGAGTTGCGCCCATCGCAGCCATATCCATGCGGGTTGGAGCGGACGCCGGGCGGCTCTGAGGCAATGGAGGCATGGCGCCACCAGAGGCGGCTACAGGAACGCCGCCCTGATATGACATCCACCCGGCAGGAGCCATGTTACCAGTCGGCGTCGCGGCCTTGATCGCAGACAGCGCTGGATTAGCTCCGGCATAGGTGTTCAGCCACTGGAGCTGCTCCGACTGCGATAGCCTCGGCATTCCTAGAGTGTCGAACGTTCCGTTCAGTAGCTGGTCGTAGGAAGCCATTGCGGAGCCTTCATAGAAAAAGGCCCCGAAGGGCCTTGTTGGATGCTTATGGTCGGCTTAGTTTGGCCGGATGCGCGTTTTTGGAAGTCATTGATGGCCAGCCGAGACCAGGAGTCCGATGCAGAACGCATCCTCCGCGACTTCGAGGATAGTTTTGGCCGATCTTCAGCGGAGATCGACGCGCAGCGCACCGCGCACCACGTGTCAGAGATGGACAGAAAGCTCGACTACTTGCAGTACGCGGTGAACGCCTTACGAGCACCGCTTTGGCTTTGCGCCGTATGCCTCGTTGTTCTGATGGGGAAGTCCTGGCTTGGGTAGCCCGATTGACCTTGACCCCGGCGACTATCGCGAACGGAAGCCGAAGGGCTGGCGGTGGCGGTTGCCTTGGAGCCACCCGGAGGACAGCAAGTTACCGCTTGTCCTTATGATCGGGTGTATTGGGTTCTTGGTGTACTTCTTCGTCAACATGCCGGCTGACGTACGTGGGATCGCCGCAGGGGTGGCGGTGGCCGCCTTCTTTGCTGGCGGCTTGTTCATGTGGGCGTTCAGCGACTAGTCCCCGCCGCGGACCACAATCTGGATGGGCTCGCGCTTCTTCGTCACTTCAAGCGGCAACAGAGCGGGCGGTAGCATCCCTTTTGGAGCCGGCAGCTTTGGAAGCACCGGAAGATTGGGAGTGGCTACGGCCTTCGCGGCGCGCTCGGCGGCTCGTGTCGTCAGGATTTCGGAGCCCTTGCGAGCCGCTGAGCCAACCATCATGCCGGGGATGCCGCCGAGCGCCAGCCCGATAGAGCCGCCAACGACGTTGTTGCCGTTGTTGCCGAGCCCGAATCCGAACTTGCCAATCAACCGTGCGATGTTGTCCACAACGCCACCGTTCGCCACCCGCTTGATTTCTGCCAATTCAGCCTGGTTGAACAGCGCTCGCGTCTTGGGATTGCGAAGAATGGCCTGGAACTTGAGGCGAAGCCCGTTGGTCACACCCGACGCTTGGAACTCCGCCTGCGTGATGGCTTCTTCGATGATGGCGAGTTTCTTCGCTCGAGCCCATGTGGAGATGCCCTCAAGCATGTCGTTGGCCGCCTGCTTGCCGCCAGCACCGACCATCTGTTCCGGCTTCAACCCACCGATCAGGTCATCAAGCCCGTCGATGATTTCGTTCGCGAAGCGCTTGGTTCGGTCTTTCTTCGCCTCGATAACTACGTCTTGCGCCAACTGCCGCAAGTTGTGCAACCGGGACAGTTTGATGCCGCCAGCGCTCGCACCGTCGTTAACGATGTCTACCATCTTGCGGTAGACATCGACCGCCTGCCCATCAAGGGTCGGGTCAATCTCCGCTTTCATCGCCTTGTCTACTAGCTTCGAGGCAAATTCTTTGAAGGTATCGGCGTTTACACCAGCGTTCGCCGCGCGGCTGTTCTCAAAGAGCGCACTGGCGGTCGCCCTCAGCTCCGAAGCCGCCGGGGCTCCCTTGATCGCCTTCGTGGTGGCGCTGCGCTGCGCAATGGACTGGCCGACCTTATTCTTGATCGCGCCCGCAGCCGGGAACAGCGTGCCAAGCCCCGCTCCGAGCGCCATGCTCGTGCCAACCTGACCAAGATCGCCCCCCCGCGCAGCCGTATCGGCCCCGCTCAAGACCGCGCCCGACGTACCTCCGGCTATCAGCCGCTGCGGAAGACTGCCGACCGTGCCAAGCAGGCGCCCGCCGACTGATGTCATCCCAAGCGGGGCAAGTGCTACCACCGAGCCGGTGATGTTGCCCGCAGTACGAGCGCCACCGGTCTTCTCTCGTAGGGCTTCGTCTGCCGCTTTGAACTCATCCTGATACTGCCCCGCATCGCCGCCATGCAGCAGGGCCTTCAGATTTGCATCCAGCCCGCGCCTGGCATCGGACAGTGCCGGGCCGGCAACCGGGATGCCCTCGATGATACCGCGGCCAAACGACATTGCCTCGTCGGCCATGCTGGGGCGCTGAGACGGAAGGTCCGCGACCTTGCCGCTAAGGGTTTGGGACGCCAGCGATGCCGCTTCAAACGCGGGGTTGGCCTTCCCCTGCATCTGCCGATAGGCCGAGCCAAGCCTCTTTACGGCTTCAATGTCGCCTTTTGCGTTGGCGGCTTTGATGCCTGCCGCCAAACGCTCTAGAGTGATCGCGGCCATCAGATGCCAAGCCCCGTTAGAATGCCCTCAATCTCTGCGTCGCCCCCACCAGCGCCACCACCGGTTGGAACGTCGTACTTGGACGCCTCAATGGCGGCGATGTAGGAGGCAAGGCGCGCCTTCTTGTTCTTCACGGACGACGCGTCCTCACCAAATTTCGGAGTGACACTTTCGATGATCTTGGCGACTTCGCCCGCTGGAGCGGCTTGACCTGAAATCGCATAGAGATACGATTGAGCGATGTTGGTGAGCGCGTTCGTTGCGCTCTGGTAGTCGGGAGCCGTGAGGGCGAGGCCCGGCCGACCAACCCCAATCCCGCCGACGCCGACTTCTGCACCAACCGCCTGCGACCACGGGTCCGCGAGCTTGTCGTAAATGCCGTTAGGGCCGAGGAGCAGTTCCTTGTCGCCCTGGATCACACCAGCCAGCTTCGCTGCCCGCACATCGGCATCGGTTGGGGGCTTTGATGCCGCATTCGCGGGATCCTGCGGGCCGCCGGGGATGAACTCAAGCCCACCCTCCGCGTTCCAACGGTAGCCTGCGGGTGGAGCCGGCCCCGTGTTTGTCTCCGGCGTACGGAAGTCGCCCAGCACCTCAAACGTCTTCGGGTCGACAAGCTGGCCGTTGATCTCGATGGGCTGCTGGCCTTTCGATGCATCGAGCCACGACTTGAACGCCGTCGCTCCGTCCATGCCACCCTGCTCGATGGCATCCGCGAACTGTGCGCCGCCGGGCTGAGCCCTCAGATAGGCGGCCGTGCTGTTCTTGGCATTCGCCTCGTTCTGCGCCTTCAACTGCAACTGCGCCTGTTCGGCGCGCAGCGGGGCCTGTTCCTCGGTGTACTTCGACGCCTCGCGAAGGCCCTTCTGCCATGTCTTGCCGCGCGTCAGCCCTACGCCAATATCGTTGAGCGGCTGGCGCACGCCCATGAGAAGCTGGCCCAGCTTGTTGTCAGGCGGAATGAGGTCGAACAGGCCCATGATCGTCTCCTAGAGCAACGACAGCGCAGTGCCGGCGAGGGTCTGCCACCACGGAGCTTCCTGCTCCATGCCCGGCGTCTCTGACGTCGAGTTGTTGGCCTGAAGCAACTGCAGGAACCGGTTGAAATCTGCGTTATTCGCGGTGTCCTGCACGCCGCCGGCCAGCAACTGCGTGAGCCCCGGCTGCGTCGATGCCTGCTGCAACTGCGGGAGCAACTGAGCTGCCTGAACCTGTCGATCCTGCCCGGCATTGTACTGCGCCATGTCCAGCGCCCCGAGATTGGAGGCGAGGCTGTCGGTCAGCGTGTCGGTGTGAACGTTTGAGCCATAGCGGCCTGAGCCGCCGATCGAGGCATTGACGTCGCCCATGATGTCGGAGCGGAGGTTGTCCCGCACTGCCCGATATCCTGGCGCCTCGACGCCGATATTCTTGCCCGCAGCCGTATCGGCAAACGACGTGATCGCCCCGCCGATGCCCTGCGAGTACCCGGCCGGGTTGGCGCCAGCCAGCAGGCTTGCAATGCCCTGCTGAGTTCCAGCGCTAGGAGCCGGAGCCTTGGTGTTGATCCAGTTGCTGAGCTGATTGCCAAGCTGTTTCCCGCGCTTGGTTGCAGGATCGTCGCCGCCACCCATGTCAGGTCGCCTTTCTGTAGTGCCACACGCCGTCCGCGAACGACGCGTTGAAATCCGGGAATACCTTGCGCCAGTCGCGCCCTTGGAACCGCACCGAAGCGCAGTGCTCTTTCTTCGCCTGCCACATCAGCAGATCCATGCTGCCGCGCATCCGCTTGATGCCGCCGCCCAACCCGCCTGCGTAGATGATCCAGAACGTCCGCCGGTTCGTGGCGCTGTCCCGCGTCACCTGAGTGGCGACGTAGGCCTCGCTGGGCTCCCTGACGCGCCAGAACTGCAATTCGCCCGTGAGGGCCTGCTCGAGCACATCAGCGAGTGACCGCTTGGCATCGAGATGGATCACCCGGCGCAGATCGGTGCAGATCGCGGCCCATTCGTGCAGCACGCGAGCCGGTGGCAGTCTCTCCAGCATGGTCAGGCCGATGGAACCGTGTAGGTGGCTGTTACGTGCACCTGATTGGCCGCACTGGCCGTTGCCCGGAGCAGGTCGCCGGCCTCGAGCTGGATCGCGTCCCGGTCGGTGTACGGGGTGTTTGCCGTCATCGCCAGCGTGCCCCTGATCTTGTAGGCCACGCCGCCGCGGTAGATATCCAGGATGAGGGTCGGGGTGTTCCCGCTTACCTCGCAAGCCCGCACATATTCAACCGTGCAGCCAGTATTGCCGCCATCAACGATGGTCGTGGCGCTCGTGCCGCTGAGAGCGACAGCAGCCGTCTTGAGAATGCCGTCCTTGGTCTGGAAGATGGTCATCGCGCACCACCTGTCGCGACTTCATCGAAGCGAACCCCGCGGATGAAGTTCCAGTCCTCCCCCGCGGCCACATCGACCTTGGCACTCTGCAACTTCCCAGCCGCCCGCACGCCAGTCGTGCCGCCTGCGTCCATCGTTGCCGCTGTGGTGTAGGCGGCGGCATCAGCCAGTCGCTCGCGATAGCCTATCGAGACAGTCGCAGCAGAGGCATCGGTGACGACGGTTACCCGCGTCGTCGTATCCGACGTGTTGCTGACCAGAGTTGCAGTTTCCGTCTCTGCGGCAAGCGCGGCCCCGTTGAAGAACCCCGCCTTGTAATCAGCGTCGATCCCGAGCAAGCCTTCCTCACCGCCCACCCAGAACCGGCTATCCGGTCCGTATGGCACGGTATCGACATTACCGAGGGCCCCGGCATTGTCGGCGGTGTAGCCAGGCGAGGCCATCGAGAAGAGCCCCGTGGTGCTGGTATCGACCGGCACGAACTCATTCAGCCGCAGGTCATAGGCCATGAAGCTCGGGTAGACGGTTTCACTCGCAGCGGCCTTCTCCTGATGCCGCCACACAATCCGCTGGTTGGCCGCGTCAAAGGCCCCTTCGATCCCGTCCAGAGAGCCCGCCAGTTCCTCCACAAAGGTCCGGTTGACCTTGTCCTGCCCGATCGCTTCGACGCCGGCCTGACTGGCGCGCTTGAAGCCGTCCGTGTCGCAGAAATAGAGAGCACCCCGCGCCCCGACGATGCCCCATGGATTGACCGAGCCCGTGCCGTCCTCGAGCTTCACCCGGTTGAAGATCTTGCGGTCCCCGGTGCGCTGCAGCAGATGCACCGCCTTGCGCTGGAGCACGATGGCATAGCCCTGGGAGATTTCACCGCCGCCCATCAGGGCCTCGCCGTCAGCAAGCGGCTGATAGCCGGCGCCGGCAGTGGTCCAGTTGGTGTGATCGTTGGGAGCCGAGTTGCGAAACAGCAGCGTATCGTCGTCACTGACGCACCCAAACAGGCAATCGAAGGCGACGAACAGCGACTTGAACGCCGGGGCCCCTGACACTGCATTCAGCCCGGCCGGGGTTTCGACGTTGTAGGCCAAGAGCCCGTCAACCGTGTTGGTCATCACCAGATAGGTGCCGAACTGGCGCATCGACCACTTGTCGCCCGATGGAACGGCGTAACCCGTCGCGATCTGCGTCCAGGTAAAGTCGTTCGACATTTCCTGCACGGTAGCCGCAGTGCCGACAAAGACCTTCTTTGCGCCGGATCGGAGCACAACGGCCGCCCCACCGAGCGGAGCCGCGGGCAACGCGGTCGCACTGGCCGGAATGGCGAGCGATGGGTGCGGGCCATAGGCGACGCCCGTCTCGTCTTTGCGCATCAGCACGTTGCGGACGTTGGCGGAGACGCCTGCGTTGGACGCCACCATATCCGGGCGATAGGGACCGATCGGCTGCATCAGCCGTTAGTCCATTCGGATTGGCTGAGCGCCCCACCACGAGACGCCAGGCCCGGGTCAACCGTCAGAACGGCGCGTTTCGACTGCGCAATGCTGCTCTTGATCGACGGGATGGCCTCGTCAAGCAACTGCTTCCATGCCGAGGCTTCCGACAGGTTCTTGTTGTAGGCACTGCCCCAGACAATCGAGGCCGCCAGGTAAACGTCGGGGTGGTTGGTCAGCAGCCAGTTGGTCGATGAGGTCGCGAGCGCGAACCGCTGCCGATAGCGGAACCGGAACGGATAAGCGCTGTCCAGCGGCCGGTCGAAATCGATATTGGTCCCGTCGATGGCCCACTTGGTCGGGCGCCCGCTCGTCGTCAGATACGGGAATGTCCCATCTGCCGCAGGATTGATCCGCACCTCATCACTGCCGACTTCCGCGAGGAACAGGGCGATCGGCTGCACGATGGAAACCGCGGAAATATCGATGCGGCGGCTGTCCACCACGCCGGTCAGCGTCGTGTCAGTCTCCACCGGACCGAGTTCACGATTGAGGCGCGCTTCAGCGAGGGCGATCCAGTCGACAACCTGCCCGGTTTGGCCGGCGCGGACCATCCAGTCGAGGACGGAAGCCTGCAGCTCGGTATAGTTGGAGAGAGCCATCTAGGCACCTCGGTTCTTGAGCCAGTTGCCGATATGGCCGGGGTACTTCTGGGCGCCATCGACGTGCGTCAGTGACAATTCAGGGTCGAGCCACACCTGCCCGCCGATGTCACGCCAGTCGCGACAGAACGCGCCGTCCTCGCCGTCGCCAGGCGGGCAATGGAAGAAGGCGTGGAATGGATGGCCGTGGAAGCTGTAGACGCGGTTAGGGTGCGCCTTGCTGAGCTTGAGGAACACATCCCGGCTGAGGCTGAGGAAGCCGCCCGGCAGCATTGCCACCTCGAGCAACCCAGTCTCCGGGTCAGCCCAGAGTTCGTCTTTGTCGAGCCACCCCACCGGATAGCCTTCGACATTGTCCTTGTAGCGGTAGGCGCCGCCGCAGAAATCCACCTTGTGGGAGGCGATCTTGAGGACGCTCCCCACATCCCAGGCCACGTCACTGTCAACGAACACCAGTCGGTCGGCGTCGGAGTCGATGAACTCCTTGACCGCCTGATTGCGGGCCTGCGTGATCAGCGATGAGCCGGGGATGAACGTTACCTGCAGATCAATCCCAGCAAGGTGTGCCGCCCCCTGCTCATTAAGCAGGGAGCGAGCTGTTTCGCACGTGATCTTCCGGTCATACGCCGGAATGGACACGTGAACCTTCATGCGACGATGCCCAGGGACACCAGAGCGGCCCGCAACGACGTCTGCGAGGCGATGATGGTCGCCAGCGCATTCGCGATGATGGTCGAGTTGTAGGTGCCGGTCAGCGTGAGCACGCCGTTGGTGACCGCCGCCACGCCACCGGAGGCATCGGTGATCGCCGCCGGGACCGAGGGGCGCGCACGCGGGGTGCCGCCGTAGAAGCTGACCAGATCGGTAGACGACTGGCCGATGACGGTGCCATCGGGACCGCCATCGCTGAGCTGCTTGAGAGCCATTTCGGGTATTCCTTTCGGATGGTTTGTGATAACCTCGCCTCCATCATAGTCAGGAGCGCGAGATGGTTGATGTTGCCGACTTTGGCCTGGTCCCCTCTGCCAAAAGCCAGAGGACGCCAGGTGAGAAAGCCGGGTTGTGGACGCTGCTTGGCTTCGGCAGGAAGCCAGGCACGGAGATCACCCTCGCCGTGGCTCAGTGCGCTTGCGGGTCACCGCCGAAGGTTGTTCGGCTGGGCAACATCACAAACGGGCTGTCCACAAACTGCGGGTGCGTCAGGCGGGCCGGGATGACGAAGCATGGAGCCGCCGCAAGATCGAGTGACACTCGCGAAGGCGTTTACCGTGTATGGAGGTCGATGGTTGACCGCTGTACTAATCCTGCCCACGCCGCATATGGTCGGTACGGCGCCAGAGGAATTGCCGTCTGCGACCGATGGCTGGACGTGGCGGGCTTTGTTGCCGACATGGGCGACGACTACCGCCCCGGCCTAACCATCGAGCGCAGAGACAACGACAAGGGCTACGCACCGGACAACTGCTATTGGGCTACTCGGCTTGAGCAAACGCGCAACCGGCGAACCACCCGTTCCGCCACCATGAACGGCGTTACCAAGACCATCGCCGAATGGGCAATAGATTATGGAGTGCCGTACTATTTGGTGTGGAGCCGAATGGCCGCAGGTTGGCCGATCAAACTAGCGTTAACTAGAGAACGGCACAAAGGCCGAAAAGGCGCTGCCTAATATTAAGCAACATCTGCCGCAAGACTTGCACGAACTGCAAGCCGTGGGTCGATTGCTTTCGTTCCATACAAAATGTCGAGTCGCCAACTGGACGAATCATTGACCCCATCATAATACGGGATGACGCGGACACTGATCCCCTTGTAGGTGCGACGGCCGACGTCGATTGCCCCCGGAGGCTTCACCATCGGCACCATGACCAGACCGAACGCGTTCTTGTGAAAATAGAGGTTCTGCGCGTAGGCGGTCGAAGCGGCGCCCTGATAGGTCACCACCTTGGTGTTGATATCGGTCACGCCGGCAGCGAGAGCGACGGTCTGCTGGGCACCCGAGACGATGATCGCCGGGGAGATTTCCACCGCTGCGATGGACGAACCCGACGCTGTCTCGGCGTTCACCACGGTGAACATCTTGAGGTGCGGGAGCTGTTCCTTGGTCACCGGGTTGACGTCGTAGACATCCGCGATGGTCAGGGTGTCGCCGGCCGCCAGGGTCACGGTTGCACCAGACATGTTGCTGATGGTCACCGTGCTGTAGTTGGTGTCCTTGGTGGCGGCCCAGGTATCGCCAGTGAACGACGCGCCGATGGTATCCGTGCCGGTACGAGAGCCGGTCGTGTGCCGCGGAGCGTTGAGGCTGGAGTAGGTGTCGATACCGCCGATGCGGCCCATGCTGGCCTCACGGAAGGCACCCTTGGCCACATCCTGCATGTAGAGAGCAGTCTGCGAGCCGAGCATCGCCCATTTGTCCGAAGCGGTCAGAACGGCGCGACGGTCGTCGGCTGGAATACCGATGAGGTCCATGCGCTCAGCCGCCAGGGCAAAGTCGGCATAGGAATTGATGCCGCCCGAGGGGATGGTGACGTGGTTGGGGATCTTCTTGTAGAGCGCGAACACGTCGCGATCCACCTGGTTGGCGAGCTGCACCAGTGCCGGCTTCATGACGCGCTCAGAGAGATCGCCAATCTGCAGAGTCAGGTCCTGGGAGGTGAACTTGAAGTCCACACCCTTCTGCTTGTCCACCGTGAAGGTGGTCTTGCCTTCGACCACGTCCTGCACGGCCGCCACGGCGCCGTCACGAACGGTGAAGTCGGTCGGCCGGCGGATGGAGACGGTTTCACCAACGTTGTAGCCGTTGACCTTGTTGGTGAACTCTTCCTCGTAGCCACGGTGAACAAGGTTCGCCATGACCAGTTCGTTCTCGAGGATCATCACCGCTTCTTTGGCGATGATGTCCGCGGTAAGCGTAGTGTTGGACATTTTGTGGGTCCTTCTGGCCGCTCTCGGCGGCGCTGGGCCTGGACGTCATCCGACGTTCAAGACTGATGAGGGTGTTACCGAATGGGCCTGCCACCAACCCCTGCACGGCGCGCTGCGACGTAGGCCTCCATATCGGCGGAGGCCAGGTCGGTGCGGGCTGCGGGGGTGGTCTTGCCGCTCACGGTAGTCAAAGGAGTGAGCGGAATAGCTGGGGCCGGCTTCGGCAGGTTTGCCTGCTTCTGGAGCGTCAAATTCCCGATGTTCGCCTTGTGCAGAAGGTTGAGAAGGGCTGGCGACCAGTTGGCCTTGATCGCTTCTTCCGGGATGCCTTCCGCCTGGGCAAACTGCACCAGGCTCTCGATCAGCTCCGGCTTAAATCCGGGGATCTTCTCGCGGGCGAATTTCAGCGTTTCCTCAACGCGGTTGGCGAGTTCTCGCTCCGCTTTCTGAGTGCGTTCCGCCTGCTTGGTCTTGAGGCTTGCGGCGGTTTCTTCCGCTGCAGCCCTCAGTTGGTCGAACCGGGCGCGATGCTCGTTGTACCCAACCGGGTCAGTGCGAGCGAGCGTCACCCAATCCACGTCCTTGTACTGCTCGATCTGCGCGTTGACGCCCAGAAGCACAGCACGATCTCGCAGCTCTTCCTCTGTAGCCGCGGCTTGCTGGTCGATCTCGGCACGCCGAGCCTCCAGTGCCTTGGCCTGTTCGGAAACAGCCTGCGTCTTCTTGGTGTAGTCAGACTGCATGAGAATGCCGTCCTTGACCCCCTTGGGGGCCTTGAACGTCTTCCCGTTCCAGTCAACGTCTTCGAGTTCTTCCTCGGCTGCGGCAAGGGCAGCAGCTTCAGCGGCTTCCGCTTCGGCGTCTGCTTCTTCTCCGGGCTCGAGGATCAGTTGCGGCCCGTCATCGACGGGAGTAGTCGTCGTCTCGGTTGTTACCGTCTCGATTGCAGGCGCGGCCTGTTCGATCGGGGCAGCAACGCTTTCGGCTTCGTCGGCCATAGGGTGCACTTCCTTTCAAGGGGATTGGTGCGGGGTAATAAAAAGGGCCCCCGAAGTGGGAGCCTTGAAACTTGTCAGCGCCGGTTGCGGCGTCCGCGGTGGCGGTGTTGCTGGGGCGGCGGGTCAGGAGCCTTGGCCGGTTCGGCCGGCGCCTCCACTGTTTCCACCGGAGCGGGCTCGACAACCTCGGGCACGTCCTCGATGAGGTTGCCGTCATCGTCTACGGTGACAACGGTCGTCACCCCGTTGGGCTGAACCCAGAGTGCGTCTCTTGGCATGTGCGTAAACTCCACAGGGCGCGTTGCTTCTTGCCCTAACCCTTGCCGATGATGAACCACGTCGAACCAGTGCTGTAGAGCACCAGCCACTTGTACTGGGTGTCCAGGTAGGTGTTGGAAGAGGCGCCGTCGATCGTCTGGCTCGATTGCGTGGTGATCGTCACTGTCCCGGACGCGCCGGTTTTCTTGATACTTACTTCCTGCCTTGGGCAGGTCGACGCCTCGGGCATTACCAGCGACTGGTCGCCGGCAAAGGACATCTCCACGATGCCCATGAGCCCGGCGTTAAGCGTTAGCTGGGTAGCGCTGTTCCAGTTGGTGCGCTTGGGACGAAGGCCCCCGCCGCCTGCCGTGAAGTCCACGTAGGTGGTCGGCAACGCCGGCACGCTGGGGCTGGCAAAATTCCACGCCTCCTGCGAGATACCTACGCCGAGCTGCGAACCGCCGCCCTTGGTCTTGTCCTGCCACAAGCCCAGCGGGCGCGACGAACTGACGTGAGACGCAAGCGTGCCGAAGAACAGCAGCGGGTTCACTGACGAGTCGATATCCAGAACGGCGTTGTCGTCTATGCAGTGGATCTCGTTGTGCGTGCCGTTTCGCACGTAGAAATCAACGTCGCTTGCGGACGCCTGCGCGAAGCCCTTGAACTCCAGATGGTTATGATAGGCCCGCTCCATTCTGACCCGATAGAGCGCTGCCCCTTCGAAGTCCAAGCCGCGAAAGCCACAGCCGTTGATCGTCGTGCCGGCGTCAGCGCCCTCGAGGCGGAGATGGTGCCCGGTCTTGCTCGATGAGCCGAAGCGGTTCACCTGCACGCGGTCGAAATGGCAGTAGTTGAGCGGGGTGCCGCGCGCGTTCCGATCGATGGCCTGCAGATGGATGCTGCTTTCCCCGTGGCCGGCTGCAGTGACGTAGGCGTAGAGGTCGGCGAAGTAGCTGTTGCCTGGCTGATGGTTGATAACGTTGGTGTCATAGTCGCTCGTGATCTTGAGCAACTGATAAACCCGCGCCGCTTTGGCGTTCGTCATGTGGACGTGCATCGGGTTGATGAGATCGAACGCCAGCCCAGTTACGTCGCTGGCGAAGATGTTGTCGATACGAGAGCCCGACAGCCCAGACTTGTTCGTTGCCCCCGTGGTGAGGATCGACAGGACATTATCGAACCCGAGGTTTCGAAGTTGCACGCCGTCGATCGCTGATGCGGTGCCGTTGCCGCCCGACATGTCCTGGGCAAACGCTACGCCGCCAGGATAGGTAATGACCGTGCCTGTGGTTACGTCCCAGCCAAGGTCCCAGCTTGCGGCATCCGTGGGCGTGACGCCGGGATATACGCCCTCGATGGTTACGCCACGCTTGGGCGCGACCGAGCCGCCAAAAACAAACTTACCGCTCGGGAGGAAGACGTTGCCGCCGCCCCCGCTCTCGGCATCGTTCACCGCCCTCTGGATATCGGACGCTGCGTCGTAGGAGCTGGTCCGCGCTATGATCGCCGCGTGCTGATTGCTCGGGATATAGTCGAATACGTGCCGAGCCGTTTCGCGATCAGGGCTGCCCCAGAATGGCATCAGGCATACACGAGGTTGAAGCCGGTGATGTCGCCAGCCGTCAGGGCTCCTGTGTCTGCATCAGCTCCGGCTGTCGTGAACGCGAAGCCTATGCCGGTTGCGAAATAGAGGGAGTACAGGTCAATGTCGAAAGCCGAGGACGCCGGGATCGTGAGCGTCATGACTGGCGTGTCGGTGCCAACTGTCGGCGCCGTCGCCTTGTTGTAGAGCTTGATGTAGCGCAACGCCGCTGCTGCGTTGTACCCAATAATCTTGAACACGTCGCCGGCCGACGCCTTTGCCACTGTCGCATTGGTCGAGGCAGCAGCGGATACAATCCGAGCCACGGCGACTGGCTTCTTCACCCGGTCCCAGAGGGATGTGTTGACGTTGTACACGAACGGCTGCGCTGCCACGCTGACAGTGCTTGCCGAGCCCCCCTGCCCATCCGCCCCGGTGTTGCGCGCGGGGGTGCCGGTGCCGCTGTCTGCACCCTTAAGCACGACCAACTGACCGCCGCGGCTATCGTACTGCGCCTGCGTGCGATCTTGGTTGTCGTAGGTCGGGGGTGTGGAGTTGTAGATGCCGCCAATTGGCACTGGGTTGCCTGAAGCGGCGGCACCATCGACCGCGCCACCACCGGACTGAACCGGCACCGGATTAGCCGTCGTCACAGCGCCGCCTGAGAACAGCGCAAGTTCTACCTGATTTGCCATAGTGTTCTCCTATGCCGCCGGAGCGGGTTGTGGCCGCGATGCTGCGACCTGCGCCTGAAGTCCGGCCTTGTAGGCGTCGATTTCCTGCTGCGATGCGATCTTGGCCATGGCAATTTCCTTGTCGGCCTTGATCTGGATCAGCGCTATCTGGACCTTGTTCTGCGCCTCAACGTTGGCCTGCTGAATGTCCGCCGCCAGCTTGGCCTGATCGATGCTCTGGTCCTGCTTGAGCGACTGGATTTCCTCAGCCTGCTTGGCGATGGTCTGCTTGCCTTCTTCGATCTGCTGCTGCAGTTCCGGCGGGATCTGCGGCTGACCCATCTGCTCAAGCTCTTCCGCGATCTCGTCGGCCCCCGGCCAATCGAGGTTCTTCGCCAGGTGCTTACCGAGGATTGGTGCCGACGCCGGCAGCGCCCGCATCATTTCCGTCATCTGGAATGCCGCTTCCTCGCGACGCGTGGTGAAGCTCGGGCCCGTGGTCACGGTCAGGTCGTACTTGCCCGCCGACAGGTCGTGCAGCGCCATGATGGCCTGCCCCGTTTCATCGACCATGGGCTGCCCGGTCTTGTCATCGACCTTCTGGTATTCCTTGCCGAGCTGCTTGTTCTCTGGCTTGCCATCCTCGCCCATCACCCGAATGATGCGTTCACCGCTGTAGACGTGCGGGATCATGTCAATGAGGATGCGCCCAGTGTGGCGAATGGCCCGGTTCAGGTTGTCCACGAAGTGGAACGTCGAGACGTCGCCCTCACGCTGGCGAGCCATGATGGCCCGACCGGAAGTTTCGTTGCTCTTGGCGCCCAGCGAGGCATCGTACAGGCCAATCACCGACTTCATGTCGTCGGAGGCGTTCAGCGCTTCCTGCAACGCGCCAGCGGCAACGCCACTATCGAGCGGCATGCGCTGCGGCGGTGCGCCCTTGTTGTCATACTCGAGATACGCGTGGCTTTGCGTGTTGGCGGTGTTCCAGCGCTCCTGGTCGCTGTCGAATGAGCCCTTCGGCCCGATCCACGGCACGCGGGGCGCCAATGCCACCAATTCAGTCGCTGCCGAGCGCCAGTAGTTGAACTGCCGCTGCGCGTCCTTGGCCGAATGGATCAGCGAGCGGAAATAGCGCTTGCCCTTGATGTTGTACTCGTCGCCGTAGACCGGGACGATGGGGATGTAGCAGCCCGCCCACTTGACCTCGGACAGCACCTCGGCGCCCGTCATGGTGTTCTGCGTCACCCGAAAGGTCTTGGCCATGCGTTCGCGCTTGAAGATCAGGCCCGCTGTTCCGCCGCTTTGGCTGCCGACGGCGATCGACGCCTGCACCTCTGGCGTGCGAGCAATCGCCTCCTCAGTGTAGGTCATAATCTCGTTGGTTTGTGCATTCAGGAACTGCTGAACCTTGATCTCAGCCTGCTCGCGATGCCACCACTCGGCCACCGTCACGTCATTGCCGACGCGCCAGCCTTCTTCGCCCCATGATGTATCGTCCCAATCACGAACCGTCTTGGTTTCGCCGTGCTTGGCCTTGAACTGGTCCTTGGACATGACGTCGACCACGAACGCATCCATCCAGTCGGACGAGTCCGCGGCCGTCGAATAGGGATCGCCATAGACCGAGAGCGGGTTGGCGATGCGCTCGATCGACAGATCCATGTCGAAGCTGTCTTCGTAGGCGTAGTCGAGCCCAATGCGCCAATAGCCAAAGCCACCAGAGACAGCGCACTCCATGCCAGTGTCGTAGGCAGTGTCCGCATTCGAGGTGTATTCGATATTGCGGATCAGCCCGTTGATGACCTCGGCTGTTTCTGGGTCTGCGCCACTATCGGCAGGGTGAACCTTGATCGCCGGCTTGTTCTGGCGCGCATCGTTGACCACCTGCCGGATGAACGAGTTCATCTTCGAGATGGTGAGCGTCGGGCGGCCCTCATCGGTCCGCTGCTTCAGGATATCGGACGGCCACTGTTCCTCGTGGCGAGCAAACGAGACGTCGTCCTCGTAGGCGGCGCGGTTGTCTGTCTCTGCGTCCTGCGCCAGTGTGAAGGTGCGGCGGCCTTGGGCGAGCTTGTCTTTGTCAGCCACGGCGGCCGCTCCAGACCAAAAACGTCAGAGCGCCGATCGCGAACCCGCCCAAGGCCGACAACTCCGGCGCTTGGATAAGGAACGTGAAGAGCGCCCACGCAGCGACACCGAGAAGGAAGCCCACGGCGCACAGCACCGCCCAAGCCACCCCTTTTGCGATGCGCACAAATCGTTCGCGACGCGTTTCCGGCGGCTCCGGGATGATGGTAACCATCTGTTCTGGGCGAACAACCGAGACGCCATATAGAATATGTTCAGCCATCAGCCCATCCAACCTCCAGCGCCGCGATATGACCGCGCGCCTGTTTCTCGTTTCTGACGGGGTTCGTCATAGGCCACGCTGCCGAGCCCAAAGGCGTCAGCGCCGTTCGATGCCCAATCGTGCTCAGGACCAAGCCCAATGCCGCGCTCTGGGTCGCGCTTCTCGTGATACCAGCCGAGCGCATCGAGCAGCCCGCCGGTTGTCGCCTCGTTGAACCACATGCTCGGGAACAATCGCCGCGAGATTTCCACTCGCTGCATCGCCGCGCCCTTACCCTGGTTCGGGATCACCAGCACATCGTAGCCGGCGTCCCTGAAGGCGCTCTCGTATGAGACGTCGTAAACCTTGTCGTGCGAGCTACCGTCATGCGGCAGGATGATCTGCACCCGCTCTGGGGTGTAGCCTTGCGACCGCATCCAGTTGAGGTGAGCGGCGAATGGTTGCCCGACTGCCTCGTAGTAGTTCAGCACGCGGATTTCGCGGCCTACCCACTGCTCAACGACGATGGCGAACGCGTCGGCCTTGGCCCCGGTACCGCCAATGTCGCAGATGAGCTTGAACGTCAGCAGCGGGTCTGCCGCCACCCTGCCGATGCGACCCTCATGTTTGGCCGTGGCGAGGTTCTGAGCGAAGTAGGCGCCATCCGCGATGGTCACGTAGCCGCCTTCCCACACGTGGTCGTATTGGTCTGGCTGGTCACGCAGGCAATCGAGCCGTTCCTGCGCCAGCACATCCGGCAACCAGGGATTGTCGCTCCAGTTGGCCTTGACGACGCGGGCACCGGTTGGAAGAACCGGCCCCCGCAGCATCATGTCGATGGGGTCGTTCTTGCGCCGCGGGTTCCAGCTCGCCCAGATCTCGGACCCTGGCTCGCGAATGGTCGGACGCAACAGACTGACCGAACGGGCAGAGGCGGTCTGCGCTTCTTCCCACCAGGCGCGCTTGAACTTCTCCAGCGACTTGATCGACTCCGCTGTATAGTCCTGCATGCCCTTGAAGATGATCACGCCGTCCTTGGGCGTTTCGATCACGTCGCGGAATATCTTGAAGCCGTCTGCCTCACCGAGCCCGAAGGTTGAGAGCTTGTCCTCTATGAGCAGCTTGGCCGATTGGGTCAGGTCTTTCTGCACTTCACGAATGCAGACCGAACGAAGCCCCTCGCCTGTTTCTCCTGGCTCGGCGAGACTGTCCTCAACGAGCAGTCCGGCGAAGAAATGCGACTTGCCGGAGCCTCGGCCACCGTGAGCGCCCTTGTAGCGGGCTGGCTCGAGCAGTGGCGTGAAGACCTCAGCTGTCGGGATCTGAAGGACGGACAACTACGCGCTCGATGCGCTGGATGAGGCGGATGGGGTCCAGATCGTCGTCACCCACCACAGCCTGTGCAACTTTACCATCGAGACGGTCAGCGATTTCACGAATGGAGCTGACTTCGCCCTGCTCAAGCAGCTTGCGCGCGTTCCACCGGAGCGACCCCGGCTTCGCCTCGCACGCCTCACCGCGTTCAGCAGCGAGCATCTCCATGCGTAGCGCTTCCTGAAACGGTTTGTGCTTCGGCCGCCCACCGGGGTTGCCCGATTTGCCTTCTTCAAACGCCATTGTTCTGAATGCCTAAGCCTTTGGGTGGCTTAGCTCCCTGCGACTGCTCGAAGCTTGGTCGCTTGTGGTGTCAGGCCACTGCTGCCTGCTCTGGTTTAGGGGGATACTGGCGGGCCGGGACGCAACTACCGGCTTTCAAGCGGGGCCCGAGCGGTGCAGCCCATCTCGGGTTCTTCGCTCCGCAACTGCACTAGTGCGGCCGCCAGATTGGATTGAGGCCGGTGGATTCGAACCACCTTTCCGCCCCTTTCTGCAGGCAGCGGATACCATGCCTCAAACTGAATTGGGCGTTGCCGGTAGTCGCGACCTCGGCAACACAGCCATTTAACTCACGCTCTCCGTCGCGAAACCTGAGCGTCCATAGGCCTACCCAAACTTTGCCCTCGCAGTAGCTATGCTGCGCGTTCTGCCTCCGGGCCAGAGGCTACGAATACGGGGCCGTCCTTCCAAGCTAGACGACCATGCACTGTTACCTGCATGGGCTGGGTTCGAACCAGCGTAGCCCCTACTCGTTCCGGGCCGTGGGGATGCCGCTTATGGAGCGCTGCGCTAGTTGCCAGCCGCACGTCCCCTGCGGCTCAACGCTCATACCCGGTGGAATCAAAAGGCCCCGCAGGAGGTCAAACCACGGGGCCGGTTCGGCGCGAAGCGCCTACGTTGGAAACTATGTCTAGGCTGCTTCGCGAGTCACGTCAAGCGCGGTTGAGGTTTGTTCGATAACATGCCCAATCATCGTTACGCTCTTGATGTCCATCTTGTTGTTTGACAGCCGCGCCGCTGCCTCATCCATCGACCTCGCGACCACGTAGGATGTAGCGGCTTCCCTTCGATCAAGCCCCCAGTCCTCCGGCCACCAGACTACCTTGTAAAGCAGTCCGGTTGATCGGTTCAGCGCGTCCATGAACTTAGTCATGCCGCTCTCCTGTTCCCAAGCCCGTAATGCCTAGCCAGCGCGTTGAGCGCCAGCCTCACGTCACCCACCATGTGATGCAGATCGACGTCTTTGATCACACACAGTTCCATAGCGGCGTATAGGTTTCCTCGGTTGCCCACGACCATCTGCGCGTCACGGATCGCTCCTGTCGCGCCGCCGCTGCCATCCTTGTTGGCGCCGAGGAACCGCACGATTGCCTGCTCGGATCTTTTGACGTTCTCATGATGACTGCGACCGTGCACCGCGTTCAGATCGATCGCCCCCATCTGCTTTGGCGCGTCGATGGCCACATGATAGGCCCGAAGATCTGCCATGTACGCCTGCGCTGCGTCGTACTGCGTGAGAGTGATCCCGACCAGCTCGTCACCGCCAGCGGACAAGTGGCTTAGGCACAGGCGGCCGATGTAGCTGCCGGCCATCTGGTCCCGCAGCTTCTCCATCGGCACGTGGTGGACACGCCAGCGGGCCATGAGCGCCGTGTTCATGGCGTCCCATTCGTCAGCTGCTACCTTGGCAATGTCTCGAGCCTGCTTTTCGATGGGCCTGCGGGATAGCCGACCCCCGGCCTCTCGTTTGCCTTCCTGTCTACGTGGTCCGCGCTTACCCATCTCAGATGCCCCTGGGTTGGTGGATGTGCTAGTCTAGGTGGTTGGTTCTTCGTGCTCGAAGTCCGTGTCGTCCACGATGCGTTGCCGCAAAGAGATCGAGGCGCTTGCGCAGTAGGTGGCAGCGATCAGCATCGGAATGGCGCCGATGAACGCCCATTCCGGCAACCGCAAGAATGCCACGGCCAGCAAGAACGCCATGGACGCTGTCCCCCACGCTCCAAAGCCGACGCCGAGTTGCCACAGCTTGCTCCATTCCGAAGGCGCGGTCGGATACAGTCTCTCCGTCATTCCTTGTTCCATTTGGATGAGAAGTGGGGCTGGCGACAGTCTGGGCAATCCTCCCAGTCCGCCACGCCGTGCTCGCAAGGCGCCATTGCCCTCAGCCACGACTGCCGCTGCGCCTCAAACATCGCAGCACGCTCTTCTGGCGACATAGCCTCTAGTGCGGCCTTCGATTTCCTCAGAAGCACATCGAGGTCGCTCACTTCCCCTCTCCTTCGTCATTGGGTTGAGATAGGGCGGTACGGAGGGCTTTGATTTCGGCGATGGCATCGTGCAGCAGACGGTGCGGCCAAGGTATCTTGGCGTGCGGGTGGCCAACGCAGGCAGCTTTCAACCGATCGATCACGTCGACCCTCTCCAGCATGTTCTCCCCCTTACTCATGGGGAGACCGGATGGCTTGGGCGATCCCGCTAGCTACTGATGCCTGTCCGATGGCTACAGTCCTCGCCTTCCCGTCCAGTAGCGGGGCCACTGCCTGGCGCTCTTCAGCCTCCCGGTCGGCGATCTTGGCGCACCGCTCACGCTCCTCGGCTATGATGCTATCGGCGTTGATGCCGCCTCGCTGCCAGTTGAGCCGCACTGCTACCGGGTCTTTCAGTAGCGCCGCCATGCGAGCCTCTGCGGCCTGACGCTCTGCGAGGATGGCGCGGGCAATTGGGGCCACGTACACCTCACCGAAAGTCGATCCATACGGCTTCGTGGCAGTCGCGATCTCGCTGGCCTTCCCCCAAATATCTGCGTGCTTCCGAAGTTCCGGTATCGTCACGTCGCTCATGATGCCTCCGGGGTGAACGGTGGAAAGCGTCGAACAGCGGACCGCAGCGCCTGCGCCGAAGGGCTGCTCGGTGCCTCCTCTTCGACCATGTCGCGCAAAGTCGCGATGGTTCGATCGCGCTCAGCCATGATGGCGCGGCATACAAGCTCGCGCCCGCCAATCGGCATCTTTGCGATCTCGAAAGTGCTCGGCGCTTCCCACAATTTCTCCGGGATGTCTTTCGGTCTGTCGCTCATGATGCTCTCTCGCTTTGATTGGTTAGGCTGCCGACGTTCGGCCATAGCTCACCCTTTTCTGAGGTGAGCCCAAGTTTGTTTCAGCTTGATCTTGGACACTGCCTGCTGACGAATGCCGTACTGCGCTGCGATGACCCGCTGGGGCCGCGCATCGGCAATGATGGCCAGCACGTCAGCGTCGGTGAGTGTTGCCTTCCAGTGCGCAGCGCCCTTCCCTGCTCCAGCCGCACGCCCACGACGGGTCTTGTCCTGCATGTTCTGCAGGTGCGTGCCGACGATGAGGTGTTCGGGGTTTACGCAGCTCGGCTGGTCGCAGTTGTGCCGAACCAAGAGCCCGTGAGGGATACGGCCTTTGTGAGCTTCGTAAGAGATACGATGAGCCAATTGCCCAAAGGCGGAGCCGTAGCCCTCCCCGGTGAGCCCGCCAGTCCACAACCAACAGCCGGTGTTGGGCTCCGGCGTCGACCGCAGTTCGACCAGTTGCTGTCCCCAAGTCATCACTTCTCGTTTCTCCATAGCAACCCCTTTTCTGCCTTCACGGTATGGCCAGCGCACTGGTTCCGCGAAGTCCCTGGCTATGGGAACAGCCTTGCAGCTGCGCATACTCAGACCTTTTCCGGCGCATCGCCGCCAAGTTGGTTCCCAACTCGTTCCTTTGGCTCCATTTCTTACGGCTGGAACCACTTCGGGCCTTTTTCCGAGGGGCCAACCCCGGCTGGACGGCATTCGAAGTCGCGGACCGTTCCGGGGGTTGCCCGGCTTGTGAAGGCCCAGAGCGCTATGGGTCACGCGCATCTGGTGTTTTTGTTTCCCGTTCGCTTGTTGAGGCCGGGCACTCGGACTGAACGACATTCGCTTGCGCTCCACAGGCTGTTACGTTATAACAGTTGTGCGTCGGGTGTCCTTCTGAGAGACCGACGTATTTTAGGGCCTCGCCACCTGACCAGTGGCGGGCCCTTATTCTTTAGGCGGCGTCTGCGAGCTCCGTTTCGATGAGCGAACTGAGGACTTCCGCCGCGAGGATCGGAACGATCGCATTGCCGCCAACGCGCCAGAGGTCCACTCGTCCGGGAAGCCCATCAACCAGAAAGGGAATGCCGGGTTTGGAGCGCCGCGCTTTCCCGTCGAGGGGGCTGACGAGCCAGATGGCGTCGGCCCACCAAGACCCGTTTCGAAGTGCGCCCGCATGAGATTGAGCGAACGGCTGTTCCCTGGCTGGTGGCTCTCCGCGAAGCTCAGGCTGGTCGGCGTCGGCGAATAGGCCGCCAATAGCCCGTTGAGCAAAGGCTCGTTCGACCTGGCACCACTGCGCGCCTTCCGGCCGCCCTCCACGTCCGCCACGGTGGGCGTCGGGTTGTACGATGCCATGATCGTCTGGACGGACTTGCCCGTGGTGCGGCTCTCTGGATCGGGTCCTCCAGTGCTCGCGTCCGGTGTCGGATTGAATGAGACCGACCCAGTAAAGTCGGTTCCGTTTGTGTGGCGCGTCGACGGCACAAGCCGGGATATCGACGCCCCGGCTGGCGTAACCTTCTGACGCCAAATCAGCGCGGACTCCGTCGAGCCAATCGTACCCAGCCTTTCCCGCAACCTGCTCTCCCACGACGACAGCGGGCCGGGCGGCACGGATGAGGCGATGAAAGTCCGGCCACAGATGCCTTGGATCATCCTTGCCGCCACCCTTTCCTGCTGCGCTGAAGGGTTGGCAGGGGCAGCTCCCGGTCCAGATGGCGCGGTCGTCAGGCCATCCAGCCAGTCGAGCAGCGACGGACCAGAGCCCGCCTCCTGCGAAGAAATGGCATTGCGTGAAGCCGCTGAGGTCATCCGGTTGCACGTCCTTGATAGATCTCGTGTCGACCACCCCGGGCGCGATGACGCCGTCAGCGATAAGCTGAACGAGCACCGCAGCCGCGGCAGGGTCTATTTCGTTGTAGTAGGCGGTCACGCCGCCGCCTTCTCACGGGCCATGCTGAGCGACGGGCACACGATGGGGTCGCTGGTGACGCCGTAGACGTAGTAGTCAACGCCATGCGCTTCGGTCACAGCCCAGATTTCGACGGCGCCATTCTTGAAAACCAGCTTCATTTGAATGCCCCTTTTGCTTCGGTTTGACCGTTATAGGCGAATACGTTATAAGGGTCAATAACAGACTACGTTATGGAGGTGGATTTGACGCTCTCGATGGAGTCGGGCACAAAGCCCCGCATGGGCCGCCCGCCGCTGAAACGAAACATGGAAACCGTTGTGACGACCATCCGCCTGTCTGCGGATGTAGCGGCGCGCATCGATGCCCTGGCGGGGCCGAACAAGCGCGGCGAGTTCATCCGCAAGGCCATCGATCGGGCTCTCAAAGGAAGTCCTCCCAGCCCGCC
>Ga0247823_10000388_pt1 | contig 37959 bp, 24 predicted proteins | sample 13C_PalmiticAcid_2_FD_192426 | JGI IMG/M metagenome (GOLD analysis project Ga0247823, IMG submission 192426) | Soil microbial communities from agricultural site in Penn Yan, New York, United States - 13C_PalmiticAcid_Day30 | ecosystem: Environmental > Terrestrial > Soil > Agricultural land...
GAAGCCCCCTCCTTACTTCCCCTCAAACCTCTCCTCCTCCGCCCACAACTCCACCAACCTCCTCGCGCCCAGCGCGTCCCCCTCCCGCAGCAGCGCCGCAATGTCCACGTTGAGCGGCGAGTCCACCCCGGGCGCGCCGAGCAGCATGCGGATCGCGCGCACGCACTCGAGCACGCTGTACGCGGGCGTCCACGCGTCCTTGAGCAGGTCCAGACAGATCTCGCCGTTCTGCAGGTTCACGTTGGCGTGCACGATGGGCGTGGCAAAGGCGATTTGCGGCGGCTGGAGCGGGTAGGTCGCGGGGACGGTGATGCGGAGGAGCCAGCGGCCGTCTGTGTGGTCATTGCAACCGGCATCATGTTAGCTACTCGCTCCCTTGACTTGAAAGGGGGAACAGGGGGAAAGAGGAGGGAGGGAAACGCACTCTCGTAGCCGTGCCCGACCCCGCGGCCGTTGATCACGGCCTCCCAGCTGAGCAGCTCCTCGTCGCTGACGGGGCCGAGGCGCTCGATGCCCTGTTCGCCGGCCGACTCGGTGTTGTTCCAGGTGTCGAGCTCTTTCATCAGACGCCGCATGGCGCTGCGCGGGAGGGAGCTGGGAGCCATCGCGGGTCCCGATTTCGGCTCCTCGCTGGCTCACGAGGGGCGGGTCAAGCACACGGGAGGGAGGCTCGAGGTAGGCGGGCAGGTCGAGCGGACGCGGGACGAGGTGTCTCGGCTTTGTCTGATGCTCTGGGTTCCAGGGGGCTTGTGTAGTCTGACACGTTACTCTTCGAGGTCTGAAAGTCGCGTAGGGTTGAATGATCAAAGAAACCACGAGATGAAGTGCCTCTTCACATTCAGCCGCGCACTTGCGATCTTGGAATGTCCGGATTGGACGCGTTAGACGAGCCGCGCCTTGCCGAGGCTTTAGGCCCGGCAGGCACAATGTGGGGCACGGCACCGAGACTCAAAAGGCCACGGAAAAGGGGACATGTCACATTGGAAACAGCACACAACGACGGTGGGCATGCAAAGATAAAAGACACATGTCGACCTCGATTTCTTATTGCTTCGGGGACAGCGCCCTCTACCGCATGGCACGACATATGTACAATGATATGTCCAGAGAATCAGAATCATCGCCACCTGTGAATCATATGTCCCGTCTCCATCATACCTAAAAAAAAAAACCCCAGCTGCCGTCAAAACCGAAGCGCACTCTGGCAGTTGAGATGGCCGTCCCTGATCTCATGTAACCTTGCTCCTGATGCTGCCGTAAAAAACGCCGAAACCTTCACCATTAACCCCGCCCCTGCCCCTCCGTAATCCTACAAACCTAACGACGACTCCCATAACTCAAGCACAGCGACCAAGCGACAGCAGGAAGTGACGTCTCTCAAACCGTTTTCTCGTCCTTGGACTTCCAGAACTGCATCATCCGGCTCAGTCGCTTGGTTTTGCTGCCCTTCCCCTTCTTCTCCGGCTCGCTATCCATTGGAACTTCAATCGACAGCTTGCTCCGTTCCCCATGTGAACTGTTGATGAGGCGGCTCAAACTTGCCAAGCTTGAACGCCGTCGCCCAAACGCAGTCGACGTAAACGACGCTGGCCTTGGCTGATCGCTCAGCGGCGGGTGCCTCGCTTGCGGGTGCTGTGCAAAAAGGCTCTCCCTTGTCATGGTCGAGTTGCTGCTCGTCAGGGATGGAATGTCATCGACCGATATCCGGACTTCCGGACCTGGTTCGCCCATAAGCAGCGACTGGAAATTATCCTCAGTAATTGACGAGGGCGCTGTCGAGATGCACTGCGCGTCGTAAGACATTGGCGACCGCGGAGAGGGAAACGCCGAGGATTGGGTCATTGACCAAGGGCTGACGGGACCCAGCGACGCTGTGGGAAGGTGGAGCGGGCTGAGGTCGACAGGGGCCAAGTCTTTGGGCCGGAAGACATGGCGGGGAGAAGGCGTTGCCGAGTCGGAATTGGCGTTGCTTGGAGAGGATCCCGGTAGCCCGTTCAAATACGGAGGTGTTGGTTCACCAAGAACCTCCTCGTCGCAATCCGAGACCAGGGGCTGGTCCGAAACTGAACTCGTCGCCTTCGAAATGTTGTCATCTTCGCAGCCAGTGTTCTGGCTCGGGGGTGCTGGCGGCAACACAGAGCTCTCTGCCTGGTCAAGGTTCTCGCAGGCATCTTGCAAGTCCTCCTCGGACGGCGCGACGCTCTCGGGCTTCTCTGCAATGGAGGTCCCTGCGGCAGGTGTTGATGCGCCAGTCGAGGAGCCGGTCGAGTCCTCTTCCTCCTCGTCCTCCTCAAAAACGTCGGCCATGTCTGAACTGCTCCCAAAACGCAGGAAGCCAAAGCGCCCGGCTTCAAAGGGAACCAGCTCCGGTGCGCTTTCAGCCCGCCTATGGACATAGTGCATACCGGGTCCAGAGAACCGGCTCATACCTGCAGCGCTGTGCAGCTGCTTCTTGACAAGGCCTCCGGCCTTCTGTGCAGCCTCCCATTCGGGATTACGCGGCAACGGGGTGTTGAAAGGACCCAAAGCCGCGTCCAAGTCAATCATTTGGTAGGACGCATCTTCGTCTGGGCCTCGGGTGGACTTTGGGAAAGTCCACGTTTCCCAGTCCTCATTCTCAGGTGACTGGGCCGACGCGAAGGCGGGTTTGACAGGCTCCGGATCCAAAGACATTTGCAAAGCGCCGTCGTCCACCTCATCATCCAGCTCAAGATGGCGCGGCGGAGGTGGGGTCGGGGCTCTTCGTTTTTGCTTGCCATGGCGATGTTTGCCTTTGCGAGACAGGATCGATCCTGCCCAGGTCTTGACCTTCTTTTGCTTCTTGCTTCTTTTCTTGCCAGCGGGCTTCACAGTCTCCGAGTCATCCCCACATACCGGTGGAACAACCTCCACTGCACGTTCCGACGAGTTGCGTTCCGTCACGCTTAGATGCGAAAGCGTGGAACGGGGACTGTCGGGCTGTGGCCGTGTAGGGGAGCCTGCAGCGAAAGGGTCTAGGCTAAAGAACGACCATTTCTTCGAAGACCGCGTCGGGCTTGGGGTGGCCGGGCTGAGTGGAAGAGCAGGGGGTAGCGAGCCCAGGAGGGGTATAGATCCTCTCCTTCTCGGGGAGCGAAGGGCCGGTTCCTGTTCCTGTGCGCTCTGTGTCCGTTCCATGACCGCCCCTGCAGTGCTGGGCCGGCTGTCACTAAGCTTCTGGGTGGAGGTGGGACCCAAAAACGGGTTCATGTCTCGATCCGCATTCGTGACAGAAATGACAGATGAGATACTCCCTGAGACAGAATGACCAGGGCGGACGGTGCTGGAGGTATCGGTGGAGACGAGGGATAACGGTCTCGGAATGTACTCCAGCGTATCAGAGAATCCGACCCTGTTTCGCGCTGCAGGCTTAGGCGACTGCTCAAGCTGCACGGCAGGTGCTGGCGGGTTGCTGGGCTCAGCAGACAAAGGTTCTGTCGCAGAGGAAGGTGTCGCCTTTTCCGTTTCGGCGGAAGCGCCAAAAACTGGGAAGGCCTGGCCGACTGGTCGCTCGGCAACTGCTGGGCTCGACGGGGCACTGTTCCCCCTCACACTGGGATTGGAGGGCGGGACAATGATCGAGGACAGATCATGGCTTGAGATAGCAGCAGACCGACGATGAGCGTGCCCTCTGCGAGGTCTGGTCGGTTGAAGCAAGGGCGACGCCATTCCGCTTTCGGACTTGGTTGGGCTACTGTTCAGAACAGTGATGGCTTCGCCGTCCCGGATGCTGCCTCCGACAAACTCGCTACCGCCCCTGCGGTGTCCGTGGCCGGTAGGTCGAGTGGGAAGCAGTCGTGGGGAGGTTGGCGCAGACGGCGACTGCGGGGGGCTCAGAAACATGTTCTCCGGGCCCGGAGTTGGCGGCAAGGAGGCACCGGGGTTGAAGGAAAAGGCCGGGAGCGCTGGCGACCGAACGGCGGGCCTTTCATCGCCCACGATTGCTGGCGCCGCCGAGCTACGAGGCTCTATCGCAGATCGCGGTCGTCTGCCGGTGGCTCTGGAGAGCGAAGACGGTGCCGAGGAGGACGATGGCCGGGCAGGGAAGACGAACGGCGGGTTCGGAGGAGGCGGATTCGATCGCGGCGACGCCTGGGGATTAGAGAGAAGCGCATGTGAGGATGCCATGTCGCTCAGATTCGGACTCGTCGAAAAATTCAGCGCTGCGCCATGCTCGACGCAGTCCGGCGACGGAGGGTCGATCATCATGTCGGGGCCGATCGTTGCCATGTTTCCAAGCCGCTCTGCGGCACCAGAACCGATTGGCAACTTAGTGGAATGCCAGCGACATGGAAATATCGAGTATAAAGGGCCCTGGCGGAAAGACCTGCAGCAGTCTGCGATCTGGTGCCAGGTCGGGAAAAAGGTCGTGGCTCAGCCGGAGTGGTGGTGAGAATTAAATGATTAAAAGCAATTGCAGTCTCGGATCTGGACCTCGTTAGCAACGGCCGAATGAGCCGAGACTGAAAACACAGCAATGAAAATCGGGTGCCAGGCGATCCGCGACACCCAAGTATTTCAAGCCAAGTTGACGGTAGCAATGGGCATCTCAACGCACCATTTGATGGTCGAAGTCCGGCGGCTGCAAAAGACCTGGAAACAACAGCGACAAAATTACGCAGCTCGGGGCTGTTCCCAGACGAATCCAACGGTTTGTATCAAAGGAGTGGACGGCCAGACCACAGCAAATCTCTCGATTTGCCGTTGGAATGAACCAAGGGTGCCGGGCAGTCGACAAACTGAGGGCGGTGGTGATGGAGGTGAGTGTGCAGTGCGGGAGGAAATGAAGGATGAACGGGGAACTCCCACAAGTTGGGGTGGCCTTTGCTTTGGCGGGCGGGATTCAATTGCGGACTGTGTGGGCTTCAATCTACACTGTAAGGCACCCCTGTAAATTTGAACGGGGGAGGTGTGGGTGGGTCACCATCGCTTGAGCCGAAAGCAGCAAGCTCGCTGCTCCGGTTTCCCTTTTGGAGCCCAAGTCCATCGCACACTGAAGTTCGACACTGAGAGTTCAACACAGTCCTTCGAGTTGCGGCCAGCGACTCCGAGAGACACACTCTCAAGATCTTGTCAGACCCAACCCCAACCCGAAGTTGTTACACTGAAAGTGTGCCGTGGGACTCCGTCAACCGAAAAGCGCGTGGCTTTTAATCTTCGGCACACCTGCGCCGGACACTGTCCCTTCAACTTCCCTGATTAAGTAGGTAGGGATGGGCCATTGCCGATGCGACATCACCGTCACAGTGAGGGGTGTTCACGAGAGGAACCGACGCTGGTCGGTGGAATGGCCAGCCCAATTTCGCATTCACACTCAGGCGTCGGGCGGTCAGGATTCGAATAGTGATTATTCCGACTTCCAAGTTCATTTCACTGTCACTGTGCACGCGGTCTGTTGCAATGCGAGGCTGCGCCTCAGTTAACTAACGCCAATTTGGCCACGTTCCAGAGACAGTGCTGACACTGGGCTCTGTGTTGCCCCTGGCGCGCGTCAGGGGTTCGATGCAACTCCACCGTAACGAATCCTTCCAGCGCTGGTCCGCGCTAGGATTCCGATTCTGGGGAGGGGAGGCCAGAATCAGCCCTCGTTAATCGGCTATCATTTGGGCTTGCGGGGCTTGAAGTTGGCGTCGCTTTGCCGAGTTACATCTCGCCTGCTATCGCAGTTTAGATACACAGATGGGAGGACGCGAGAGACTGCGGTCTCCAAGAGACAGCCCGGCAGTTCTAGGTACAAAACATTCACGACCAGATAAGAGAGACGGGATGAGATGACCCTGGAATGGATGCTTCTGAAGAGCCTTCGGTGAGTTGAGCCCAGCGATGCACACCATCTGCGTGTGCTTGTCGCTGGACGGCTGGGCGCTGCAGCTCCCTTGAACGTGCAGCCCGCCACTGCGAAATCGATCGAATCAGGGCTCCGAAACAGCCACACCAACAAGGGCGCACGGACAATGGTGCATGGAACCAGGAACAGTTCAGCCGAACTCGACGCTGTGAAAAGGGACCTCAGTTGCGTCTCCGTGTGACTTGCAGAGGTCCATTGCCATGGCAACTCGTTCTTCAAACCAGCGTCCTCTGCTGTGTATTCAGCGACATGCTGCTTGTGACAGCAAAGACCCCGTTGGGAGTCACCGAAGTTTACTGGCTACGGAAGTTACGGAAATCTAAAGGGAGGCACTCGGCGGGCAATGACGACGCTCATTTCCGGACCAAATCTCGTCCATTCATGCTGCGCGGATTCCACACCAAATCATCGTATTGACCATGCCTGTGGGAACCTGTCTCCTCCCAATTGCCCACACCTTACGTACGTCTATCAAAGTGACGTTTGGAGTTGCCACCGATGCATGGTTTAAGTTGTCAGAAGCCGTAGAGGCCGACTCGGCCAGTCTCGTCAGAAAGCTCGAACTAGCCCGCGCAACCCTTCCCGCCAAGCGGCATAACTGGCCAGCCAGGAACACGGCCGACTACCATCCTTGAGTCCGTAGCACTGATGATGTAAAATACATCCAAACAAGAGGCCATTGCGGACCTGCAGTTCAGCTAGCAAAAACGATATCACAAGAGAACCAGTCTCTTGTCAAGCTGTGTTCCCATGGAGTTACTTTTTGATTGACATGTCAATGAGTTGATGCGAGTAGAGCACACCCTAAAATGCAAAATGCGAGTCTCATACAAGCGGGAAATGAAGATGCGGACAAGGTGGGTATAACTTGAGGATGAACTTGGATCTGCTGATGTTTCTCCAACTTCAAGGTTGTCAAAATCAGAGTTAGGCAAGGCGGTTGTCAATTGGTTGTCAACGCGGAACTTGAAGGCTACACGACCACTTCTTACAAGGAAACCCCGATGACAGCTTATCGTGGCTAAATATCCCTTCAGTCGTAGAACAAGTACCGTGAGTTCAACTCTTGTTCGTGTTACCTACATGAATCATTTTCTCCGCGCAACAGATACCTTGGGATGTTACCTTGGGATGTTCCCCATCTTAGGTCGTGGGCTTCTTGTCTCTCTGGCTCTCAGTTCAGTAACTATTCAGACAGTGTGGAGAAACTTGGGTTTGAGAAACTGGAACCCCCACTCGATCCTGGCGGCTGCAAGCCAATTATCACACACACCGCTTTCCGGGTCTGTCCCGCAGCCCAAATTCTGCCGCCCAAATTCTCGGGCTTGCAGCTGGTGGTCCTGATTTTCCTTGACGGCTGGCTCAGAGACGCACCACACTCACCGCACTCACGAAGCATACCATGTCGTCAACAGCAGTCGAAGGTGTGCCAGCGCAGGAGGGGGCTACTTCCGCAAAGAACTTGGGGATGCGGAAAAATGGTATGGCTGTCTCTGCCTTGATCTTCGCTGCAGTTCACTTCTAATGCACTTTCCCAGGCAAGCAATGGCATGCCCCCAAGAAGGCCTTCCGCCCAGGATCGGGTTTGACATCATACGAGCAGAGGGCCAAGACCAGAGTTGCGCAAGCAGCTGTGAAGGCCAAGGAGAAGGAGTTGAAGGAGGAGAAGGAGGCAGAGCGTCAGGTGCGCAGCGCAGCCACCAACGGCGGGCGAACTTTGGACCAGGGAATGCTAACTATCGTGCTCACAGAGGCGGATTCAAGCCATTAAGGAGAAGCGAGCGGCGAAGGAAGAAAAGGAACGGTACGAGCTGCTGGCGGCGAAGATGCACAAGAAGAGGCTCGACAGGTTGAAACGCAAGGAGAAGCGCAACAAGCTGCTCAACTCATGATTTGGATGATACGCGCGCCATCTATCAGCTCGTTACGACATACGATACCCCTTCGCACGGCCCAGTTAGCAGAACACTCCGCATGCGTTCCATAATACCGCTCCCGAGCAGGAGTATGGCCAAGAACGGCTGCTGGGAGTGAGGCAGGAGCGGCGGCGGGTTGGTTCAGTCATGGATCTGTTTGCAAATCTTTACCCTCTCATGGCAGCGATGGGAAACAAAAAGGAGCGCCAACCGAACACAAGAAAGGGCATGGCAAGCTCCCCATCGGTAGACCTGGTCGGCCCTGCATGTCGGGGGCAGTGAACTATTTCGGGTCGGGGGCCAAAACGGACTATCTGAGCAAAACAGATATGCATATACATGTGAGGGTAGACAGCATACCGAACACATATTTACATGTCGGAAGCTGGATGGGCTGCGAGTGTTCTTGGCAATATTTATCTCGCCTACCGTTGTTAGTTGTGTCAGGTTGCGAAGCGAAGCCGTGGCTGAAATCACATGGATGTTTCAATGGCGCCAACCAGCTTGTTGCCCCACCCCTCCCTCGGCGTGGTGGGCGGTCTCCTGACTTGCCTTTCCCAACCCACCACCTCAGAATCAAGCCTCTAGTGTCATTGTGCGACTCGCCGCCAGCCCGATTCCACTCAACTAGCCAGAAACCGGAGGACCATGTCCCAAAATGGCGGCGATGCATCCAAAGCGTCGTCGCCAGGGCGCCCGCGGCATCAGATAAAGCGGTCCATCTCCGAGATCTCGTCGCCCATCCGCCTGCACCGCCATCAGTCGTATCGCGCAACCAGAGACATCGAACGAGATTCGCGCACTCCGACCGCGCAGTCGGCATTTCCACACTTGCAGGGCAGGCGCTCGTTTGAATGGTCACGGTCCGAGGGAGTGACGCCAAACCTCACACCGAGCGCCAGCAGACGGACGAGCATTTTCTATGCCTCGGCGGACGAAGTGATGATGCCCGCGATCAAGGCGCCAAACGAAAACGGGCCGGTCAATGGACTTACCAAGGAACAACAAAAGGCCGCTGCCCGAGAGAGGTTGGCTGACCATCTTTCTTCCGTCGTCCGAGTTGCGCGCTGACCGCCGCCCGCAGTGGCCTACAACGATCGCTCGCCGAACTCGAGACATTTGCCAGCGCGACAACAAAGCAGCTCGACGACACGTATTACTCGGTTCTCGAAAAGCTCAGCGCATTGCAGAGCACGGTCGCCGCACTGAAGGAGCTCGCCGAACAATCCAGCCAGCTGAACAACAGCTTCAGCTCCGAGGCCGACGAGTTGGTCACAGATGTCAGCGCACAGCTCGATGCATTCGAGGAGTTTGACGACCAGCAGAAGCGCATCGAGTCACTACAGAGCCGCATTCAGGCGGGGCGGGAGCTCATCAGGTCACTGAGCGAGCGGGTGGATGCCGTGAGCGAACGGATCGAGAGCTGGGGGCGAGCAGATCGGGAATGGCAGGAGAAGACGAGGAAGCGTCTCAAAGCCGTCTGGATTGTCACCTCGGTCATTGTCTTCCTCGTACTGTCGCTCCTCATCGGCTCCCAGTATGCGTCTGACGGTACCGCGTCACGCATTTCAGGGGACGGATTAAACAGTTTACAGGATACAGTCAAGGCCGACACCCTCCTCAGCTCGCGGGCAGAGCCGCAAGGAAGCAGCCACGTACTAAACAGCACAGGGCACTCAGGGATATCGTTTTCTTCAAGGACTGACATGCTCAGGGCCTTTGACGAGCTGTAAGAATACACATGAGAGTAAGGGAAGGAAGGTCTCGCGACACCGCACTGGTTACCCCTTTCGTTTCGATTTGTTTCGTTTCTTGGTCACAGCTTAAGACCTAGCCAAGCAGCCAAGCAGCCAAGCGTTAATAAGCTCTGGGGCTGTTGATCTGTTTCTTCCAAATCCGGCTCTTTTTCTTCCAATTGCGGGCCGACGGATCTGGCTCCGAACAGATGTGTTGGAGAGCGCTGGGTCCTGTGGTTCAGGTTCAGGGGTCCTCTCAACGCATTCTGAACTGCCCACTTTGAACAGTGCCCCACTTGCGAGGCCTCTTGTTGAGGATCCACCCCATGCCCATCAAACGCGATCCACGTACAGAGTACGGATACCCGAGATTCCAAGAACAGCAACAGAGGAAACCCCATGTGATCAGTTGATAAAGTTCCACCAAGAAATCTCCAGGGAATAACCTGATAAGCTTGATATTTTCCGCCTGCAACGCCTCACCTGGCCGCGTGGTGAAGAAGGCACTTGCAGCACCAAGCAGCCTGTCTCAGCCTGTCTCTGGGTTTTGCACCAACTGCAGCCAGGATAATGCCAAGCCAACGTCATCAGCGCCAGCGGGCTTCGGTATCTGCGCCACCTACCCGATGCGTCATCGGGCGCCAGCAGGGCTTGGTGTGCTCAGCACGGGAATGTGATCCCGCTTGGTGCAGACATCCGCCCGCCACCACTGGACCACAGCAGACGGGTCTGTGGCAGGATGCGCCGACACCGCCCGCGCTTAGAGTCTTGGAGGCTTGGATGTAGTCTTGGGTTCCAGTGCCTTGGAGTGCCCAGTCTCCTAGAATCCATTTGTATTCCTGGGTTGCTGGGATAAGAAGGGAAGTCGTTCCTGGTCGGGGACTGCCTGCACGGTGTCCCGCCGTGTGCACAGTACAATCACTACCGCTTGGGCAGTTGATCTGCAGAGAAAGTTATCCATCCGCTTGCGGGGTCCTACGCTGTAATTGCGCTGCTCAGCTCACAATATCCTTGTTTAACTGACTTGTTTCTTTTGGGCAACCACCAGCGGTCCCCTCGTCTCTTGTTTCTCGGTCTTCCCCTGGCAGACCCGACCTGTTGGTTCGCCGTTCCTGTCTGCTCCGAAACAGTGACGCGCCGCGCCGCCGTTGCGCAGAACCCAAGAGCGGCACGCATAGCGCAGGCGCATCCGGTTTTGGCCTCTTTGAGTTCTCGAGCTGACTGAGACGCCATCCTGCACCAACCCTGCATTCAGACACCCAAAGAAACCCCGAGCCCGAGATCACTCCGAAGTCAAGCGGTGCATAGGACCTACAAAACGCGAAACCTGAAGACCACCCAATCCTTGAATCCTCGTGGCTCACATCTTACCGATTTATCATGGCATTCGTTTCGGACAACACCCTGGACGGATCGCGCAACATGGCAAAGGGCGGCAGTAGCGAGGTACAACCTGGGCAGTCTCTGGAACTTCCCGTACGGACGGCATCAGCCCCAGCAGCTCCGAAGCAAGGCCTGACGGGAAAGCAAGAACACTGTTCGTCGTAGCCCCCCGCCTCTATCGCCCTCCTCCTGGCGCATGCTTGTCCCAAGCCGACATAAACTGACACTCTGTGATTGGTAGATCTGAAGCGCGAACTCATATCGGAGCAAGTCAGATGGGAGATCTCAGAGCTCAACTCCCCCACGGCGCTGCGGCGATTCGGCGCTCCCTTCAAGTCCGAGTTTGGGGAGGTGTCGCCGCTGGACTCCGAGTTGCCCATTCTGAGATACATCTTCGTCCACCATGTCCGCGAGTTTCCATTTCTCGACAAGGCCAAGGAGAAGGAGTTCTGGCAGGATAAACTGCAGGTGGTAGGTTTGCCCCTTGCTCCGGGGTTCAAAGGCGACGGCTAGGGAGAGGGGCTAATACGGGACAATGAACTCAGTTCCTCGAGTCATTCGCGAGCAAGAACATCTCCTCTTCCGAGGACCGGTTGGAAGAGACCAAGAGGAGGAAGCTGGCCACCAAGGCTAAGAAGCTGGTTGAGCTGATGATGGTGTCGGGCGTCCCAACCTCGTCGGGCTTCGAGGAGAGAATTAGGTTTTCCGAGCTCGAGATCGTCGATGCCAACGCAATCGACACCGGGGTTCTCTCCACTCTCCCCGAGGGCAACTACATCAACGGCTGGGATGTCAATGTTGCCGGTGTTCGGATCATCACTGCCAAGCGTAAGATCCGGCACCACAAGCATGCCGTAAGTTCACACCGAAGGGACAATAGTTGCCGGCGTTGGCTTGCTGACTTTGGCGGCATGAAGGAATTCCTCCTGCGCGTCAGGAGGAAGAATGCACCAGAGCACTACGTTGGACGACGGTACGGTGACTTCGCTCGCTTATATAAGAGATTGCGGACCGAGTTGCCGGGCAAAGTCCTCCCACCACTTCCCCAGAAGAACAAGTCGAACTCCACAGCACCCAGTGCCCTCGGGGGCCAGAGCGGGAACAACTCCGAGACGTCATCAATCTCGTCCGTCTCGACCCAGTTGCCCCCGAACAGCCCTGCGCCAAATGGTGCCGGGCACCAGAGCGACGCTATTCAAAGGCTGCTGTCTGTAAAAGGTCGGTTCGGTTCCTCCTTTGTTGAGCCGGAAATCGGCCACTTACTCGTGCTGTGTCCAAGTAGGCAATCGCTCAAGCGACCGGCTCTCTCCGCGGACCTCTGTTGACGGCAGGCCATCGAGCCCATCACCCCTGAGTCCCAAACCTCAAGAGGTATGTCTCCTCACACTACCCGCAGTAAAGCCATGCTCTGGGACAGACCGCGACTGACATTTCTAGACGGTCGTAATATGGCGAGAGAGTCAGAGGATCTCCTTGCGCGCCTTCCTGCGCTCCCTGTTGCACAACCCTCAGATTGCCACGACCAAAGCGATGGAGGAGTTTCTGACGGCGGATCCGGTAACGCTAAGTGACGAGGATGTCGAGGACATCACCCGCCGAAAGCTTGTGGACAAGAAACGCGTAGAGGAGCAAAAGCAGTTCTACGAGGTGGCAAGGAAACGCGCGGCCGAGTTGGATGTCTACATGGAACAGTACGTGCATCGGGACTACTCTTGTCGTCGAATAATGCTGACCTTCTTTTAGATTCCGACAGGACATTGTTGAACGCAATGGCCTCACCATGCTCTTCCAAGAGATCCGGGAAAAGGAGACGATCCAAGACCTGAGCTTGCAGTACCAGAAGTTTGCCGAATGGCTGCGCATCGAAGTTGCTGCCACCATCTATCATCTCTTCCTCGCCGAGGACAACTCACCAGAGCTGTTTGCTCAGGCGAAGAGGATCCACTCCCTGATCCCCTACACGCTCATGAAGAACGTGATCCGGGTGGCCAACCCGGCAGCGGTCATGTCTAGCGTCCTAGACATTTTCTTGGCCCAGCCCTTCGGCACCAGGTCACTGATGCAGCGCATCTTCTCGATGACGCTGCACGACGGCATCAGAAGTTTCCAACGATCAATCGATGCGCTCGGTGATAAGATCGGAGACCCGGTGTTTATGCAGAAGCTAAAAACATACACGGACGCCGAGGAGCAGATCAAGGAGGCTATCCGAGAGGAAGCTATCGCGGAAGACCTCGACATCATCGTTGCCATCTTGAGGTCGGAGCTTGTCGGTCCCGCGCTCGAACCGGAACAGATCGGGCGGCTTTACAATGCCTATGTGGCGTTTAACAACGCGGTCGAGAACGTTGACGAGGAGCTCCGGCAGGGCGCCCAGCTCTTCTCGTACCTCAAGCAGCTGATGAAGCTGCACCTTCGACAGAGGGATAAGGCCATGATGTTGAGTCTCATTGAGGAGCCCGTCACGCTGCAGCTGTTCCGCGACCTGTTCACCATCTTCTACGAACCCCTCGTCCGGGTTTACAAGTCGGCCAACGTCTACAACAGCGTGACGGATTTCGCCCACTTCATTGATGACCTGATTCAGGTCGTCGAGAAGTGCCGAGAACAGGATGCCTCTGCCGATCCTAACCAGACAGTGCAGGCCTTCATCGACCTCTGCCAGCGCCACGAGCACCACTTTTACAAGTTCGTGCACGAGGTGCACACGCACGACAACGGGCTGTTTACGCAGCTGATGGGCTGGATCGAGGGCATCCTCGAGTTCCTCCGGACCGGGCCCCGCAACGGCAGCCTCGATGTCAACGCGCTGTTCGAGGGCGCCACGAGCAGCGGCGTCGTGGACAAGGACACGGCGATCGAGGAGGTCGACAAGCTCATTGCGTGGCAGGAGGCGCGCAAGAAGTGGCACCACGACAAGACGAGGCAGAAGATGGCGGCCGAGGGTGCGCCCGGAGAGGCGGAGGCGCTGCCTGGTGCTCTGGCATTCCGGTCGAGCGACTTTGGGCTGGACCAGGAGGATCTGGCGGAGATGGGGTACGATGACGATTCGGAGGAGGAGGCGGAGCTGGAGGCGGACGACGAGCTGGACCCGATCGAGGCGGAGCGGAAGCAGAGGGCCCGGAAGCAGGATCGGTTGCGGCGGAACGCGGGAGAGCCGAGCAAGCCGGAGGTGGCCGAGGTGCACAAGCTGAAGGAGAACTTTTTGGTCATGCTGCGGATGGTGCTGGCCGAGTAGAGGGTTGCAAAGGGTTGCAGGTTAGAGCTTGGGTTGAGTCCTCATGGTTGACGCTGTTCTTGTTGACCCTGTTTGTTTTCTAGTTTTGGGGAGAGTTCCTGTTTGCCATTTTGAAGGGGCGTCGGCTGGGCTCATTGGGTTCTATGCATTCTCGGGGCTGGGTTACTCGCATTCACTACGTACAGTAGCATTAAGAAATAGTAATTGATTCCCGAGAAACCATCCCCCCTAATTCTCTATGTATTGAGTCCCTTGCGGAGTCTAGACGAGGATCGTTGGGAGGTGTTGGTAACCAGCTGCAGGCACCTGGCAGGCCGTGTCGTGGCATGCCGAGGGAATTCTGGGCTCGGCATCAGCCCTCGCTCGCATCGCACATGATACCCGTCTTCGCCATCTCGTTCCGATCCCAGCGATCGTAATGGTTGTGCCCCCTTGCAACCTGCATTCGATGCGGTGCAACTTGGTGTGTAGCATTGAATTTGACGTTGCCCTGAGCAAATCTAATACCTAGTAAAAAAGAAAAAAAAAATGTGAGAGATGAAGACGATCAAAGCCGAACGACACAGCAACAACACACATTACACCATCCATCCCTGGAGAAGCCGGCCGGCAGACAGCTGCCCCACCCGCGCCTCTTCCGGTCTCCCTCGTTGGTTTCTGGGTGGACCGGGCGCGGGCCTCGCCGGCAACTCGGGTAATCAGCCTTCGCTGATTGGTCCAGGCGGTGGCAGCTCTGGTGTGTCGGGACTTGGAACGAGCGAGCATCTGCATGACATGGAGGGAGGCTCAAATATTTCCCTGATGCTCACCACCTCGCCCATCAGACCTCGTTAGACGACAATGGCATCCTCAATGGCTTGGAGACGGCTGGCCGCGTCGCCGGCGGTGAGTTTTCCTTGATTCCTCTGCACCCGTCGGCTTTGCGCTTTGCTCGCGCTCCGTTTTTCTCGCAATTCGAAAAGTGCCCGTTTGGCTGACCCGAGGTCCAACCCGTACAGCTCGCGCGTGCCCCGACCCGCGCCTTTTCCACAACACGGCCGGCTGGTAGGTGACCCAATGCCCTGCGCGGGAGTTTGGGAGCATCGCGGCTGACACGTTTCTCTGTTTGCAGCCCGCGTCTTCGCCAACGGGCCGCTCCGGGCGAAGGAGGCATCGCCGTTGGTCAGCAGCAAGTACCCGGTCATCGTACGTCACCCCGGCCGGAATTCGCGCGATTTTGGACGAGCCGGAGGAATTGACTCTTGGGGTGAATAGGACCATGAGTACGATGCCCTCGTTGTCGGTGCCGGCGGCGCCGGTCTGCGTGCCGCTTTCGGTCTGGCCGAGGCCGGCTTCAACACGGCTTGCATTTCCAAGCTCTTCCCCACGAGAAGTCACACAGTCGCCGCCCAGGGCGGCATCAACGCCGCGCTCGGCAACATGCACGAGGACGACTGGAGATGGCACATGTACGACACGGTCAAGGGCTCCGACTGGCTCGGTGACCAGGACGCCATCCACTACATGACCCGCGAGGCTCCCGCCTCCATTGTCGAGCTTGAGAACTACGGCTGCCCCTTCTCCAGAACCGAGGATGGCAAGATGTAAGTTGGTCTCTGGCTGCATGGCGGGAGTTCATTGGAGGCTGACAGACCCGGACAGCTACCAGCGTGCTTTCGGTGGTCAGTCCCAGAAGTACGGCAAGGGTGGCCAGGCCTACCGCTGCTGCGCCGCCGCCGATCGTACCGGCCACGCTCTCCTCCACACCCTCTACGGCCAGTCCCTGAGGCACAACACCAACTACTTTATCGAGTACTTCGCCATTGACCTGATCATGCAGGACGGTGAGTGCCGTGGTGTCCTGGCCTACAACCAGGAGGACGGCACTCTCCACCGTTTCCTTGCGAATCACACCGTCCTCGCCACCGGCGGCTACGGCCGTGCCTACTTCAGCTGCACGTCAGCCCACACCTGCACGGGTGACGGTATGGCCATGGTTGCCCGCGCCGGCCTGCCCAACCAGGATCTCGAGTTCGTCCAGTTCCACCCTACCGGTATCTACGGAGCCGGCTGCCTGATCACCGAGGGTGCTCGTGGTGAGGGTGGCTACCTCCTCAACTCCGAGGGTGAGCGCTTCATGGAGAGATATGCCCCGACTGCCAAGGATCTTGCCAGCCGTGACGTCGTCTCGCGTTCCATGACCATGGAGATCCGCGACGGCCGCGGTGTTGGCCCCGAGAAGGACCACATCTACCTCCAGCTCAGCCATCTGCCCGCCGAGATTCTCGCCGAGCGTCTCCCCGGTATCTCTGAGACTGCCGGTATCTTCGCCGGTGTCGACGTCCGCAAGCAGCCCATTCCCGTCCTGCCCACCGTCCACTACAACATGGGCGGTATCCCTACTCGCTACACTGGTGAGGTTATCACTGTGGACGAGCAGGGCAACGACAAGGTTGTCCCTGGTCTCTTCGCCTGCGGTGAGGCTGCCTGCGTCTCCGTCCACGGTGCCAACCGCCTGGGTGCCAACTCCCTGCTCGACTTGGTCGTCTTCGGCCGTGCCGTCTCGCACACCATCCGTGACAACTTCACCCCCGGTACCAAGCTGAAGCCCATTGAGGCCGACGCCGGTGCCGACTCGATCGAGGTCCTCGACAAGATCCGCACTTCCGACGGCCCCAAGACCACCGCCGAGATCCGCCTCGCCATGCAGAAGACCATGCAGAGAGAAGTCAGCGTCTTCCGCACCCAGGAGAGCTTGGACGAGGGTGTCAAGCAGATCACCGAGGTCGACCAGACCTTCTCGCAGGTCGGCATCAAGGACCGCAGCATGATCTGGAACTCGGATCTGGTTGAGACTCTCGAGCTCCGCAACCTGCTCACTTGCGCGTAAGTAGAACTCCAAGACTGAGGAGAAAAAGATGTGTGAAAATTCAGACGCTGACCAACCCGGAAAACAGTACCCAGACTGCCGCCTCGGCCGCGAACCGCAAGGAGTCGCGTGGCGCCCACGCCCGCGAGGACTACCCCGACCGTGACGACGCCAACTGGATGAAGCACACTCTCAGCTGGCAGAAGCAGCCCCACGGCAAGGTCGACCTGTCGTACCGCCGCGTCATCGGCACCACCCTCGACGAGAACGAGTGCAAGCCCGTGCCCCCGATGAAGCGTGTCTACTAAGGGAGACGTGGCCAGTCGGAAGACCGCCCCGGTCTGTGTAGAAACAGTTGCGCGTGGGGAGGCTCTTTGCATCGTTTTCGCGGCGAAAAGGTGGAGGCGTTGATGTCGTCTGAGCGATGGTAGCATCATGGTCGGAACGGGACCAGGGAACGGAAACCCGGACTGACCACGGTGAGGTGAGGACAGAGGGCAAGCATCTATAATCTGTCCGTCTGTCTTGTCTGTGTGGTGTCCATGGGGAAGGGAAAAATCCGCCAAAGCATAGCATCCTGTCTTTTCCTTTTTCCCTGTGTTACATTTGTATTTTGGAACTGCTCTGGAGGCTTTTAGGAAATATCTAGATCGAATGGGGTGGGGGGTGGGGGAGGTGGAATGAGTATTGTGTATACCAACCAGCATTTTGACGGCCTCGCATGGGGCTTGTTCGTGTATACAACAAAAGGAGGCGGAGAGAGGAGAGGGAAGGATAAAGAGGATGAGAGGGAATTGAATACGTTGAAATACTCTGGGCCGTCCCCTGTGATATCTAAGAATGAGGTGGTTCTAACGCATTGCGGTTCACATGAGCAGGCACCGAGGCTTGTAACAGTCAATATCTAGCGGCTATGCACTGCAACCCTTATCGGCCCATTGCTCCAACACTGGCGTGTTCCAGGGGCATCCATCAGGAGAAGGTGTGCGATGAGAAACTGCCTATACCTTGAGCGGACTATGGCAGTCACCGCAGGCCTGGTCACGCGAGATGGTCTTCTTGACTGTGTACGGGTACTTTCGGTTCTTGGGTATATCTGGCACAGCATGCCTTGATATTGTCAACCTTCAAACTCGCTTCTCACTTTGTAAATTGTCCGATCCAGCCGGGTTTGAAACAGCATCATACGACTCCTTGAGAAGTGCGCCGATTTCTTCGAAGTCTGAGCAGACATGCCATCTCTTGGGAAGTCAAGGTATGCACTCATCATCTGATAGAGAACAGAGCCGTTTGCTCCCCCGTTGAGCCGCTAGGTTTTCCCATGTCCCCGTTTTCCTACCGTCCTGACTTTACTCCTTGTATTTTCTCCCCAGTCATACTAAGCAGGCTTGTGTGCCCAACTGCCGGCCCCTCAACTCTCCGACGGAGGCGGAATCTCAACCTTTTCGGCAATGGTGTACCAAACCGCCGCCTCGATAATCTTGCACAGAATCCGCAAATCACTCTCGTCTGGCAACAAGACAACAGAACGAATTGTCAAAAATCATCTTTGTATTTTGTAGAGAATGAGACTCACCTCTAGGCGCGTAAATCATGGTAAAGGTCCTCGGCACGGGGCTCTGGATCATGCCCTCCCAGGCCATGGGGTGCCGCTGTCCCCACCCCTTGGCCAGCACCTCCTTGATGTCGTCCGGGTGCAGGTTCAGGTGCAGCGAGCGGTCCGACGTGTGGATGTGGCACACCTCGCCGTTGCCGCACACGTTGAGCGGGTGCAGCGCGAAGAGGGCGAAGCCGTGCTTCTCCAGGCACGACGTCGCCGTGACGAACTTTTGCGGGCACGCGGTGGTGAGGGCGGAGAGGGCGGCGCGGAGGAGGTTGTTGGCCGGGAGCGAGCCGTGCTGGTTGAGCTGGCGCTGCGGGGCAAGGCCGGCGACGATGGGCCGCGGGCCGGGCCGGTAGGGGAGGCGGGAGAGGATGCCGGCCGCGGGCTGCTGGGTCGGGTCGCGCGGGGGCGGGCTGAACGGGTCGCGGAGGGTGAAGAGACGATACCAAGTTAGGCGGGCATACCCGGAGGGGGTAGGCGGGGTGCCGCCGGGGCCGAGCTTGAGGAAGTTGAGGTAGTCGTTGTGGATGAGGAGGGAGATGGGCACGAGGATGATCAGGAACTCGAGGACGGGTCGGTCGACGAAGTGCATGCCGAGGACCAGCAGGATAGATACAGCCAGGAGGGCGGACGCGTCGAGGGTGATGTAGAAGGGGTCCTGCCGAATGACCATGTTGATGGCCACCGGGTTCTTCTCATCCATAGCCAAGCCCTTTTGGGATTCGGTAGTCACAGTGAGGGACATGGTTGCAGATGTTGATGTTGGACCTGTGGTCAGTCCCAATGCAGATATGCGCCGTGAGGACCTGAGACAAGACTGTTGCCTGGAAGATCACATTCAATGGTTCTGTGCCAATGGTTCAGGGGAACAGCGAACTGAAATAGCGATTGGACTCCGATAGCGTTCCCATTCGATTGTCAGACAGCGAGCAGCGACACCAATCAAGAATGTACGTGTGTGCGTGTGCGAGTATACACGACAGGGACGGAAACTGAGATAGCACAAGCCGCCGCCCTGAACGAGGACGCCACAAGGAGACTGTAAGATGGGAGGCCAGGTGATGGAAATGTAACTCTATGATTCTCCGCATGTTCAGCTCCTCCAACGCAGATCAACATGTTGGGTTGCCACATGCGGCACGCAATGCACGGGACTGACCTGTCAACGTGGGAGTGGAGGAGAGCAACAGCCAAGAGAGCAGCGGTCTACGCCTGCGATGCGGTCACCATGCGTTCAGCAGGTCCACAACACAGACGAAGATGCCAGGCCCCTGGTTCCATCACTCAGCGGAGCTTCGTGCAGAAGCATTTGCGCCATCCACGACAGGACCATCGGGTAAAGAACCCGTGTTTGCCATGAGGGTTTACAGGTGGAACTGTTAAACGGTGGCTTGTGGTTCACAAGTTCAGAACGAGACTCAACAGGAGTGCCTCTTTTATACCGAGAAGATTCGCACGTAAGGGCCGCCGACTTCGCGGGCTGTTCTTGTCCTAGAGTAGTCGACACCCTCAGAGTGTGAATCCGATGTTGGAACGTGTAGAAGAGGGTTAACATATGTGACATCAATGATCCATGACGTTTGCAGGCGACGGAGCTTACCCGAGAACCTGGAGCCATCCACGACCTCACAGCCTCTCACAGGGCTAGCCTGTCGCTTCCAATCGTCGGCTTCCAATTGTCGGCTCTCTGTGACAATTTGGTCATCTGATGCAGAGAGCATCAGCGAAAGCGGCCCGATTCGTTGACAGTTTCGCAGGGCGTCGATGCTGTCAGAGCTAAGGCTGCAGGCGGCGTCTTTCGGCTGCCTGGTGATCCAGTGGGCTTTCAATGCTGGGTGGCCAGAATAGGGAATCCGAGGAGAGAGGAGGGTTTCTCAGCTCAACTTCGACTGTTCAACCCTGAGCGGAAGAGCGCTCACGTCATATCCCCGAGAGATGGAATTGTGGGGTGGTTTCAAGTCCCCATCACCCACCCCACTCCTGCAACCCCAGATTTCGTGAAGGCTGTTTACACTATGTGTGGAAGGAAACGAAAAGGATTGCGCAGGTGTACGAAAAAAAGAACATAAAAAAGAAGAAAAGAAAGAAAAAAACAAACAAGACCATAACGGACGAGATGGTTGGAATGTTCGCCGTTTTCGACTATTTGTATGTACTGTGTAGATGCTGGATGCCAGATCGCAATTGACGTTGGTTGGCGTCGACCCCTGGCTGGTTCAAAAATGCCCCCACACCTCCTTGGGCGGAGCTGGTTGCTGGGCAACAGACCCATCCAAGGTTGCTGACAACAGACCAAACATGTTCTGTCGCGAACCAATAAGCAGGGAAGTGGATGGGTCCTGGTGTGTGCTTGTCGAGCCAAACCCGAGTCTCTTGTTAACTGTCCGGAATTACCACTGCAGGGCTTCCATGACCCGAACATCACTTTATCTCTAACTCTTATTTTTCGGACCTGCGGACTGGGGCAAACAATACCAGCGCAGCCTGCATTGACACCCTCAAAACTCCCAACGAGAGGGTTCCGAGACACAGTCTCTCTGCAGCCGTCCCAAGGTTTGCAGCCGCGCACGGTGCCCGTCCGGCCAGGGTACCTCTTCATTGTCTGGTATGGAAGCCGTCTGATAACTCTTCACACATTCCTCCCATCTGACCTTCGACTGACATATTGGGACAGCAGTTAGCCGCATTCCCACTGTCAAGATGGGGCTCCCATCTTTTAACTTTCTCAAACCTCGGGAACAAAGAGGGCCAAAGCTACCACTCTACAAAGAGCTGCCTCCCTCCAGAACACGCACCGCACGCACACCTCGCACACCGCGCTCGCCTACAAAGGAGCGCTACTCCGACGCCGAAGACTCGTCAGACGAATCCGATGATGGCGACACCACCGACTCCTCGGCCTCCAGCTCGGGCAGCTCAAGACGAACATCGTCTTCCGCTTCCTCTGCCGCCGCCCTCATGCTCCCCAAAAAGCGCCCTGTGGCTGTCACGCGGAGGCCCGCGGTCAGGAGGTACCTCTACCGGCTTCCAAACAGAGTCATTCGCTACTTGTGCATTGGCATGGTGTCGACAATCATCATCTTCATGTTTGTCCTGGTTCGGGCCAGCCGCGTGGAGAATAAAAGATTAGCAGAGGGCAAGGTCGAAAAGAAACCCGTTGCCCCACCGCCATGGGAGGATTTCGAGTTCCTCACAAGGTATTACGGCGGCGTCAGGACCGTCGTCCCCTTGGCCGACAACACGCCGCAATATCCGCGCCTCGAGGAGGAGGGCCCCTACAATGCCAGCCAGCCACGGCAGCAACAGCACCAGCAAGAGACAGAAACGAGGGAGACCGAGCAGCCCTCCGCCGAGGCAAAGCCGGTACCGCCAAGCAAGCCGTTCACCGACTACCCGACGGCTCGTATCCCCAAATCCGCTGATGGGATTCATGAGTGCTTCTTGGACAGCCGAAATACGGTGAAGGCGCCTTCGATCCGCTACCTGGAAGGACGGCCCAACGGCTTCCCAGACAACATCCTCGGCTCCTACGAGCTGCTCTCGCTCCCCGAAGACATCTGCTTTGACCGGTTCGGAAGATATGGCCCGTATGGGTACGGCTATTCCGTTCGGACGGGCGGTCTTGGTCTCGGCGAGCATGGCGACCGGGAGGGCGCCGAAGCGGTCTGGGGCTCGAGCAAGCAGGTCGACTGGCGCACCGTCGACTGGGCCGCTGCGCAGCGACAATGCTACAAGGCTAATTCTGAGCGCTACAAGCCCCTAGAAGTGCGCGCTGCTCCTCCGCACGGCTTTTACATTGGCGATGGGCTCGAGGGTCCCAAGCTGGCCGCGCGTGACACGGCAAACAAGACCGAACCCGCTGGCGAGAAACAGCGGGGTGACCTCGCCAGAACTGCGGTTGTTCTCCGCTGCTGGGATGAGTTTGTCTGGAAAGAGGAGGACATCGTCAACCTCAGAGCCCTCATCTCGGAACTGTCACTCGCCTCGGGCGGGCGCTACGACATCCACCTGCTGGTTCAGGTCCGCAATGACGCGAGGAACCCTATCTGGGCGGACGACGACGCATACCGCCGCCGCATCAACGAGACTGTTCCCGAAGAGTTCCGGGGAATTGCCACTCTGTGGTCGGAGACTCAGATGCTGGCCGTTTACCAAGGCGTGCGTGATCTCTGGACTCGCGGTCCGGACCTCCCCGTGCACGGCTCGTACCGCGGTCTCCAGATGGCGATGCAGCACTTTGCCTACAACCACCCCGAGTACGAGCACTTCTGGCAGTGGGAGATGGACATCCGTTACACGGGCCACTACCACGACCTGCTCTCCAAGATGGAGCTCTGGGCCAAGGACCAGCCCCGCAAGGGCCTCTGGGAGCGCAACGCCCGCTTCTACATGCCCCACGTCCACGGCTCCTGGGAGGACTTCAAGCAGATGGCGCGCGTGCAGACCGAGCACGGCACTGTCGGCGCCGACAACCTCTGGAACAACGTCCCCGGCGCCGCCGCCAAGTCCTCCTCCCCGCCCGCATCCCAAGTGTCCCGCGGCGAGCAGTCCATCTGGGGCCCCCAACGTCCGCTCGACGAGAAGGACTGGTTTGAGCACGACCGCGACCCGGTCCCGCCCACCGCCTACGAGCGCGACAAGTACGTCTGGGGCGTCGGCGAGGAGGCCGACTTGCTGACGCTGTCCCCGATCTTCGACCCGGACGGCACCAGCTGGAAGCTGGCCGACGACATCACGGGGTACAACGAGACGGGCGGCATCGGCAAGCCGCCCCGGCGTGCGCAGATCATCACGGCGTCGCGCATGTCGCGCCGCCTGCTGCTCGCCATGCACCGCGAGACGGCCTTCAAGAAGCACCACGCCTTCCCCGAGATGTGGCCGGCCACCGTCGCGCTGCACCACGGCCTCAAGGCCGTCTTCGCGCCGCACCCGGTGTTTGTCGACCGCGCCTGGCCGCCCGAGTACATGGCGCGCATCCTCAACGGCGGGCGGAACGGCGCGTCGGGCGGCGGGAGGACCTCGGTGTACGGGGACCGCGAGCACAACATGCGCGGGCTGACGTGGTTCTACAATGCCGGCTTCTCGGGGAACCTGTACCGCCGGTGGATGGGCCTGCGGGTCAACAATGATGGCGGGGAGGAGTTCGAGATGACGGCTGATATGAGCGCCGATGACCTGACGGTGGGCACCATGCGCGGTGGTGAGGGGCGCATGTGCCTGCCCCCGATGCTGTTGCATCCCGTCAAGGAGGTCGACTTGCCGGTGGAGAGGCAGGAAGTCCAGGTTGCGGCTCCCGAGTCGGATCCTGCTGCCTGAGCAGGGGGTTGAGAAGAGAGGTGTTTTTTTTCCCCTTTATTGCTGCTTTTCTTGGCCAGGCGTTTGGGGGATACAGACCATTGGGTAGGGGACCTGCAGGGGAAATGTTGATGACATGCGCGATGTTTTATGTTTGTCTTGCAAGATCAATATGCACAACTGCTTGTGTCATATGAATGGGCCGGACTACATACCTAGAGAAAGCATGTATGATGGGACAGGTGTCATTGTCAATGTTTCATGACAGAGGGGTGAACTGAAGGGCCAGATTCGTAGATGATCATATTATCGTCGCGGCCATTCGAGGAGTGTGCCTCAGGCCCATCGTCATGCAGGGAATGATGATACACGGGGAATATATGGGACATGCTTCATCCAACGCCGACTGAACCCCTTGTTCATTTTCGTCCTTCAAAGTGCCCAGATCCTGCGCCAGCCGCTATATCCTTTGCACAGGCGATGCAGATAAACAACAGAGGGGGTAGTCATCCCTTTAAACGACCCGCTTGACCTAATTTCCGGAAAGAGTCATGTCAGTACTCGGCTCATCGTCTGATCATGGGGAGAAAGGTCAACAAACCTCAAAGAACCGCCGCAGCCACCAGACCTGGAACACGCTCTCGCCGACGACGACGCCAATCACAAACAGGTTCCACCACTTGACTCGGCTGTTGGTACTCTCGGCCGTGTTACGATGGGTGCGTTCGCGCACAACAATGTAGCTCTGCTCGTCCTTGACCCGCTCCAGCAGCTCCGACAGCTTGCGCACCTCGACCTCGAGGGGGTCCTGCGGTGCATCCGCCTCCGAGACGTAGACGATGCCGTGCACGTTGAACGAGACCTCCTTGGACGAGGCGCCCCAGTGCTCGTTGCCGAAGCAGTAGACGTACTTTCCGTCGTGCTTGGCGTCGAAGGAGAAGTCGCCGTTCGAGACCGACTTTTCGTTGGCTTCGTACTGGCCCATGGGGTTGGTGATCTGGACAAAGGGGGGTGAGAGTGTCAGCCGAGTCCTAAACCTCTCGCCTCGCCCTCGATTGATCTCGTCATACCCAAAAGTCAATGTCGAGGTTGCCGGCACTGCCAAACTCCCGGTCGCCGACCTGGAAGGTGACGGTCATCCTGTCGCCGTTGTGCAGGCTCTCGTGGAAGCATTCGCGGCCATGCGCGGGCAGTTGGATGTTGTGTGCCACTGCTGAGCCCAGCAGCAAGCTGGCCGAGAGTAGCAGCTTGGCTGCCGTTTGCAGGAACATGGTGGTGGCTGTCGTCGTCGTGCAGTGGCCGCGGTTGGGCTGGTGAGGTCGAGATGGGTGTTTTCGCGATGCAGTTCCTTTTCGGGAGACAGCTTTCACGGATTCAAGGACACCTTGGCGATTTTGGCGCTAAGCTCGTCGCGGTCCAGGGATGTCATTGATCGGCTGTCCGCTGCGGTGAGACTGTGCGGGTCCCTTTCGGTCAGCCTGTGAAAACGAGATCCCCGGCGGGTTGGAAAGGAGGCGCCCCCGGTCCAATGTTGTTCCAGGCAGCCCAGTACAAGCCTGGTACCTCTCCAGGGCTGCAACTGCAAGTGGCGTGCGGTGGCAAGCAGGGCCTCTGTCTGCCTGGGGGGCTGGAGATAAGGTGCCCGCGAGGTAGCGTGCACGGGCCCTAGGCCTGCTCCTTTTGATGGAACCGTTCCGGGGCCCCAGTGACTGCCTTCCCTGGCCTGGCTCAGCCCAAGAACAACTTTCAAAATCCAATCTGTTTCCCCCCCAAAGGCTTCCTCCCACACCGCCATCATAACATCGTTCCCAGCACCCCATCTCGACGGTAATTAGCCGCATCGCCATCTCGGTCGGTTCTCCAGGACAAACCGAATAGTAAGTCGATTTTCCTGTCGGCCGGCTCCCCCACACGTGCACTGCGGCATCGGCTTTCTGCCTCGGCCTGCCGCCTGCGCTCTTGACTCCCCTATACGACCCCATCCACCACGTCTTGCGCGGCCCCAGACCCCAGCCGAACCCGTGCTGTGGTCCAATCCATAACGCCACTGGCCACATGGCTGGCTTTCTGTTTTGAGTTGCTGGGACGTCGTGGATGCCTTGAGTCTACCCCCGTCGACGACGCGCTGTGCATATCTGTCCTCAGATCACGCCAGACACCAAGCAGCTCTTAAGTCGCCATCGCCGACTGTGCATCCTTTGAATTGCAACACCGCGTCCTCCCGACAGACAACCGAATCCCACTCTGGCCGTCGCGCCCCCTGGCATAATTGCTCAGTTGCTTACGCTCGATTCTCAACAGATCACCCCTTCAACCCGCTCCCCGTTTCACCTTTCAATACCGCAAAGATGGGCATAGGAGGATCCAAGATGTGGAGCTGGCTCTCCCTGCTTATGAAGCAGAAGGAGATGCGCATTCTGATGGTTGGTCTTGACGCTGCCGGCAAGACCACCATTCTGTACAAGCTCAAGCTGGGCGAGGTCGTCACCACCATCCCGACCATCGGTACGCCGCCCCCTCCTTAGCCGGCGGGCTTTGAGAAGCCTCCGCCTCGCTCGCTCCGCAAGACGCGCATGAGCCAAACGCTAACGCTTCTGCTGCAAGGCTTCAACGTCGAGACTGTCGAGTACCGCAACATCCAGTTCACCGTCTGGGATGTCGGTGGCCAGGACAAGATCCGTCCTCTGTGGAGACACTACTTCCAGAACACCCAGGGCATCATCTTCGTCGTCGACAGCAACGATCGTGACCGTGTCCCCGAGGCCCGCGAGGAACTGCAGCGCATGCTCAACGAGGATGAGCTGAGGGACGCCCTTCTCCTGGTCTTCGCCAACAAGCAGGATCTGCCGGTGAGTGGCCCCAACAACACGAGCTCCAAGATGAGCTAGCTGCTGACATGGAGGAATAGAATGCCATGAGCGTGGCCGAAATCACAGACAAGCTTGGTCTCCACAGCCTCCGGCAACGCACCTGGGTACGTTGCTCATTGCCGTTTTTTGCATACCCCTGCAAAAATTTCTAACTGTGCCGCAGTACATCCAATCGACTTGCGCCACCTCGGGTGACGGTCTCTTCGAGGGTCTCGACTGGCTTGCCACGGAGATCAAGAAGAACAACTAAAGCGACTTCGGAACATAGGGGACCGGCTCACCTCGCCCCTCGTCAAGCGTGGCTCGATTGTGCTCTATCAGATATCCTCGTTAGGCAATCAGTCGACTAGCCCATGAACCTTTTTTGCGGTTGGTGCCTGCATCGTGAACGCCACTTATGAATGAGAAGATGAATGCAGGGAGAGGGGTGGCCGACACTCATTCTGAAATCTGGTCACTTTTCGGAAAGACGGAGGGGCGCACTGGGTTGGGATCATGTACAATTTGATACACTCCTCAGGAGAGACAACAGTTCATTCACTGCTTTCCTTGGCACCCGAAACCAGCCCGAGTGGCTCATCGTGTCTCGTCATGCTGAGAGGACTACAGGGGAGAAGGGGTGTCGGCTGGCTGGCAGAAGCAAAGTAACAGGTGCGTGTTCTTGGAGAGGGAAAGTCAGGGCTGTAAACACAACTGGTAATGTATCAATGTCGAATTCTCTGTTTCTGCCTTAGTCTGTCTTCGAATCTTGTCATGCCTTCTCTCCCCGTCCCTCTACACGCTCCGTCTTTAATCCTCCATCTTCTTGCTAAATGTCTATAAGCCCGTCCAACTCGGTGTGGGACACTCGCAAGGTTTGCAGCATTGTGTGACGTCTTTGTCCTATTCAAGTCAGGATCCGGATCCGCGCCTTGTGGCCAGCAACGGACGCGAATCCGCAGGGACAAAGATTGCTCTCCTCCGTAACAACCCCTTGACTCGCACTCAACGGCGACGAACGTTGTCGGTGATTAAGGTAGGTATTTCTCCCTATATGTCTTTTGTACTGTGTATCCGAATTTGTATTTTACAAAGCAATGTATCCAAGCCTCCAAACACCCCTTGAATGCCCCTCTCCCTCTGCCTCTCCATTTTCCTCTGAAGTGGTGAGATCGTTACATCAAATATACAATACTGTACAGAAAATTCTTGTCATCAAACATCAGGTAACAAATCAGACGTTGGGCCCTCAAGCTTCCTGCTCAGCGCCGCTGTGTGTGTGCTGGCTCCGGATTGTCAGGCCGCTCTTGTCCTCGTTCAACGCAACAGTGGCATTGTCGCCCGTCTTGATCTCGCCGCGGATGATCTTGTCGGCCAGGCCGTTGCCGATCTGGGTCGTGATCAGGCGGTTGAGCGGGCGGGCGCCAAACTTGGGGTCGTACCCCCTCTCCGCGAGCCACTCGCGGACGTCGTCGGGCACGGTGAGTGTGATGCGGCGGTCGTCCAGCCGCTCCTGGAGCTCCCTGAGGCGGATGTCGACGATGCCCCGGAGGGCTTGGAGCGAGAGCCGCTTGAAGACGATGAAGGAGTCGATTCTGTTGAGGAACTCGGGTGGGTACTGGGAGGCGACCACGTCCATGACTGCCTGCTTGACCTTCGGGTGGATGTCGCCGTCCTCGGTTTCTTGGTAGGGGTGGATCGGGTTGGCTCCCACCAGGATGTCGGCTCCGAGGTTCGATGTCAGAACGATGATGGTGTTCTTGAAATCGACCTTGTGCCCTTGCGCGTCGGTGAGGTAGCCCTCGTCCAAGACCTGGAGCAGCAGGGCCGAGATGTCGCGATGCGCCTTCTCGAATTCGTCGAAGAGGAGAACGGCGTACGGCTTCCGCCGCACCGCCTCGGTCAGCTGGCCCGCGTCTTCGTAGCCCACATAGCCAGATGGAGCACCGATCAGGCGGGAGATGGTGTGTTTCTCCTGGAACTCGCTCATGTCGAAGCGAACAACCGCAGATTCAGTAGAGAACAAGAAGCCGGCGAGCTTCTTGCACAGCTCTGTCTTGCCGACGCCCGTGGGTCCAAGGAAGAAGAAGGATGCCAGCGGCCGATTTTCGCCGCTGAGCCCGGCCCTCTGCATCCTCACCGCGTCGGCAACGGCCTTGAGTGCCTCGTCTTGACCACGGACAGACTCCCGCAGAATTTCCTCCATGTGGATTAGCCTCTCCGTGTGTCCGCTCGTCAGCCTCGAGATCGGGATCCCGGTGATTCGCGAGACGACATTGCCAATGTCGTCAGCTGTTACCGAGTCATGAATCAGGGTGGGCTCGGTTTCCAGCTTCTCGCCCTCCTTCGGCAGCTTTTGTTCGAGAGTTGGGATGACGCCAAATCTAAGCTCAGATGCCTTCGCGAAGTTGCCCTCTCTCTGCGCCTGCTCCAGTTGAATCCGGGCCCTGTCAAGTTCGGCTTGGGTCTGCTTGATGGCTTCGATTTCCGACTTTTCTTTCTCCCATTTCTCCGTCAAGCCTTGGACTTCCTCCTGATATTTCTTTAGATCGGCCTCGAGCTTCTCCCGGCGCTCCTTGCTGGCGACGTCCTTTTCCTTCCGCAAGCTCTCGAGTTCGATCTGGATGGTCATGATCTTTTGGTCCAGGCGCAAGATATCTTCGGGCTTGCTCTCTTGCTGCAGCCTTAACGAGCTGGCGGCTTCGTCCATCAAGTCGATTGCTTTGTCGGGGAGGAAGCGGTCTGTAATGTAACGGTTCGAGTAGGTCGCGGCAGCAACCAATGCCCCGTCGGTAATACGGACACCATGGTGTACCTCGTACTTGTCCTTGATGCCGCGAAGGATGCTGATGGTATCTTGCACAGTTGGTTCGCCGACGAGAATGGGCTGGAACCGTCGGGCCAAGGCGACATCTTTTTCGATTTGACGGTATTCAGCAAGCGTCGTGGCGCCGCAGCATTGCAGCTCTCCACGCGACAAGGCCGGCTTGAGGAGATTCGATGCGTCGATAGAGCCTTCTGCCTTTCCCAGGCCGAGAAGGGTATGGAGCTCGTCAATGAAAAGGATAACCTCGCCGTTCGCTTGTTGGACTTCGGTCAGCACCTTTTTCAGGCGCTCCTCAAAATCGCCTCTGAATTTCGCGCCGGCAATGAGCGAGCCAAGATCCAAGGCAATGACTCGTTTGTTCTTGATGCTCTCCGGCACGGCGCCGCGCACGATCTCGAGGGCCAGCCCTTCGAGGACAGCGGTCTTGCCGACACCGGCGCTGCCGATGAGAACAGGATTGTTCTTCGTTCGTCGGGAGAGGATTTGAATTGTCCGTTGGATTTCGGCAGACCTGCCAATAACAGGATCCAATTTGCCCGCCTTCGCCCTCGCCGTCAGGTCGACTCCGTATTGTTCAAGGGCCGGCTTCTCTGGTTCGCCGCCGAGGTTCATGCGGTGGGTGCCGCCAGGCGGATGTGGCCTGCCATTGGAATATGCGCGGGCAGCTACCGTGGGGAGAAGACGTAGGGAATCGGTCAGCGGCGCTGTTCGTGGGGCGGCCGCGAGAACCCGGGGGAATTGGCGCTGGCGCAAAGCTCCTCTCGAGACAGCTGCGAGCCGTCGAGAGGCTGTTGACATGAGCTGCGTTCTGGCTTGCATTTTACAAGATCGGATTTACCCAAAAAAACGGGAATAGCTGCATCGACGGATGTCCGTCGATGTCCGGGTGCATTTCACAGCTTTATGTAGAAGTAAAGACGGTGGCGATCGAGAAGCGGCCATGCGATGCGGCGGGAAGCTGGAGCTGTGACGAAAGCTCTCGTAGTTTCCAGAGCCAAGACCCACTGGCATCTGATTGTTTAGGTTATCTTATCGGAGCTCCGTCTCCGAAGTGGGTCTGCGACCGTGCACCAATTGTTGACTTTTTAAGGGACTTACAGATTCTTTTCCCTTTGACATTTCCAGAAAACCTTCCCAGGAACGATTTATGTTCCTGCTGTTGCAGGAGCCAGACAACGGTGGACTTTGGTCTCCTTGATCTCTGATAAGCCCTCCTGCAACAGCGTGGTTTCAATACGGTACGTGTTTTCGATATTTCTCTGGTGTCTCATTACCCTTCTTCCTCTCCCTGATGATCTATATTGGTCCGTGTTACCAAGCAGCCTCAAGACCTGCAGATGACGACGAAACCCTGCATTGACATGCGTCTCTGATTTGTACTCTTTGATATGAGCTTAAGTGGACGATCTGATGGAGCTCTCCGCTAACAGTTCTGTCCCCTAGTCCCGAGACCTGCGACCAGCTCGCCGAAGGCTACCAGCTACAATGAGTTGCAACCGACGACTTGACTAGAGCACGAGGCCAATTGCCAGCTTGGGTATGAGAGTTGCGGTCATTAGAACCAGCGAAGTCAATTTTGCGTGTGATACACGCTTGACTATCCGTTTAAGGTAGCCTGGCTGCCTTGTCTCCAAATGACTTGGTGGCTATGTGGTCTTATACATGGGTGGAGGCCTTTTCTTTGCTAGAGAGAAGTTTAGAGACTCAAATGAGAGAAGTCCAAAGCACTTTGGCATGTTTGCGTGGTCCGTGATCAACATGGCAGGCGCTGAGGAAGGACAGCTTCGATGGACTGATGCGCTCGCGCCCTTCCTCAACATATTTTTGGACCACGGCTGAAGACTACTGCACAACATCAGCCCAAGAAGCTTGAGAACACTTGGAAACTCGGTAGGTCGCCCATTATGCTCGTGATGGGGTAAGGTGGTTTAAGCAGCTGGTGCTGGCGGTTCTGATTTGAGTCCTCGACTAAAGAAACTTGGTGACATTGGATGGAGGTGGGGCCCCTGTGCTGCCCGATTGGCTGCCCCTCAGGTCTCGATCCCAGCCTGACGCGCCGCGACTTTCGCCCTGGCTGCTCCAACGTGTGTGAACACTGCTCCCAGAACCTGAACCCGCCAACCCAAAAACTGCCCTGAACAAGACGAGGAAGCACTGCTGTCAAAATGCCGATGTACGGGGATTTGGGCAACAAACTGGTCTGTATTCTTTTCGATCCATGGCCTTTACCCCAACCACTTACTGACACCCGTCAAGGTCCAACACGCCAAACGCACGCAGAATCTGGCGCATTTGCCTCCATATCAAACTGAGCTTGTGCGGACCGTGACTCGAGAGGTGCGGGATTTGGACAAGGACGTGGCGAGCCTGCTCGAGCCTTTCCAAGGGTCATTCGACCCTGCAGCCGACCAGGCCACTGCATGCACCTTGTTGGTCAACCACCTGTCCATGCGCAGGAACAAGCGCTGCCTTCTCGCCTACCACCGGACGCGGACCGACAAGCTGGAGGAGCTGGTTTGGAGCGGATCTGACGTCTTGGACCTTGCTGGACAGCAAGCAGGGGGCGCTAATGGCGCGCCTGCCGCCGACAGCGGGGCAAGCAGCAGCCTGAGCCCCCAGGAGGAGGATTACTTCCGACAGTACGGAGACCTGTTGGCTGCGTACAAGGGGCAATGGACCGACATCGACCTGACAGGGAGCCTCGAACCCCCACGAGACCTGTTCATCGATGTGCGGGTGCTGAAGGACGCAGGCGAGATTCAAACGGAATATGGGTAAGCGGCGGGGTGGCAGTTGGGGGTGGCTCCCTTATGCAAGATGTAGGGCTAATTCGTGTTATAGGGCCATCAACTTGACCAAGAATAGCCAGTTCTATGTCCGCCAAGGGGACGTCGAACGCTTGATTGCGCAGGGCTACCTCCAGAAGCTCGGATGAGGCCCCAGCATGCAGGCACTTTGCCGCGTTGCTGCTCGGCATCTGCCTCAACTTTCATGCAGGACCTCGAGCGATACTGTCACGCGCCCGGAAAACAAAAAGGGAATGTCTGAGAGCAATTGGAGCCGCGAGGCAGGTCCAGATTGAAGCCCGGTCAACTTCCGAACAGTTTTGTCTTGTTCAGGGGTGGGATTGCGAATCCCCAACGGACGGCATCCGATGGACCCTCGCATCACAATCACGGCAGAAGGTGTCTTTGCGTCAACACCGATAAAGACTAAGGCGCTGCCGCCCAACCATGGGACGGGCAGCCCGCACGTTCGGCCGGTGGCCGGGTCCGAGAGAGGCTAGAACGCGGAGATGCAAGACCGGCAGCGAATCCGACGTCCCTGCAGCTCACATGGCCAGGAAATATTTTCGCCAATTGGGAGGCGACATCTCACAGTGTGCTTTACTGTGTTAGCTTGAGCCGCAAGCTGCGAGGCAGCATTGGGTAAGGACTCGAGGGAATACAGTTTCCCAAAAGGAAGAGAGATTACGTTGTATTCCAGATCAGCAAATCGAAGTCTCTTTTCTTCCTCAATACAGATCAGGAATGATTTTGCGACCTCTTCAGACTTGGTTTCAGGGACCTGCTGTATCGTTGAAAATGTGAATGGATGTGCAGGGTCAGATCCTAAAGTCAATTCGCACTGTCATTGCATCATCCCACCCGACAAACGTTCAGCCCTCTGCCCCACCACCCTGCATCTCATCAAGGTTCCAGACCTTGTTTTGGGTCCCTTGTGAACACGGCCAGAAATTGCGCGAGCACAGCGGGTCCAGGGACCAACGGCTGCGCCCATCCATCAGTGTTGAAAACGGGCAGAAGAATAAGGCACCAAGCAATGGTACGCTATGTCCATCACGGCGGGATGCTACTTCGCAAGCCAGTGTGGGGCCATCGACGGGAAAAATATCATGGTTTCGTACTCCGTACATCTCCTTATCTCAGGTGTACATAATGCTATCATATCACCTTCACATGGCAAGACCCGGGCAAACTGCTCCATTTCGCCCCGCTGTCCCAAGTGTGGTGCTCGACCGAACTCTCACGCCCCCAACCTGTCCGTGTTATCTTGCATCGGGTGACTGTATAGCAGCCTCCGACTCCCCGGTGATCGCAGCCCGTCCTACCTAGCCTGTTCGTCATCTCAGGGATCGGTGTCGTTTGCTTCTGTGGAACCACGATGCGCACACAGCTGGCCGATCCACTAGAGACTCCAGCTTGAAGAACGAAGCTCTGCCTGGTTCCCGACTCGGTACCGCCCATGTCGTCTCCAGCCTTCGGCTACTCCCCTTGGGGAAGACGGCGCTCCTCGGTCTCATCGCAACCCAACGACGAAGAACAGCCTCCAACAGCAAGCCCTCTCCAGTGCGCGCGCAACTCGGACAACGATGCAAAGCAACTCTCCTCCTCGGTGGGTTCGGTCAGCCATCGCGAGCCCATAAGGTCTTTCATCCACGGCTCTGTCAGAGGGCACCTTGGTGAGCTTCCTCGTCCAGACTATGCGCGGCCGCGTTGATCTCTAAATCTCCCATTCAGCTCCGCTCGACAGCGCACAATCGGCGCGCTCTGTCCGCGAGGACACTGCCGAGCTCGCCACCTATTTTCTATCCGACAAGAAGGACAGCCGAGAAAACGCATTTCTTCGCCGAGCACGGTCGACTTCGGCTCCAGGAGTGCGACACACTACAGAACAGAGCAGCCCCGATGCTGGCTCCGCGCGGCCAGCAGAAACCATAACCGAGGTGTCAGAGCCACCCTCGCCGGACGAGTCGGAAGAGCCCGCAGCTGAAGGGCCATCGATGCTTACCACCATGCTCAGGAGATCCCCGCCAGACAAGAGCTACTTCTTTACGCAAAAGGAAGGTCCGGGTCACAGGGACGATGCTTCAGCCGAAGAGAGCGACGATGACGACCAAACCACGCTAACGAGGGTCTCAACCGTTGAGCAACCCCCTCTGCTCGCCCACCGCGACACCACCGACGAGCCGTGCGAAATGTCGCCGTTACTAGCCGCTAGATCGCGAGAAAGTCAACGTGGGGACTATGGAATCAACCATGAGAATGGCCACGCCGTGGATTTGGAGGGCCAGAAGCACGGGGGTCGGAGGAAGTGGCTTGGGAGGACAGCCGACTCCTTGCGGGATACAAGGGGCCGCGTGGCCAGCATTCTGCCCATTATCGGCAACCCAAAGCGCTGGAACCGCCACCTGCTTTGGCAGAATGCGGTCGTCGCGCCGGTGGCCTGCCTGCCGGCTGTGGTTGTCGGCCTACTCCTGAACATCCTCGACGCCTTATCCTACGGTGAGTGTCGGTGGTCTTCAGCTACCTAGCCCGTTTGCTGATTCGATGCAGGCATGATTCTCTTTCCCCTAGGGAGCCCGATCTTTGCGAGCTTGGGATCTGCAGGGATATCGATGTTCTACGTCAGCTGCATTGTTTCACAGCTGACCTTCTCGACGGGGAGCATCTTCAAGGGCGGGGTTGGCTCCGAGTTGGTGAGTTTACAGACAGTACTTTGGATTGTAGACGCTCTGCTCACACATACTAGATCGAAGTTGTACCCTTCTTCCACAACATGGCCGCCACCATCACCGATATAGTTGGGGAAGACAAACCCGACGCTGTCATCGCCACGACTATCACGTCATACGCGCTGAGTTCAATGCTCACGGGCACCGTTTTCTACCTGATGGGCAAGTTCAAATTCGGCTATCTCGTCGGCTTCATTCCGCGACACATTCTGATCGGCTGCATCGGAGGTGTTGGGTGGTTCCTGATTGCCACGGGATTCGAGGTGACGGCACGGATGGATGGCAACCTGAGCTATAATTTCGACACACTCAAGCACCTGATGCAGGCAGACACAGTGCCGCTCTGGATCATCCCCCTCACACTGGCAGTCATCCTGTTCTATGGCCAGTCCAAAATCACGTCCAAATACTTCCTCCCGTTATATATCCTCGCCATCCCCGCAGCCTTCTACGCCTTGGCCGCCGCCTTGAACGTGCTAAACCCGGACAACCTGAGAGATGGTGGTTGGATATTCGAGGGCCCGCCTGCAGGAGAGCCCTGGTGGTACTTCTACACCCTATACAGTATGAGACATACTCCCTTGTCCCCCCTCACATATTTATTGGCTGACCATGTCTGCAGAGTTCAACCAGGTTCACTGGGGAGCTATTGTACAGTGTATCCCGGCCATGCTTGCCCTGACGTTCTTTGGCATCCTGCACGTGCCCATCAATGTCCCAGCTCTAGCTCTCAACACTGGCGAAGATCACGCAAATCTTGACCACGAGCTTAAGCTGCATGGCTACTCGAACTTTCTGTCTGGCATGGCAGGCAGCATTCAAAACTATCTGGTCTACTCCAACAGTCTCTTCTTCATGCGCTCGGGAGGCAACACGCGGCTGGCGGGCTTGGAGCTCGCCGCTTTTACCTTCTTGGTCATGTTGATTGGCCCTTCTCTGATCGGCTTCATTCCCGTCATGATGGTCGGCGTGTTGATTTTCGACCTCGGCTTTGAGCTCCTTCTCGAAGCTGTGTGGCAGCCTAGGAAGAAACTGAAGCTGGTGGAGTACTTCACCGTCATAGCGATCGTGCTGGTCATGGGCACTTACGATTTTGTAGTCGGGATTGGCGTGGGCATTCTGTTGGCCTTCATGTCGCTGACATTCCAGACCTCCAGAGTGTCGGCCATCCGCGCGAGCTACTCGGGCGACGTGGTGGGTTCGACTGTGAGGAGGAACCCGACCCAGCAGCACTATCTCCGGCAGGTCGGCCGCCAGGTAAACATCATCAAGCTTTCGGGCTACTTATTCTTCGGGACCATCGTCGGCGTCGAAGACAGAATCAGGGCTCTCATCGCCGACGAAGAGTTCAGCAAGCGCCCGATCAAGTTTCTGATACTCGACCTCTGGCTTGTCACGGGGATCGACTACTCAGCCGCCGAGGTCTTTAACACGATCAGCCGGTTGTTGAACGGCAAGGGAATCGAACTTGTCATCAGCGGGGTCGACCCGGAACACGGCCTGGGCCGCAACCTGAGGGCCGTGGGACTCGGCGAGGATGGCATAGAAGTCAAGCTCCTCCCCGAGCTCAACTCGGCGCTCGAGTACTGCGAAAACGAGCTGCTCAAGACGCTGTATGTCAACCAGGAAGACTCGGCGAGTTCGCGCACCGCCTCAAGCGCCAACCTGGACGTGCCTACTGGCCCGTCCACCAGCCTCCCGTCGTGCGACATGCTCGGCTCGTCACCACGGCGCGACCACCGGCGCGAGGCGGCGCGGAAGTCGCTGGGACACGTGGAGTCGAAGCGCTCGCCCCGCTGGCAGAGCTTCAAGGAGCCGCTGCGGTTGATGCTGCAGATCTTCCGGGATGTGAGCGACAAGAACGAGGACTTTTGGTTCCGCGCGGTGCGCTACTTCCGGCGGGCCGAGTACGCGTCCGGCACGGTCCTGTTTCGTCGCGGCGAGCGCGCCGAGGGCTTCTACCTGATCGAGTCGGGCATCCTGCGGGCAGAGTACGACCTGCCGCAGGGCGGGCTGTTCGAGAGCATCGTGGCGGGCACGACGTGCGGGGAGTTGCCGTTCTTTTCCGAGACAAACCGGACGGCGACGTGCGTGGTGGAGATGGAGTGCGTCGTCTGGCTGATGGACGAAGAGAATTGGGCGAGACTGCAGAAGGAGGAGCCCGACGTGGCGCAGGAGCTGTTGAGGATCTCGTTGAAGTTGACGAGTGAGCGGATGAATGTCATGATTGGACATAACACGTTGACTGTGCATGGGTGAGGTCGTTAGCGAGGGGGTTTGCCTTGCAACTTGCAGCGAGCATCGCGTGGAGTGGGACTGGCCTCACACGGACAAATGGCCACTTGATAACCAGCAATAGGGCTGGGGGAGGATGACAACCAGTGTCAATAAAAGTACATTCATCAGTGAAGGTCACATCAGCATGTTCCCAACGGCCTCTCTCCTGGACCGACTTCGAGGGACGACGAGCACTCAGAGCGGGCTGCGGCCGTGCAGTAGCGGAAACAGAAGTTGCCATATCCGGCAGTCAGTGGCGAACCCGGTGTCCCGGAGTGGGCCGCGCCCTGCATGAAGGACGGCGCGGCTGCTGCCTTGGCCCGCGCCCTGCCGATGTCACGGACTTGCGGTTCCAGGTTGAAACCGTCCATGGCAGTTCTTTCCGCTCCAAAACATCGCCTTGTCAGAAACTTTCCATCAACAACTGAACTCACAAAAACCACCTACCTCCAACCGGCCATGACTCTCCACTCTATCCTAGGCGGCTCCCGCGTCAAGAAACGGTCATCCTCATCCGCAACAACAAAACGCTCCTCTTCTTCACCGTCATGGACGGCCGCCCTCGCCCGAACAAAACCCAACGCCACCACTGTCACCCCTAAATCC
>Ga0247823_10000390_pt1 | contig 37925 bp, 21 predicted proteins | sample 13C_PalmiticAcid_2_FD_192426 | JGI IMG/M metagenome (GOLD analysis project Ga0247823, IMG submission 192426) | Soil microbial communities from agricultural site in Penn Yan, New York, United States - 13C_PalmiticAcid_Day30 | ecosystem: Environmental > Terrestrial > Soil > Agricultural land...
GGTGACCGCAGTCCAGACGCCGTAATAGACGATCCCCGCATCGGCGGGCGGTTGATAGAGAAACCAAACACCGAATGCCGAGAAAAGCGCGCCCCCCGCGACCCACGGCTTGCGCGTGCCCGTCCGCGCATAGGTCAGGTCGGACAGATAGCCGATGAGCGGATAGGTGACCGCATCGAACGCGCGCGTGAGCAGCGTCGCCGCCGCCAGCGCCGATAAGGCGAGCCCGGCATATTTGGCGTAGATGCCCTGAATCTGCATCTCGGGCCCATGCATGAAACCGACGAGCAACGCCGGCAGGATGAACAGCAGGATCGTCCCGAACGGCAAGCGCGACCGTGTCGAGACCGTCGCGGTCATCGCCCCGTCGCCAGATCGGCCCAGCGGTCGAGCAGCGCGACGCCGAAACCCGTCGCGCCGGGCCCGCACCGCGAACTCCGCCGCGACGCCCAGCCGGTGCCCGCGATGTCGAGATGCGCCCAGCGGCGGCCCTTGGCGAATTTCTCGATGAACTTTGCCCCGGCTACGGGCGAACCGGTGCCCATCCCGAACCAGCCCGGCGCGCCGAGGTTCGACACATCGGCGACCGGCGATTCGACCAGATAATCCATCGACGCGACGAGCGGCAGCCGCCACAGTGGTTCGTGCACCGCCGCGCCCGCTTCGGTCAGGCTTGCGGCGAGCGCGTCGTCGCCTGTAAACAGCCCGGCGAAATCCTCGTGCAGCACCCCCATGATCATGCCCGTCAGCGTCGCGACGTCGACGATGGTCCCCGGATCATATTCGGTGATCGCATAGGTCACGCCGTCGGCGAGGACGATGCGCCCCTCGGCATCGGTGTCCTGCACGTCGATGGTGAGGCCCGCGAGCGAGGTGATCACGTCGCCGGGGCGATAGGATTTGCCGTCGATATTATTTTCGCACATCGGCACGATCGCGACGATGTTGACGGGCGCCTTCCGCAGCGCGAGCCGTTCGATCGCGCCGAGCACCGCCGCGCCGCCGCCCATGTCGAACTTCATCTTGGAAATGCCCGGTCGCGGTTTGAGGTTGAGCCCGCCCGCATCGAAGGTCAGCCCCTTGCCGACGAACGCGGCGTCCCAGCCGTCGCGGTCGGGCGCCCCGCGCCATTCGGCGATCGTCAGGCGCGGCTCGTTCGCACTGCCCGCCGCGACCGCGAGAATGCCCCCGGCACCTAACGCTTCGAGCTCGGCCGAGCCAAGCTGGCGCACGATCACGCCGAGCGGTGCGAGCGCCGCCTCGGCCTCGCCGGCGAAGACCGCGGGCGTCAGCAGATTGGCGGGTTGCTCCACCCATGCGCGCGCGCGATTGACAGGATCGGCGCGCAGCCGCGCCCGATCGGCGAGTGCGCCGTCTTCCTCGGCAATCAGCAGCGTCGAAGCGAACTGGCCGGGAACCGGGTCGCGGCGTCCTTGATCGAGGCGGAAGCCGTGGAGCAGCACCCCCTCCAGCAAATCCGTCAGCGCATCGCCGATGCCAAGCTCGGCGGTGGCGGGCAACCGCGCGGTCTTCAATTGCAATCCGCGGATCGCTTCGACGACATGGCCCCCGGCGCTTCGCCAATGATCCGCATCGGCGCCGACCGCGACGACGATCAGGCGCTCGCCCGCTTCGCCGACCAGGTCGAGCCAGCGACCGGGCTTCGCGTCAAAGCCCGTCGACCCGACGAGCGCGGCGATCCGGTCGCGGAGCGCATCGGGCGCGAACAGCGTCTCGCCGCTTGCGAAAACCATCGTCGGCGCGGCATCCGCGCCCGTCGCGATTTCGATACTCGTCCAGCTCGTCATGAATATTCCTCGTCAGCTATTTGCCGCATCGCGCTTCGACACGCGGCGCGGCGCGGGTTTCTCGGGCTTCGAGCGGAAGGTGGACAGATGATCGACATCGTCGGCGGTGATGTCGGCGATGCGCGTCCGGCCCATCAGCCCCATGTCTCGCTCGATCTCGGCGCGAAAAATCGACAATATGCGTGCGACGCCGGCCTCGCCGCCCGCCGCGAGCCCATAGAGATAAGGTCGGCCGATCGAGCAGCCATCGGCGCCGAGCGCGATAGCTTTGAGCACATCGGTGCCGCGCCGGATGCCGCCATCGACGATCAGCTCGGCGCCGTTCCCGATGCGGTCGCGGATCGCGGGCAGATAGTCGAGCGGCGCGCCCGCGGTGTCGAGCTGGCGACCGCCATGGTTCGACACCATCACCGCGTCGACCCCGCACGCGACCGCATTCGCGCAATCGGCGGGCAGGATCGCGCCCTTGATGACGAGCTTGCCGGCCCATTGCGCGCGCAGCCATTCGACGTCCTTCCACGTCGCCGACCGGTCGAACTGCGCATTGACATAATCGATGACGCTCGTGCCGGCGTTGCCGATATCGCCGACATGATCGACGACGTTGGCGAGCTGGAAGGATCGGTTCTTGAGCGCACCGAGCGACCAGCGCGGATGCGCCGCAAAGCTCATCAGGCTGCCGAGCGTGAAACGTGGCGGCATGATCATCCCGCTGCGCAGGTCGCGCTCGCGATTGCCCGCCATCGCGGTGTCGACGGTCAGGCAAAGCGCGCCATAGCCATTCGCCGCCGCACGTTCGAGCAGCGCCTTGGTCAGCCCGCGGTCACGAAACAGGTAGAGCTGGAAATAGCGTTGCGCGCCGGTCGCCGCGATCGCCTCGATCGACGTCGTCGCCATCGTCGACAGGCCATAGGGTACGCCCGCCGCCGCGGCTGCGCGCGCCACCGCCGGCTCGCCCGCGGCGTGAAAGAGCTGCGACATGCCGGTCGGCGACAGCATCACCGGCATCGCGCTCCGGAAACCCAGCATCTGCGTGCCCGGGTCGATCGTGCTGACGTCGACCAGCGTGCGCTGCGCCAGCGCCCATTCGCCGAACGCCGCGCGATTGCGCGCGAGCGTCCATTCGTCGTCCGCGCCGCCCTCCAGATATTCGCGGATCGGGAACGGCAAAGCGCGGCTGGCGAGCGCCTGCATGTCGGCGATGTTAAAGGCTTTTTCGAGCGAGGCCATTCAGATGGCCCCGCCCGCATTGGCCAAGGCTATTTGCCGTGCACCGATTCCAGCGTCTTGCCCTCGGCATCGACGATACGCATCGACCGCCGGTCGGCCACGGGAGCGCCCAGCGGCTCCATCCGCGGACACAGGATCGCGAGGATGCGGCACGTTCCGCTCCCGACCTTGACGTGCGCATGCTTCATCTCGGCGTCGAAATAGATGCTCGATCCCGCGGTCAGCCGCACCGGCGCATAGATTTCGGTGTGGAATTCCATCTCGCCCTCGAGGACATAGTTGAATTCCTCGCCGCTGTGCTGGGTGAAGGGCCCATATTCGGCGACATCCTCGATCAGCAGTTCGGCGACCACCGGCTGGAACCGCTTCTGCAGCATGTCCGACGCATGGAACCATTCGAGATAGGATCCGGCGTCGACCATCGTCCCGTCCTCGGGCCGCGTGATGCTGCGCCGCATGCCATAGACCGACGACGGCTGCATCGCGATCGCCATCGGCGCGGCGCTGCCGAGAAATTCGGTGAGGTCGGCTTGCAGCGCGCGACTGACGCTGTCGAGCCGCTCGAAGCTGGTCGAAATCTTGCCGTTCTCGATCTTCGACATGGTCGACAACGCGACCCCGATGCGGTCGGCGAGCTCGGCAAGCGACAGCCCCGCCGCGAGCCGCCGCGCGCGGATCGCCGCGCCCACCCGCAAGCGGCTGGTTGCCAGTTCTTCCTTGCGTCCCGTCTTCTCGCGCATCGTACCCTAAAAACCCCTGCCCTGTCCGCGCCGGCCGAATCAATGGCCGACGCGTGCGTGCGACACCGCCGCAGCGTTGCTCGACATGGCCAGGGACGGCCTGTCTGCGCAAGAAGAAAGGCGAAGCCATCGCGCTATCAATATTTGAACGTCACCGACGCCCCGAACGTCCGCGGACGCTGGATCAGGACCTCGTTGATCCCGCTGGCGGTCGTCGCGCTGAGCTGCGCGCGCTTGTCGGTCAGGTTGCGCACGAACAGGCCGATATCGACCCGGTCGCTCTCGACGCCCGCGCGCAGGTCGAACAGCGCATAGCTCGGCAGGATATAATCGGGGTTGAGCAGGCTCGACCGCAGCGCCGAGTGACGCTCGCCGACGAATTTCGCGGTGGCGCCGACCACCGCCTGCCATTCGCCCGAAACCGGGGTGCGATAGTCGAGCGCGAGCGAACCGCTCCATTTGGGATTGTTCGGCAGCGGGTCGCCGACCCCGATCGATACGGCCGCCAGCGGGTCGATGCTGGTGATCTTCGCATCATTGTACGACAGCGTGCCCGCCAGCGTCAGCCCCTCGACGGGTTGCAGCGTCAGCGAGCCTTCGGCGCCATAGACGCGCGCATTGCCGCCGTTGGTATAGGCGTTGAGCCCGCCGCTGCTGACCTGGATCAGGATATCCTTCCAGCGCATGTAGAAACCCGAAATGTCGATCGTGCCCCTGCCGCCCCAGAATTTCGTCTTCACACCGCCTTCGAAATTCTCGGTCGAATCCGCCTGAAAGCTCGGCGGCAGGCCGGGAACGGCGAAATTGGGGCCACCCGGACGGAAACCCGTCGCGTAACGCGCATAGATCATCCCGTCGGGCGAGAAATGATAACGCGCCGTCGCGAGATAGGTCTTCACCGTCTCCTCTCCGCGCGTCTTCCCGGTATCGGCCGGCACGGGCGCCAGGCCCTGCAGCGCGAGGAAGGTGTTGAAGGCGGTGGCATCGCTGCCATAGAATGTCTGGTTGTAGCTCTGGGTGATCCGCCCGATGCGCAGGCCGCCGGTCAGGTCGAACGCGTCGCTGAACTTGTAAGTCAGATTGCCGAAACCCGCGATCTCCTTGTAGGTGTCGTTGACGCCGAAGCCGATGGCCGGATCAAGTGTCGGCACCTCCGCAAAATCGGCATCGAAGCCCACGACATTGGTCGAGGTGCGTGCCTTTTCGTGGGTGTAGAAAGCACCGACGACATATTGCAGCGGCCCGTCGCCCGAGGAGGCGAGGCGCAGTTCCTGCGAGAATTTCTTGACCGGCCCTTTCGCGTCGGCGCCCGCCGCGGTGCCGGGCGGCACGGGGACGCCGCCGAACAGCGTAAAGAAGGGCAGCTGCGCGGTGAAGGTCAGCGCGTTGAGAACGATGTAGCTATCGATCTTCTGATAGCTGCTGACCGACGTCAGATTGCCGAACCCCAAATCATAATCGACGGTGCCGATCAGCACGTCCGAGGTCTTGCGATATTTGTTATAGAGCTGCTGGTCGTAATGAAGATCGGTTACCGGCTCGCGATCGGCGCCATAGATGACATAATCCTGCCCGAGCTGGTTTACGCGCTGGTGGAACCCGACGATGTTGATGCTGAGGTCGGCGGTCGGCTCGAAACGGAGCGAACCGTTGACGCCCCAGTTGCGCACCTTGTTGAAGTCGCTGATCCCCGCGACAGCATTGTCGACGAAGCCCGCGGGCCGGTCGATATAGCCCGACACCCGCGCCGCGAACTTGTCGCGGACGATCGGCGCGCTGACCGCGCCGCGGACCGAAAAGCTGGTGCCGCCATGTTCGGTGCCGCTGACCTCGGCGCGCGCGATCGCGGTGACCGACGACAGGTCGGGACGCGCGAAGGTATAGGAAATCAGGCCGCCGAGCGTGTTGGCGCCGTACAGCGTCCCCTGCGGTCCCTTCAACACCTCGACGCGTTCGAGGTCGATCGGGTCGAGGTCGGTCGAATTGGCGCCGCCGAGGTTGAACGACGAACTCGGACCGACCGGCGCGCCATCGACGACGATCCCGACGATCGCGCCGAGGTTGGTGCCCGTCGTGAGGCCGCGGATGATCGGGGTGCCGCCGCCGCCCGCCTGGCTGACCTGAACGCCGGGGGTGAGCGCGAGATAATCCTTGAGGCTGGTATAACCATCGTCGAGCAGGTCGCTGCCGCGAAAGGCGGTGATCGCGCTCGGGACGTCGAGCTGGCGTTCGGCGCGCTTGTTGGCGGTGACGATGATATCGCCGCTTTGCTCGGTCGCCTCATCCGCCGGCGCCGTGCTTTGTCCCCACGCCGCCGTCGGCATCGCCGCTGCGGTCAGAAGGAGCGCCATCATCGTCCGATTTGCCATAATCCATCCCCAATCCCGGCGCCGCCGTTCGACGCTTTCCTTATTTCCTTATTGGAAACTTATTTTCCCGCACCTGTCAATCGCTGATTTTCGCGTACCGCTGGGACGCGGCGGGACCACCGCCTCCGGCAGGCTCCCGCAATATATCGAAATTACCCGCAAAAGCCGCGGGCCTCCCTCTTCATCTGCCACGATGCTCAAATAAGAGGGTTGACCGAGGAAAGTTTTCGTACTTTCCTAATTGGAAATACGAATGGCGGAGCGGGGACGCATTTCCCCGAGTCGCTCGCATAATTCGAGGCCACCGGGTCCGGGAGAGAGATAGAATGACAGCTTTTCAGTTCGCGTCCGCAGCCGCCAGCGAGGTGGAATTCTCGGCGGGCGTGCTTGCCGAGCTCGACGCCTATTACGACACGATGGTCGCGAACGGCGAGCTGCCGGGGCATGTCCTGCTGCTCGCGCGCGGCGACCGGATCGTGCACGGCCATGTCACCGGCCTCGCCGATTGCGAGGGTCAGCTTCCGCTCCATGCCGACTCGATCTTCACCCTCTTTTCGATGAGCAAGCCGCTCGCCGCGGTCGCGATGCTGCTCCTTTACGAAGAGGGCAAATGGCAGTTCGACGATAGCGTCGCCGACTATCTTCCCGAATTCAAAGGCATCGCCGCGCTGCCGGGCAGCAAGGCGACGCGCCCGCCGACGATCCGCGAGCTTTTCACGCACAGCGCAGGCTTCAGCTTCGGCAAGACGATCGAAGAGATGATGGAGAAGGTCCAGAAACTGTCATGGGTCGACGCGCGTTCGCTCACCGAGCTCATCGGCCGCTATGCCTCGCAGCCGCTCGATTACGAACCCGGCACCGCGTGGGAATATAGCGTCGCCACCGACCTCCAGGCCGAAATCGTCGAACGGCTCAGCGGCGAACGCTACGACCTGTTCCTGAAGAAGCGGCTGTTCGACCCGCTCGGCATGACCGACACCGGCTTCGTCCTCGATTATGATCAGACACGGCGGCTGGTGCGCGGATATATCCTCGATCCCGAAACGGGCAAGCTTCGCCCCGCGACGCCTGCCGAACGGATGGAGTCGATCTTCCCGATGGGCGGAACCTCGTTCAAATCGACCGCGGGCGACTTCGCCCGCTTTGCGCGCATGCTGCTCGGGCGCGGCAAACTTGGCGATGTCGAAATCCTGAAGGGCGAGACCGTCGACCTGTTGTTCGCCAACCATCTACCCGACGACCTGCTCGAACAAAGCTTTCCGATCCTCCACTACACGATCGGCCAGGGCAACGGCCACGGGATGAACGGCATGGTCTGCCTCGATCCCGAGCGCGCGGGTCGGCCGGTCGGCAAGGGCACCTATGAATGGGGCGGCGCGTTCGGCACCTGGTTCTGGATCGACCCCGAGCACGACATCCTCTGCATCGGCATGACCCACCGCCAACGGCTGCGCACCGACATGCGCCCACCCGAGGTCGTCGCGCAGGAATATGTCTATCGCGCGCTGCGCGAAGCCCGCCCCTAATCACGCCTCTCAAGCAAAAGGACCTCGCATGAGCTTTTCCCTCCAGGCCCCCGTCGACCAGTTCGAATTGCCCCACCCCAGCGGTAACGGCAGCTTCAAGATCAGCGTCTCGCGCGCCGCGCATGTGCCCGAAGGCGCGAGCATCCCGGTGCTCTATGTGCTCGACGCCGACATCGGCTTCGCGCTCGCGGCGGAGGTAGCACGGCTGCGCGGGATAATGGGGATGCTTCCGACCGCGATGGTCGTCGGTATCGGCTATGGCGTCTGCTTCGCCGAGTTCGCCAAGCTGCGCACCGCCGACCTCACGCCGCCGCTCAGCGACGCGGGCCGCGAGGCGCTTGGCGGCATGACCAGCTTCATCGGCGATCAGGACGGCGGCGCCGACGCCTTCCTCGCCTTCCTCGCCGATACGCTCGCGCCCGAAATCGGCCGTCGCTATCCCGAAGCGTCGGCGACCGACCGCATCCTGTTCGGCCACTCGCTCGGCGGGCTGTTCACCGCCTATGCACTGCTGAACCGGCCCGACGCGTTCACGACCTTCCTCGCGAACAGCCCGTCACTCTGGTGGGACGGCTTCGCGATCCTCGGCCACCTTCCTGCCTTTGCCGACAAGCTCGCCAGGCTCGACCGCCAGCCGCGCGTCCTTATCGGCGTCGGCGGCAAGGAGCAGGACCTTCCCACGAAAGTCCCGGCCGGGATGGCAATGTCGCTTGCCGAGGTCCAGGCGGTCGTCACCGCGTCGCGCATGGTCGACGCCGTCCCCGAATTTGCGGCGGCACTGGCCGACGCCGGGCTGACCGGGGTCGAGCATGTCATCTACGCGGACGAAGATCATGGCGGCGTCGTTCCCGCCGCGATGATGCGCGGACTGCGCTTCGCGGTTCCCGAGCCGGCGTGAATCGTCCGTTAGGGATATGTCGCAAAACGAAGCAAGTCCCGTAATCTATAGAGAAATACCCTACGGCCCATCGCGATAACCCCACCGATGACGAGGATTATGCTGGCTTAATCACGCCGCGGAGTCAGCATGTCGAACTCGTCGAGGTTAACCTCGTCGCAACAGCAAGGGGTCGTTCGTCATGCCAAGCCTGTACATCTCGCCCGCCGGGTCCGGGGACAAAAGTGGCCGCGATATCGATAATGCAGCGTCGATCGGTTCGCTCAACACGCTGATCGGCAGGGCGGATCCGGGGGGCGAGGTGCTGCTGCTCGCCGACCAGGGCGACTATAATGTCACGGGCATCCTCGGCATCACACGCGGCGGGGCGGAGGGCCAGCCGGTGGTGGTGCGGGGCGTCGATTCCAACGGCAACGCCATGGCCGCGCATTTCTCCGGCTCGCGACCCGCCGACTGGCAGGCGGGCGATGCCTCGGGCAACGAATTGTTCAAACTTGGCGCAGGCGCGGACAATCTGGAGTTCCGCGACCTCAAGATCGACAATGTCGGCACCGCGTTCCGCGTTACCGCCGATCTCAGCAATCTCCATATCGAGGATATCGACGCGAACAATGTCCGCCGCTTCTTTGAGGATTATGCCAGCGCGCCCTCAGGCACCGCGACGATCAGCGGGCTGACGATCCGCGACGTCGATGTGCAGGGCTTCTCCAGAACGGCGATCCGCATCCAGTACGACACCAACAATGTGGTGATCGACAATGTCAGGGCGGACATGGCGGGGCAAACGGGCGACGATCTGCCCGCGGGCGTCCATCTCGACGGCACCGTCCACAATGTCACGCTCAACCGGGTGGTGATGGAGAATATCCAGAGCACTGCCGGCGCCTATTTCAACGGCGACGGCTTTGCGAGCGAGCGCGGCGTCCATGACGTGCGCTTCATCGATACGGTGGCGCGCGGCAATAGCGACGGGGGTTACGACCTCAAGTCGAGCGGCACATTGATCGTCCGTGCGCTCAGCGAGGAGAATGGCCGCAACTACCGGCTGTGGGGTGAGGCAATGCTGATCGACTCGGTCGGGCTGAACCCGGTGCTGCGCGGCGGCATCTCCGAACAGAACCAGCTCTGGCTCGACGACGCCGCGAACGTCACCGTGATCGGCGGACGCTTCGACGATGCCGGATCGCGTACCAAGGTGATCTCCTCGCACGGACGGCTCACCTTTCAGGGCGTCGAAATCACGCGGTCCGAACTCTCGACGCTCGCCACCCGCGATTCGCTCCCCGGCCTCGGCGGTATCGGGACGATCCGCGAAACGCTGACCGTCGATCGGGGCGAGGCTTCGCCCGGCGCGACCAGCTATATTGCGTTGCTTCCCCTGCCCGTCACGCCCACCGCCGATGCGCTATTTGGCACGGTGCGCGACGACATCTTCCTTGTCGACGACAGCGGCGACCGGATTACCGAGGCCGCCGACGCCGGGTTCGACCGGGTCGAAACGACGCTCGACAGCTACATGCTGGCGAACAATGTCGAGGCGCTGATCCGCCGCGGCGCGGCCGATTTCACCGGCAATGGCAATGCGCTCGCCAATCTGATGATCGGCGGCGCGGGCAGCGACGAACTCGCCGGGCTCGGCGGCAACGACGAGATCGCCGGCAATTCGGGCGACGATATACTCTCGGGCGGCAATGGCGAGGATTTGCTTTCGGGCGAGGCAGGTGCCGACATGCTGATCGGCGGCTGGCAGTCGGATACGCTCTCCGGTGGCAGCGGCGCGGACCGGCTGGTCGGCGACCAGGAATGGCTAAGCAGCCAGGGCGCCAACGACCGGCTCGACGGCGGTGACGATGCCGACCTGCTGATCGGTGATGCGAACACGATCTATGGCAGCGGCAAGGGCGGCAGCGATCGGCTGACCGGCGGCGCGGGCAACGACATATTGATCGGCGACGGCGACCTGATGACCGACAGCGCCAAGGGCGGCGCGGACACGCTGGAGGGCGGCGACGGCAATGACTGGCTCTATGGCGATGGCCGCGAGTCCACCGCAACGGTCGTCGGCGGCGCGGACAAGCTCTATGGGGGCAACGGCACCGATCACCTGATCGGCGGCGGCGGCAACGACCTGCTCGTCGGCGGCGCGGGCGCCGACTGGTTCGTCTTTGCGCCCGGATCGGGCGCCGACGAGATCAGCGACTTCCTCTCGGGTGCCGATCATATCGATCTCAGCGCCTTCGACATCGCCTTTGAGCAACTCGGTTTTACGACGGGCGCAGACGGAGTCCGCATTACCATGGGCGCGGACAGCATCTTCGTCTGCGGCGCGCAGAGCATTTCGCCCAACGACTTCGTCTTCGGCTGACGGGAGCTCAGCCGAAGACAAAGTCCGCCTGATCGAGCGCGGTGACGCCGCGCACGAAGATCGTATCGGTGCCGCCGAGCTGGATCGTCACCCCCGCGCTGCTCGTGGTGAAGCGCAATGCTTCATAAGCGATGTCGAAGGCGCTGAGGTCGATCCGGTCGGCTTCGGCGCCGCCACGGGTAAAGTCGGTGATCTCGTCGGCACCCGAACCACGCGCGAAGATGAAGCGGTCGCTCCCGCCGCCGCCGGTGAGCTTGTCGGCGCCGCCGCGCGCGCCCGCCGCCATGGTCATCGCGTCGCCGATCAGCACGTCGTTGCCGAGCCCGCCGAGCAGCGTATCGGCGCCGCCGACCCCGCTCGCCGTCATGCTCATTCCGTCGCCGACCAATATGTCGTCACCATCGCCGCCGTCGAGCGTATCCCTGGCGGCAAGCGATGAGACCCACTCGGTATCGCCGACGAGAAGATCATTGCCCGCACCGCCATAGAGCCGGTCGGTCTGCGAGCCGCCGTACAGCGTATCGTCGCCATCCTCGCCGGAGAGCATATCCTCATTCTTGCCGCCATCGAGGCGGTCGGCGCCAGCACCACCACGTAGCGTGTCGTTGCCGTCGTCGCCCGATAGCGCATCGTCGCCTTCGCCGCCCGTCAGCACATTCGCCCCGGCGCTACCCAGCAGCACATCGGCGAAGGCCGAGCCCTGCGCATTCTCGATGCTGATCAGCCGGTCGCCCATCGCATCGCCGCCGGTCGCGGTCTGCGCGCGCAGGTTGACCAGCACGCCGCCGAGCGAGCCGGCATATTCGACCGTGTCCGATCCCGCACCGCCGTCGAGGATATCGCCGCCTGCACCGCCACGCAGCACGTCGGCGCCGTCACCGCCGTTCAGCCGGTCCTCGCCGCCGCTACCGACGATGAAATTGTCGAGCGCATTGCCCGTCATCGTCGCGCCAATGGTGCCGGTATAGACGAGCTCCTCGATATTGGCGCCGAGCGTGTAGCTGGTCGCGGCGGTGCGGATGCGGTCGCGCCCCTCTCCCGACGCCTCGATCACCTGGTCGCCGGCCTCATAGACCACATAGAGATCGTTGCCCGTGCCACCGCGCAGCACATCGTTGCCGCTGCCGCCGTCGAGCTGGTCGTCGCCTGCGCCGCCGAACAGGAGATCGTCGCCGCCCCGCCCATAAAGGATGTCACCGACGAGCGGATCGTCGCTGCCGGTGATGCTGTCGGCGTAGTTGGAGCCGATCACGGTTTCGATGTCGACCAGCCGGTCGCCCTCGGCCTCGCCGCCGCGATTGACGTTGGTGACGAGGTTCACGGTGATCGCGGCGGACTTGGTGTAGTCGACCTGATCGCGTCCCGCGCCGCCGTCGAGCAGATCGGCGCCCACGCCACCCACCAGCTTGTCGTCGCCGTCGAGACCGTAGAGCGTGTCGTCCAGCGCTTTGCCATAGAGGCTGTTGTCGAGCGCATTGCCGGTGCCGGTGAAGCCGCCGCTGCCGGTATAGCTGAGATCCTCGACCCCGTCGGCGAGCGTCAGCGAGGACAGGCTGGTTCGGACGATATCGACCCCGCCGCCGATCGTCTCGGCCACCTGATCGCCGGCATCGTCGACCACATAGCTATCGTCGCCCGCGCCGCCGATCAGCACATCGGCGCCCACGCCGCCATCCAGTATGTCGTTGCCCGCGCCGCCCTCGAGCCGGTTCGCGTTCGTATCGCCCGTCAGCGTATCGGCAAAGCCGCTGCCCACGACAGCCTCGATCCCCGACAGGCTGTCGCCTTGCGCATCGCCGCCTGACACGGCGCCAGTGGCGAGATTGATCTTCACCCCAATGGCGCTGGTCGAATAAACCACCGTGTCGAACCCGCCCGCGCCGTCGATCCGGTCGCCGCCCGCCCCGCCGACGAGGATCTGGTCGCCGCCATCGCCGATCAACGTGTCGGCAAAGCCGGTGCCGATGAAACGCTCGATCCCGTCGAACCGGTCGCCCTCGGCATCGCCGCCACTGCTTGCGCCGGTCTGGAGGTCGATCGAGACGGCGCCCGCATTGGCGCTATAGTAGACCGTATCGATGCCCTCGCCGCCGATCAGCAGGTCGGCGCCCGCGCCGCCCTGAAGCAGATCGTTCCCGCCGCGCCCTTCGAGCCGGTCGGCGCCCGCGCCGCCATACAGCGCCTCGTCGGTGCCCACGCCGGTCAAAACATCGTCGAAGGCCGAGCCGACGAGCGCCTCGATGCTCGTCAGCCGGTCGCCCGCGGCGTCGCCGGTCCCACCCTGCACCGACAGGGCAAGATCAACCTGCACCGCCGCCGCCGAACCCGAATAATCCGCCGTATCGAGGCCGTCGCGCCCGTCGATCAGGTCCGCGCCCGCGCCGCCGACCAGAAAATTTCCGCCGGCATCACCATTCAGCACATCGTCGAACGCCGAGCCGATCAGTCCCTCGATCGCGACGAGCGTCACTCCGCCCGAAGCCGTGCCAGCCGCAAGGTCGGCGGTTACCGCGCTCCCGCTGGCGGAAAAGTCGGCAATATCGACACCCACGCCGCCGTCGATCCGGTCCGCGCCGCCGTTGCCGACTAGCCGGTCATCGCCGGCACCGCCCGACAACATATTTACCGCGCCGTCGCCAACCAACACGTCGCCAAAGCCGCTACCGACCAGATTCTCGATGTCCGCCAGCACATCGCCCGCGGCATCGCCGCCGCTGCCGGTGCCGCCCAGCACCGCATTCACCGCTGCGCCGCTCGCCGAATAATCGGCAGTGTCGATCCCCGCGCCGCCGCTCAGCCGGTCCGCGCCTGCACCGCCAGCCAGCACATTGTCGAACGCGTCGCCGGTCAGCACATCGCCAAACGCCGAGCCGATGAGCCGCTCGATCCCCTCGAGCCGGTCGCCCTGCGCATCTCCTCCGCTGCCGGTGCCCGCTGCGAGATCGACCGTGACCGCCGCACCGCTGGCCGAATAGTCCGCGCTGTCGAAGCCCGTCCCGCCGATCAGCGTGTCCGCTCCTGCGCCGCCGACGAGCAAATCATCGCCGCCGCGCCCGTCGATCCGGTCATCGCCCGCGCCGCCGCCGAACCAATCCGCGCCCCCGGTGCCCGAGAGCGTATCGGCAAAGCTCGAGCCCTCGACTGCCTCGATACCGATCAGCCGGTCGCCCGCCGCCTCACCGCCGCTTGCTGCGCCATCAGCAAGATCGACGACGACGCCCGCGCCGCTGCTGCCATAATCCACCCGGTCGAATCCCGCGCCTCCGTCGAGCAGATCCGCGCCTGCGCCGCCATCAAGCATATCGTCGCCCGCGCCGCCCGAAAGCGTATCGTCGCCCGCACCGCCGAACAGCCGGTTGGCGCCCGCGTCGCCCGCAAGCACATCGGCGAAGGCCGAGCCCTCGACATCCTCGAACCCGTCGAACAGGTCGCCCGCGGCATCGCCGCCGCTGGCGGTAAGCCGCCGCAGGTCGACCCGGACCGCGGCATCGCTGCCCGCGTAGCTCAGCAGATCGCGCCCGGCACCGCCGACCAATATATCGGCGCCCGAACCGCCGGCCAGCACATCGTCGCCGGCATTGCCGACCAGCACGTCATCGCCCGCGCCGCCAATCAGCAAATCGACGCCCGCGGTGCCGCCGATCATATCGTCGGCCGCCGTCCCGGCCGCGACCACCGCGCGCTGCCCGTCCAGCGTCAGCACCGACCCCGTACCCTTCTTCCAGGTCAGCGTGCCAGCCCCCGTCGCAAGGCCATAGTCGCGCACCGTCAGCGCGCCGTTCCTTTCGGCGAGATTGAACAAGGTCGGCGAGCCGGGATCGGAGAAAAACGCTCCGTCGATCGTCGCATTCGCACCTTCGGCCAGCCAGATATGCTCGCGATTGCCGCCGGCAAGCGGTGCGCCAGCATCGAGGCTGACGATATTGCTCAGCTGTGCACCCGTGCCCCACAGCCGGATGTTGCGGCCGTTGCCCGAGACGATCGCGCCGTCGACCAGGATATTGTCGCTCTTCAGGTCGAGCCCGCCATCGCTGTTGCCCGTGGCGATCACGTTGCGCAGCGTGATGTCATAGGTGCCGCGTTCGGTCGCGAAGCCGTCGCCATTGCGATAATCATTCACCGTGTCGAGTGCGTTGCGCATCGCGACGCGGTCGATCGTCACATCGTGCGCGGTGCCGGTAATGTGGACGCCGATGGCGAAATTGTCGCCGTCCTGAAACTGGCTGTCGCCGCGCACATCCTCTATCAGCACATTGTTGCTATCGTACTGGACGCGGATCGCGCCCTTTGAATAGCCATCGACCGCGACGTCGCGGATCGTGAGCCCGGAAATCGTCGCGCTGGCATTGGCGCCCGAGACCATATTGTCGAAGAAGCGCGAGACGTTTGCGGCATCGACATGCTCGATCGTCAGGTTGCGCACGTCGGCGCCGACACGAAAGGCCGTGCCGACATTCTCGAAGGACAGATCGCTGAAGCGCAGATTATCGGCGCCGCTCAGCAGCCGGAAGACTTCCTCGCCCGAAGGATTGGCCGGGTCGAAGGGCTCGGGCCGCGTGCCGGCGATGGTCGCCGTCATCGCATTGCCCGCGCTATCGACCCCGCGGATCGTCACGGGCGCGCTCGCCGTTCCGCCCCCGACGATCGCGAGCGCCCCGGTCGGCGCGGCATAATCCCCCTGGTCGGCGAGCAGCAGCACCTGCCCGCCCGGCCCGGCCGCGGCGATCAGCTGCGGCAGGTCCTTCAGCGTCGCGGCGTTCGCCGCGCTCGAGCCGTCGCCCGAACCGCTGCCGGTCGGCGAGATATAGAGGGTGGGCATGGCAGGGCTCCCGTCATAAGCCTGAAAACATACCCCCCACTTGATCGCGACCAGACAGCCCGCGACGGCACCCGGGTCAACCATATGCTGCACCTGCGAAAGCCGAGCCGCCCCTTTGCTCCGACGACCGGAGGCGCGGCGCCTTCGCTCGTCCGGCTTTGACCGCTACCAAGGTTCGTGCCGGACGATTCACGTTGCCGCACTCGGCAGATTGTCCATTCCTGAAAACCCGATCGGAGACGCGCTGTGCAGCAGGACCTGCCCCTCGGGACGTCGGAGCCGTCCGAAGATAGCGGGCTGGCGACGTTCGCCCTGATCCTCGCCATGCACCGCATCGCAGCAGACCCGGCCGCGCTGCGCCATGATCTCGGCCATGCCGATCCCGTCGCGGCATCCGATCTGGTGCGTCTGGCAAAGCGTATCGAAGGCGTCCGCGCCCGCGCTACAACCGCCAATTTCGAGCGGTTACGGCGCCTTCCCATGCCGGTGATGGCCAGCGGCACCGAGGGTTGGTTCGTGATTGGCCGCGTCGGCGAGGATGCCGTGGCGGTACAGCGTCCCGGCGGTGCGATCGAACGTTGGGACCGCGCCGCGCTGGAAGCCCGATGGTCGGGGCAGCTTCTCCTCGTCACCACCCGCGAATCCGCGCAGATTGCCGCGCCCGCCTTCGACATGACCTGGTTCGTTCCCCAGATCGTCAAATACCGAAAGCTTATCGGCGAGGTGCTGCTGATCACGCTCGCGCTCAACCTGCTCGGCCTCGCCGCGCCGCTCTTTTTCCAGAATGTCGTCGACAAGGTGCTCGCGCACAACAGTCTGGCAACGCTGCAGGTGCTCGCGATCGGGTTGGTGATCGTCTCGCTCTGGGAAGTCGCTTTCGGCTGGCTGCGCACCCGGCTCTATTCGGAGACGAGCCAGAAGCTCGACGTCGAACTGGGCAGCCGCCTCTTCCGCCACCTGCTCCGCCTGCCGCTCGCCTATTTCGAGAATCGCCGTGTCGGCGACACCGTCACCCGCGTCCGCGAGCTGGAGACGGTGCGCGAATTCATGACCAATGCCTCGCTCACCGTGCTGGTCGATCCGCTATTCACCATCGTCTTCCTCGTCGCGATGTTCCTCTACTCACCGCTCCTCTTCGCCATCGTCGCGCTTACGCTCCCCGCTTATGTGATCGTCTCGCTCGTCGTCACCGGCCCCTTGCGCCGCCAGCTCGACGAGAAATTCGCGCGCGGCGCCGCCAACAACACGCTGCTCGTCGAGAGTGTCTCGGGAATCCAGACACTCAAAGCGGCCGCGGTCGAACCGCAATGGCAGGACCGCTGGGAACGCCAGCTCGCCGCATACAGCGCCGCTAACCAGCGGGTGATCAACCTCGGCAATTCGGGCAGCCAGGCGGTCCAGCTGATCTCCAAATTGATCCTCGCCGCGATATTGTTCTTCGGTGCGCAGCAGGTGATCGCCGGCGCGCTCACCGTTGGCGGGCTGGTCGCGTTCAACATGTTCGCGCAGCGCGTCTCCGGCCCCGTCATCCGCATGGCGCAGCTGTGGCAGGACTTCCAGCAGGTCCGCCTCTCGATGCAGCGGATGGGCGACATCCTCAATAGCGGCGCGGAGCCCGGCGCCGGATCGCGCACCGCTTTGCCCGCGCTGCAGGGCCATGTTCGCTTCGACTCCGTCCGCTTCCGCTATGCCGCCGAGGGCCCGTGGACGCTCGACGACATCAGCCTCGACCTGCCCGCCGGTACCACGCTCGGCATCGCCGGCGCCTCGGGCTCGGGCAAATCGACGCTCACCAAGCTGCTCCAGCGCCTATATCTTCCCGCGAGCGGCCGGGTGTTGGTCGACGACGTCGATGTCGCCCAGATCGATCCCCTCTGGCTGCGCCGCCAGATCGGGGTGGTGTTGCAGGAGAATATCCTGTTCAACCGCTCGATTCGTGAGAATATTGCGCTCGCAGACCCCGCCATGCCGATCGAGCGGGTGATAACCGCCGCCCGCCTTGCTGGCGCGCACGATTTCATCCTCGAGCTGCCCCGCGGTTATGACACGATCGTCGAGGAGCGCGGCGTCAACTTCTCGGGCGGCCAGCGCCAACGCCTGGCCATCGCCCGCGCGCTGATCACCAATCCGCGCATCCTGATCCTCGACGAGGCAACCTCGGCGCTCGATGCCGAGAGCGAAGAGATCGTGCAGCGCAACCTCAAGGCGATCGCCGCCGGCCGCACGGTATTGATCATCGCGCATCGCCTGTCAGCGATCCGCCAGTGCGACCGTATCCTGACGCTCGACAAGGGACGCATCGTCGAGAGCGGTACGCATGACGAGCTACTCCACCTCGGCGGCCGCTATGCCGCGCTCCATCACCGCCAGATCGGCGTCCAGGCGGGGGCCGCGGCATGAACGCGATCACCCGTCACTGGACCGCGGTGCGCGACGCGCTCGACAATGAGCGCGCGCGGTCGCGCGGCGTATTGCGCGTCGAGGAGGCCGATTTCCTTCCCGCCGCGCTCGAAGTGGTCGAGCGCCCCGTGTCGCCGACCGCACGCGTCACCGCCTGGCTATTGCTCGGCCTGTTCGCCGCGGCGCTGCTCTGGCTGGTGCTTGGCCGGGTCGACGTCGTCGCCTCGGCGCCGGGCAAGCTGATCCCCGCCGACGACGTCCAGCTGATCCAGCCCGGCGCGGCGGGGATCGTCCACGCGATACTGGTCCGCGACGGCCAGCGCGTCCGCGCCGGCCAACCGCTCGTAGAGCTCGATCCCACCGTCTCCGACGCCGATACGGCGCAAGCCGGCAAGGCGCTCGAGACAGCGATGCTCGACGCCGCACGGCTGCGCGCCATATTGTCCGCACTCGACGGCCGTGGTCTCAGCTTCACCCCGCCCGCCGGAACCACGGCCGATGTTGCTGCCACCCAGCTCGCGCTCGCCCGCGCCCAGCTCGCCGAGATTCGGGCGGGTAGCCAGACACGCGCCGCCGATACCGAATCCGCCCGCGCCGCCCGCGCCGAAGCGGAAATTCAGGCGGCCAAGCTTAGCGAAACCCTGCCGTTGCTCGACGAACAGATCGCCGCCAACGAAACGCTGCTCGAAAAAGGCTATGTCTCAAAGCTGCGCGTGATCGAGATGCGCCGCCAGCGTCTCGTCGCGGCGCGCGACCGCGACGCCGCGCTCGCCACCGCGCGCAAGGCCGAGGCGCAGATCGCGGTGGCGGGCGGCAACTCGAGCCAGTCCATTGCCGAGGCGCGCGCGCGCATCCTCGCCGACCTCGCGAAAGCCGAGAGCGACGCGCGGCTGCGCAAGGAGGAACTGACCAAGGCGACGAAACGTAGCAGCCTCCAACGCCTCGTCAGCCCCGTCGACGGCACGGTCACGCAGCTCGCCGTCCACACCGTCGGCGGCGTGGTCGAGGCGGCCAAGCCGATCATGGTGATCGTGCCGGCGCGCGGAAAGCTGGTCGCCGAAGTGACGATCGCCAACAAGGATGTGGGGTTTGTTAGCGCCGGCCAACCGGTCGCGCTCAAGGTCGAGGCCTTTCCCTTCACGCGCTATGGCGCGGTGCCGGGCAAGCTCGAGTATATCAGTTCGGACGCGGTGCAGGACGAGAAGCGCGGCCTATTCTACACCGCGCGGGTGACGCTAGACCGCGCGACGATCGTGCGCGATGGCAGGGCGGTCCCCCTCACTCCCGGCATGGCGGTCACCGCAGATATCCGCACCGGCCGCCGCTCGCTCGCTTCCTATCTGCTGAGCCCGATCGACGAAATGCGCGCGACGGCCGCGCGGGAGCGCTAACGCCATCTCCCGCGCGGACTTCGCAAGTTAGGAATGGATCAGGGTAGCGTGCGACGCCCACCCCTGCCGAACACAAAGCCGACCACGACGAGGACAACCGCCAAAACAAGCAAAATCTTGGCAAAGTCCGCCGAAAGCCCGGCAATGCCGCCAAAGCCGAGCAGCGCCGCGACAAGCGCGACGACCGCGAATATGATGGCCCATCTGAACATGATATTCTCCTTACCGGGCGCACGCTTCCTCTCGCTCCCGCGCGTAGTCGCGGCAGCGGCGGAGGCTCCCGCCACATCATCCTGTCTGGATAAGCGGTTAACGCCGGTTCGCGGCGAAAGTTCCTGTTATGGAAAGCGCCGGACCAACGCCACGCGCGCGATCAATCGAAAACCTCGATCTCGCGGGTCTCACGGATATCGACCGATGAGGCCCCGGCAAGAATCCGGTAGCGCCCCGGCATCACCTTCCACTGCCCGGCTGCCGGATCGAACTGCGAAAATGCGCGGGGATCGAGCGTCACGGTGACTGTCCGGCGGGCTTTCGGCGCGAGGTCTACCTTTGCGAAACCGCGCAGCGCGATCGGTGGCTCGCCGGCGGCAGGCGCGACCGGCGCGACATAGATTTGCACAACCTCCTTGCCTGCGCGCTTGCCATCGTTGCGCAGCGTCAGGCGTACGGGCGCCGCATCGCCAGCCTTGATCCGCGCCGGCGCCGACAGGGCCGAAAATGTGAAGCTCGTGTAGCTGAGCCCGTGGCCGAAGGCGAAGAGCGGCTTGACGCCCTTAGCGACATAGCCGCGATAACCGACGAGCAACCCTTCGGAATAGGGCGTCTTCGCGCCCTTGAGATTGATCGTGTCGTCTTCGGTCCGCGCCGGGAAGGTCACGGGCAGCTTGCCCGACGGGTTGACCTTGCCGGTGAGGACATTGGCGAGCGCCGCCGCGCCGCCCTCGCCCGGCAGCCACATGTCGACGATTGCCGGGGCCTTGTCGGACCAGGGCATCGTCATTGCCGCGCCGGCATTGACGACGACCGCGGTCTTCGGATTGGCGGCGATGATCGCCTCGACGAGCCTGTTCTGCTCGCCCGGCAGGTCGAGCGACGTGCGGTCATAGCCTTCGCCCTCGGTCGTCGACGACGAACCCACGAACACCACTGCTGCATCGGCACCGCGCGCCACCGCAACCGCCTCGTCGAACGACGGCAGCGGTTCGCGGATGCCGAAGCTCAGATATTCATAGGGCGTCTGGCCGGTGACATAGTCGATGCGGATCGGATAGCTGCGCCCGGCTTCGAGCTGGATCGAAACCGTCCGGCGCGGGATCGGGAAACCGAGCACGTCGCGGATATCGGGCTTCGACGCGCTTTCCTTGCTGAGCACGGTCTTGCCGTCGAGGGTGATCGTCGCATTGCCGGTGCCGCGCGTGCTGAATTCATAGGTGCCGCTCTTGTCGGGCCAGAACTGCCCTTCCCAGCGAAACGCCGCATAGCCGGTGACCTGCGGACCCGCGATATTGCCACTGATCCGCTTGAGGAAGCTTGTCGCGGTTTCACGCTTCACCGGCTCGCCGCTCATATCGGCGTTGGCGTAATAGGTTGCCGCGAGGCCGGTCACGCTGCGGTCGGCCGTGGGGCTGAACAGCTTGGGGTTCGCGCCCGGCGGTGTTTCTTCATTGTCGACGCCGCGCGCATAGTCGATCCGGACTCCCGGCAACGCCGCCTTGAGCGCCGCGAGCGGCGTGCTCGTCTCGAACGGCACGACGGCCGAACTGCCACCGCCCTGGATGCGCACGACGTCGGCGTTGGGGCCGATCACCGCGAGCGACTTGGTCGACGCGGGAAGCGGCAGGACGCCGCTGTTCTTGAGCAGGACGATCGCTTCCTCGGCCGCGCTTTGCGCGAGCGCGGCGTTGCGCGGGGTCGTTTCGGCGATCGGGCGCGCGACGCCGCGTTCGATCGCGCCGCTGCGCACGATCAACCGCACCATGCGGCGCGCATTGTCGTCGAGTTGCGCGGTCGTCACCTTGCCTTCGTCGACCGCTTTCCTGAGCTTCGGCCCGAAATGGTTCGGCGGTCCGGGCATTTCGAGATCCATGCCGGCGTTGACGGTCGTCGCGGTCGAGTGAACCGCGCCCCAGTCGGATACGACGAAGCCTTTATAACCCCATTCACTCTTGAGCAGGTCGGTGAGCAGCCAGCGGTTCTCGGCGGCGTGGGTGCCGTTGATCTTGTTGTACGACGCCATCACCGACCAGGGATCGCTCCCTTTGATCACCGTCTCGAACGCCGGGAGATAGATTTCACGCAGCGTCCGCGGATCGACGACCGAGTCGACGATGAAGCGGTTGGTCTCCTGATTGTTCGCGGCGAAATGTTTGAGCGAGACGCCGATGCCCGCTCCTTGCGCGCCTTTCACATAGCCGAGCCCGATCTGGCCCGCGAGATACGGGTCTTCCGAATAGGTTTCGAAATTACGCCCCCAGCGCGGGGTGCGAACGATGTTGACCGTGGGTGCGAGCAGCACGTCGGCACCGTGCGCGAGCGTCTCATTGCCGATCGCCGCGCCGACCTTTGCCGTGAGGTCCGGGTTCCATGTCGCCGCCATCGCGACGCCGACGGGGAAAACCGTCGCGGGCTTGCCCTCGGGCGAGCGCACGCCGGTCGGCCCGTCGGTCATGCGGATCGACGGGATGCCGAGCCGCGGAATCGGGTTCAGCGTCATCGAGCTTTCGCCCGCGAGCAGCAGGATTTTTTCGTCGAGCGTCAGCCGCCCCATCAGGTCGTCGACGCGCGCCTCGAGCGGCGCGGCTTTGTCCTTGTAGATCATTTCCTGCGCCTGAGCGCCGGACAGCGCCACCGTGGAAGACAGCAGAGTTGCCGCCAGATAGGCTGTCCGGCTCTTCATCACTTGATCTCCGCCAGATCCTTGGCGGTCGCGGCGAGCATCTCGTCGGTGATCTTCCCGTTCGAATAGGGCTGGAGCTGCGTCAGGCTGATCGCCTTGAACATCTCATATTCGGGCAGCGCGATCATGCCGGGGAAATGCTTTTCGATCACCGCCTTGCCCTTTTCGTCGGCGACGATGTCCTGCAGCGGCGTGTCGAGGTTGAACTTCGCGTCGCTCGCGGGTGCGGGGGCGGGCGCCGCGGGAGCGGGCGCCGGTGCGGCAGTGCCTTGGGCGAAAGCGGGGGCGGCGGCCATCAGCGCCGCAACAAACATGGCAGTCTTCATTATGCTTCTTCCTTTCCGAGATCGGCGACCATCGCCTCCCTGATCAGATATTTCTGGACCTTCCCCGTCACCGTGGTGGGGAATTCGCCGACGATACGCACGTAGCGCGGGACTTTATAGTGGGCGATCTGGCCACGGCAGAACTCGCGTATGTCGTCGGAACTGACGTCCGCGCCGGGTTTCAAACGCACCCACGCGCACAGCTCCTCGCCCATGCGTTCGTCGGGAATGCCGACCACCGCGACATCCTCGACCGCGGGGTGGCGATAGAGATAATCCTCGACTTCGCGCGGGTAGATATTCTCGCCGCCGCGGATCACCATGTCCTTGAGGCGCCCGACGATATTGCCATAGCCCTCGGCGTCGATCGTCGCGAGATCGCCCGAATGCATCCAGCCATCGGCGTCGATCGAGTCCGCCGTACGCTCAGGCTCGTCCCAATAACCGATCATCACCGAATAGCCGCGCGTGCAAAGCTCGCCGGGTTCGCCCGAGGGAACGACGTTGCCATCGGCATCGACAATCTTGCATTCGAGGTGCGGCTGGACGCGGCCGATCGATCCGACGCGGCGCTCGAACGGGTCGTCGGGCGCGGTCTGGAAGCTCACCGGGCTGGTCTCGGTCATCCCGTAAGCGATCGTCACATCGCGCATGTGGAGCCGCTCGACCACCTGCCGCATCAGCGGTTCGGGACAGATCGCCCCGGCCATGCAGCCCGTGCGCAGCGATGACATATCGAATTTGTCGAAATCGGGATGTGCGAGCACCGCGATGAACATCGTCGGCACGCCATAGAGCGACGTGCACCGCTCGGCCTCGACCGCGCGCAGCACCGCTTCGGGATCGAAACCCTCCGACGGATAGACCATCGCCGCGCCATGGGTGATGCTGGCAAGATTGCCCATCACCATGCCGAAGCAATGATAGAGCGGGACCGGAATGCAGATACGGTCGCCCTCGCCCAGCCCCTGCGTCCGGCCGACGAAATAGCCGTTGTTGAGGATGTTGCGGTGGCTGAGCGTCGCGCCCTTCGGCAGGCCGGTTGTGCCGCTGGTGAACTGGATGTTGATCGCGTCGTCCGGATCGAGCGTCGGGCCGATCGCGGCGAGACGATGGCGGTCGGGTTCGGCCGCGAGCGCAGCCACATCGTCAAAGCCGAGCCAGCCGGGGCGCGTATCCGCGCCGATCAAGATCAGCGAGCGAAGGGTCGGCAGACGTTCGGCACGAAGCTGTCCGGGCGTGCTGGTGGAAGCTTCGGGGGCGAGTTCCTCGATCATCCCCGGATAGTCGCTGGTCTTGAAGCTGGTCGCCGCGACGAGCGCCGACAATCCGACCTTGTTGATCGTATATTCGACTTCGGACAATCGGTAGGCGGGGTTGATCGTGACGAGGATCAGCCCGGCGCGCGCAGCGGCAAACTGGGTCAGCGTCCATTCGATGCAATTGGGCGCCCAGATGCCGACGCGGTCGCCGGGGTTCAGCCCGAGCGCAAGAAATCCTGCCGCGAAAGCATCGGATCTTTCGAGCAGTTCGGCGAAATTCCACCTGATACCCTGCCCCACCGACACCAGCGCGTCGCGGTTCCCCCAGCGTTCGGCGGCAAACGCGAGCGCGTCGCCGATCGTGTGTTCGATCAACGGCGGTTCGGTGGCTCCGTGAACATGGCTCGTCATTTTCCAGGTGCCTCGCAGGTAAAGCTCGCCGCATCGTCGGCCGAACCCTTACTGTCCCATTTTGCCACCTTGGGGAATGCACAGAGCGGCCGCGTTCGTCCGGCCTTTGCGGGGAGGCCGATATAGGCGAACAGATCGTTGTCATATTTGGTCGCGATGATCCGTTCGGGCGCGGGTCCACCCTGCCGCCAGCCGTCGAGTGCTGTCAGCGGATCGAAATTGTTCGGTCCCGGGCCGGCAAGGCAGTGCGACATGCCGGGCACCATGAACAGGCGCACCGAGGTGGATGCGCCCTTCGGATTCGCCGCGACCAGACGTTCGTAATAATCGACCGTGTTCTGCGCCGGGATCCCGGCATCGTTCCAGCCGTGATAGAGGATCAGCTTGCCGCCGCGCTTGTAGAAAGCACCAAGGTCGGTGCGGTCGGCGTCGAGATCGCCGCCGACACGCGCTTTCGCCAGCGCATAGTCGCGTTCGAGGTTGAAGTCGGAAAGCTGCCAGTCGGGATTGGCGTGCACGAAATAGCGGAAGAAGGCGGTACCGAACTTCACATGCTGCGACGTCTTGCCCGTCAGCCATTGCGACCAGGTTCCCGCCTCGGCCTCGGCGCCCGGCGCGAAGCCGGGGTAGAAGCTCTTGCCGTCGGCACTCTTCGGACCTTCGTAGAGCAGCTTCGCCGTCGCGACTTCGCCGGGCGTCAGGCAATCGGCGCCCTCGCCGCCCTTGCACGCGAGCTTGGCGGGATCGAAATGGCAGGCGCGCGGGTCATCGATCACGCCGTCCTTGACGCCGTCGAGCCCGTCGCACTGGCCGAGCGATGCCGCCTGGAGCAATTTGAGCTTCGCCATCGACAGATCGCCGCCTGGCTTGTTCGCCGCGACGGCATTGTTGGCAAAGGCGCTCGCCATGCGCGTCCACGGCATCGCCGGCGCGCCCGCGATGATCGCGTCATAATCGGCGGGGTAACGCTGCGCGAGGGTCAGCGCCTGCCGGCCGCCGTCCGAACACCCGTGGAAATAGCTCGCGGCGAGCGGGTTTTCGTAGAAGGCCGCGATCACCTGTTTCGCGGTCTCGGCGCCCACATGATTGGCGCGCCAGCCATAGTCGCGGATCTTTTCGGGCGCGTTCAGCGCCCAGCTCGCGTCGACATCGGCTTCGCTGAAATGCCCCATGTCGGTGCCGACCGCGGCATAGCCCTTTTGCACCGCCCCGCGCATCAGCAACGACGGCAGCAGCATGTTTGCACCGAAACCGCCGTTGCCCGCGCCGAGCAGCTTGCCGTTCCAGCCCGCGCGCTCGGGCAGCCAGACCTCGACCTTGATCGACGACCCCGGCACCGGCGACAGCGTCGCCTGCACGCGGCAAAAGGCGGCGGGCGCAGGAAGGCCGGGCTTGCCTGCCTCCAGATTGACCATTGCGCCGCCCGCAAGCGAGGTCGCGGCGTCGACCTTGCCGTCCTTCAGCGCCAGACCGGTCAGCGCTTCGCAGCTATCGGCCTTTTGTACAGCAGGCGTAGGTGCAGGTGCGGGTTCGTTCGCGGTGCACGCCGCAAGCAGCGAGCCACCGGCGAGCAGGAGGAGCGATGCGGCCCTCATTTGCCGACCAGTCCCTGACCGCGCATCCACGTCGCCATCGCGTCGGTCCATGCATCGCTCGCCTTGCCGCTCTTTTTCATGCCGAAACCATGGCCTCCGTTTTCATAGGTGACGATCGTGCTGCTCGCGCCCGCATCCTTCCACGCTGCAGCAAGGCGGACGCTGTCGTCATACGCCAGCTTGTCGTCCTTCGCCGCCGCTACGAACAGCGGCGGCGCCTTCTTCGGCACCGCGATCGTGTCGGGCAGCAGGCCGGGATAGATGGCAATCGCGAAATCGGGGCGGCTGGCGGGCTTGTTCGCCGCCAGCGTCCACACGGTCACTGCACCACCCGCTGAAAAGCCCATCAGACCCACGCGGTTCGATTTAATGCCGTAACGGGCGGCGTTCTTGCGCACCCACTTCACCGCATTCTCGCCGTCGGCCGTTGCAAGCGGACGCAGCGGCTCGACCGCGGTGCGCAGGGAAGGAAGGTTTGCGAGATAGCGCATCATCTGGAGCGGAAAATCGGCGCCGGTTTCGAGCAGGCGATATTTGAGCACGAACGCCGTGACGCCCTGGCTGTTCAGCCATTTGGCGACCGCCTCGCCCTCATTCTCGATCGACAGCATGTGAAAGCCGCCGCCGGGGGCGACGATCACCGCGGTGCCGTTGGGCTTGTCGGCGACATAAGGCGTCAGCGTCGCATCGGACACGTTGCGCACGATCGTCCCGAACGGCCCCGTTTCGCGCACTTCCTTCGAGGTCGCCGGAACCGGGTCCGACGACAGGCGGATCACCTCCCACGCGCAGGCGGGGATCGCAACGATGGCGAGCGCACTGGCAACGACAGCGGAGATGCGCATGGTCATGACTTTCATTATTTTCCGTCCCGTGCGGCGGCGATAGCGGTGAGCGCGGGTGTCGTTGCGGGCGCCATTGCGGTTGTCTCGATCCCCATCGACAGCAGTTGCGGCGCTGCTGGGTCGAGCCGCGACCAGGCGGGCAATCCGCCGCCGTTCGGATCGCCGGTCTTCGCGAAATTGGTCCAGTAATCGCCAAGTTGCTTCGCCGCGGCGCGGTCGGCGGCGGTCGCGTCGGCGGGCAAGTTGCCGAACTGGAAGGCGACGTCCGACGCATGGACCGCGCCGACATCGGGCTTGCGCTGGGCTTCGGCGACATAGCCGAAGCGATAGAGGAAGGTCGGCACCCCCGCGCGTGCCTGCAACAGGCCGAAAGCAAGCGCCGGCTCGGCGAAGATCGCGTCGCCGCCAAGCCGGCGGTTCGCTTCATCCTCGCTCGCATAGGCCGCTTTCACGGTGGCGGCGGCAGCACCGAGCGACTTTTCCACGGGACCGTTGACCATCGCGCGGAACGGTGCGGGGATGAAGCCCAGCTCATCGTCGTTGCCGCCGATGATATAGGGAATCCGCGCCTGCTTGCCCTCGGCAAAGATCGTCCCGGCGCCCGCAGGCACGATCGTCCCGTCGGTCATCGGCCCCGAATAGCGGTCGTCTTCCTTGCTCATCAGCGCGAGGCTGCCAAGCACCTTGTCGGCGGGGAGCGCGCGTAAAGCTGCGACATCGGCAGCGCCTGCCCGCGCGCCGAACGCCTGCCCCTTCGCTTGCGCGTCCGCCAGCGTCGGCCAATCGTCGCGGCCACCGCCCGAGGCAACGATCGCGCCCGCGAACAGCCCCTTTGCGGCGGGCGATGCCATCAGGCGCGATACCGATTCCCCGCCGGCGCTCTCGCCGAAGATCGTGACCTTCGCCGGGTCGCCCCCAAAGGATGCGATGTTGCGCTGAACCCATTTGAGCGCGGCGATCTGGTCCATCAGCCCCCAGTTGCCGTCCCTGCCCAGCGCCGGGTGCGCGAAGAAGCCGAAGCGGCCGAGGCGGTAGTTGAAGCTGACGATCACGACATCGCGCTTCGCGAGCAGCTCTCCGTCGGTTTCGGGCAAGGTGCCCGACCCGCCGACGAAGCCGCCGCCGTGGATCCAAACCATCACCGGCAGCTTGGCGCCCTTGGCGGGCTTCGGTGTCCAGACGTTGAGCGTCAGGCAATCCTCGCTCATCGGCCGCGATCCGGGCTGGATGCCCGGCAGCGGGTTTTGCATGCAGTCGGGGCCGTAAGCGGTGGCGTCGCGCGGCGCGTTCCACGGAGCGAGGGGCGCGGGTGCGCTCCAGCGCAGGGCACCGACGGGCGGCGCGGCGTAGGGAATGCCCTTGAACGCCGCGACACCGTTTGCGTTCGCGCCCGTGACGGCGCCGCTGTCTACCGCCACTTGCTGCGCCGCGACCGGCGACGCCAGCAGGGCGGCCGAAACCAATATGCCGCGGATCATTGTTTGCCTCCGGTGGTAAAGATGAAACGGCCGGGGCCGGTGCGATAGATCGAATAGCCCTTATCCTCGCGGACGGGGCTGGCGCCGGACGGCGGCGTCACAGCGCCAAAGCGCGTTGGCACCCAGATTTCGCCCGTCGTATTCGCCGGCACTTCGGCGGTGAGCGTCAGCCTGCCCCCCTCGACCTTCCAGCCCGAAAAGGCGCGTCCGTGCACCGTGTCCATCGCCGCCTCAGCGCTCGCGAGCCCGTCGGGGATCGCCGGTTTGACGAGCACGACCTGATACCCCGGCGCACCCGGCCGCAGCCCGGCAAGCCGCTGGCGCGTCCAGTCGGCGATCGAGGCGAAATAATGATGGTCGCGCGAGCGGCTGTTCAGGCTCCACGTCTCGAACATCGTCGAATGACCATTTTTGATCCACCAGCCCCAACTCGGCTCGTCGGTCCGCGTCGCGACGCGATAGGCAAGATCAGCGTGGCCATAGTCGCTGAGGATTTCGAGCAGGTAGCGTGCGCCATAAACGCCGGTGCGGAGGCCCTGCTTGTCGACGTCGCGTGCGATGGTGTCGGCGACGCTTTGCTCGCGACCTGGCGGCACCATGCCGAACGCGAGCGGCAGGATATTCTGCACCTGCGTCGGCTGACCCACTACACCCTTGCTGTCGATCGTGCGATACCAACCCATCGCATCGTTCCAATAGCGCGCATTATAGGCGCTGCGGATATCCTCGGCGAGCTTCGCGTAGCGCGCCGCATCGTCCGGCTTGCCGACGATCGCCGACGATTTGGCGAGCAAATCGGCCTGATGGAAGAAATAGGCCGTCGTCACCGCGTCGATCCCGCCGCCGCGCGCATTGCTGTAATCCATGCCGCCCGCCGACGCCCATTCGGAGAGCCCCGCGGAGCGCTGGTAATCGGGCGCCTTGATGAAGGTCGCGGTATAGTCGACCAGTCGGCGCTGCATGTCCTGATTATCGGCCAGGATGCGCGTGTCGCCCGTGGTCGTGTAAAGCTCCCACGGCAGGATCATCACCGCGGCATCCCATGGCGTCGTCGGACCCCATATGACGTTCCAGCCGGGGGTGTTCTCATAGCCGTAGAAGGGCGTCGTCGGCGCGATTTCGGGCACCTCACCCTTGTCCGACTGCGCGTCGCGAAAATCGGCGAGCCATTTGGTCCAGACGCGCGCGATGTCGAGGCTGCGCGCCGCGGCGCCCGCCGACGCCTGCGCATCGCCGCTCCAGCCGTTCTTCTCATAGGTCGGCGTGTCGGTCTGGAAACCGTGGAGGTTGTTGAGGATCGAGCCGATCGCCGCGGCGTCGATCTGGTTCAGCAGCGGATTGGCGCTGGCGAAGCTGCCGGTGCGTGCGACCGCCGAGTGGACGATGCGGGCGGTCAGTGCCCCCTCGGGCGGCGTGCCCGGGAAGCCGTCGACCTGCACATAGCGAAAGCCGCGATAACCGAAGCGCGGTTCCCAGGTTTCTTCGCCCTTGCCTGCCAGCGTGTAGCGGTCGGTCTGAAGCTGCGCGTCGATCAGCCCGGCTGAGGGGACGACCTTGCCGTCGTCGGCGATACGCTCGCTGGCAACCATCGATACGGTGAGCCCGCGCGAACCACGGACCTTCAGCACCGGCCAGCCCGCAACAATGCGGCCGAAATCATAGATATGGATGCCCGGCGCGACTTCCTTGACGGCCACGGGCGCGATATTCTCGACCGGTTCGATCGCTTCTGAGTTGGCGGCGACAAGCTTTCCCGTCGGTCCCGCGACGACCGGCGCTGCCTGCCATTTGCGGTCGCGGAACCCTGCGCGATCCCATCCCGTCGGCACCAACCGCGCGTCAAAGCGCTCGCCGCGATGCACCGAGTCATTCAACGTCGGGCCGGACACGGTGCGCCAGTTGCCATCGGTCACAACCGTTTCGCGCGAACCGTCGGTGTAGGTGATGTCGAGCTGCGCCTTGAGCGCGGGCTCGGCGTGCCAGGGCGCGGCATGAAAATACCATTCGTTCGGATCGGTCAGCCCGTACCAGCCGCGGCCCAGCTCGGCGCCGATCACATTCTCGCCGCGGCGCAGCAGCGCGGTCACGTCCTGCGTGTAAGCGAGCACGCGTTTGTCATAGGCGGTATAGCCGGCTCCGAGCGACGAGCCGACGACCGCGCCGTTGATCGACAGCCGCGGCATGCCCGCCCCGGCGTAATAGAGGCGCGCGCTGGCTACGGGTTTGGCGAGCCGGAAGGCGCGGCGAACGAGCGGCGCAGGCGCTTCGATGGGCAGCACCAGATCGACGCCGGGAACGCCGCTGGCGACCACCAGCCCGTCCTTGCCGGCGCTGCCGCCGGTGAAGGGATTGTCGCCGCCCGCGAAGTCGAACGCGACCGCCGGGCTTTGCGTGCCCGATACGCTGACCTTGTGGATGATCGCCGCGCTGGCTTCCTTGCCGGCAAAGCCGATCGTGCCATGTTTGTGCGTATCATTGTCGACCGTCGCGACGACCGCGCCGTCGATGCGCGTCACAATATGAGCGCCCTCGGCGCGGATCGACAGCGCGATGCGGCGTCCCTTGATCGGCGTGGCCAATTTGACCTGCCCGAGGCGCTCCATCTTGACCGCCGAACTCGTCCCGCCGGGATAGCGGCGGATCGTCTGGATCAGTTCGGGTCCGTTCTTGTCGTCGGCGAGCGTCCAGACATAGGCGTCGCCATAGGTCTTTCCGTTGGGCAACGCGCGGAACAATATGTCGACGCTCTTTCCCGTCAGCGTCAAGTCAGCGTCGAGCGTCAGGTCGCCCCAATCATGGTCGCGGCGCTGCGGCCCCGAAATCCACCTGGCTTGCCAGTCCGGCGCGCCAAGCAGCCCCATTTCCCACCAGGCGGGCGCACTCCAGCCGGTGACCTTGCCATCGGCATCCCACACCTGCACCTGCCACCAATAGCGCTGGCGCGATGCGAGCGCCGGCCCGGCATAGGCGATCTGGACATTGTCCGCCGACGCGACCTTGCCGCTGTCCCAGAGCGGCGCGGCCTCAAGCTCGGCTTCAGAGGTCGCGACGCGGATGCGATACGCGCTCTGCCGTGCCACCGGCGAGCGCCAAGCAAGCCGCGGCGCCGCGGTGTCGAGACCCAGCGGCGCTACGGCATATTCGGTCCTGAGGTCCGCCGGGGCCGGATCGGCCGCCCATGCAGGCGAGGTTGCCATGCCGACGGCCGCGAGCGCACCCCAGAACAGGCCTCGCAAGCTTCCGATCAGCGGCAACCCAACCTCCCCGTCAGAATTTGGTGCGAATACCGAAAGATACCAGTCGGCCGAGCGTGCTGCCATTGGTATAGCCCGATGCACTATTCAGATACGGCGGGTCCTCGTCAAAGACATTGTCGACGTTCAGCGTCAGCAGCGTGTTCGCGAGCATGTCGCCGAGATCATAGCTGAAGAAGAGGTCGACCGTATCGAACGCCGAGATGCGCGTCTGCGGCGGGAGGCCGATAATCGGATAGCCGCTGCGATGGTTGAGCGTCGCGCGCGCCGTAAAATCCCCGATCGTCGCGCCGAGACCCGCAGTGAAGAGGAAGCGGCCGGTCCCGTTCTTCAGATCGTCGTTGACCGGACCACCCTGCACGACCTGCGTCTCGCGATTGAGCAGGTAGCTGCCGGTGAAATTGGCGTTGATCGAACCGAAACCGGTGGGGCGATTATAGGCGAGATTGAAGTCGATGCCGTCGACATTCACCGCGCCGAGGTTCGCACGCTGCGCGAGGAACAGCACATAGGGCGAGCTGATCGCGAACAACGTCGCGAGGTTCGGAACGCCGTCGACGCGGAGGTTCCCCGCCGCCGCCTGCGCCTGCGCGAGCGTCGGGTTGAGGATGAAGAAATCGGCATAAGCCGGCGTCGTGAACAGCAGCGGCGACGTGAACGGCGGGACCGCGATCGCATCCTTGAACTTCACGTTGAAATAGGTCGCGCTGGCGACGAAACCCTCGATTGCCGCGGGCTTGAGGTCGAAACCGAGCGACCAGGTATCGGCCTTTTCGGGTTTCAGATTGGCATTGCCGCCGGCGATCGCGATCGTCGGGCGCAGCGCGTCGAACGGCGAGCTGCCGGGGGCGCGGAACGGGCTGAACGGCAGCACCTGCACGCGCGCGTCGACCGAATTGCCGAGGTCGGCGAGGCTCGGCGCGTGGAACGACGTGCCGTAGTTGCCCCGGATCGTCAGCGCCTCAAACGGACGCCAGGTCACGCCGATCTTGGGATTGGTGGTGCTGCCGACGTCGCTGTAATCGTCGTAGCGGACCGAGCCCGACAGTTCGAGGCTGTAGAAGCCCGGGGCGCGGTTGTCGGAACCGAAGATCGGGATCAGCAATTCGCCGAACAAGGATTTGACGTTGCGCGCCGCATAGGCATTCGATCCGGTGACCGCGGCTTCGGGACCGCTGCCGGTGAAGGAGCGGATATTCTCGTAATGATATTCGCCGCCGACCGCGAGGCGGATGTCGCCGCCGGGCAAGCTGGTCAACGGCCCGTCGAGCACGAAGCGGCCTTCCGCAAGCTCCTGCGTTGCGTCGCCATAATTGACGAAATCGTCGATCGCGGCGAGCACCGCGGGCGACGTCGCCGAAAGATTATAGGGATTGAGCGCAGTCGCGGTCGTCGTGCCGGCGAGTGCGATCGTTGCCGCGGTGGAGTTGAACGAGCGCTCGATCGATTCATTTTCACTGCGCCCGAAATTGGCCATTGTGCGCAGCTGCCAGCCGCCGCCGAGTTCGAAATCGAAGCTCGGCGTGATGCCATAAGAGGTGAAGCTCGACGGGCTATCGTTGCTCGGCCCGAAAACATCGTCGAACGCGAACGACACCGTATGCGCGAGCTCGGCGCCGATCGGGCGGAAGAAGGGATTGGCTGCGGTGATCGTGCCGCTCGCGCTGCTCTGCGCGCTGCGATGCAGCGTATCGCGCTTCGACCAATAGGCCGACAGCTTGAACGCGACCGAATCGCTGAGATCCTGCGTCAGCCCGGCGAAGACGCTGTGGCGTTCCTCGCGCGGATAGATGGCGGCATAGTCGGTCTGGTCGCAGCGATTGACGCCCGGCGCCCGGCCAGGCAGCGCATAGGTCGTCGTGCCGACCGTGATGTTCGCGAGCGCACAGGCAGTGCTGCGGAAATCGCCGCCGCCGCGATCGGTTTGGTCTGCCGTCGCATAATCGCGGTCGAGCCCGATCAGATCGTCGTGCCAGGCGTAGGAATAGGACACGAAGACCGAGCCCGAGCCCCAGTCCTTGCCCGCGATGACGCTGGCGTCGATCGTCTGGTAATTTTTGGCGAACCCATAGCGCGCGTTGACGCCGATCCCGTCGTAGCGGTCGCGCGTGATGAAGTTGATCACGCCGCCGATCGCGTCCGAACCATAGATCGACGAGCCGCCATCGGGGATGACGTCGACGCGTTTGATGACATCGGGGGGGATAACCGAGGGGTCGAAGCTCGTCTGCAAAATACCCGCGCCGACCATGCGGTGGCCATCGACGAGAACCAGCGTCGTCGAGCCGCCGCTGTTGCCGAGATTGCGGATATTGGGACGCACGATCGGATTGCCGAAATTGCCGAGCCCCGCGGGGATCGTGCCGAAATTGCCGACCTGCGGGATCGAGGCGAGCAGGTCGTTCGCCGAAGCGGCGCCCGAGGCGACGACATCGGCCTCGCTGACCGCGACGACATTGGTGCCGACCGGCGCCACGCCGCGCAGCAAGGTGCCGGTGACGACGATATCCGCATCGGTCGTAGCTTCGGAATCGGCCTCTTGCGCATGCGCGCCCGTCGCGCCGAACAGCGCCCCCGCGCACGCCAGCGCCGAAATGCCTCGCCGCCACGCGTTCCGCCGCGCCGCAAAATCCAGACCCGCAGTCGTCATCGCCTTCATCGCATCCTCCCTGCACTCGCGCTCGCGAGTTGTCCCTTTTGACGGAGGCGCCTGTCCGGCAATCTTGTTCCTCCGATGCCACGCTTCGCTGAGCGTTTCTGCATCACTGCTCATTATTTGTCTTTATCAATCACGTCAACGATCATTTTCAATCATTTGAGCGTGAACAGCACGGCGTGCCGCGGTTTTGGTTCGAAGGCTTTGGAAAATTCAGGCGATGATGACGCGGATACCGGCGGCTTCCATCATCGCGACCTGATGCGGCTCGATTGCGGAGTCGGTGACGACCACGTCGATCTCGTCGAGCGAGCACACGACATTCCCTGAAGGACCGGAGAATTTGGAGCTGTCGACCAGTACGATGATCTCGTCGGCGCGTTCGATCAGGCGGCGTTCGGCGGCAACAAGGATCACATCGGCCTGCATCAGGCCCGCGGGGCCCATCGAAGCCGCACCCATGAACAGTTTTGGCGCGTGAAAGCGCGGCATGCCGTCGTCACCCGCCGCCGACAGGACGATATTCTGTTCGCGGAACACCTGCCCCGACGGCACCAGGATGCGCGTCGTCGGCTGCGGCAGCAGCGCGCTGACGATGTGGAGCGAGTTGGTCAGCACCTGCAGCGCAAGGCCGTCGAGGTGCGGGCACATTTGCAGCGTCGTCGAACCGCCGTCGATCATCACCCCTTCGCCCGGGATGCAGAGCTGCGCCGCCGCGCGCCCGATCGCTTCCTTCGCAGCGCGATTGCGCCCGATATTCTCGTGGAAGGGAACGCCCGACAGACCGTCTTCCGAGCCGGCCGGCGCACCGCCGCCCCCGCCGACACGCTTCGCCCCGCCGCGCACGCGCGTGATGACGCCCGCCTCTTCCAGCCGGTCGAGATCGCGCCGGATGGTCGCGGGCGACGCGGCGACGCGGCTCTCCAGGTCGCGGAACGAGACGAACCCGCTCTCGCCCAAGCTGTCGAGGATCATTTTTTCGCGTTCGGCTGCGTGCATATGGGTCCCTGTCTGATGAAGCCTATTTGACGGGAGCTGCGCCGAGTTGCAATCGAATGATTAGACAATCCCCGCCGCAGCGCCCGCAGCTTTGCGTTCCTGCGCTTTGCGATCCCGCCATCCGCTCGCGCGATAGGCCGCTATCGTATCGATCGCCCCGCCCGCCCCGACGCGCGCCGCTGCAAGGATCGGGGTGACATCGGTGCGGTACGCCGCGCGCAACGCCTGAAACGCCATCATCGTGTCGTTCGCCTCTTGCGCCGCGAGCAAGGCCTCGCGGTCGACAAGCAGCGCCTTGGCATAGGCCGCGACGATCGCCTCGGCTGACGACAACATGCTCTCGATCGGGTCGGTCACATTGTGCGACTGGTCGATCATATAAGCGGGGCGAAATTCGCCGCGCGGGTTCATCTCGGCCTCGATCAGTTCGTTGAAAACGAGGAAGAGCTGGTGCGGGTTGATCGAGCCCGAGTCGAGATCGTCGTCGCCATATTTGCTGTCGTTGAAGTGGAAACCGCCGAGTTTGCCGAAGCGATGCAGCCGCGCGACGATCTGTTCGATGTTCACATTCGGCGCATGATGGCCGAGGTCGACGAGGCATTTCGCCTTGTCGCCCAGCTCCTGCGCGACGAGGATCGAGCTGCCCCAATCCGAAATCACGGTCGAATAGAAGGCCGGCTCGAACATCTTGTGCTCGATCAGCATCCGCCAGTCGCCGGGAAGTGCGGCGTAAACCTGTGCCGCCGCATCGAGATAGCGGTCGAGCGAACGACCCAGATCCTGCTGTCCCGGGAAGTTGGTGCCGTCGCCGATCCATACGGTCAGGTCGGTGACACCGAGCTGCCGGCCGATCTCGATACATTCGATGTTGTGCGCGACCGCCTGCTCGCGCACTTCGGCGCGGGTCGAGGACAGCGAGCCCGTCGCATAGCTCACCGCCTGCCCCGGCTGATCCTGGAAGGTATTGCTGTTCACCGCGTCGAAACCGAGGCCCAGCGCCGCCGCTTCCTCGCGCAGACCGCGATAGTCGCCGACCTTGTCCCACGGGAAATGCGGGCTGACGCGCGGCGTCGCGCGGCCGAGCTGCTGGATGACCGCGCAATCCTCGAGCTTCTCGTGGATATTGGTCGGCTCGCCCGCGATCGGGAATTTGGCGAAACGCGTGCCGCCGCGCCCCGCGCCCCAGCTCGGCACCGCGACCGAGAAGCCAGCAACCTTTGCCTTCACGCCGTCAATGTCGATCCCGCGGCGGCCAAGCTGACGGCCGAGGCTGCCATAATCGTCGTCGAGCGCGTCGGTCAGACCGGCGTTCAGCCGCTCGATGTCATCCTGTGCGAGCGGCAGATCGCCAGCCATAAGTCTCTCCTGATTCCGTATCTTATCGCGTAAACGCCTGCGCGTTGCCCGCGTCGACGTTGATCATGTTTCCGGTCGACTTTGCCGACATATCGCAGCTGAGGAAATAGACCGCTTCGGCGACATCCTCGGGCAACACGTCGCGCTTGAGCATCGAACGGTTGCGATAATGCTCCTCGAGCTCGCTGCCCGAATCGATCCCGTGCGCGCCCGCGCGTTCGCGGCGCCAGTCGCCATCCCAGATGCGCGATCCCTTGATCACCGCGTCGGGATTGACCGTGTTGACGCGGATACCGAAGGGCGCGCCTTCGAGCGCGAGGCAGCGCGCAAGGTGCAGCGCCGCGGCCTTCGCCGATGCGTAGGCCGATGCGTTGGTCGCCGCGGCAATGCCGTTCTTCGATCCGATGAAGACGATCGAACCGCCGTCCTGCGCCTTCATCAGCGGAAATGCCGCGCGCGCGGTAAGGAAATAGCCCTGCGCGAGCACGTCGTAGTTGCGCTGCCACAGCGCGAGCGTCGTCTCCTCGATCGGCGCCGACGAAGCAATCCCGGCGTTGGCGACAAGGATGTCGAGACCCCCGAATTCGCGCGCGCAGGCCGCAAAGGCGGCCGCAACCTGCGCTTCGTCGGTGACGTCGCACACCGCCGAGCGGATGCGGTCGCGGCCAAAGCGGCCTTCGAGTTCAAGCGCCGCCTTGCTCAGCGCGTCGGCATCGCGGTCAACGAGCAGCACGCACGCATCGTCGGAGGCGAGGCGCTCGGCGGTCGCGGCACCGATGCCCCCCGCCCCGCCGGTCACGAGCGCGATGCGCCCCGCCAGCGGCTTGGGCTTCGGCATGCGCTGAAGCTTCGCTTCCTCGAGCAGCCAATATTCGATATCGAAGGCTTCCTGTTCGTCGAGCCCGACATAGGCGCCGATCGCCTCGGCGCCGCGCATCACATTGATTGCATTGGCATAGAATTCGCCCGCGAGCCGCGCGGTCGTCTTGTCGCCGGCAAAGGTCATGCGGCCGATACCCGGGACGAGCACGACCACCGGATTGGGATCGCGCATCGCGGGCGAATTGGCGCGTGCGCAGCGCTGGTAATAAGCGGCATAGCCTGCGCGATAAGCTTCGATCCGGTCAGCCAGATAAGCAGCGTCGTCGATCCGCGCCGGGTCGAGCACGAGCGGCGCAATCTTGGTGCGCAGGAAATGGTCGGGGCACGATGTCCCGATCGCCGCAAGCTTCGCGAAGTCACGGCTGCCCGTGAATTCGAGCGTTTCGGCATCGTCGGCAAAATGCCCGACGCGGCGC
>Ga0247823_10000391_pt1 | contig 37904 bp, 37 predicted proteins | sample 13C_PalmiticAcid_2_FD_192426 | JGI IMG/M metagenome (GOLD analysis project Ga0247823, IMG submission 192426) | Soil microbial communities from agricultural site in Penn Yan, New York, United States - 13C_PalmiticAcid_Day30 | ecosystem: Environmental > Terrestrial > Soil > Agricultural land...
GTGCTGGCCGGACCGCGACGACCGCCGCCGCCGGGACCACCGGGGCCGCCCGGCCCGCCCGGACCCATGTCGCCGCCACCGCCGCCGCCGTTCAACAGGGTCCACGCCAGGACGCCGACGCCCGCCAGGGCGGCCAGGGCGACGGCGCCGCCGATGATCCGCGCCCGGCGGCTGGGCTTGCGGACGGCGAGGGGCGGGCTGGGTTCGGTCATGGACGGCCTCTGGGCGCGGACGATGCGGCGGCGAAGATGGTCGAAGACGCCGTCGTCCTTCAGGGACCCCGGCGGAAGCTGGGCGATGCGCGAAAAGTCGGGTCGCCGACCCTGGCGACCCGACGCTCAAGCTAAACTGCTAGAGACGGCATTTGATCCATCGGCCGCCCTGGCCGCGGTACGCGTCGCGCTTGACGTCGTAGCTGCGGTACTTGGCCTTGCAGGCGCGCACGTGGCGCTGTTGCTTGGTTTCCTTGCCCGGCTTGGCCTGCTCGTGGCGCGGCGCCGGCGTGCCGTGGCGGTCGTGGCCCTGAGCCAGGACGGGGGTGGACAGGGCGAGGGCGCCAAGGGCGAGCGCGGTGACGACGACTTTCATGTCGATCTCCAGTGTATTGGGATCGACTGGCTAACAACGTCACGTCGCGATGATGTTGCGGCTTTGAAACGGCTTTCGGCGAACTTGCAACACGCCGTGGCGGGAGTTGGGCGGAGGCCTCGCGCTCGTCTTCCAACTTCCGTCATTCCCGCCCTCGTGGCGGGAACCCCTCCGTCAGCCGCAAGGGCGGATGGGGCGGCGTGCCAAGCAGGCTGCTTGCGTTTCACGTGCGAGCGGACCCAGAGGTTCCCGCCACAAGGGCGGGAATGACGGGCGGGGAGGGAGCGAGGGAATTACCCTCGGATCAGCGCCTCGCGCTCGGCGGGCGTCAGGGGGCGCCAGCGGCCTTCGGGCAGGTCGCCCAGTTCGATCGGGCCGACGCGATGGCGGAACAGGTCGATGACGTCCAGCTCCACGAGGTCGCACATGCGGCGGATCTGGCGGTTGCGGCCCTCGGTCAGCACGAAGCGCAGGGTCTCCTGGCCCAGGCGGTCGACGACGGCGCGCTTGAGCTTGCGGCCGTCCAGCTCCAGGCCGTGACGCAGCCAGTCGATCTTCTCGCGGGTCAGTTCGCCCCGCACCCGGACGCGGTATTCCTTCTCCAGCGTCGACTCCGGCCCGATCACCGCCTTGGCCACCACGCCGTCCTCCGACAGGATCAAGAGGCCGCGCGAGTCCATGTCCAGGCGTCCCACCGGCGCCAGCTTGCTGTCGCGGCCGGGCACCGGGCCGGGCTGGCCGAACTGGGCGGCCCTGGTCAGCAGGCGCACGGCCGGGATCTGCTCGCCCTCGGGCTGGGACGAAACGATGCCGACGGGCTTGTGGATCATCACCGTCATCGCCGCGCCGAGCTTGGCGGTCGCGCCGTCGTTCAGCACCAGGGTCTGGCCGGGCAGGATCTTGCGGCCGGCGTCCTCGACGATCTCGCCGTCGATGGTCACCAGGCCCTGGCCGATCAGGGCCTCGGCCTCGCGGCGCGAGCAGACCCCGCTCTGGGCCAGCCACTTGTTGACGCGCTGAGGCTCGGCCTCGTCGTAGGTGCGGGTCCAGGCCATGGGATCAGTCGGCTTTCGGGGGATAGGCGTGGGTCTGGCCGCGCGGGTCTTCCACCGCGCCGGCGTCCAGATAGTTGGGACCGATCGGAACCTTGCCGTGGCCGTCGGGGATGTCGAGCACGTAGGTCGGCTGGCACAGGCCCGAATAGCGGCCGCGGATGGCCTTCATCAGCGCCTGGCCTTCCTCGACGGTGGTGCGCAGGTGGCTGGTGCCGGGGGCCAGGTCGCCCTGGTGCAGGTAGTAGGGCTTCACCCGCGTCTCCACGAGCGCCCGCATCAGCGCGCCCAGGCTTTCCGGATCGTCGTTGACGCCCTTCAGCAGCACGGTCTGGCCGATCATCGGCACGCCGGCGTCGACCAGGCGCGTGCAGGCGGCGCGGGCGGCCGGCGTCAGCTCGCGGGCGTGGTTGGCGTGCAGGGCGACATAGACCGCCTTGGAGCCGCGCTTGAGCGCCGCCACCAGCTCGGGCGTGATCGCCGCCGGATCGACGGACGGGATGCGGGTGTGGAAGCGCACGACCTTGACGTGCTCGATCGCTTCCAGCCGGTCCATCAGGTCGGCGATGCGGCGCGGCGACAGCACCAGCGGGTCGCCGCCGGTGACGATCACCTCCCAGATCTGCGGGCGGGCGGCGATGTAGGCGAAGGCGGCGTCGAGCTCAGCGGGCGACAGGGTCTTCAGGCCCTCGGGGCCGACCATCTCGCGCCGGAAGCAGAACCGGCAATAGACCGCGCAGGTGTGGGTGGGTTTCAGCAGCACGCGGTCGGGATAGCGGTGGACGATCCCCTCGACCGGGCTGTGGGCGAAGTCGCCGATCGGGTCGGCGCTTTCGGCGGGCAGGGTGACGAGTTCGGCCTCGTCGGCCACGAACTGGCGGGCGATCGGATCGAACGGGTCGGCCTCGTCGATCAGCTGCGCCATGTCGGGCGTGATGGCCACCGCGTACTGGGCGGCCACGCGCTCCAGCGCCGGCAGGCGGTCGGCGGCGACGAGTCCGGCGTCGGCCAGCGCGCTGGCGCTGCGAAGGGTCTTCTTGGCGGCGATCATGATCGCTGCGGGATATGCGCCGAACGGGCGTGGTTGGCAAATCTGGGTGTGGGGAACGCTACGCTCCCCCTTGCTCCCGTCATTCCCGCCCTTGTGGCGGGAACCCCTCTGTCAGCCGCAAGGGCGGAAGGGGCGGATCGCCAGCGATCCGCTTGCTCTTCACGTGCGAGCGGAACCAGAGGTTCCCGCCACAAGGGCGGGAATGACGGGAAGAGAAGAGGGAGCTACCGCGGGCTATGCACCGGCACGCTGCCGGGCCAGGGCTCGGGGCTGAAGGGCGAGGAGGGCGCGCGGTCGAGCGCGCCCATCAGGGCGAGCGCCAGGGCGCCGCCGGCGAGCAGCAGTTTCATCGTCTCATTCCTGTTAGATGGAGTCGAAGGGGAGGGCGGCCGCGGGGAGACAATCCCAAATCCAGGTCAGCTTTACGAACGATGCCTTCTGCGCCAAGTTGTGAGCCTGGCTAACAGGTGAGGTACGCGTGCGGCTTCCGCCCTTCAGCTCCCTGGTCGCCCTGGAGGCGGCCTATCGTCATCGCGGCTACAGCCGCGCGGCCGACGAGCTGCACGTCACCCACGGCGCGGTCAGCCAGCAGATCCGCAAGCTGGAGGAAGAGCTGGGCGCGGTCCTGTTCCGGCGCGAGGGCAACGACATGGTCCCCACGCCCACCGCCCGGCGGCTGGCCGAGCATGTGGCCGAGGCGCTGGCGATCCTGCGGGCCGGCGTGCAGACCGCGCGACAGACCCTGGCGGGGCCGCTGGTGGTCAGCGCCACCTCGGCCTTCGCCAGCCGCTGGCTGGTGACGCGCCTGGCCCGCCTGGCCGCCGACACCGGCGAGGCCGACCTGCAGCTGCGCATCGAGGACCGCAAGGCCGACCTGCGCACCGACGGCGTCGACATCGCCCTGCGCTTCGGGCGCGGGCCCTGGGAGGGGCTGGAGTCGATCCCGCTGCTGGGCGAGCGGCTGTTTCCGGTCTGCTCGCCGGGCTTTCTGGAGCGACACCCGATGAGCGGTCCGGCCGACCTCCTGACCGTGCCGCTGCTGCGTCATACCGGCGTGCACTGGGCCGTCTGGTTCCGGGGCATGGGCCTGGAGCCGCCGGCGATGATCACCGGCATCGCCTTCGACGACACCTCGGTGATGCTGGACGCCGCCGCCCAGGGGATCGGCGTCGCCCTGGCCCGCGAAGGCCTTTCCGAACGCGACCTGCGCGACGGCCGGCTGGTGCGGCCCTTCGCCGGCGAGGTCGAGGTCGAGACCGGCCACCACGTCGTCTGGCGCGCCGACGCGCCCCGGCTGGCGCGGATTCTCAAGGTGCGCGACTGGCTGCTGGCCGAGGTGGGGCGGGAGGCGTGCTGAGCGCTAGCCCGGCGCCCAGTCCGCGCCCGGGATGGTGTTGACCATCCACGGGATGCCGAACTTGTCGGTCAGGCTGCCGTAGCCGGGCGACCAGAAGGTGGGGGCGAAGGGCATGCCGACCTTGCCGCCTTCGGACAGCGCCTCGAACACCCGCTTGGCCTCGACCGCGTCCTCGGTGTGGAAGGTGACGTCGAAGCCGTTCTTGGGCTTGTCGATGTTGGGCGCGAACTCGGGCGGCATGTCGGCCCCCATCAGCGACTGGTCGCCGACGTCGAGCCAGGCGTGCATCAGCCAGTCCTTGTATTTCGCATCGACCGGCATGTCGGCGGGGCCCTCGCCGAACGGAAAGGCGGCCGTGACCTTGCCGCCCAGAACCTTGGCGTAGAACTCGAAGGCCTGGCGGCACTCGCCCTGGAAGCTCAGGCTGGTGACGATCTTCATGACGTCCTCCCTGGACATGTTTCCTTTGGGGAAACTAGCGCAGGAGAACGACGATCTGTCGATCACGCTCCCCTATTATCCCGTCATTCCCGCCCTTGTGGCGGGAACCTCTCTGTCAGCCGCAGGTGCGGAGGGGGCGGATCGCCAGCGATCCGCTTGCATCTGCCTAGAAAGCGGAACCAGGGGTTCCCGCCACAAGGGCGGGAATGACGGGAGAGGGAAGGGGCGCTCAGACCTCCGCCACCGGAACCCACAGCACCTCGTCGATGCGCCGCGCGCCCGTGGCCAGCAGCACCAGGCGGTCGAAGCCCAGGGCGCAGCCCGCCGAGGCCGGCATGTGTTCCAGCGCGGCCAGGAAGTCCTCGTCGATGGGATAGCGCTCGCCGTAGACGCGCTGCTTTTCGTCCATCTCCGCGATGAAGCGGCGGCGCTGCTCGGCCGCGTCTGTCAGCTCGCCGAAGGCGTTGGCCAGCTCCACGCCGCAGGCATAGAGCTCGAAGCGTTCGGCCACGCGCGGATCGCCCGGCTTGGGGCGAGCCAGGGCCGCCTCGGCCGTGGGGTACTCGCACAGCACCGTGGGGCGGCCGATCCCGAGGTTGGGCTCGACCTTCTCGACGATCACCCGGCTGAAGACGTCGGCCCAGGTGTCGTCGGCCGAGACCCGGATCCCGGCCGCGCTCGCCGAGGCCGCCAGGGCGTCGCGGTCGGTCTGGCCGCCTTCGCCCAGGCTGGCCAGCAGGTCGACGCCGGCGTGACGCCTGAAGGCGTCGGCCACCGTCAGCCGCTCGGGCGCGGCGAAGGGATCGCAGTCCAGGCCCCGGAAGCTGAACACCGTCGTGCCCGCCGTCCGCGCCGCCAGGGCCAGCAGGACCGCGCAGTCGTCCATCAGGGCCTCGTAGGGCTCGCCGACCCGGTACCACTCCAGCATGGTGAACTCCGGATGGTGCAGCGGCCCGCGCTCGCGGTTGCGCCACACCTTGCCCAGGCTGAAGATCCGCTGCTCGCCCGCCGCCAGCAGCTTCTTGCAGGCGAATTCCGGCGAGGTGTGCAGGTGCAGCGGCGCGCGCTGGCCCGACAACGAAACGGCCTCCGTCGAGAAGGCGTGCAGGTGCGCCTCGTTGCCGGGCGAGACCTGCAAGGCCGCCGCGTCGATCTCCAGGAAGTCGCGGCCGCCGAACCAGTCCCGCACCGCCGCCGTGATCCGGTTGCGGGCCAGCAGGAACGGACGGCGGTCCTGGTGCTTGCCGGGGCTCCACCAGGGAGAAGGAGAGGGGGCTGACACTTTGGCTCTCGGCGGCTCGAAACGACGGAAGGGCTGGCGATCTAGCCCCGTTCGCTATAGAGGGGCACACGGATTCATCTGCAATATACGCGCGCGCGGTCAACGCGCCGTCGCCCGATCTTCAAGGACTCTCACGTGAAGGTAGCCGCCAGCTCGCTCCGCAAGGGCGCCGTCGTCGACATGGAAGGCAAGCTCTATGTCGTCCTGACCGTCGACAACATCCACCCCGGCAAGGGCACCCCGGTGACCCAGCTCAACATGCGCCGCATCAGCGACGGCGTTAAGGTGTCGGAACGCTACCGCACCACCGAGCAGGTCGAGCGCGCCTTCGTCGACCAGCGCAACCACACCTTCCTGTACCAGGACGGCGAAGGCTTCCACTTCATGAACCCGGAAAGCTACGACCAGCTCGTGGCCACCGAGGACGTGATCGGCGACGCCGCGCCCTACCTGCAAGAGAACATGACGGTCCAGCTGTCGACCCACAACGACGTGCCGATCGCCATCGAACTGCCGCGCACCGTGGTCCTCGAGATCGTCGAGACCGAACCGTCGGTGAAGGGCCAGACCGCTTCTTCGTCCTACAAGCCGGCCGTGCTCAGCAACGGCGTCAAGACGACCGTGCCGCCCTACATCACCGTGGGCACCCGCGTGATCATCCTGACCGAAGACAACAGCTATCAGGAACGCGCCAAGGACTGATCGTCCTTCGCGGCCTGGAATTGAAAACCCCGGCGACCGAAAGGCCGCCGGGGTTTTTCTTTTGGACCTCCCCCTCTGCGAGCATCCCCGCGAAGGCGGGGGCCCAAGCTGATCCAGCGAGGAAGGGCGCGGGCGTGCGCGTCTGCAAAGGCCGCTTGGATCCCCGCCTTCGCGGGGACTGAGCGGATTTGTTGGATGCCGCGTTTCGCTCGCCCAGTTACTCGGCCGCCGCGACCTGGGGCGGGGCCAGGCGCGAGAGAGCCTCGGCCACGCCCGCGCCATAGGCCGGGTCGGCCTTCGTGCAGTTGGCGATGTGCCGCTGCTGGATGTCGGCGCTGGCGCCGCCCAGCGAGCGGGCGGTGTTGTCGAACAGGGCCTGCTTCTGCTCGGCGTCCATCAGGCGGAACAGGTCGCCCGGCTGCTGGTAGTGGTCGTCGTCGACGCGGTGGTCCCAGTGGGCGGCGGCGCCCTCGATGGCCAGCGGCGGTTCGGCCATGTGCGGATGGTCGATCCATTCGCCGCGGCTGTTGGGCCAGTAGGTCGGGGTGGCGCCGAGATTGCCGTCGACCCGCATCGCCCCGTCGCGGTGATAGCTGTGATAGGGGCACTTGGGCGCGTTCACCGGGATGTGGACGTGGTTCACGCCCAGGCGATAGCGCTGGGCGTCGCCGTACGAGAACAGGCGCGCCTGCAGCATCTTGTCGGGCGAGAAGCCGATGCCGGGCACGATGTTGGCCGGCGTGAAGGCGGCCTGCTCGACCTCTGCGAAGACGTTCTGGGGATTGCGGTTCAGTTCCAGCACCCCGGCCTCGATCAGCGGGAACTCGCCCTTGGGCCAGACCTTGGTCAGGTCGAACGGGTTGAAGCGGAAGGCCTTGGCCTGGGCGTCGGTCATGATCTGGACGTAGAGGGTCCAGCGCGGGAACTCGCCGCGCTCGATGGCCTCGAACAGGTCGCGCTGGCTGCTCTCGCGGTCCTTGCCGACCAGGACCTCGGCCTCGCCGTCGGTCAGGTTCTCGATCGGCTGCTGGCTGCGGAAGTGGAATTTCACCCACACCCGCTCGTTGGCCGCGTCGATGAAGCTGAAGGTGTGGCTGCCAAAGCCGTGCATGTGGCGATAGCCGCGCGGCAGGCCCCGGTCGCTCATCACGATCGTCACCTGGTGCAGGGCCTCGGGCAGTAGGGTCCAGAAGTCCCAGTTGTTCTGGGCGCTGCGCATGCCCGTGCGCGGGTCGCGCTTGACCGCGTGGTTGAGGTCGGGGAAGCGCAGCGGATCGCGGAAGAAGAACACCGGGGTGTTGTTGCCCACGAGATCCCAGTTGCCGTCCTCGGTGTAGAACTTCACGGCGAAGCCGCGGATGTCGCGCTCGGCGTCGGCCGCCCCGCGCTCGCCGGCCACGGTCGAGAACCGCAGGAACACCGGCGTCTCCTTGCCCACTTCCGAAAACAGCCTGGCCTTGGTGAAGCGGCTGATGTCGCCGGTGACCGTGAAGGTCCCGTAGGCGCCCGAGCCCTTGGCGTGCATGCGCCGCTCGGGGATCACCTCGCGGTCGAAATGGGCCAGCTTCTCCAGCAGCCAGATGTCCTGCAGCAGGGCCGGACCGCGCGGGCCGGCGGTCTCGATATTGACGTTGTCATGGACGGGCGCGCCGTTGGCGCGGGAAAAACGGGCGTCCGACATGGCGGTCTCCGGCGGTGTTGCGTGGCGGCGAGACTCGCCGATGGCGCCGGTCGCGGGCTTGAACGATCGCGTCGTTCAGAAGGTGCAAGTCGGGGCGAGGCGTAACGTCGCTATGGACAAAATTCGCCGGCCCGCCCTTGACCTGGTGTTATGTAATAACATCTAAGTCGCCTCGACCGTTCGCTACCGGAGTACCCCATGGCTCGCCACAACCACCTGCAACGGGGTCTCGACGGCGCTGCGATCGGCCTTTCGGGCCTTTGCCTGGTGCACTGCCTGGCGCTGCCGGCCATGGCCGCCCTGTTGCCGCTGGCCGCGAACCTGTCGCACGCCGAGTGGCTGCACCCGCTGTTCCTGGCCATGGCCGCGCCGGTCTCGGTCTTCGCCCTGGCCCGCTCGGGCAACTGGCGGCGTCCGGGCATGGTGGCCCTGGCGGTCGCCGGCCTGTCACTGATGGCGGCGGGCGCCTTCGTCCACATGGCCGACTGGGCCGAAGCGGCCCTGACCAGCCTGGGCGGCCTTGCCCTGGCAGGCGTCCACCTGCTCAACGCGCGGATCTGTTCGTGCGCCGAGCAGGTCGAGCTCGAGCCGGCGGCCTAGAGGCTCGAACTTTCCATCTCCCGTCATTCCCGCCACAAGGGCGGGAATGACGGGCGGGGAGGAGATGACCAGGTTGTCTACGTCCCCTCATCCAGGAACGCCGCCACCCAGAAGAACGGCGCGTTCCAGTTCACCGCCACCTCGTTCTGGGTGAAGGCGTCGATGCTGTCGGTCCAGCAGGTCTGGGCCGCGCACTTGCCTTCCATCGTCTTGGCCACCTCGTCGCTGAAGGCGGTGTTGTTGGGCCCGCCCGAGATCACGCCGGGCGGCGGGGCGGGGTACATGCCCTTGCCCACCCAGAAGCGATGGTGCGGATGCTTCATCGGCCGCGCGCCCCAGCCCGTCACATAGGACTGGTCCAGCGGGTTGCGGCCCAGCACGTAATCCATGGCGTCGGCGGCGGCCTGGCGGTAGGCGGCCTTGCCGGTGAAGTCGTAGGCCAGGCCCAGCACCATGGCGCGGTTCATGACCACGCCGTTCGAACCCCAGACATAGCGCGTCCCCGCGTCCGGCAGGCGATAGCCGGCCTGAAGGTCCTCGGCGGCGTACCTGTCGGCGGCGGCGACCACGCCGGCGCGGGCGGCGTCGCGCACCGGCGGCGGAACCTTGTCCGACAGGGCCAGCGAGATCACGCCCAGCGTCGAGGTCGAGCCCCAGCCCGGCGCCTCGGCCGGCTTGCCGGCGGCCGGCATGTAGGGCGAGGCGGTGACGACCTCGCCGTAAGATCCCTCGCCGGTGGTCGCCCACAGCTCGGCGGCGGCCCAGAACAGCTCGTCCGACAGCTCGCCGTCGCCATAGCCGCCCCCGCCATTGAACTGACTGTGGGCGTAGACCTCGGGATTGCGCCGCGCGGCGTCGAAGGCGGATCGGGCGACCTTCAGGCAGCGGGCCGAGAAGGCGGGGTCGACGTCCTTCCACACCCGCGCGCACTGGGCGGCGACGGCGGCCAGGTTCAGGGTAGCGCCGGTGGTCGGGTGGAACAGATAGCGCGGGGCCGGATCCTCGTGCGGGGCGGTTGGCACGCCGGTCCAGTAGGCGTCGGTCAGCTTCTGGTGGGCCATGCCCGAGGCGTCGACATCGGTCAGCGCCAGCTGCCCCTGGCCCTGCTTGCCGATCGGCAGGGCCATGGTCGTTCCGGGCGGAACCTGCATGCGCAGCAGGAACTCCAGCTCCCAGCGGGCCTCGTCCAGCAGGTCGGAGACGCCGTTGCCGGCCTCGGGGATGCGCTGGGCGCCGTCGGCGAAGTCGGGCGCCTTGCCACGGGCCGTCAGCCGCTCGTGATAGTTGACCAGCGTCCAGACGGCGATGCCGCCGTTGACCACGTACTTGCCGTGGTCGCCGGCGTCGTACCAACCCTTGCTGGCGTTCAGCTCGTAGCCGCAACCGGCCCAGACCTGGCCGCGCTGGTCCTGGCCGTTGAAGCAGGTGGCGCGGTCGGGGGCGTGGGCGGCTGGGCGCGCCAGCTTGGGATCGTCGCCGTTCCTGGCCTCGATCGCGACGCCGCTGCGGTTCTGGTAGAAGAAGGCCAGGGCGTCGCGCTTGAGCCGCGCATAGGGATGGGCGTCGATCGCGAACGGTCGGCTGGCCCGCTGGCCGACCTTCAGGCGGTAGCCGTAGCCGGCCGGCGCGGCCGAGAAATCGATCTGGTGCAGGCTTTCGCCCGACGCGGCGTCGGGACCGACCACCTGGGTCTGGCCCTTGGCGACCACGCGGCCGTCCTTGTCCTCCAGCGTCCAGGCCAGGGGCGTCGTCGAGGTCTCCGGCAGCACCGCCAGCTTGCCCGCGCTTTCCAGCACGCCGACCTGGTTCAGGCGGATCGGCGCGATCGGTTCGGCCGCGAGGCCGGGCGAGGCGAGGGCGGCCAAGGTGGTCAGCGCGGTCGCCGCCAGCAGGGCGGGCATCGAACGGTGCGGCAAGGGCTTCCTCCGGGACGCGAAACAGATGGGCGTCTTTTCGCGCCCCGGCGAGACCCTAGGCGATATCTGACAGCGTTGTCACGCGCTGGTGCGGCTCGGCGGGCCCCGGCGCGCCGAGCCCGCCGTCGACCCTAGTAGCCCACGAACGGCAGCGAGGAGTGGTGCACGATGATCCGCACCACGCCGCGGTCGTCCTTCTTGAACACCCAGGTCTTGTCGACCACGGTCAGGGTGTCGTTCTTGTCGCGCAGTTCCAGCTTGCCCATCGTGCTGGCCACCGAGCCGTTGATCTGGATGCCGACCGGCTTGTAGGTCACGCTGCGCCACGGCAGCAGGGCGAACCCGTCGTCATAGGGATAGGCTTTGTCGTGACCGACGAAGTAGGCCAGGGCGCCGACCTTGGTCGTGCGGAAGGTCTGCGGCTCGCGTGTCAGGGTCGGCTTGAACAGCACCGGACCGAGTTGATAGCCGTAGGCCTTGTCGATGAAGTCGCTGGCGACGACCTTGGCCTTCTCGAAGTTGTTCTCGTTCTCGTCATAGGCGACCGAGATGGACACCAGGCCCTTGCCCCAAGCCTCGGCGGCGGCGCGGACCTCCGCTTCGGAGATCCGGGGAAGAACCTGTTGCGCGGCGGCCGGCGCCGACGCGCCCGCGATGGCGGCCAGGGCGACGGCCGAGGCGATCAGGGAGCGGCGAGTGGTCGAAGTCATCGGGTCGTACCTCCATTGGAGAACGGCGGCCGACATCGACCGCGCGCGGTTGGCTGGACGCGGACGCTGACTGCTTACTGGGTCCTCCGGGCGCGAAGGGCGTCCTCGAAGACGGCTGGCGCGATGGGGGGCGGCCGCGCCGCCCGCCCGGGGACGGGCGCGCTGTCGCCGGCATGACTGGATGGTCGCCCCCCGAAGGCTCCGTCGGCACCTTCGGGAGAATTCATCGATTTTGCAATCTATGAATGTATTGCGCGCGACTGCACCCAGCGGTGCGTCGCTAGGCGGCCGGGCTGCTCATCCGCAGCCAGCGGACCTCGAGCTCGCCGTCCAGATAGTCGGCGCGGTCGGCCAGGAAGCCGAGGATGCAGGGCTCTTCGAAGTGCTTCAGCAGGGCGGCGCGGTCGCTCCAGGCCTCGTAGAACACGAAGAGCGCGCGGTCGGCCCGGTCGCGATGCACGTGATAGGCCACGCAGCCGGTCTCGCGCCGCGTCGGCGCCACCAGTGACACCAGCCGCGCCTCCAGGGCGTCGGCCATGCCGGGGCGGGCGCGGGCCGTGCCGACCAGGGCGTAGGGGCCGGTCTCGCCGGCGTCGGGCAGGGGCGGGCCGAAGGGGGTGTTGGACATGCTGGGCCTCGTAGGTAAGGATAGGTGCTTACCTAAAGCGCCTTGGAGGTAAGGTTCAATCCTTACCTTCGATCTGGAGACCCGATGCCCGACGCCGACGGCCACCCCGAACCCGAGGAAATGCAGCTGGGCGCCCTGCTGGCCGCCCTGGCCGATCCGCAGCGTCGCCGCGTCGTCGCCGAGCTGGTCCACGCCGAGCCGTCGACCGAGCGCACCTGCGTCTCCTTCGGCCTGCCGGTCAGCAAGGCGTCGCTGACCCACCACTTCCGAGTGCTGCGCGAGGCGGGCCTGATCCGCCAGGTCGACCGCGGCAACAGCCGCGCCGCCCAGCTGCGCCGCGACGAGATCGAGGCCCGCTTCCCCGGCCTGCTGGCCCTGGTCGCGGCCGAGGACCAGCCCCTCTAGACACCGGTGTCTTTCCCGCTACGACAGGGGGTAACGAGACAAGAGGGAGGCGGCCGGATGATCGATCGTCGCGCGATGATGCTGCTGGCCGGCGCGAGCCTGGCCGCCGGTCCGGCCTTGGCCCAATCTGGGAGAGAGGACGGCGACGCGGCGCTGAAGAGCCTCCTGGACGGCTTCGCCGGTGGCGGGACCGCCGCCGATAGGCTGAAGGCCCTGGCCGCCCTCGATCCCCAGGCCCTGTCGCCCAAGGCTCGCCTTGACTACGACGCCGTGCGCCTCGCCACGCAGGCAGAGGCCGAACTGGTGCGCCGCTTTCGGTTCGGGGCGGGCGTCGCGGGGCCCTATGTCGTCACCACGCGCTCGGGCGCCTGGCAGAAGGCCGCGGACGCCAAGCCCGAGGCCGTGGCGGCCACGGCCAAGCGCCTCGAAACCGAGACCGCCCAGATCCGCGCCGATGCCGGCCGGGGCGTGATCCCGCCGGCTTTCCTGATCGCCCGGCTCGAAACCGGCCTCGCCGAGGTCGCCGGCAGGGCCGCGCCCGAGATCGCCGCCGCGCTCGCCCGCCAGAGCGAGGTCCTGGCCGCCCTGAAGTCCCGCGCGGGAACGGCCGCCGGCGTCCGCTTCAAGGACCGCGAGGCCTATTACGCGGCGATGCTGAAAACCCAGCTCGGCGCGCTCATGCCTCCTGCCGAGGCTCGCCGCCGGCTGGACGAGGCCATCCGCGCCTTGCACGCCCGCGCCGACGAACTGCTGAAGGCCCAGGGCCTGACCCAGGGCGGGGTAGGCGAGCGCCTGCGGGCGCTGATGGCCGACGAGCGCTTCCTCTATACGGACGACGACGCCGGCCGCGATCGCGCCATCGCCGACATGGCCCCGTGGCTGGCCAAGGCCCGCGCGCGCCTGCCCCAGGCCTTCGGGAACCTGCCTGGCGCGGTGGACGCCGTCTCGGTGCGGCGGATGTCGCCCGCCGACGAGGCGGCCGGCCGACAAGGCTATCGCGACCTGCCGTCGGCCGACGGGGCAAAGCCCGGCGCCTACTATGTCGACCTCAAACGGATCCGCGACCGGCCCAGCTGGAGCCTGCCGGCCGTGGTGCATCACGAGGTGCTGCCCGGCCACATGTTGCAGATCCCCAAGGAGGCGCTGTCGGGCGCGCATCCCTATCGTTCGCGCGTGGCCTGTCCGGCGGCGATGGAGGGCTGGGCCGTCTATGCCGAGCACCTGGCCTGGGAAACGGGCGCCTTCGACGGCGAGTCGCTGGCCGAGATCGGCGGCCTCTACTGGATCCTGTTCCGCGCCGCCCGCGCCCGCATGGATCTGGGCGTCCACCTGGAGGGGTGGACGCCTGGAAAGGCCATGGCCTTCCTGGCGGACGTCCAGGGATCGCCGGTGATCTTCGCGCCCTTCGCCCAGGAGGTCGAACGCGCCGCCATCGCCCCGGGCGCGGCGGCGGGGCAGGGGATGTACTGGCTGGAGCTCTCCCGTATGCGTCGCGCCTGGGGCGGCACGCTGCGCGAGTTCCACGCCCGGGTGCTGGATCGCGGGACGCTGCCGCTGGCGATGCTCTAAATCCTCCCCCCGAAGGGGGAGGTGGCCCGGAGGGCCGGAGGGGGAAGGTGCTACTTGAGGCGGCGGTCGTGGACTCAGCAGCCACATCCCCCTCCGTCGCTTCGCGACACCTCCCCCTTCAGGGGGAGGATCGTTACGCCGCTCCGACGTACTTCAGCAGCGTGACCATGTTCTCGATGTAGCTGCCCGTGGAGATCCCGATCTTCGGCTTGTCGGTCACGTAGGGCGAGGTGTCGGAGGCGTCGCCGACGTGGGTGCGGCTGAAGTCGCCCGGGGCCGGGGTGGGCGAGCCGTCGCCGATATAGGGATTGCTGGTCGCCTTCAGCTCGGTCGGCCACCAGCCGGCCTCGTTGAGGGCGGCGATCAGGCCCGCGGCCTTGTCCGGCGCGCCGGCGGTCGCGTCGCCCTTCACGGCGCCGACGTTCAGGTCCGAAACCGAGACGTCCTTGAGGGTGTAGTATTTCGGCAGCGCCTGGCGGCCGCCCTTCAGCGGCGAGGCCTTGCTGGCGACGTCCGGCGGGGTGGCCTTCAGGGTCTCCAGCCGCTTGCGCAGGGCTGGAATGTTGACGCCCCGGAACGACGAGTAGTGCGCCACCGTGTTCTCGGGATTTCCATCGACATAGTAGCGGCCGTTGACGACGTTGCTGCCGGTGCGGTGCACGAACAAGGGCTTGTTCGTGCCGATCTCGACGAAGGTCGGGAACTGGCGGCCCTTCTGGTGTTCGACGGGCAGCCTGGTGGTCTCCAGCCAGTCGAGGGCCTCGCCCAGGCGCGCCAGGTACTTCGGATCGCCCGTCAGTTCGTAGAAGCCCATGCAGGCGGTGATGTTGGCCGCGGTGGTATGGGTGGCGAAGGCCTCGGGCTCGTAGGTGCGCGCGCCTGACGGCTTGAGGTCGGAAACCTTGTGCTGCAGGCCCCAGCCGGCCTGGGGCAGGGGCTGCTGGCAGGCGACGAAGCAATCCATGGCCTTCTTCACGGCCGGCAGCACGCGCGGATCGCCCAGCGCCTGCCAGACCATCAGCAGGAACTCGATGTTCTCGCCGGCCACGTCGTCGTTGAAGGTGATGTAGCCGGTGTAGTCAGGCCGGCCGTGGTGGTGGAACTCGTCCTTCAGCGGGAAGCGCTGGGGCCAGCCGCCGACCGGGTACTGGCTGTCGAGGACGAACTGGATGGCCTTGTCCAGCGCCGGCTTGAAGGCCGGATCCTTCTTCTCGACATAGAGCCGCAGCAGGAACTGCGAGCTTTCGGCCGTGCCGGCGTCGTCGAAGGTGGCGTTGCCGTAGTAATGCTGGAATTCCTCGAGCCGCCAGCCGTTCTTGCCGATGGTGTCGTACCACTTCCTGATCGACGGCTCGCCGGCCAGGTCGCCCAGATAGTTCCAGCCGCCGGCCGTGTGCTGGATCTTGATCAGGGCGCCGGCCACCTGCTTGGCGGCCTCGTAGTAATACTCGTCGCCGGTGGCGTGATAGGCGTCGAGGAACAGGTGGCCCATGGTCGCCGTGCCGGGCGGCTGCACCCAGATCATCGTCGGATAGGCCTCCATCTCGCCCCAGCGGCGCGAGAAGTCGGGCAGGTAGCTCCAGACGTAGCCGCCCTGGTAGGCGACCTTCTCGACCATGAAGGTGGTCGCCCGCTTCATCGTCGCCAGCGCCGCTTGCCTGGTCGGCGCCTCGGCCGCCAGGGCCTTGAAGGGCGCGAGACCCGCCGAGGCGGCGAAGGCGGCCGCGGTGGTCGCCAGCAGGCGGCGGCGGGAGAGGGGGCTGAGCGGCATCGACGCGATAACTCCAGAGCGGGCGGGCGCGACGCGGAGACGCAGGCGGCTGGGTCCGGAGGCTGGTCGCGACGCTCGTTTCCAAGCTGCGCCTTGGTTTCCTTCCCCGTCGAGGCCGAAGGCCTCGAATCCTTGCCGCCGTTGGCCCGGCGCGCGTTTGGACGACACAATGTCCACCGGTGTCATGCTTGGCAAGCGCCCTGTTGGCGAGGCGGCGCCGAATTTCCCCTGAGACGTGTGCGACAGGCCGCCGCGTTGTCTCAGGAGGCGATATCCAACAAATGACCCCCATCGGTTCATGAGGCGACGCCGCCGCGCCGGAAAGGCAGCGGGCGACGCCGTCCTGTTGGGGAACAGGACGACACCCCCGGGTCCTATGGCCCGGGGGTGTTTTCATATGTGCTTTCGCACTTAACCGGCTGAGAGCGTTAACAAAACCCTTCGGCCTGCGTCGCGCGGTCGCATGGAGAACGACGTTCATTCGCAGTAAAGAATCAAACCATGCCGAGCCAAAACGATCATCTCAGGGAAGCCGAACGGCTGGAGCGTCAGGCCGAGATCGCCGACAGCGCCCACGCCCGCGACGCCCTTCGCCGCATGGCCCAGACCTCGCGCATCACCGCCGCGATGGTCGGACTGATGGAAGCCTGCGCCGAGGACGCCCCCGCGGCCGCCTGCTGAGGCCGATCCTTCGAGGACGCCCTGACGATCGTAGCGGCCTCGCGCAACTCGGGCTCCGCAAGGGGCCGGGCGACGGAGGGGGCATGGGGCAGGACCGTACGGACGATGGCGTGCTGGCCAGCGCCGGCGCCTATTTCCACAGCGTGCTGGAAGCCAGCCAGGACTGCATCCGCGTGCTCAGTCGCGCCGGCCTGATCGAATACATGAACCTGCGCGGCCGCGAGCTGTTCGAGATCGACGATTTCGAGGGCCGAAACCGCCATCGCTATTGGCCCGACATGTGGCCGCCCGAAAGCCGTCCCGCCGTCGAGGACGCCCTGAGCAAGGCCCTGGCCGGCGGCTCTTCGTCGTTTCGCGCCCTGTGCCCCACCGCCAGGGGCAATGTCCGCTGGTGGGACACCACGGTTTCCCCGGTGCTGGACGAGGCGGGCAGGGTGGTGCGGGTGCTGGCCGCCTCGCGCGACGTCACCGCCGCCATGCTGGCCGAGCGCCACCGCCAGCTGCTGGTCAACGAGCTCAATCACCGGGTCAAGAACACCCTGGCCATCGTCCAGTCGATCGCCGCCCAGTCGCTGCGCAACGCCGGCGTGGATCCGGCCGTGCGGCGGGCCTTCGAGGGCCGGCTGATGGCCATCGCCGCCACCCACAACGTGCTGACCGACGAGAACTGGGCCGCCGCCAGCCTGCGCCAGATCGTTGAGGGCTCGGTGCGTCCCTATCGCAACGCCGACCACGAGGTGGCGGTCGACGGACCCGACCTGATGGTCTCGCCCAAGCCGGCGGTGGTCATGGCGCTGGCCTTCCACGAACTGGCGATCAACGCCCTGAAATACGGCGCCCTGTCGGTTCCCGGCGGCGAGGTCGAGGTGCGCTGGACCTCGCAGCCCGGCGCGCGCCTCCTGGTCACCTGGACCGAGCGCGGCGGCCCGCCGGTGGCGCGGCCCTCGCGGCGCGGCTTCGGCTCGCGGATCATCGAGCTGGCCCTGGCCAGCGAACTGGACGGCGAGGTCGAGCTCGACTACCAGCCCGAAGGCCTGGTCTGCACCCTCCGCGCGCCGCTCGGGGCGCTGGACCGGGTGGACGCCTTCATGGCGCTGCAGGCCTGAGGGGGTATCGCCTGCCCGCGCCTGAGACGAAAACCTCGTCCTTCGACAGGCTCAGGATGAGGTTTTTCGACCGCCCCAAGCCGATGAGTGGTCCTCATCCTGAGCTTGTCGAAGGACGAGGGCCACGCACCGCGCCGGAAACCTCCGGTCTGCTGTGACGCTTTCCTGCCGCAAGTTCTTGCCATTCAGGCGAGGGCTGAAACAGGAAACGGGGGCCGAGTGGCCGATTTCGACTGGCGATCCTGGACGGTGAAGGCGCGGCATGTCGTCTTGACCGCGACCGCCTTCGTCGCCGCCAGGGCGCGCGGCCTCGTCGCCTTCGTCCGTCGCCATCCGCGCTGGATGGGCTTCTTCGGCCTGGTCTTCGCCGCCCTGCTGGCCGCCTTCGTCTGGATCGGCGTCAGCCTGCCGCTGTCGCGCTCGCTGGAGCCGCTGGACAGTCCGGCCGTCGTGTTGCTGGACGCCCAGGGCAAGCCCTTCGCCCGGCGCGGGGCCTACAAGGAGGCGCCCGTCGTCGTCGCCGACCTGCCCAAGTACGTACCCGACGCCTTCATCGCCATCGAGGACCGGCGTTTCCGCCGCCACTTCGGCCTGGATGTGTGGGGCATGGGCCGGGCGGCGGCGGTCAACATCAAGGCCGGCAAGGCCCGCGAGGGCGCCAGCACCATCACCCAGCAGCTGGCCAAGAACGCCTTCCTCAGCAACGAGCGCACGCTTCGCCGCAAGGCGCAGGAGGCGGTGATCGCCGTGTGGCTGGAGCTGCGCCTGTCGAAGGACGAGATCCTCGCCCGCTATCTGTCGAGCATCTATTTCGGCGACGGGGTCTATGGCCTGGGCGCGGCCTCGCGGCACTATTTCGGCCGTCCGCCCGAGAAGCTGACCCTGGGCCAGGCCGCGATCCTGGCCGGCATGGTCAATGCGCCCAGCCGCCTGGATCCCGTCGACAACCCCAAGGCCGCCGCCGCCCGCGCCGACCGGGTGCTGGCCGACATGGTCGAGGTCAAGTTCATCACCCCCGAGCAGGCCGCCAACGCACGAGGCGCCCGCGCCCGGGCCACGCGCGCCAGCCTGCCGGTTGGCGGCTATTTCGCCGACTGGGTCTCGCCGCAGATCGCCGACGCCTTCGAGACCGCCCGCTACGGCGAGGTCCGCGTGCCGACCACGCTCGACGGCCGCCTGCAGCGCCGCGCCGAGCAGGCGGTCAACAACGCCCTGGCCCGGTCCGGAACTCGGCTGAAGGCGGGGCAGGCGGCGCTGGTCGCCATGCGCCCCGACGGCAAGGTGGTGGCCATGGTCGGCGGCCGTTCCTACGCCAAGAGCCAGTTCAACCGCGCCGTCCAGGCCAAGCGCCAGCCGGGCAGCGCCTTCAAGCTGTTCGTCTACCTGGCCGGCCTGCGCGACGGGGCCCGGCCCGACATGCGGGTGGTCGGCGATCCGGTCACCATCGACGGCTGGACGCCGCGCAACTACGAGGGCGGTTCGGGCCAGGACCTGACCCTGCGCGACGCCTTCGCCCAGTCCAACAACATCATCGCCGCCCGCATCTGGCAGACGGCCGGCGGCGAGGCGGTGGTCCAGGCCGCCCGCGACTTAGGCGTCACCTCGCCGCTGAAGGCCACGGACGCCAGCCTGTCGCTGGGGGCTGCCGAGACCACGCTGCTGGAGCTGACCTCCGCCTACGCCGCCGTGGCCTCGGGCCACATGCCGGTCGCGCCCTACGGCCGGCCGCGCAAGGAGGGCGAGGCGCCCCCGCCCAGCCGCCAGCTCGACACCGCCCAGCGCGCGGCGCTCTACGAGCTGCTCGGCGCGGTGGTCGAGGAAGGCACGGGCCGCGCTGCGCGCACCGGCCAGCTGACCTACGGCAAGACCGGCACCACCCAGGAGCACCGCGACGCCGTCTTCGTCGGCTTCACCGGCGACCTGGTGGTCGGGGTGTGGGTGGGCAACGACGACCACTCGCCGATGAACGGCGTCACCGGCGGCGGCCTGCCGGCCCAGATCTGGCGCGACTTCGTTGGCCAGGGCCTGAAGGCCGGCCTGATCGCCCGCGACCGCGCCCCGATCCCGCGCGTGCAGCCGCCGTCCGAGGAGGAGGGGCTGGAGCGTGAGTTGGAACAGGGCCTCGGCGGCATCCCGCGCTGGCTGCGGCGGATCTTTGGGGGGTGACGTTGCTCGCCCTCTCCCGGAGGGGAGAGCAGGCGTCTGCCGTCCCCCCACAACCGTAAAATCCCCGCGAAAGCGGGGACCCAGGCTTTTTCTGAAACGCGTGGCGCTCGACGATAAAACACCTGGGTCCCCGCTTTCGCGGGGATTTTACGGAGTTTGGTTGTGGGACCCTCCCCCTGAAGGGGGAGGTGGCCCAGAGGGCCGGAGGGGGAAGTTTCCTGCGATGCGAGAGGGCGGTCGCCGGCTTCGCAACCACGCCCCTCTCCGTCGGCTTCGCCGACACCTCTCCCTTCAGGGAGAGGGTCTTGCGCCTACCGGCAAACCTCCACGCACCGCTTGGCCAGCGCCTGCGTCGCGTCGACGAACGGCACGGTCAGGTCGTCCTGGCCCATGACCAGCGGCACTTCGGTGCAGCCGGCCACCACGGCCTGCGCCCCCAGTCCCACCAGCCGGTGCGCCAGCGCCGCCATGGTCTGGCGCGAGGCGTCCGACAGGTCGCCGCGCTTGATGCGGTAGAGCAGGGCCATGAACTCGACCTGCTCGTGGTCGCCCAGCGTGACGGCCTCCAGCCCCAGGTGCGCGAGCCGGTCGCGATAGATCGAAAGGCCGCCGGCCGTGCCCAGCACGCCGATGCGGGTCGCGCCGCCGGCGCGGGCGGCCTCCACCGCCGTCTCCGGCAGGTCGATCAGCGGCAGGCCGCTGGACTTCACCTGCTCGGCGAAGGCGTGGGCGGTGTTGCAGGCGATGGCCAGAACCTGCGCGCCCGCATCGCGCAGCCCCGCGGCCATGGCCGCCAGCACGGGGCCGGCCGCGTCGCCTTCGGTATTGCGGTCGGGGATCTTCGGGTTGATGTCGACCAGCACCCGGATGTGGTCCTGCTCGCGGACCACGGGCGTGGCGGCCTGCAGCTTGGCCAGGAAGTCGAGGGTGGCGGCCGGACCCATGCCGCCCAGCACGCCGAGGACCTTGCTCATCGGGTTTCCTTTGCCAACACCTTGCGTGGTCCTCGTCCTTCGACAGGCTCAGGATGAGGACCAGATCCAACGCCATGATCAGTAGAAAACCTCATCCTGAGCTTGTCGAAGGACAAGGTTTTCGGCTCCTCAGCCCAGCGCCGGCTCCAGCACCGACTGGTAGCCGAACAGCCCCTGGGCGCCGCCAGTGTGCAGGAACACCACCCGCTCGCCCTTGAACGCGCCCTTGCGGGCCTGATCGATCAGGCCCTTCATCGCCTTGCCCGAATAGACCGGATCCAGCAGCAGGCCCTCGGTGCGGGCCGCCAGCGCCAGGGCGTCGATCACGCCCTGGTCGACCAGGCCATAGCCTTCGCCGACATAGTCGCAGTCGGCCACGACGGCCTCGCGCCGCACACGGCCGGCCGCGCCGATCGTCTCTGCGGTGGCGACCGCCAGGTTGAAGACGTTCTCTTCCTGTTTGGCCTTGGGCGCGCGCACGCCAAAGCCGAGGATGGGCACGTCGACCGACAGCGCCGAAAAGCCGGCCACCAGGCCCGCATGGGTGCCGGCGCTGCCGGTGGCCGTGACCAGGCGGTCGATCTTAAGGTTCTGCGCGTCGGCCTGCACGACCAGCTCACGGGCGCAGTCGACATAGCCGAGCGCGCCCACCGTGTTGGAGCCGCCGCCGGGGATCACATAGGGCTTGCCGCCGCGCCGGCGGACGATCTCGGCGGTCGCCTCCAGCTCTTCGTTCATGTCGGTCCCGCCCGGCACGAAGCGGATCGCCGCGCCCATCAGCTTGTCGAGCAGCACGTTGCCGTTGCCGACATAGTCGCTGGCCTTCGAGCCGGTGCGCTCTTCGAGAATGACTTCGGTCGAGAGGCCGTAGCGAGCCCCCGCCGCGATGGTCTGGCGCACGTGGTTGGACTGCACGGCCCCTTGCGTCACCAGGGTGTCGGCGCCCAGGGCCAGGGCCTCGCCGAGCAGGAATTCCAGCTTGCGGGTCTTGTTGCCGCCGCCGGCCAGGCCCGTGCAGTCGTCGCGCTTGACCCACAGGTCGATCCCGAGTTCCGCGCCCAGGCGGGGCAGGGGCTCCAGCGGCGTCGGCAGGTGGGCGAAGCGGGCGCGGGGAAAGCGGGCCAGGTGCATGCGGGAACTCCGATCCGGACGCCTGGAGATAGGCCGCGCGAGAGCGGCTGGCAAAGCGTTTCGGCGAGGCGGCGGGCCCAAACGGTGCTATGCTGGCGCTCGCCCGGCGGCCTCGACGTCGGCGGGCGCAAAAAGCCTGTCCCCGCGTACCCGCGGCTTGGTTTTCCCCATCCCCGCGGGCCCGTCGGAAGGCCGGGCGGACGTTGGGAGAAAACGCATGAAAGCCAAGATCCTCAAGTCTCGGCCACCGCTTCGCATCGGCCGCACCGGCGCGCACACCTTGCGCGGCTGGATCCTCGGCGTCGCCGTGTTGGCGATGCTGCCGCCAGCCGCAAACGCGGCTGGTTCCGTGCTGATCATCGGCGGCGGCATCGCCAAGGACTGTTCCGAGGCGGTGATCCGCGGGCGCTACGACAACGACACCATGCGGCTGTGCACCACGGCGCTGGAGATCGAGACCCTGTCGCTGGGCGACCGGGCCCGCACCCTGGTCAATCGCGGCGTGATCCAGCTGCGCCGCCAGGCCTATGTCGAGGCGCGCGCCGATTTCGACGCGGCCGGCCGCATCGAGCCGAAGCTGGGCGAGGTCTATGTCAACCGGGGCGCGGCCCTGGTGGCCGAGGATCGTTTCGCCGAGGGGCTGAGCGAGATCGACCGGGGCCTGGCCCTGGGCGTCGAGAAGCCCGAGCGCGCCTACTACAACCGCGCCTTGGCCCACGAGAACCTCGGCGACGTCAAGGCGGCCTATTACGACTTCCAGCGCGCGGCCGAGCTCGATCCGAAATGGGCGGCGCCGAAGGAGGAGCTGGCGCGTTTCTCGTTCAAGAGCCGCTGAGGCCGCGCTTTCCGGCGCGCGGGGCGGCGACGGAGGCGTGGCATGAAGCGGTTGCTGGCGGGAACGGTCGCGGCGGGTCTGGCGCTGGCGGCGAGCGCGGCGAGCGCCCAGACTGACGCGGGCCTGGCCGATGCAGGCCTGGCCCAGGAGCGCGCGGCCGCCCGCATGGAGATCGAGGCCCTGCGCCAGCAGCAGATGGAGCAGGCCCGGCAGGCCCAGGCCGCCCGCGACCGCGCGGCGGCGGCCCAGACCCTGCGCTCGCTGCAGGCGCAGGCAAGCGCGCCCGGCCAGCCCTATCGTCCGCCGCCGGCCGAGGTCCTGCCCGAGCGGGGCGATCCGTCGGCGGGGCTGTCGCTGAGGCTGGATGAACTGGACCGCTTGACCGACGCGCGGCTGGCGCGGAGCAATGAGGTGCTGCGGGCCATCAAGCCCGCTTCGGATCGCTAGAGGGTCTTGCGCGCATGGAATGGGAAGGCGGCCGGCAGTCCGGCAACATCGAGGACCGGCGCGGACTCGGGCCCGTGGCGGCGGCCGGCGGCGGCATCGGCGCGCTGGTGCTGGCGGCGGTGGGCTATTTCGTGTTCGGCGTCGATCCGCAGACCACGCTGAACGCCGTCGAGGGCGTCCAGGCGCCCGCGGCCCAGCAGCAGGAGGGCCGACGCGGCTCGGTGCAGGACGAGGGCGGCCGCTTCGTCGACGTCATCGAGACCTCCAACACCGACGTCTGGGGGCCGATCTTCGCGCGGTCGGGCGGCCGCTACGTCCCGCCGACCTCGGTCGTGCTCTATGACGACCAGACCGGCACCGGCTGCGGCCTGGGCCAGTCGGCCATGGGGCCGTTCTATTGTCCGGCCGACCGCAAGGTCTATCTCGACCTCAGCTTCTGGAACGAGCTGGAGAGCCGCTTCGGCGCCAAGGGCGAGTTCGCCCGCGCCTATGTGATCAGCCACGAGATCGGCCACCACATCCAGAACCAGCTGGGCGCCACCCGCCAGGCCGACCGCCTGGGCCGTCGCGGCGCCGAGAGCGGCTCGGTGCGGCTGGAGCTGCAGGCCGACTGCTACGCCGGCGTCTGGGCCCGCCACGCGCCCGAGGTCTCCAGCATCCGCATCACCCGCGCCGACGTCGAGGACGGCCTGGGGGCGGCCGCCGCCGTCGGCGACGACGCCATCCAGTCCAAGGCGCAAGGGCGGGTGATGCCCGACAGCTTCACCCACGGCACCAGCGAGCAGCGCATGCGCTGGTTCGGCAAGGGCTACGACGCCGGCAAGCCCGCCGCCTGCGACACCTTCGCGACGGACGATCTGTAGGGGCTCAGGCGGCCGTTTCGCCCGGCCGGGTCCGCCGCAGTTCCCGGTAGATCGCCGCCAGCACCAGCCACGACAGCACGCCGGTGAGCGCGTGCATGGTCGAGGTGATCTTGGGATGGAACCCTATCGGTTTCATCATCAGCGCGAGCAGCGCGGCCCGGATGGCGTGAAGGATGATGATGAACACGACCAGGCCCAGCTGGATCCAGAACAGCGGCCAGCGGCGGCCCCTGGTCAGTTGCAGGGCGCCGCCCAGGGCCTGGCGCGGCGACCTCGTCTCGGTGACGGCGATGGCGGCGGCTGGGCCAATGAAGGCGTAGATCGCCAGGCCGACGACCTCGGCCGCCAGGCCCAGCAGCAAGCTGGTCATCGCCATGTCCTTCAGCGTCGCGTCCGGCGCCTGGATCATCGCCGCCAGACCCGTCGAGGCGATGGCCGGCAGGCTGATGATCGCCGCCATCAGGTAGATCGCCGGAAAGCTCGACAGGGCCGCGCTGGCCGCCGACGATACGGACCGCTGCGCCAGCACGAGATGCAGGAGCGCGCCGCCGACCAGCGATCCCAGGGCCAGGCGGATCAGCGAGCCCGCCGTGTCCGCCGCGATGGCGTAGGCGACAGGCGCATCGTCGAGGTTCGGCAGGCGGCCGAGGGCCAGGTCGAGCACGGCGCGCGCCAGCACGTACACCACCGCGATCGCCAGGATGCCGACCCCATGGGCCTTCAGCATGCGGCCCAAGGCGCCGAACATGCCGGCGATCGAAAAGCGGTCGTCCATGATTCCCCCAGTCATGGTCAGGCTAGGGGGAAGGCGCCGCCTTGAGAACCAGCGCCGCTACTTCTGCGGAACGTGGGCGATGACCTGGATCTCGACGATGCCGCCGGGCGCCAGCACGCCCGATGTGCCGACGGCCGTCCAGGCGGGGCTGGGGCCCTTGATGAACTCGCTCTTCACGGCGTTGATCATGGCGATCTGCTCCCAGCGTGGGGCCGGCTGGTCGGGGCCTTCCCAGACGTGGAAGCTGTTGATCATCGCCACGTCGTCGAAGCTTGCGCCGGCGGCCTTGAGCGTCGCGTCCAGCGCCTTGAAAGCCCGCCGGACCTGGGTCTTGAACGCCTCGGCGTCCGTACCCTCGCCGGGCGCGCGCCCGACGATCACGCCCGAGACGTAGAGCGTGTCGCCCACGCGCCGCGCCGGCGCGTACTTGATCTCGTCATAGGCCTTCTGGTGCTGGGCGTTGGGGATGATCACCTCGCCGCCGGAAGAGGGGATCTTCTTCGGATAGGTCTCCTGGGCCAGGGCCGGCGTGGCGAGCAGGGCGCAGAGCGCGGGCAGGATCAGGCGGCGGATCAAGGCGGACCTCCGAAAGAATGGCGTTCTCTGATCGACGCTTCAGCGGGCGAGGGTCCAGTGAATTTCCTGTCACCCGCGCCGCGCCACGGGCTCTTGACCCGCGCGTCAATCCTCCTAGTGTCCGCCCTGTTCACCGGGGGGTCGCTGTCGCGGCTGAGATTGGGCTTGAGCCCTGACCCGTCGAACCTGATCCGGGTCATGCCGGCGAAGGGAGGGAACGCGGTCCGGGAGCGTATAGTCCAGGCCGTAAGACCGACTTAGCTCGACACGTCCGGGTCTCTTCAGTGCTTGAGGAGCCCGCAACATGAACGCCCAAACCCCCATCCTTCCGGCGACCGGCGACGTCGCCACCGGCCCCGTGCCGGGATCGCGCAAGGTCTACCAGGCCGGCGAGATCTTCCCCGACATCCGCGTGCCATTCCGCGAGGTGGCCGTCCACCCGTCGGCCAACGAGCCGCCGGTGACCATCTACGACCCGTCCGGCCCCTACACCGACCCGAACGCGACCATCGACATCGCCAAGGGCCTGGACCGCGCCCGCGACGCCTGGGTGGTCGCCCGCGGCGACGTCGAGGTGGTGGCCAATCCGCGCGAGGTGAAGCCCGAGGACAACGGCTTCGCCCAGGGCAAGCACCTGGCCCCGCAGTTCCCCGACAACGGCCGCAAGATCTATCGCGGGACCCAGGGCAAGCTGGTCACCCAGCTCGAATACGCCCGCGCCGGGATCATCACCGCCGAGATGGAATACGTCGCCATCCGCGAGAACCTGCGCCGTGAACAGACCCGTCCGTGCGTGCGCGACGGCGAGGATTTCGGCGCCTCGATCCCCGACTTCGTGACGCCCGAGTTCGTGCGCCAGGAAGTGGCTCGCGGTCGCGCCATCATCCCGGCCAATATCAACCACGGCGAACTCGAGCCGATGGCCATCGGCCGCAACTTCCTGGTCAAGATCAACGCCAACATCGGCAACTCGGCCGTGCTCGGCACCGTCGCCGAGGAAGTCGACAAGATGGTCTGGGCCACGCGCTGGGGCGCCGACACGGTCATGGACCTGTCGACCGGCCGCAACATCCACAACATCCGCGACTGGATCATCCGCAACAGCGCCGTTCCGATCGGCACCGTGCCGATTTACCAGGCGCTGGAGAAGGTCGGCGGCGTGGCCGAAGACCTGAACTGGGAAGTCTTCCGCGACACCCTGATCGAGCAGGCCGAGCAGGGCGTCGACTACTTCACGATCCACGCCGGCGTGCGTCTCCCGTTCGTGCCGATGACCGCCAAGCGCGTCACCGGCATCGTGTCGCGCGGCGGTTCGATCATGGCCAAGTGGTGCCTGGCCCACCACAAGGAGAACTTCCTCTACGAGCGCTTCGACGAGATCTGCGAGATCATGCGCGCCTACGACGTGTCGTTCTCTCTGGGCGACGGCCTGCGTCCGGGCTCGACCGCCGACGCCAATGACGAGGCCCAGTTCTCCGAACTGCGCACCCTGGGCGAACTGACCAAGGTGGCCTGGAACCACGGCGTGCAGGTGATGATCGAGGGGCCGGGCCACGTGGCCATGCACAAGATCAAGGCCAACATGGAAGAGCAGCTCAAGCACTGCCACGAGGCCCCCTTCTACACGCTCGGTCCGTTGACCACCGACATCGCCCCTGGCTACGACCACATCACCTCGGCGATCGGGGCGGCCATGATCGGCTGGTTCGGCACGGCGATGCTCTGCTACGTCACGCCCAAGGAGCACCTGGGCCTGCCCGACCGCAACGACGTGAAGGTGGGCGTGGTCACCTACAAGCTGGCCGCCCACGCCGCCGACCTCGCCAAGGGCCACCCTGGCGCGTCGATGCGTGACGACGCCATCAGCCGGGCGCGGTTCGAGTTCCGCTGGGAAGACCAGTTCAACCTTGGCCTCGATCCCGAGACCGCCCAGGCCTTCCACGACGAGACCCTGCCCAAGGAGGCGCACAAGACCGCGCACTTCTGCTCGATGTGCGGCCCGAAGTTCTGCTCGATGAAGATCAGCCAGGAAGTCCGCGACTTCGCCGCCGCCCAGGCGCCGAACACGGCCGAGCTTGGCATGGCCGAAATGAGCGAGAAGTTCCGCGAGCAGGGGTCTGAGATCTACCTGAAGACGGAGTGATCGTAGCGGCCGGCGAGGCTCGTTCTTCGCCGGCCGTCTTGATGCCCAAGCTGCGGTCGGCTCAAGGTGGGCGAATGAGGTCGTTCCTGTTCGCCGTCGCCTTGGCCGCCGCATCGCCGGCTTCGCCCGCCCGGGGCGAGCCAGTCATGCAACCCATCGCGACCGCGGGCGCCGTCGCCAAACCGCTGCAGGGCGTCTGGCGCTCGCGGGGGTACGGCTGGGTCGTGCGGTTCGACGCCTCCGGCCCTAGGCTTTACCACCTGGCTGGCGACGACTGCTGGCGTGATCCTCGCCCCGAGGCTGATCCGGACGGCGTGCTGAAGCTGTGGCGGCCCGTCGGCGCCGCCATCGAGACGGCGGGCGAGGTCGATGGCACGCTCTATCGCTTCGATCGGCTGAAGGCCCTTCCAACAGCCTGTTCCACCGTCCGGCCGTGGACGCCGCGGCGCACCCTGGCGGTTGTCGCCGACACCTTCGCCGCCTACTACCCCCTCTCCAAGGAGCGCGGCCTCGACTGGAGCGCCCGGCGGCGCGACGCTCTCGCGGCCCTGGGCGAAACCCCGGACGACGCGGCGCTGTGGAAGGCGCTGGCCGTGCTGCTGCGCGGGATCGACGACGCCCATGTCGAACTCGACGGCGTCATCGACGGCCAGATGCGCACCCGGCGGCTGGGCGAGGCGGCCGTGCTGCTGCGCGCCAAGGCCGCCCCCGGCGGCGAGGCGGCCTGGGGGCGAGCCTGGCGGGCGCAGGTGCTGGCCGCGCCGCTGGCCACGCCGCTGGGCGTGCGCGAGGCGGCCGGCGGGCGGATCCTGTGGGGCCGACAGGGCAAGGTCGGCTACCTCGCCGTCACCGCCATGGGCGGCTTCGACCCCAGGGCCGGCGACGACGACACCGCATTGCTCGACGCGACGCTGGACGAGGCCATGGCCGCCTTCGCCGACGCCGAGGCGGTGATCGTCGACGTCAGCGACAATCGCGGCGGCTATGACGTCATCGCCCGCCGGATCGCCGCCCGCTTCGCCGATCGCCGGCGCGAGGTCGGGTCGAAGGTCGCGGTCGGCGGCGATGGGCTCGCCCAGCCGCTGCTGATCACGCCGTCCGATCGGCCGCGCTATCTCGGCCCAGTCTGGCTGCTGACCAGCCAGGTCACGGTCAGCGCCGGCGAGACCTTCACCCTGTCGATGCGGGCCCTGCCCAATGTGCGACAGGCGGGCGAGACCACGCGCGGGGCGCTGTCGGACCAGCTGCAGAAGCCGCTGCCGAACGGCTGGCGCTTCGCCCTGCCGGCCGAGATCCATCGCGACGCCGGCGGCCGGGTGGTGGAAGGCGAGGGGATCGCCCCGCAGGTTCCGCTGCCGGTCTTTCCGCCCGATGATCCGCCCAATGATCCGCGGGGCCACGCCAAGGCGCTGGACCGCCTGCTGGACCTGATCGGCGAGCGCTGAAACTTTTTCGTGGAGCCCCTGTCGGCTTCCGCCGCGTTGAAACGTCCTAGGGGCGCAACAACGATCCAAGGGAGGATCCCATGACCTATGTCGACGGTTTCGTGGTCGCCGTGCCCAAGGCCAATGTCGAGCGCTACAAGGAGATGGCCACGCTGGCCGGCACGATCTGGATGGAGCTGGGCGCGCTGTCCTACGTCGAGGCCATCGCCGACGACGTGCCCTACGGCGAGCTGACCTCGTTCCCCCGCGCCGTCCAGCTGAAGGACGACGAGGTCACCGTGTTTTCGTGGATCACCTACGACAGCAAGGCCAAGCGCGACGAGGTGATGGCCAAGGTCATGGAGGACGAGCGCCTCAAGCCGTACATGAACGACATGCCCTTCGACGGAAAGCGCATGATCTTCGGCGGCTTCGAGACCATCGTCGAGCGCTGAGGCCCCGGCCGTGGAACGCCGGCGACCCGGCCGGCATTCCACGGTCATGCTCGAACTGATCCTCGACCTCTGCAATCTTGTCGGCGGCTTCCTGCTGGCGATCGGCCTGCTGGCTCTGCTGCCCAGGGCGGGCGACGACCTGGGGCGGTTCGCCGCGCGCCTGGCGCCGTTCGGCTGGATCGTCGGGATCGCGGCCCTGGTCTGCGGCGGCTACTTCCTGATCGTGCACCTGGTCTCGGGGCCGCACGTCTTCCACTTCGAGATCGTCGGGATCGCCGTCGGCGTCCTGCTGCTGTGGGACCGCCTGCGGGCCGGCGCGGTGGCGCGTCGGCTGGGCGGAACCGGCGAACTGCCGGCCAGCGGCGCGCAGGGCGCGGGCCTCGTCCTGGCGGTGTTCGGGATCATCGCCATGATCGTGGGGTTGCAGGGTCTTTTCACGCCCGATTGAGGTGTAAGGTCCGCTTAAGGCCTCGGGCGCAGACTCTCAGGCATGCGCGATGCGGTCAGGGAGGCCGTCATGTCGTCCACCGTCACGTCCAACACCCGTCGGTTCAGCGATCACTTCGAGCCGCAGGACATCGATCCGCAGGAGCAACGCCGCCTGCGCGGCCACCTCGAGCAGATCGACTACACCGCCTTCATCTCCAACCGCGAGATCATGGCCCAGGCGCTTGGGCGGCTCGACGCCGGCCACTTCCAGAAGCTGGCCGTGACCACGGCCCAGGCCCGCGCGCGCTGGGCGGCCATGGCGCTTTCGATCAGCCAGTCGGGCCGCGCGCCCGACGCCGCCGAGGTCGAGAAACTGGCCGCCCTGCGCCAGGCCTATGACGAGCTTTCCGCCGCCTACGAGGCCCTGCGCCGGATGGTCGAGCGCGGCTATGTCGCTTACGGGCCGGCGGCTTCGTCCTGATGATCCTGGAAGAAACGGGTTCGCGTCGGGAGAAGGTTGGGGGGAAGGGGCCTCCTCCCGACGCGTCCGCCATGGAGCGCTGCAACCCTGCCGGAGGTTGTGCGCAGGCGGTTCGGACATACGCCTAGGGGACGTCGCCCGAGCGAGTCGCCGCACCTGCGGCGTCGGATTGAATGTGCTCTTTATAGTTGTGTCGGGCAATCCATTTTTTCCACCGAGGGTCGAATTTCCTTCGGGGAAAGCTTTGCCTTGCATTTGAGCGCGCTCAGAGAGGCGGCCCGGCCGCCTATGGCAGGCGGTCGCCGCGGTGCAGCGGGTCGGGCAGCGGATCGCCGGCCTTCACGAACTGCAGCGACACCGAGTTGATGCAGTAGCGCAGCCGCGTCGGCGCCGGTCCGTCGGGGAAGACGTGGCCCTGGTGGCTGTCGCAGCGGGCGCAGCGGGTCTCGATGCGCACCATGCCGTAGGAGGTGTCGCGCACGGCCTTGACGTGCTCTTCGTCGAACGGGGCGTAGAAGCTGGGCCAGCCGGTGCCGCTCTCGAACTTGGTCTCGTGCTTGAACAGCGGCAGGCCGCACAGGCGGCAGCCATAGACGCCGGGGCTCTTCTCGCCCAGCAGGCCGCCGCAGAACGGGGCCTCGGTGCCGTGGTGCAGCAGGACGCGGGCCTCTTCGGCGGTCAGGTCGCCTTCCAGGCGCTCGCGTTCGGGCTCGGTGGGCGGGGTCAGGTCGAAACCTGTGGAAGAGAGGGTGGCGGCTTGGGTCATGCGTGCCAATCTAGGGGCTCGCACGGCCCGCCGGTAGGGCAGGCCGCATCAAGGGACGGGAACCGCATGATCACCTCGACCACTCCGTACGTCGCCGAGCGCGAGACCGTGGCCACCCTGGGCGTCGTCTCGGGCGAGGCGATCATCGGCGCGCACATCTTCCGCGACCTGTTCGCCGGCATCACCAACATCATCGGCGGCCGCGCCGGCGGCTACGAGAAGGCCCTGCGCGAGGCGCGCGACATCGCCCTGCAGGAGATGATCGACGAGGCCCGCCGCCAGGGCGCCGACGCCGTGGTGGGCGTGGATCTCGACTACGAGGCCCTCGGCGCCGACAACGGCATGCTGATGGTCACCGCCGCCGGCACCGCCGTGAAGCTGCGCTGATGACGATCGCCGTCGCCTTCCTCCAGCCGGGCTGGGCCGACTGGGAAGCCGGCCCCGTGCTGGCGTCTTTGCGTGAATATTTCGGCGTCCAGATCGAGATCGCCACCCCGACCGGGGATCCGGAGACCTCGATCGGCGGCATCCTGGCCGCCGCCGACTACCGGTTCGACGATCCGGTGCTGTCGGACGCCGACGCCTATCTGCTGATCGGCTCCGACGCCTGGCAGGGCTACGAGAACGACGCGGTGTTCAGCCTGCTGCGCCAGGCCCACGCCGACGGCAAGATCGTCGCCGGCATCTGCGGCGCGACCATCGCCCTGGCCAAGGCCGGCCTCTTGGCCGGCAAGGCCCACACCTCCAACGGCAAGGACTGGCTGGCCGAGCAGGCCCCCGGCTATGCCGGCGCCGAAGGCTATGTCGAAAGCCCTCGCGCGGTGGTCGACGGCAGGATCGTCACCGCCGCCGGCTCGGCTCCGGTCACCTTCTCTGCCGAGGTCACGCGGCTGATCGCGCCGGAGGCCTCCGAGCGCCTCGACGGCTACGTGGCGATGTTCGCCCGCGAATTCGGCGAGGGCTGAGGCCCTTGCGTCACCCCGTCCTTCGACAGGCTCAGGATGAGGGTGATTGCCGACGCGGATTTGAGTTCCTCATCCTGAGCTTGTCGAAGGACGAGGAACTCACTGCCTGCCTCACTTCACCGCCGCCGCGCCCGCCCGGGCCAGGACGCCGTCCTGCTCGGGCGTGGCGCCGGCCACGCCGACCGCCCCGACGATCCGGCCTTCGACCAGCAGCAGCTCGCCGCCCTCGATGGCCAGGGCGCCGTTGGAGATGGCGTTGAGGTTGCCGCCCTTCACCGCGTCCTGGAACGCCTTGGTCGGGCGGCGATAGGCGGTGGCGGTCTCGGCCTTGCGGCGCGAGACCTCGGGGGCCGAGTACGAGGCTCCGTCCATCTTCCAGACCAGCACCGGCGCGCCGTTCGGCTCGACCACGGTGATGGTCACGGCCACGCCGGTCTTGACCGCCTCGGCCTCGGCGGCGGCGGCCACGGCTTTCGCCTCCTTCAGCGTGACGTTGCGGCCATAGGGCTCGGCGGCGTTGGCCGAAGAAGCCAGCGCCAGCACACCGGCGGCGATCAGGGCAGTGCGGATCATGGCAGCTTCACCTCGTCGTTGAGAGCGGTGATCTGCGGCTGGTCGCTGACGATGCGCAGGCGCAGTTCCGACGGCTTGGCGCCGGCCGGGATCTTCAGGCGGGCGGTATGGACCTTCGGCAGCAGGTCCTTCGGCGCGGCCAGGGCCGGCACGGCCGCCGACGCCAGCACCTTGCCCGCGGCGTCGACCAGCTCCAGCTTCGAGGCCCTGGCGTCCTGGGCGCCCAGGCTGTGGACCTTGGCCGTGATCGCCGAGCCCTTCACCGTCACGTCGCCGCGCCCGATGCCGAGGTCGGCGCGTTGCGAGGGCTCATCGCCCGGCGTCGCCAGGGCCATGTCGATGATCGTGGTCTGGCCCGGCGGCAGCACGACGGTGACGCCCTTGGTGCGCTCGAAGGCGACCTGCCGCGTCCCGCCGTCGCCAGTGGTGTCGATCGCGTCGTCGCCCGTCGTGTCTAGCCCTTGGGTCAGCGTCCATTGGCCGGGCGCGACGTTCCAGCCCGTCATCGTCGCCGTCACCGGCTTGTCCGACAGGTTGTAGGCCACGACCTTGAAGCCCTTGGCCGTGCCGTCCTTGACCAGGATCGCCACGTCCTCGCCCTTGGCGTTGTCTTCGAAGCGCCAGCTGACGATGTGGCCCGGCGTCATCTGGCCGCGCTTGTTGGCGATGCCGCCCAGGCGCGAGCGTTGCAGCACGTCGGACGGGATCTCCACCCGGTCCGACCACCAGTGGCCCTCGGTGTGCATGTACATGTGCTGGTCGGCCCACTGGATCTCGTCGGCATAGGCCTTTTCGAGCCAGGCCTTGTCGCCGGTCAGGGTCCAGGCGGCGAAGCGCTCCGTGGCCCCGCCCTTGGCGGCCGACTTGACGATGGCGTCCTTGTTGGCCTCGCCCAGGTTCAGCATCGAAAGGGCGTTGTCGTTGAGGTCGTTCAGCGACTTGATCCCGTTCTTGCCGATCCGCCACTGGATCGGGGCCAGGTACTTGGGCTCCCCCGTCCAGCGCCAGGCCTGCCAGAAGATCTGGAACGGCCCGCCCGCGCCCGAGCCTTGCAGCACCGTGCCGCCGCGCTCGGCGTCGGTGCGCCAGTTGATCTCGTTGGGATAGGAGCCGTCCGGCTTCACGTGCGCCAGGTAGCCGTCGGCCAGGCCCAGCACGATGTCGCGGGCGGTCTGGTCGCGATTGTAGTCGCCGATCAGAATCGCCGGGTGCACGACGCCGAACGAATAGGGCTTCTGCCACTCCCACGGGCCTTCGCGGTACGAGATCGAGCCGCTGTACCAGTTGGTGTTGAAGTGGACATGGCCGGCCGGATTGCGATCGACGATCCCCGGCAGGGCCTTCACCGTCGTGAACAGCCGCTCGACGGCCAGCGGGTCGCCATAGTCGAGATACATCGCCTCGCTGTTGGAGTTGATGCCCTCCTCGTAGGCGTGCAGCTCGTCGGTGGCGATGGTCGACAGGCCGTTCGTGAACATGCCGTTGCGATAGACCGCGTCGGTCAGGAGGTTCAGCGAGCCCTTCACCTTGTCGGGATCGACGCCCATCAGCGCCAGGCCCGGCCATTGCTGCAAGAGGTCGGTGTCGTCCGACAGCCCGCCGCCGAAGTCGCCGTAAGCGACCTGGCGCTCGTCGATCCACCAGTTGATGAACCTGGCGACGCGCTTGAGGTCCTGCGTCTGGCGGAAGGCCCACAGCGGTACGCCGTCCGGCGCCTTGGGCTGTTCGAAGGCCGGCCAGCCCTGGCTGCCATAGGTGATGTCGCCCCAGTATTCCCGGCCCTCCTTGTGGTCGGGATCGACGCGCAGCAGGTCGGAGATGTCGGCGTAGAGGCGGCGATAGAGGCCCTGGCGCTTGGAGGTGGTGTGCTCCTCCACCAGGAAGGCCCAGTTGTCCTTCACCTGGTTGAAGCGGTCGGCCACGTGCTCGGCCTTGGCCTCCTCGCGGGCCTTGAACACCAGCCGCACCTTGGCGCCGTCCAGGGCCTTGGGCCCGAACTCGGCGCTGTCGGCGGCGATGGTCAGGTACAGGCTGTCGGCGGTGAGGATCCGGTCGCGCAGGTCCAGCCACAGGGTGCGGGCCTGCCCGGCCTTCACCGAGACCGACACGTCGATCATGTTGCGACCCGGCCAGATCGGGTCCTTGACCTGGATGTTCAGCGGGATCGCGGTTCCAGCCGCGCCCGGCAGGGCGGGGATGTCCAGCGCGATCCCGTCCAGGCCGTCGCGGGCGTTCTCCCAGCCATAGGCCCAGTTGCGGGCCAGGGCTTGTGCGGCCGGGGCGTCGCCGAAGCCCGACGGGATCATCACGTGGACGATCGGCAGGCCGGGCGCGGCGAGGTCGGCGGCCGGGCGCTTGCGCTGCGGAGCCGCGTCGGGGATCGCCACCACCGTCGCCCGCTCGCCGGCCGGGAAGCGCCCGGCGACATAGGCGTTGAGGTCAGAGAGGTTCAGGTAGTCCGGCGCCACGTCGGCGCGGACCGTGTAGTTCATCTTGAAGACGCCGTCGGGCTCCTTGCCGGCGCCGACGTCATAGGCCCAGATCTCCTGGATCGGGGTCTCCTGGTCGGTGTTGGTGAAGGTCAGCACCCCGCCCTTCAGCGGCTGGGCCAGGGTCGTCACCGAGCGGTAGAGGCCCTTGGGCCGCACGCCGATCTTCGTCGCCTTGTCGCCGGCTTTCGCCGCCCAGGTCAGGTCGCCATAGGCGCTGCCCTGGATCTCCAGGCGGCTGATCGGCTCGTCGGGCAGGGCCAGGGTCAGGGCCTTGCCGCCCTCGACATAGGTGTTCCAGTCCGGCAGCGGGAAGTAGTCGTCGCGGCCTTCCAGGCGCGAGCGGTTGTAGACGCCGGGCCAGGTGGTTTCGGGGATGCCGTCGTTGGCCCGCCACATCCATTCCTTGATGTCCTTGGCGTCGGTGAACTCGACCTTGCGGATGCGGGTGGCCGGATCGGCCAGCAGGGGCGGGGCCTCGCCCGTCCAGCCGTGGCGCAGGCGCCAGGACGCGCGCGTGGCCGGGTCCTCCAGCGTCGGCGCCGGCGCGGCGGCGGCCGGAACCTCGTTGCGGGCCAGGACGGCGACCGTTCCGGCGTCCAGCGCGCGGTCGTAGACGCGGATCTCGTCGAGATCGCCGCCGCGCAGGAAGTTGTAGCGGCTCTGCACCTGGTGCGGCGCGATCACCCGGCCGGCGATGCCGAATTGGTCCAGGCCCGCGTCATAGACCCGCTTGGCTTCCTTCCTCGCCACGGGCTTGCCGTCGACGAACAACTGCACGCCGGTCTGCTCGTCCCAGGTGAAGGCCAGGTGCGTCCAGGCGTCGGCGGCGGGCGGCTTGTCCAGCTTGAACGACACGCGGGTGCGGGCCAGGCCGTTGTCGGTGACGAAGGCGTCGAAGCCGTGGCCGTTCCAGTCGATGCGCAGGAACGCCATGTCCCAGCTGGTGTGGTCGGCATAGCCGACGCGGAAGATCACGAATGGCGCGACGCCGACGGGGTAGCCAGAGCGCCAGAAGAACGACAGCGTGCCGCGCTGGGCCTGGATGTTGCCTGGGGCGTTCCAGGCCAGGATGCCGTCGTCCTGGGCCGAGAGGGCGGGGCCGGCCTTGCCGGTGGGGATCACCGCCACCTTGTCGGCGAAGTTGGGGACGGCGTCGCCGGCCGCATGGTCGGCCTTCAGGCCCTTGTCGCCGGAGACGTGGAAGAGGAGGGCGGGTTCCGCCGCCGAGGCCGAGCCGGCGGCGGTCAGAACCGAGAAGGCCGAGGCCAGAAAAAGCGCCTGCTTCACCACGCGTCACTCCCTAGTCGTTCTTATTGGAAACCGGTGTCATGGTTCCTGCGACGCTTTTAGCGCGAGCGGCCCGCGTTGCAAACCGGCCTTGGCCTGTTACGCCTAGAAGAGGTCAGAGCCCTCACCCCGTAAAATCCCCTCGAAAGCGGGGATTTTACGGGATGGGTGTTCCGCCTCGGCGGCGACTTTCAAGGGCTGCCTCTCCGTTCGGTGAGGTCTGCGAACGATCAAGGGACGGACCGCATGTTCAACAAGATCCTGATCGCCAACCGGGGCGAGATCGCGGTGCGGGTGATCAAGACGTGCCGTCGGCTGGGGATAGCGACGGTGGTGGTCTATTCGGACGCCGACGCCGACAGCCTGGCGGTGGAGATGGCCGACGAGGCCGTGCACATCGGGGCGTCTCCGGCCGCGCAGTCCTACCTGGTCGCCGACAAGATCATCGAAGCCTGCAAACAGACCGGCGCCCAGGCCGTGCATCCGGGCTTCGGCTTCCTGTCCGAGAAGGCCGAGTTCGCCCAGAGGTGCGCGGATGAAGGCATCGTCTTCATCGGCCCCAACCCCGGCGCCATCAGCGCCATGGGCGACAAGATCGAGAGCAAGAAGTTCGCCCAGGCCGCGGGGGTGTCCTGCGTGCCCGGCCATATCGGCGAGATCGCCGATGTCGCCGAAGCCGTGAAGATCTCCGAGGAGATCGGCTATCCGGTGATGATCAAGGCCAGCGCCGGCGGCGGCGGCAAGGGCATCCGCGTAGCCTGGAGCCGCCAGGACGTCGAGGAGGGCTTTCCGGCCGTGCGGGCCGAGGCCGCCGGGGCGTTCGGCGACGACCGCATCTTCATCGAGAAGTTCATCGAGAGCCCGCGCCACATCGAGATCCAGGTGCTGGGCGACAAGCACGGCCACGTCGTCCACCTGTTCGAGCGCGAATGCTCCATCCAGCGGCGAAACCAGAAGGTCATCGAGGAGGCGCCCAGCCCGCTGCTCGATCCCGAAACCCGAGCGGCCATGGGCGCCCAGGCCGTGGCCCTGGCAAAAGCGGTGAACTACGACAGCGCCGGCACCGTCGAGTTCGTCGCCGGCCAGGACAGGAGCTTCTACTTCCTGGAGATGAACACCCGCCTGCAGGTGGAGCATCCGGTCACCGAACTGATCACCGGCCTTGACCTGGTCGAGCAGATGATCAGCTCGGCGGCCGGCGAGACGCTGTCGTTCCAGCAGGAAGACCTCTCCATCAACGGCTGGGCGGTCGAGAGCCGCATCTATGCCGAGGATCCCTACCGCAAGTTCCTGCCCAGCATCGGCCGGCTGGTGCGCTACGCCCCGCCGCCGGAAGGCGAGAAGGGCGCCTGCACCGTCCGCAACGACGCCGGCGTGCGCGAGGGCGACGAGATCTCGATGTTCTACGACCCGATGATCTCCAAGCTCTGCACCTGGGCCCCGACCCGCACCGAAGCGGTGGCCGGCATGGCCCGGGCGCTGGAGGACTTCCACATCGAGGGCCTGGGCCACAACGTGCCGTTCCTGGCCGCGGTGATGGACCAGGAGCGCTTCGTCTCCGGCAAGCTGGCCACCAGCTACA
>Ga0247823_10000392_pt1 | contig 37855 bp, 25 predicted proteins | sample 13C_PalmiticAcid_2_FD_192426 | JGI IMG/M metagenome (GOLD analysis project Ga0247823, IMG submission 192426) | Soil microbial communities from agricultural site in Penn Yan, New York, United States - 13C_PalmiticAcid_Day30 | ecosystem: Environmental > Terrestrial > Soil > Agricultural land...
GGATATGGAGGCGATGGATTGAGTGGGGTTTTCAAGGTTTGGGCGAAGAGCCGGGGATGGGCACTGCGAGATCTGTGTTCATGTGTATACAACGAACATGTCTGGATAGATAGACTGCCAGTTGCGGTAGATACCTGGAGAGCGATGATACCCGATAGAAAGGGGCGAGGGACATTGTCTGCAATGAGTTCATTCTTCGTCATATTAAACTGCAGGATGGATGTGTGATGCCCGTGGAACGCAAAGCAAAACAAAAGTAGACGACTATCTCCGCCTTCCGAACCGGAACTTGAGCTCATCATCACTGTCATCGCTTTCATCATCACTCGGCGGCTTGAAGCCCCTCCGCGGTCTCTTGGCTGCTGGCTCTCTCGCCGAATCCGACGGTGCAGACCGCTTGTTGGACGACGATGCCGCCTGGCTCTGTGACTGCGTCTGCGTCTGTGTCCGGCCGCGTTGCGAGTTCGCCTTCTCGGCTGCCTTGGCCGTCCGGCTCCTCGACGGCTCCGTTTCGGGCACTAGACTGTCGTCCAGTATCGTTCCGAGCTCGCTCGGTTCCTCTTCGTCGCTGCTGTCGAGCGCTAGGATCGTTCTCCGCACCGCGAGTCTCGGCTTTTCCTTCTCCTTTTCCTTCTCCTTCTCCTTCTCCTTGCCCTTGGTCAAGCTGTCCGACCTGCCTTGAGATGGCGGCTGGGTCTGTGTCCATGTCTGCGAGTCGCGTGGTTGGCTGTCCTTGCGACGGCCACCGCTTTCCTCCTCGAGCCAGTAGTCGTCGCCGATGCCATACTCCTTGGGCCTGACCTCCTCCAGCTCGATGATGATGCGTGGCGCAGGGCGCCCAGTCGTCTCGCCCTGCTTGCGGAACTTTTTGAAGTTCTTGCGCCCGTTCCAGCGCGGATCCCAGCGCCCATCGGCAATGTCTTGGTCCCGGGTACGCGTAGTCCCGCCGGCGCTGGGGAGGTGGACCTCGCACTCTTCAATGATGTGCAACGCCCGGATGGCTGCGTAGTCGATCCCATCGTCGGGCAGTTCTTCGAGCTCTCTACGCTTCGCAGCTGCTTGGGCTTCGGCTTCCTCCCGTTGCCGCCTTGCGAGCTCAAGAATGTCATCTTCCACCTTGATCTTTTTGCCTTTGCCTTTCGCAGCCTGTCCTCTCTTGGGCTTCTCCTGTGGAGAATCCGGCACCATGTCTTCAACTTCGTCGGGTTGCGGCGCCGGCTCAGGCTCAGGGGGCGGGGGGACCGGATCTTGTCCGGACTCTATGCGCCGGCGTTTGGCTGCTGCAGCTGTTGGGGCAATCGCATCCAATAATGCTGAGGTGTCATGTTCTGGCAGGGGCGATAGGGCACGTTTTCGTCCTGTTCGACGAGTGGGACGGGTATCGGGGACTTCCTCCTCTGGAGGAAGACTCGGTTCTCGGTGTTGAGACACGAACATGCTGTCTTGAGATGCTGCAGCCACTTGAGGAGCCTCAGGGGGCTCTACTGGCGGGGTGTCTTCGACAGGCTCTTCTGCATCATCGAAATCGAAGCCTTTAAACCGGCTTCGACCAGCCCTCCGACCTCTCCCCTTGCGAGGCGCAGGCGCAGAGTCTTGTTCTGGGGAGGGCTCCTCGGCCGCTTGTGGTTGATCTGCGGCCCGGTCAAGGTCCATGCGGTCCCCTAAATCGCCCACAGCATGTTGGACCCCTTGCATCCCCGATTCGGGTTGACTCGCTTCCTCGAGTGGACGGCGAAGCATGGAGGCATCACCATCAAGAATAGCCTCAAGAAATTCCCGCTGGTCAATCGGCCGGTGATCAAGTCGCTGGGCAAACGACGTCAGGAACTGCGCGAACCAGTCGTAGTCGTCGGTCTTGGGCAGGTACCGAACGACAACCACTCCTTTGCCCTCGCTGCCATCTTCGAAGGAGCCCAGCCCCTTCTCTCCAGCAACGCCTTTGACATATCGGATGAAGTCGTCAATGTCGGTTTCCCCCGGAACGACCTCCTTGAGCAAAGCCTTGCCTTTTCCAGACGAGATGGCGGGGAATAGGTTGTCGTACTGTTTCCGTTCATAGAAAACGAACGTGTACCCATCAAACACCTCCTGTCTCCGATCATCAGGGGCGTACGATTCTGGTGGCCGTTCAACAGGCTCCTCGCCGCGGGGTGGCAGGTGGTCAAGAGCATTCGGCCACGAGGCTTCAAAATCCTCCTCCAACGGGCTCGACGTGCCTTCTTCGGCATGATCAGGGAGGCTTGCTGCATCCACAACAGCATTAATAAAGCTATCGGTAACGACATATTTGCCGTTGATCAGCGCCTGCAGCCCTTTGGACGTGTTGCGCTTCTTGGAGACGACGTGGGTGGTCTCTCTCTCGTACTCGGCCGAGTACTTGATGTCGAGCTGTTCCAAGGTGTCCCGAAGTCTTGTCCAGGGGTCCGCGCGGAGCTCTTTTGACGTGAAGGAGAAGCTGAGAACAACGGGATGCCATCGTATGCTATCGAACCCAAGGCAGGTCAGCGGTGGCACCGCGACAGGGATCGGCGCTGGCGATCTCACCGTACGAGTTTGGGACACATGCCCAGTTTTACTTCGTTCTCATCTTCCAGCAGCGTCTTCTTTTGCCCGCGTATTTGAAGGCCATTCAGGAGTGTCCCTTTCTTCGAATCGAGATCTTCGACTGTAACCGTAGAGCGCGAGCGAAGATTACGCTGTGATCAACCGTCAGCAACCGATCAACGAGAATTGCTGCTAACAAACGCGGTTATTGAATCTGACGTACGCCGCCGCCCTCAGGAACATTGTCGACGTGTATTGTAATGTGTTTCCTCGAGATGGTCTTGTCCGAAATCGCAAGCTGGCCAGCTGGAGATGGGAATCGAATATTAGACATGAATGTTTCGCATCGGCTGACTTGGGAACGTACGTTCAGCGGCGGTGCGCCCAAAGAGATATAGCTTTCCTGGGCGCAGCCAGAGCCTCCGACCTGTTCAACTGTCAGTTTCCGCATTCGCACACGGGACAGCTGCCTAGAGAGATCACGCACCCTCAAACAAATCACTCTCAAGCAACCACATGGCTCTCAAAAGAAATTGGGAAAGGCCTCCCGCACATCAGAAATTCGAAGGAATAGACGATGTTGGGCGGTGCTGAGTATCGGAAAGCTGCGCGCAAGAAGGGTGGTTGCGCGATGCGCGGTTGATGATCGCATTCAGGCGAACTGGGGCCGAAGTTCAATGGCAAGCACAGAAACACGTCATTGGCGCGACCACACGTGACTGATCAATTTGCTGTGAAATGGTATAATTTACAGAAATAATACCGCATAGCAGGTAAATTTCCCAACTCTCATTCAAGGCGCCGTGAGAAGTTGACCATATTTTACCACTTCCCAGATTTTCGTCGCCTCTCTATTTTACAAGAGTCTCGGGCCCAAGAACGACATCTCTTCCAAGTGCTCCTGCCAGGCCTTGACAGGATCCTCAGTCTCGACTGATGCGACCACGGCGGCCACCTTCTTCTTGACACCATACAGATACGGCTTCTCGTCCGCATAGCAGGCCGTCTCCGCCTCCTCCGGCAGAGTACCGTTCATGATATACGCCCTGGCGATCGCCTCGGTGCAGTTGGACGTATCCCTTGACGAGTGGCCATACCCATGGTGCGCAATCAGCCGCGCGTTCTTGCCCATCTCCTGCAGCAACCGTCTCCCGTTTCGCAGCGGGGTGGCGGGGTCATACGTCTCGGCGATGAGCAGCACCGGGTGCTTGAGCGTGTGGTTGAGGTCGCCGCGGTACACGCCCGCCGGTTCCGGCCAGTATGTCAGGAAGTGGCGGCAGGGGAGGGAACCATAGAAACGGGAGTTGCCGGCGATCCATGACTTGGTCGTCATGTCGTCCCACAGCGACAGCCACCAGTCCAGATCGTCGGGCCCCGGCGCGTCGTACGAATCCGCGCAAATGACAAGGTTGCCCAACTCCAAGTCTGAACCTGGGAGGGGGGCTGGCGAACAAGGCGTCTCTGGGTCGTACCACCACGCCGAACTCTCCAGGAACGAAGCCGCGAGCGTCGAGTTTCCGTCCTCGAGCTCAGAAAGCGTCTGCGCAAGCGCGGGCCAGCTTCTTGCGTTATACATTGCCCCGTAAAGGTTGTCGACGAGGGATGAGTATGTCACCAATGTCGGGCCGCTGGACGGAAGGTACGCTGGAACCGGACGCTTGGCGAGGGACGCCAGGAGAGCGTCCATGCGTGCCACAAGGTCAGGAAGGGTGACCGCCTTACCCTCCTCCTTTGGCTTTGCAAGAGCGCAATGCTCGGGCCCAGCATTGACACATTCGCCCAAGAAGCCGTCGTGCCATGCGTTCGTGCCATTGTCCAGCGCAGTCCACCCGAACCCGGCACGCAGGCGATGGTCGCGAACATACTCGGTGCCATCGAGGATCACACGGCCGACACTGTCAGGGAACATGGAGGCATAGGTCTGCCCTATGCCCGTGCCGTAGCTGACAAGATACCCCGTCAGCTCATCCTCCCCGAGCGCTATCCGGATCTGCTCCAGATCCGAGGCGACAAGCCCCGTGCCGAGGAAGCGACCAAGATCGCCGTGCTTCTCCCAGCACGCACGCATGATGGCGGCGTTCATGGCGTCGGCCAGCTCAAGCTGCTGCCTGGGAGACGGTGAAACCGCGTAGTGAAGGTTTGAGAGAACACTCCAGTGATCTCGGCTCGCGTCGTGGGGGAAGCATTCCACGGCGGGGAGCGAGGCATTGACACCCCGGGGGTCCCAACCCAGGACATCGAACTTGCCGTCGGTGAACCGCGCCGTGATGTTTTGCGCTGCCCGCCACGCGTACGAGGTGCCGCTGCCTCCGGGTCCGCCAGGCTCGATGACGATAGTCCTCTCGCTTTTCTTGCCGGCTGACGGGTTACTTGTGTCGCCCACACGCGCCAGGCCTGACGCTTGTAACTTGGTCACCGCCAGCCGGGCGATGCGGCTGTCCGACTTGTTCGTGTGGTCTAGCGGGACTTCCAGGTAGCCGCACATGTAGATCCCTCGCCCGGCGTACGGATCCGCCTCTGTCGTGCCATTCTCTTGGTCTCGCGATGCACCCCAACTCCAGTGGCCAGGGTTAGGGTCGAAGCGAGATGCCCAAGTCTGCTCCGGCTTGGGATCGTCAAGTGGTGGCAGCACAGTTGCTGAGGTGCAGGGCAAAAAATGAAACTTGTCACCAGACAGCGGGAAGCTGCCGTACGGTGAGTCCTTGTCGAGGTGCTCGGGGTGCTGCACGAAGTGCTCGGTCGAGTCAGAAGGTGAGCTCGGGACGACTAAGCCAGTCCCAGGTCCGAGCGAAGGAAAGGCGGCGAGCAGGACCAAGCCCGAGATGACCACTCCTGTGACAATCCAGCCTCGGCGCATCCCCCGTGGCGGTGACCGTGCGGGCCTCACTGAATCCGGCACTCGTCCCATTGTTGATGTTGTTGATGTTGGCGAGAGAGAAGACGAACCCCTCTGCTTGTCGCGTGTTGGTGAGGCGGGGTCTTGGCGTCTCGATGTGAGCCAGGCGGGGCAGGGCTGACGAATCCCATCAACCCTCCTGCCCGTTTTGTGAAAGCTCGACCTCATCCTTCGCTCCTGCTCGTGTGGATCTCTTGGATCTTGAGAGAGCTCAAAACACATCATATGGTCCACGCATACTCTGTACGCGGGAGGCTGCTTGGAATATAACTTCCTGCCTGAACTCTGAACGGAGACGCTTCTCAACACGCCCAACGAGGCCCCAGGCGGGACAAGCTCCCTTGGTGCGAAGGGTCACACATGTTGATTGCCTTCATCTTGCGATATCCCGGGTGAGGTTACACAGCGGCGTAGACAAGGGCGCCTCTGCCGCGTCCCGCTCTTCGAGAGGAACAGGCTAATTGACTCGAGGTGCTCGCGCCTTTGGAGCTCGGCAGAGCGAAAGCACGACATGAGGTTGGGTAGCTTCCGGGTTGGTTCCGGGGGTCTCCATCCTCCCGCGGGTGTCTGCCGAGTGAAAACTCAGAACTGGGAGTATCCGGTGGTGGTTCGATGGCTCCGATCACGACATACCTAGAAGCACGGCTCGATGCTGCAACCCGCGTCAATGCTGTCTCGATATTGAAATCAGGCTAGATCGAGAATCTTCTCGGTAGTCACATGTCAGAAAGCATGAAAAGACTCCTGCGAAACATACTCATCCGAAACGCCGCATTCATCCCACCACCTCACATTGGAGGACCTCCAGATGGATGTGGTCTCCGTGCAGCTTTTGGAGGAGCAGTCTGGAAGAGGCTTGGCAGGGTCTTGCGGATCGCATCGGCGTGCAGCCCTGCATGCCCCACCTCGGTAGTGGATGATGACGTCAGGACCCTTATTCTTTTCGATCTCCAACACTGTCTCTCACGCCAGAAGGGGACGAACTAAGCTGGTCAGCTGGATTGTGCCCCTCCTGTCTCAGCACATGCCCAGCATGCTTGTTCCGGAACATTTCATTGTCCCACTTCCAGTCGTGGCTTGGAGGGCTCAGGCCATGACCCAATCACTGGCAACACGTCATCCCTCCCTCCCTTGGTCTCACAATCCTGAAAGACAACGCGCTGACGACAACCTGAAGCAAGCAAGACACATAAATCTTGCAGGAGTTTCCTCTCTCGTTGTCTGTCCTGCTTCCCATTTCAACACATCAGCTAGCTTCCAACCCCACTGCCCTCAACGCCGACTACTTGCATCACCTCCTCAACCGCACCTCTTCGGAGCAGTAACCAAGCCTACCCACAGCCATCATGGAGCGCTTTGTTCCTATTATCCACGCCATTACGGCAGTCTTTGCCATCATTGAGTTAGGTCTGACAGCTTATCGTAAGTGCACCATCCCTCAAGACCAACATACCAACGAACCCCAACCCTAACTCCGTGTTAGTCGTGAGCCCATGGTGGGGCACTCCGAGTGTCTTGTCGTTTATGCTCTTCAACTCAATCTGGTCGCTGCTGGTTCTTGCCTACCTCTTCCTCTCGCCACTCTACTTTGCCCGCTTCTTCCACGGCATCGCGGCGTTGGTCATTGAGTGGATCACCATGATCTTCTGGTTCGCCGGCTCCATCGCCCTGGCCGCCTGGTGGGGCTCCCCCCGATGCGACGGCAACACATACTGCGGCTCAACCGAAGCGGCGATTGCTTTCGGCTTCTTCCTCTGGGCCCTCTTTGCCTTCCTCGTCTTTGTCGATACGATGGCGTTCCTGCGCGGCCGCGGACACCACACTACCACCGCTGCCCAGCCGAAGCCTTACGTGGGCGCCTAGTGGTTGATCTAAGCGTTGTCCAATATGGCATTCCGGAGATGGATCTTTTTCTGGAGAATGCTGTGGTGGAATCTGGAGTGCGGATTTAATGGAAAGGGAGATGAAAGAAACGGAGGAGACTGAAAGACTGGCACTCGTAATGAACCAAGATACCCTGCTTATAGTGGCGATGTTTTTGTACTTTTTGTAAAGCAATCATTTATCAACAGCGTTCATCAATTCCTTGCGTGTTACTTTAATGTTCCCTTCTGTCTTCTCTCTTCTACGATTAGACAGCTCTGGATGCCTGGTGTAAGTCTGCTGGCGGGCTGGTCGCCAGCCCCAACCCCAACCCTGAGATTGAACCGGGTGGCAAATCGGCGTCGAGTCATCGGTGTTCGTCTGGAAATGCGCCAATGCCCGCCCGGGTATAAAACGGTCAGGGCCCACCACACCCCCATAATCCATATCGCTCTTCATCTCGCGCCCAGATTCACAGCTGAACCGCGCCAGACACTACACACCTGCAAATTGCAACAGAACACATCAGAACCGACTCTAGTCTTCAACATGGGCAAAGTCCACGGTTCGCTCGCCCGCGCAGGTAAGCGACAACCCCGCGCATTCTTGCATGAGATGAGAAAGAAGGGCTGACAAGCGCGCACAGGCAAGGTCAAGTCGCAGACCCCCAAGGTATGACATTTCGCATTGTCGCATCTTCGTACCTTCGCACCGACACACCTCGACCCCCCCGGATCCGCCCACCACATACGACCCTCGAAACCCATCCCGATAATCAGCAGTTGTTGACATCGTTCCCAGGTCGAAGCCCAGGAGAAGCCCAAGACCCCCAAGGGCCGCGCCCACAAGCGCGAGCTGTACACGCGGCGCTTCGTCAACATCACTCTCACTGCCGGCGGCAAGCGGAAGGTAGGTCTATAAGGAGTCTGGTGGGAGCTGAGTGGTCGGCTGACGGATGTGGGGGCAGATGAACGCGAACCCGACTGCTTAGAGGAGGGAGAAGAAGAGTGTGGAGGGTGGGGGGGAAGGGAGTTGGGGATTTGAGGACATTGAAAATTACCCAACGGCGTTTGGACTCGGCTGGGGGTTGTCTTATTGCTGGATGTTGGGGGCTGGGGTCAGCCTCGTTTGGCGGTTCTCTCCGGCCTGTATTTTGGGCAAGCAGGCGTTCCGGCTGGATGATACAATGTCTGTTGGGTGCATTTGCTTGCGAATTTAATTGCGTGATCTTTGGTTCGTCTTCGAAACTTCACTTCAGCTGCTCAGACAGTTCCCCGCGTGCTGCTCAAGGTGGCTGTGGTAGCGACGGGCACAGCTCAGACATTGACTTCGGGGCTCCGGATTGTCAAAATGAGCAGCAGTCGAGCAATCAATCAAGAGTAACCTGTAGTTCCGTAAACGGAATATTCGAGACAACGTCCCTGCTGAGCCCTCCGCAGCGGTGCTTCTCCCTTACCTCGGTGTGCCGGGCAGCCGTGCGCGGCGTTGTGGGTCCCCGCAGTCGGCCCCACCCCGCCGAGATCCAGCAGATTGCGGCCTGGAATCTGAGGCTCCACAAAAGATTTTAGGGTTGGTGCTTGGCGCACGAGAATTTCCCAGCAAAAAGCTCCCCCACTCGCAAAACGTCGAACCGAATCCAAGTGCTCGATCGAGTCCCACGACGACAACAATTCCCGTTCAACAACCACCGACAACTGCAACAATGGCTGATCGGGGAACTGGTGCCCGCGGCGGCGGCTTCGCTTCTCGTGGCGAGCGTGGTGGTGACCGTGGCCGTGGCCGTGGTGGTCGCCGTGGTGGGCGTCGTGGCGGCGGCAAGAGCGACGAGAAGGAGTGGCAGCCCGTCACCAAGCTCGGCCGTCTCGTCAAGGCCGGCAAGATCAAGAGCATGGAGGAGATCTACCTCCACTCGCTCCCGATCAAGGAGTACCAGATCGTCGACTTCTTCCTGCCCAAGCTCAAGGATGAGGTTATGAAGGTGCGCATCGCGGGATTCTGGTCGCTGGACGCGGATTTGGCCGGTTTCTAACGTTCAATTTTTCTCCAAACAACAGATCAAGCCCGTCCAGAAGCAGACCCGTGCCGGTCAGCGCACCCGGTTCAAGGCCATCGTCATCATTGGTGACTCCGAGGGCCACGTCGGTCTCGGTATCAAGACCTCCAAGGAAGTCGCGACTGCCATCCGTGCCGCTATCATCATCGCCAAGCTCAGCGTCATCCCCGTCCGCCGTGGTTACTGGGGCGCCAACCTCGGTCTCCCCCACTCCCTGCCCACCAAGGAGAGCGGCAAGTGCGGTTCCGTCACCGTCCGCGTAAGTGGTCCCAGGCGATCCTCGAGATGCCAAAGGCGCACATTTGCTAATTGGGTGCTTTCCAGCTTATCCCTGCTCCCCGCGGTACCTCTCTCGTCGCTTCTCCCGCTGTGAAGCGTCTCCTCCAGCTCGCTGGTATCGAGGACGCCTACACCTCGTCTTCCGGCTCGACCAAGACCCTCGAGAACACCCTCAAGGCCACCTTCGCGGCCGTCTCCAACACCTACGGCTTCCTCACACCCAACTTGTGGAAGGAGACCAAGCTCATCAGGAGCCCTCTCGAGGAGTTTGCCGACACCCTCCGGGACGGCAAGCGGTACGCTCACTAAGGTGCTGGATGAGGGTGAAGCTCAGTCAGCGGGGAAAGGTGCTTTGGGGCGTCTGTGGATTTTGACTTTGCATGGGCTCCGGCAAGGATAGATTGAGGCTGTCGAAAATTAGCACGATCGGCCTAAATCAATTTCACGAACTTGACAACGACACCCTGTTGGTGCTTGGTGATCCGCCGGATGCATGTTTCTGCTCGAGTCGTTTGTCCTTGCTGTGACTCGGGCGTGGCAAGGTTGATACCATTTCCTGTGCCTGAGCCTTTGCTCCCTTTTCAATGCGAGCATTGCGGCTGATACCTGTTTCAAGGAGGCGTCCTTCTTTGCTCTCCCGAGCGTTTGCTCGCTGGCATTTCACATCCATCGCGTCCGAGGCATTACCTTCACTTTATCTATCTCTCAGACACCTCACCGCCCATTGTTCGGCTCCTTCACGACCTCCAAACCCCAAGCCCCCGTATCTTGTCAAGTGTGTTGGCGTCCAGGTTGATGTGTCTGATGGAGGCTTCATATCTGCTGGCGCTCACCAGTTGCTGGCTGAGATTGCCATCCTGGTTCCATCCCTTCTTGTCTCCTTCGTTCCTTTGCTTGACACTGCTCAACGGGCCATGCAACCGACGTCTCCAAGACGGTCCATCCACTTCCCTGGTTCATGGCACCTTTTGGACGGGACTGACCACAACACTGCACTCGCAGCACTTGAGTTTGTTTTGGTGCCGTCCCACTCTTGAATCCGCACCAGGGGGTAGCCATCCTAACGTTGTCGTAGCAGGAGTGTTCTGTTTTGGCGTCCTATTTCCCTGCGTCTGTGGCCGTGGATGGTGTTCAAGGGGTAGGAGATGTTGGTGAATCCGCTGCCAAACAAATGCCGCTCCTTGGTGCCGTCCCTGCGGCTAGGGTGCTAGCTCTGAGTGGTGTTCAGGTCCGGAAGGGTTGGATAACAGGAAGACCACGCCGTTGAGAGAACATCGGCAAGATTGAGAATTTGCCAAGGGCAAGGTAAATATCATCGACTTCTCGGTGGCCTGGATAGATATCACTAGGCAATCATCTGTGGTACCAGTTAAATTCCCCCGTCTCGCGGTTGTTTATTCGAAGTTGTCAAGGCGGTCTTGACCCTGGCTCTCCTCTACCCTTTCCAACTAGAGATCCGTATTCTGTGTGGTCCGGACCCCTGGTCGGTTGCCGGGGCTTTGCGGCCTGAATTGGTGGATGAGAAAGTGCAGTATAGCTCATCGAGGAGTTGCCTTACGGCAGCAGAATATGTGTGTTAACAGCTAGGGGGTTCCTCCCGGGGCGTGGTTACGACTCTCCGAGCTTACTCCGGCTGTCCTATTCTTGTGACTGGGCGCGAGGCAGGGCGGCCGAGAAAGACGGGGGTAGATATCTTCTGAGTTGGAGATCGTGGAAGAACATGTTGACAAGGTGACGATCAAAGTAAGGTAGTGTTTCGAAGTGTCCCTGGCGTCTTCCACGCCTTTAGCGTGCATTCAAAAAGAACCTTTAAACCCAAACCCCCTCCAGTGCGGGAGCTGCGTCCAGGTTCCAGGTAGGGCTGAAGACTGTACGTAATGGCATGGCCATCCCCATGGGCTGGGATCTCCCCCCCTCTCCACTCGATCTCCGCGGAGAGGGGTTCGGGCCAGACCATGCCATCGCGATTCCAGGTCAGTGGTAACTGGGTTTTGGTCCCTGACATGTACATAATGTGCCGATGCCGTCGGCTGTCACGGCACCGGCCGAGACGAGGGTGCGATGCCGGGACGGCCCGTGGGTGGGCGATCGGCGGCTGGGTTTCGAGGTAACGCTGGTGATAGATATGACAGGTTTAGGGACTGCTGAGTCCTATGGTATGTATGTACTGTGCACACTGCTGGGTGACGACTCATATCTGGCCCACCTACAACCAGTGTTGAGGACTGTCATTTTGCCTTGTGGCTACCTGGTGTCCCAGCATCTACCAACATTGGCCGGCCGTCGTCTTTGATGTTTGTCCGGGGCCGGCCGCACCCCATCGTTTTGGTTCCGGTTTCCAGCTGGCCTGCAGCACGGTGAGAGTGGTGTTCCCCCTGTAACCTCTTTCACGAGGAACAAGGTCCACGGATCAGGGAAGACCCCATGACAACCCCCTGTAGCCGATGTGCTATCCACCTCGTCCTGTAAATTATGATTGCGCCTGTAAAGTAGAGCGTTTAGTTGCTGTTAGTTGATATCTCCGTCAAGACACTCCACGATGAACCGTGAGCCAAGACATGACGTTCAGGGGCTCAAAAGATAACAATCTTGGCAAGCTCGCTGCCCAGCAACCACAACATCTTGGCCCTCAACGACGACTCGGACAGCCTGTCCTCACTTGCGATTTGACTCGCTGAAGACATTGGTTTACCTTGCGTTGAACGGCGCGGCTCTCAAAGTAAGTTCAGCCAGTTCGATTGTGGGAGGCCCTGCACCCGGAGCTTCTGAGACGGGCTACTTCTAAAGGACACATCACTCAGTGGTCACTCCGCCCAGCAAATCTCTCGTGGTAGCCACCACTTTGAGGCGAGTTGGTTCATGGGAATCCTGAGAAGCCAAAGCACCCCGAGGAGCAATACCGCACTGTCCTCTCTTCCTCAAGCGTCAAGGCCGCCCTGGCAAGCTTGCGATGAATGCATGGTCGCACCGACGTCGCACCGACTAACATGACAGATACCCATGGGGTCTCTGTAATAACGCTGCTGCAATAGCACTGGCGGGCGGGGATAACTTTAAGAAGATGAGTTGGACGCGGGAAGATATTAAACAACGTGCGAGCAGGGTGGGGATGGAGGGGAGTGTCCAGAGTGGTGAAGTAAATGGCATGTTGCGAATCCCCGGCAGTCAGCCTGCCACGAGAAGCGAAAATGCCCGGCGCTATTTCTAACGCAGTCTATTTGCAGCTGCAGTCAGCAATGGGGGAAGTGGAGGAGAAAGCCATCTCTCGCCCTTGGCGGAAACGCCGCAGCCGTTGCTAAGCTTTCCGGGCACATAACGGTAGTTGGCCTGCAATATCGGAGAATGGCCGAAGAGTCGGTGGAAATTGTGAGCGTCTATACAGAGGTCGCGGCGGTTCAATCGAGAGATGAAGGGCGATGACAAGATGCCGGCTGAAGGACGAGATTCCTTGTGTACAAAACTCAAGAGGCGTGAACCTGTAAAATCACCTTGGGGAGCGGTTGGGATGGGAAGGGGCCAGAAAGGGCCGAGTGACGAAACGCAGCCGAAATCTCTTCTTGACTGGCGGTTCCGTTCCATCCGGGCTGCGCTTCAGAGCTGGGCAAGAGGGGAGCTAGAGTACCACTCATTCGTCGCCTTGCTCCAATCGTTGCCATGTCGAGCATGAAGGAAGTTCTCATCGATCAGCCGTGGTGGTGGGCAAGTCGATATTACGACGACGGACATTGCCTAGCTAGCTCTGAGCCAGACCGCGGTGTTCCCAAGCATCTGCTTTGGTCGAGGCGCAGGGTTATCCAGTCAGCTCAACTGTCTGCAGCGCTTCAGGTCGACTCAGCAACAAATCCGGTTTGGATAAAAATGAGAATCCCGCTGGCGTGTACCCTAGCCATGTCCGGCCGCGAGTGGGTGTGATCGCGTTGGATGCGAACGGCCGGAGAAGGCAAAGCGCGACGGGAAGCCGTCCATCGCAATGGGAATATTCACCCTGGTCATCTGCCTGAATTTAGCCAAGCGAATTGGAAGAATTCTGAGCGCTTCAAACATGGGAATGTGCGCTGGACCGCGGAACATTGGTTCGCTGAACTGACTGAGAAGGGGAAGCACGCAAAAGAAGCAGGAAGGACGGGAAAGTTGGTCGGCAATTGCACAGCTGCTCCCACTGCCTTCGCGTTTTTTTCGGTGTCTGGTTGGGGCGACGATGTTTCGACAAGAGGGCAGACAAACGCGAAGAAGAAATCCGCCGAGGTGGACGACGACTCATGCGAAACACCATGGCATTGAGAACCTGACGACCCCCAGATTTTGGTGAAGACCACAGCACGGCTGATGCCGACTGCCGTGGGGGATGAGAGATCGGCCAAGGCTGTTTATTACCCTGGTCCATAATGCACCAAAATAATGCAGATTTACGTACTGCATACCACCCTGCGCAGCATGTTAAGCTTTGAGGCAGGCAAGGCAGGGTTGCCGAGGGTGCCTTGTTAACAACACCCCGAGACCGCGGAGATGTCCAACAGAACGGGTGAGGGGGGAAGGGTTCTGGCATTTTGTTGTCTCCGTTTCGACCACCAGGCGGCCATTCTGTTTCGTCTCCAGGACCAGTCTGCAGCGGATAAAAACTGGAGAATGGAGGAGGAGCCCTCCATCAGGAAGCGGAGAATGCGGATGGTGATGCGCAGCAGACCCTCGTTCGCCTCGGTCTGCTGCTCTGCGTTCAAGTGTCGAGGCAGGGAGGTGGAGAGGTGTTCACACTCCCTTGAATTAATAATACAGATACACAAGCTGTCTTAAGCCCAATACACAAAAGTGCCCCATGATGTCAACACCGGAGGGCCGATCGATGGTGATGGGTGTTCGTTTTCAAGATTCGACCTCCAAAAACTCGTTTCCTCTTCTGGAAGGTGCGTCAGCGCGTGCCGCAACCCGCGCGGTCAGACAAAACCGGGGCCCCAGACCCCTTGAATTCTGGTTGAGATGCGGGACCGGGCCCGCAACCACCAAGTCGCAGGGCCGAGGAAGCCGGAAACCTCGTCCGTCCCTCTCGTCCAACGATCGCAGCGACAGCCAGGCACGGGACTCGGTGCCAACGGCATCGCAGCGTGTCGGCCTGTCATCGCACCACCTGACAAATAGGACCGTCATCGGCGAGGACGGAATGCCTCGCCTCAGTGCCCATCGCCGCGATCACCGCTCCCTTTGCCCGCGTTCAGCGGAGTCTCAGCCTCTAGCCTGGGTCTTACGCACGCCCAGCCGGCACTCGTGAAGGGGACACAGCAGCCAGCGCCGGTGGCTGTCTGGCGCGTCTTGGTGCTGTCTTGGTGCTGTCTTGGTGTGTCTTGGTGCTGCTTGGCGGCCATGTGCTTGTTTGGGCGGCGGCGCCAATCCTGCGCGGAATTGCAGCGTGGCGCCCGACTGCCGCCCAATGAGCACCTGCACGATGGTGCCGACCTTGCCGTCTTGGCACCAAGGCAGCTAGCGCCTTGGAAGGTTCGATTTGGGACGTCAAGGCCGCTTGGCACCGCCAGCCGCCATTTTTTGTTTCAACATCACGATATCCATCGCTGAGCAAAGAGGCGAGGCAAACCGACTCGCCCCAACCGTGCCAGCGTCGCAACACGTGTCGGTCTAGAATCCAATCTTCTCCAGGGGGCCTCAGGGGCTCTTCTTCCAAGGGAAGGGTAGGTTGCATGCTCAATCAATGCGCCCGACCCTCCTTTGCACCCTGCAGCGCCCCCGTGGAACATGGCCAATTCATCCAAGGTTGCAGACACGGCACACCCCAGCAGTGCGCAAATCGGGGCCGTGCCAGAGGCACACACACCAGCTCGGATGAACGCTCAGGTAATCTTCGAGGGGTCCTCGCGACCACTCCTGAGGACAACCCGCTTCCTCGTGTCAGCTACACAAGACGATCTGTGTTCTTTGCATCAAGACCCCGACTGCTGGCGCCAATGTAGTGGCTGCTTACCAAAAGTTGGAAATTGTCCGTCTGGCAGGCTTCCCAGGCGAGCCAGGTACATACATCAAGCAGCCTCCACATTCGCCCCCCTCCTCTTCGTAAGTGAATAGCACATGTGCTTCCATTGAGCCGGTGTCAGGACGCCAGCGAGCCGTTTACCCCAGATGTTGGATCGTGCCCTCGCCGACGATCACCCCCAAGCCTTCGCGTCATCGGGGACTTGATAGTCCCCAACAGAGGTACAGACGAACGTTATTGGCGCGTGGCGTTTTCTGGGGTGGTGCGGAGACCGTTCCCGAACAGTGTTATCCCCCGTGCTCGATTCTGTCAAAGCATCGGGATTGGGATTTTCCCTGGCCCAAGATTCGGTAGGAGCAACGGTTCATCCTCTCTTTTCAAGCCTCTGCAGATGCAACAGCCAGAGCAGCCATCATGCCTGAAGAGTGGCAGGAGTCGTGGCGGATTGCCGGGGCCACTGTGCTTTCTCTCTTTCCCTTGCTCCACGGGCCGGGAGACCCCAGGTTATGCACACGGTTGTGACCACGTCGGAGGAAAGCGTTTTATCCACATCTGAGGATCGGAGCCGGAGATTCTCTCGCACTAGCGCAGAAGGACCGGTCTCCCCTTTTGTCGGTTCGCCCACAACACAGGGTCCCTCCATGACGGACCGAGAGGCAACCCCTTTCCTCATCCCAACAGTCAGGGCTCACATGCCCTCGCCGTCTCTAGTCGAGACAGAGGCTCGGTACGGCGAATGCAGGGACGTTGCCCGTTGTGCTCCCAGTGGCAGCATAAAACGGCAAACGGGGTCGGTACCCCTTCCGAGGTCCCATCACCACCAAGTGGCCATCGGCGACGGCCTCGCCGCGCCGCCCACGATGCTGCGCATCAACCCCGCCGCAATATCCCCCGTTGAACCGTAGCGCGCCCCGGGGTAGTGAACGTACGAGATCCATATGTCCGGGAATATGCACCTTGACCCTATCACAGAACGCTCCAGACTGGGAATCTTTCCGTTCAGGTCCCTGTCAGACGCCGCAGGTTGGGTGGATGACAGAGAAGCGGGCCCCGGGCGGCCGACCCGCCCGTCCCTCTGTCGGGCTAGCCGTCTGATTTGACAATGCCCTAAGCGATCGGTGTTGCCCCGACCCGCGACCCCAGCGCCAACAGGAGACCATGTCGTGTGTGTGTGCGTATGTATCTCGGAGTGGTGAGCCCTACCCTATATGAAGCGCGCCACCCTCCTCCCGCTGTCTCAAACCGGCGCTGCTCCTTGGTCTCTTCTGCACCTCGTTGTCTCTTCTTTATTCAACCCGTCCTCCGTACGGTCCGCAATCGTGGGGGTTTATTATCACCGTTTGGAACACGAACACAACATCAGACACAGACAGACGCAATGGCCGACACAGTAAACTCTCTGGCGACGGAGAAGGACATCGGCCAGACGACCGGGACCGCGAACCCGGCGGCCAATGGCACCGCACACTTCCGGGGCTACGACCCCCGGAACCCGATGGCCAACATCCACGCCGACGACCAGATCCGGCTGCCGGCTTTCGGTGGTGAATTCCAGCCCGGTCTCTGGCGGCCGGCGGAGCAGCGCAAGTTCGCCAACCCGGCGCCTCTCGGTCTCTGCGCTTTCGCCCTCACCACCTTTGTTCTCTCGGCCGTCAACCTGAACGCGCGCGGCGTCACCCTCCCCAACATCGCCGTCCCTCTCGCGCTTGGCTATGGTGGTCTCGTCCAGCTCCTGGCGGGCATGTGGTAGGTGTTCACCAAACGTTCCCGGCGCATGCATCGGGGCTGCCATCTGACAATACCGATTTAGGGAAATGGCCGTCGGCAACACCTTCGGTGCCACCGCTCTCTCGTCCTACGGCGGCTTCTGGATCGCCTACGGCATCATGCTCACCCCCAACTGGAACATTGTCGGCGCCGGCGGGCCATACCAGTCCGAGGCGGCCAAGGCCATCGATCCCAAGATGTCGGACTCTGTGCTCGGCTTCTTCCTGACGGGCTGGTTCATCTTCACCACCATCCTGCTGCTCTGCACGCTGCGCTCGACCGTCATGTTCTTCATGCTCTTCTTCACCCTGGATCTGGCCTTCCTCATGCTCGCCTGCGGCCACTACGCCAGCGACAACGGCGCCATGGAGGCATCCCACAAGCTCACCCAGGCTGGTGGCGGCTTTGGCATGCTCGCAGCCTTCTTGGCGTGGTACAATGCCTTTGCCGGTATCGCCGATAGCAGGTGTGTACTCTTTTTCTTTTTTGCTTCTCCCCTCTCCTGGTTCCTCTCCCCAACGTGGCGAGCCGCCTCCGTCATGTGGGATGATGCGATGATGGCACTTGGTCCCAAGTTTCGCCTTCAGACCACACCACCCCCAGCCTAGCGCCGGGAGACACGAAAGTGTCGGGTCGGCTTGGGTTGCATGGGCCAAGACGATCCATCCCACGCCACATCCGTCACCAAGCAAACGCCCAGCCTTTGCCCTGTTTTCAGCCGCATACGAACCGAGGAATTGGTGCTGACGCAATATTTTTTCTTTCAACAGCAACTCGTTCTTCCTCATCCCCGTCTTCCACTTCCCGTGGTCGGAGAAGGGCCGCGAGACCCGCCTCGCCCGGGAGGCGACCAACACGACGCAACACGCTTAGACGGTGTATTAGCGCGTCGGATGTTTTTGGTTTTGCTATACACTAATTGTTTTTGCTTTTTCGTTTTGCGAATGTCCGGTTGCTTTCCATGGACTTTTACTTTCCATGTCGTTTTGTCTTCGCCGGCGGGATTGGTAACCGCCGATGCCCGGCGATCGATACGAAGGGGTCTTGTTCCTCGATGCGATGCGATGCGATGCGCTGCGGCGACATTGTGGATGCGGTGCTTCTGGGAATCCGGCAAGGGGAGTGGAGCGAATGCGAGCGATATCCCTTGTAATTTTACCAACAAAAAGAGAGACGGACTTGCGATTTCCCCAATGCGGTGGATCGCTGGTTGGAAACCTGGAGTTCTGGACCGCGTGCCTTGGTGGTGCTCGCCCGCTGTTGTCCACAGCTGCCCACAGTCGCCTCCACACGTTTCCACGCGCGAGCAGCGCTCTCCCCCGGTTTCTGCTGATCCAGAGCAGCTTGGACTGTCTCGGCACAATTGCCGTAGCCTGGATCCTCGTGGCATACGACGCTTATGAACGGCTTTGCTGGGAGGTCCCGGCCGCGGTTGTGGAGAGCGGCTCCATTCCACATTGCGCCTCTCTCCCTGTTGCCTCCCATGTGTGCTGACATTTCCGTGGGCTGGGCTTTGAGAATGATCATCTCAGTTCGTGCCTGGCGGACTCAGCCGCTGACAGAGAAACGAAGACCTTGGCGCACGTGACGTCGTGAGACTTTCGTATCAGACGAACTTGGGGCCTTATCAGTGGTGCGATGCCCCCACGGTCCCCCCACTGGCTTGATCGGTGCTGGTTTGACCGACCTGACCGACTTGCGATGGACCCTGGACCTTCACTCAGATGGTGGGGGATCTGCCCGGCGTGCCCATTGAGCTCCTAAAATATCCCCAGACCACAGTATCATGATCAGAGATCTCTGTTAAACCACCGCGGTGCCAAAATTCCTGCCTGCAGTTGGATTGCTCTCATGTCTCGGAGCAACCTAAGGCTCAGGTTACCGACTTGAGAGAAGCCAACTCTTCAAAAATCTTTCTGCAAGTCCGGAGAGATACCTTGCTGATTTAAACAGGTCACCTCACCAGTGTAGTTGCCCTGCATGAGGTCCTTGATTTCCATGATTCCCATTGCACCCGACTCGAGACACGTCTCGGAGATCGGACGGATGGATTCCCCTCAAATGGGAAGCTGGCGCTCAGACACCGTTCGACATCAGCACAACATCACCTGATGGTGCTGCATCTCCGACTGTAGCGCGCCGCACCGTAAATATCACATCCCATCTGCGCGTTGTCATCTCCATCACCTCTTCTTTGTTTCCCGCTTTCCTCAACTCCTGGCCAATCCATGTTGCAGTCGTGAGCCGCCTCACGCAACGAATCTCCGCCGTGGCTCGTATCCTCATGACAAGACGTCGTATTCTCTCCATCGTGTTCTTCAGCATCATCCTGATACCCATCACAGCGATCCTGTACCACCGTCTCACCGCGGCCCTCGCCCACTTCACCACGTCATCCGTCCACATGGCGAGCCCCAATCGGCCCCCGGTCATCGTGGTCGGCGCCGGACTCGCGGGGCTCTCGGCCGCCTACTCGGCCCTGCAGGCCGGTGCCCCCTCCGTCCGCCTCCTCGAGCGCGCCGCTAAGCCCGGCGGTAACAGCATCAAAGCCTCGTCCGGCATCAACGGCGCGCCAACCAAGTACCAAAACGCGGCCAAGTATGGCGTCGACGACAGCTTCTGGGATGACACGGTTCGGTCCGCCGGGACCCGGCTCAGTGCCGCCGTCGCAGAGCCCATCAAGAAGCAGCGGCAAGGCCTTATCTCGACTCTCACTACCCGCTCCGCCGCCGCCATCGACTTTCTCGTCGACCTCGGCGTCGACCTCAGCGTTGTCGCCCAGCTCGGCGGCCACAGCAAGCCCCGCACCCACCGCGGCGCCGGCAAGACCCCGCCCGGCGCATCCATCGTCACCACCCTCCTCGCCAAACTAAAAGACCAGGGGCCCGACCGCTTCGCCCTCGTCACCGAAGCCGAAGTCACCAAGCTCCTCACCTCCTCCTCTTCCTCCTCCCCCAACAACAACAACACCACATCCGTCACGGGCGTCGAATACCGCCATCCCGCAGACCCCACCACCCCACAAACCCTCCACGGTCCCGTCGTCTTCACCACAGGCGGCTTCGGCGGCGACACGCACGGCCTGCTGGCCCAGTACCGCCCGGACCTGTCCGGCCTGCCGTCGACCAACGACCCGCGGCCGGGCGCGCACGCGCTCCTCTCCGCCGCCGGCGCGCGCCTCGTCGACATGGAGAGCGTGCAGATCCACCCCACGGGCTTCGTCGACCCGGCGGCCCCGCAGACGGCGCTCAAGTTCCTCGCGGCCGAGATGCTGCGCGGCGAGGGCGGCGTGTTGCTCGTGGGCGGGAGGCGGGTGGTGAATGAGCTCGAGACGAGGGAGAGGGTGAGCGGCGTGATTATGGAGCTGCCACCGCAGGCTGCGGACGGGGAGGGGTTGAGGCAGTGGGATGTGCAGCTGCTGCTGGATCCGGGCGCGACGGAGGCTGCGGCGGGGCATGTCGGGTTTTATCTGTGGAAGGGGTTGTTGAAGAAGGTGAAAGTGGGCGAGCTGGATGCGACGACGAGGGAGACGCTGAGGGCGTATGCGGCGGTTGTGCGCGGGGAGAAGAAGGATGAGTTTGGGCGGACTGCGTTTGGGCACTGGAAGCTCGGCGTCGAGGGGGAGATTGACGAGGATGCCGAGGTGTGCGTTGGGCGGGTGACACCGATCGTGCACTTCACCATGGGCGGTGCCGTGTTCAACGAGCAGGCGCAGATCTTGTCGTCGGAGTTGGGCGACGAGGAGAAGCCGATCGGGGGCTTGTGGGGAGCTGGCGAGATCACGGGAGGCATCCATGGGGATAACCGTTTGGGCGGGTCATCACTGCTCGAGTGTGTTGTGTATGGGCGGATTGCCGGCGAGCAGGCCGCGAAGGCTGCTTTGCAAGCAAACGCCTGAGCTATGTCTTTAAGCTTGTCTAGGAATGAGCCTCAACCCTCTTATGAACCAGATTTTAGGGAGTTCGCCTCGTGCTGTGGTTCAAGCCAGAGATCAGCAGGATCATACCAACCGTTGACGGACTCGGCTTTCCAAGTTGGGGCTCAGTCTATACGATACCTTGAAAACAACCCTCTATGCATTGATAAAACCGAAGTTGGTGTACAACAACGGCCACTGGCGCAAGTGGCCGGCTTGCCTCTGTCTCCAAGACGGAGATGAGCGGTGATGGTACCCATGCCATCAAGTTTGCTTGAGATGAGGTTGTACGTTGATGCAAAGGGACACAACTTTGCGGTAAAAAGCAAAGCCCAACGGCACACCTTGGTCAGGGGAAAAGGGGCAAAAAGAACGACTTCACTCAGGAGTGAAAAAGTTATGACAAGAGTGGGATTCGAACCCACGCCCTTTCGGACCACGGAATCTTTGTGGAGATCTGGATTAAGGGTGAACCTTAACGTGGCGCCTTAGACCGCTCGGCCATCTTGCCTTCTTTGTTGTTGGAGTGGGCAGCGCTAATTGGCAGTATCAGACGATGCCAGCGATCTCGACCCGCGCAATTTCCGTCTCCCACATCAACTTCTCCACAACACAGATACAACACGATTTACGCTGCACCTAACAGAACTTCGAAATTGACCAGAGACAAAAAAAAGTATCTTTCCAATACAAATAGACTACAAGAGACCCAAGTCATACAGCGCCAAAATTGCGCGTCAAAATCTCGTTGATGTCGCATCCTGGCGCAAATCCAAGATTGGTCATGAATTGCGTGTCCAGATCGACCGCATCCGCGCGCTCAATCGACGCAAGGTCGTCGAGAAGCGCATCATAGTCGGGGCTGTGTCCAAACCCGAGAGGAGGGATGTTGAGGGTGGGCGACGCATGGTGATCGTGCTGTGTGGAGCCCATATTCGTGCCCACTCCCGACATCCCGCCCATGCCCGCCGTTCCAGGGTGCGGCATGTGCATGTTGCCGCCCTGAGACAGCGCAACTGGAGAGTTGGTGAAGGGAGGTTGTTGATATGCTGAGGCCACGCCTGGGGCCAGAAACGAGGGGTATCCTCGGTTAGCCGTGTGTGGTTGCTGATGCGGTGTCGTGCTCGGGCCTAGCGACATGGGAGTTGGGTAGCTCATCATGGGGTTGTTTGGAGCGGAAAACCGCGCTGAATTGGGCATTTCCAGGGAATCATGCGTCGATGGAAAAAGAGAGATGGGTTGGGCGCCGCGAGCACTCGAGGACTGCGTTTTCTGAAACCCTCGAGAGGAGTGGGTTGACACCAAACCTCGCAGCACCTGTCGGCTTTGCTCGCTGCAGCGAACAAGGTATTCCTCGTTGGCAAACGCTGCAACACATGCGGAGATGAACGGCGGCGTGCTGGACCGACCGAAGTGGCGCTGGTATTGCTCGAGTGTGTCTAGGAGCAAGGGTAGGAAAGTCTCGGACCCGGGTTCGGCGAGGGCGCGAGCCCAGAGGTAGGTGGCCCGGGCCACATAGGGGGTTGGGACTGAGGTGGTCCCGCACGTCGGTGAGAGAATGAAGTTGCCAAACGGTAAGTTGGCATCTATTGCCTGCTGTAGCGCTGTGACGAACATGCTCGAGCCTCCTCCAAGTACCGATCCATGATTCCTCGACGTTTCCCTGGCGACAACCTTGATTATGGCGTAGATCTGGTTGAAGGTGCTCAAGCAGAACGCCGAACTCCGAGACGAGCGGGAACCCATGTTGCCGGCCCCGAAACCGTCGCAGGGCGTCCACGGTTCCCACTGGTCATGGCCACCCTCGGACACCAGCGGGAGGCCACTGAGGTCTTCTACCCTCAGATGCGGCGGCGCGCTACACCGCACCGACAGGATCGTATCGACGATGAAACAGGATATCAAGGCCAAGTTCATCCTCTGGCCGCCCCTGTCCTGGGCACCGCGCTGGGCTGTCTCGGGATCCAGGAGAACACGAATGGCAGAGCCGGTCAAAAGGGCGGCGCCAGGTAACTTGTCCTGTGCCAGATTGACAAGGCCAAGCAGCAGGAAGGCCCGGGCATGATGAACCTGAAACGGACCATTCTCCGCCGGGAGGAGACCACGAGCAATCTCGTAGATTTCAGTGGGGGAAGGGTCGGCGCCATCTGACGAAGATGGCTGGGAGCTGGCAGCATCTTGGAGGGATGCCAACGCCAAAGCCGCCCAGAGCTCCGCGTGAACCGCAAACGAGGGATCCGTCGAATCAATGGCGAGTCCGTGGTCCGAGTAGAGATACGAAGCCTGGAAAATATCCTGCTTTTCGAGTATGGGCAGCCACGAGTGAGTGTAGGAAAAGTAGATGTCGAGGAGACGCCAGTGGTTGGAGGGGAGCTTAACACGGCCTGCTGAAACCTGGGCGAATTGCGACATGCCACTCGCGGACATTTGTTGTGGCCGTTCAGCGCGCAGCGCTTCGTTGCTTGGTGTGATCGGCGGGCCACGGCCGGAACTCATACGCCGAGAGCTGGGTGATTCTTGAGGAGCTGTTTCCGTGTCTGGCGCAACCGGGATCGAATCGGCGCATCCCCGGATTGCATCGCCCTCTGTGTCGCTCCCCTCTGCAAAAGGAGACACTTCCTGGCCTGGCGATGGGGCTGCTTCGCCAGACAGGATGCGGTCTATCCCCCTGTGCACCCGGCTTTTCCTCCACCTCTTCTGCAGATGGTCCGCTCCGCCTGGATCTTTTCCTGCCAGAATCTGGGGTCCTTGGCCATCCGGTCGAGCAAGGAGGGTGCTCAGAGTCTCCTCGCTACCAGGAACCTTCTCAAAGACCCAGCCAAGAGCCAACTCGAGGGTGCGGATGTAGCCAGTCTGCACGCCCCTCTTTTTGGGGCTCACCTCATAGGTACACGGCCGGCTTTGGGATATGCAAGGGTAACACCGGGGTTGTTTCCCATCACATCTCTCCCGGGCGGCGCGGCACTGATCACAGGCTCTCGACACCCTCTGGCGCTTGACGGGGGCGGGCTGGGCCGCGGGAGGAAGGGCTTCAGACCGGCCGAGCAATTCGCTGTTCGGGTTGGTGGGTGCGTCGGTTTCGGGGGGCCTCCGCTTCGGTGGCATGGTGAAGGGGTGGATGCGTCGGATAGCCGACGCCAACAAAGTCACACCAGCACCAAAGTCGCCGGTGTACCATATCCGTCGGCTCGGAACCACAACCGTCCCGCACCGCCGCGCTGGATCGTCACACAGGAGGATCGGAAGAAGCCAGAGCCAAAGCCCCTGGGCCGCTGGCCCGTCCTCGGAGATTGTCAAGAAGGATGGGACCCGGGGCGGGGACCAACATGGGGCCCATACATGGGCGTGTAAATCTGCGGGGGAGTTCTGGGGCAGCGATCCAGAGCCTTGGACGGACCCCAGCGGACCGCCGAGGGTTGACGGGTTCCCTTGCGGGTGCGGGGTGCCGATCGATCGTCTGTCTTGGTCTCCGTTTTCTCTGCCGTAGAGAGACGGAAACTAATCGTCGCTTCCTGCGTAGACTACGCCGATGGGCCGGGGAGATGGGCGTGCCCGCGCTGCTCACATCGACCGTCGCGTGCGCTGGTTGGTGATGGTTGCGAGGGAAGTCGGAGGCTCAATGGGGAAAAGCGATTAAACGAGTGGGGGATTGGTGCGGGGAAAACAATTATCCCCCTCGAGTCCCCGCTACGACCCCTGCGCACGGCTCTCTGGACCCCGGCATCCCCCCACACACCTCCCACTGCCGCTGTTCCAGGGCTGTCACCCTCTGCTCTCTCTGCCCTGCACCAGCCCACATTCCTTGTCTGGACGATTGAACCGCTGAACGGCTGGACGACTGGGCGAGATCCGATATCGAGACCACCAGATTTGCACGGATTGACGGCGCAGGTCCCGGCTGCTGCGGGAACAGTACCCTTCCTTGCTCAGCATTTCCCTGTTCCGTTTGTCCATGTTGGTCCCGCCGCTCTGGACAACAACACCTCTGACGACCTGGTCGATGCCTGCCTCGGTAGGCCCTGCTGTCGCCAACTGTTGAAACCAACGATCCCAGATTCGATTTGGAGATACCACCAGCAGCACTTCGTCAAGCACCCCGTCGTCGATGCTCCCCGCCTCCTTGGCAATTGGCGTGCCTCAACTGCCAAACCCATCATGACATCGCCTGTCGTTGCCGGCGTGAAGCGCTCCTATGCCACCATGGCCCTGTCCTGGGGCGACCAGCAGCCCGACTCGCGCCCTGAATCACGCCGCCCATCACCCCGCGCCTTTGCTGCCACTGAGGGGGCGGACCCGGTCTACCTTCCCTCGTTTCACACCACTCCGGCGTTCTCGGCTGGCCCGGCCCCCGGAGGTAAGACTCTTCGGCATTCACCCCTGCCCGGTTTTGGCCATGCCATTGCCAGGCCTCTGTGACTGACCGCGTGCCAGAATACCCTTCGGCGTCTCCATCGCCGGCGCGCAGAAGCCCCGTTCAGGTAGCCGCTTCCTACGATGCAGACGCATCCATCATCCTCGCCGGCATCCGCGGTGCTGGCAAGACAACCCTCGCCGTCATTGCCTCATCTGCCATGGGCCGCAAGGTCGTCGACCTCGAAATGGCCTTTCGCGAAGTCACGGGCTTCTCCAGTCCGACCTACAAGAAGTCGTACGGCGCCGCCGCTTGCCAGAGCCGCGAAGTCAGCCTATTGTACGAAGTCCTTGAGAGGCATGGAAAAAACGCCGTCATCGTGTGCTCGTGGATCGAGAGGAGTATACAGTCGGCGTTGGAGCAGCTCGAGAGGACGAACCCGGTTATCTACGTTCTCCGCGACGCCAAGGCCATCCAGGCCCATCTGAGAATCGAGAGCATCCAGAAAGCCCGCGACATCCTCGACGCGAGCAGCACCTTCTTCCGGAAATGCACCCGCCATGAGTTCTTCAACGTCTCAGAGGATAACAGCATGCCCGGCGAATTCACAAACGAGCGTCTCCCCTCCCCCGGCGCCGAACTTGACCGCCCGACGGCACCGTACCTGACACTCAAGCGAGCCGAGAGACACTTTCTCAAATTCCTGTCGTTGATCCTACCAAGCGGCGCCATTCCATTCAACGAGTCTGCCTTCCCGCTGGCCTGTGTTCCAGCCGAGGAAAGACAGTTTACATACGCCATGTCTGTGCCGCTCTCGTCATTTACTCGAGGGGATCTCGACATTCAGGAGCTTGAAGTGGGCGCTGATGCTATAGAGATCGTTGTTGACGATCTCATTACCGACTACTCCACCCGCTCACGGCCATCGCCTGAGATCCTGGCCCACCGAGCCAGCGAGATCAGCCGTGTCATGGCACAGGTCAGACGAGATACCGTCATCCCAATCTTCCTCCATGTGGCGTTCCCCGAAGCGGCGCTGTCCGACGAATACTGGCAGTCTCTCTATCTGTCATATGTTCGGCACGGCCTACGGCTCGCCCCCGAGTATGTCACTGTGGATTTGAGACTTGACAGTCAGCTGGTCGAAAGCATCGTCGGCGTCAAGGGCCCTTGCAAGATCGTGGGCAACCTCCAATTGCAGGACCAGGACCCACCACCGTGGAGCGCCTCGTCATGGCGCTCATACTACGAAAAGGCGCAGGTCAGCGGCTGCGATCTGGCAAGGTTCACCAGGAGGGCAGGCAGCACCGACGAGAATCTCGACGTGCGGCTCGTCCACCATGCCGCAGAGTCGACTCCGCGGCCAAAGCTGCCGTTAATTGCCTACAACACGGGCATTCTTGGACGGACATCAGCTTGTTTCAACCGGGTCCTCACGTCGGTTGTGCCAGAAGGCCTGCGGAAAGAGCTCTCCAGGGCTGACCCCAGTGCCGGTGCGGACGTATGCCCATCCCTCACGGCCCTGGAAGCAACCAAAGCTCTGTACTCATCCTTTTACTATCATCCCATGAGACTTTATGTCTTCGGAGCCAACGTCAGCTACAGCTTATCGCCGGCGATGCACAATGCTGCCCTTAGGGCTTGCGGCATCCCGCATTTCTACGAGCCTCACTCGACAAGCACCATCGCAAGCCTGCAAGGGCTCGTCAACGATCCACACTTTGCGGGTGCCTCTGTTGGGTTGCCTTTCAAGGTTGAGATCATCAGCCTAACACATTCCCTAAGCCGACATGCCAAGGCAATTGGCGCTGTCAACACTCTGATACCCATACGGGACATGAACCCCGACGGGAGCATCCCCGACCATGCATTGCTCTTCAACGGGAGGAATCTAGCAGGCCCAGTGAAGGCCCTTTACGGGGAGAACACGGATTGGATTGGAATCCGGGCCTGCATTCGCCGCGGTCTCTCCCCCGCCAACGCCGTGCGGCCGAGCAGTTCCGGATTGGTGGTCGGCGCTGGTGGGATGGCCAGAGCAGCCGTTTATGCCATGCTGCAGCTCGGTGTGAAGCACATTCTCATTTTCAACCGGACACTCGCCAACGCCGAGAAGCTTGTCTCGCACTTCGAGACATTGTTGTCACGCAACGGCCTGCCCTTGTTCAGCGCAGGCTCCGGGTCCAAGGAGAGGACGAGGTTTCACATCATTCGGTCTTGCGACGATCCCTGGCCGGAGGACTACAGGCCTCCCACGATGATCATCTCTTGCATTCCAACACACGGCATTGGCGGCAGTCCGGCGCCGGACTTCACGGCCCCTGCGCCGTGGCTCGAAAGCCCGACAGGCGGTGTCGTCTTGGAGCTTGCCTATAAGACGCTAAACAGTCCACTGTTGGAACAGGTCCGGAAGGAGGCTCACAGAGGCTGGGTGGCGATGGATGGGTTGGATCTGCTTCCCGAACAGGGGTTTGCTCAGTTTGAGCTTTTCACCGGACGACGAGCGCCGCGCCGTCTGATGAGACGAGAAGTCTTCAAGGCGTACCCTGACGAGGATGGGCGTTCCAACACGGAGAGACTAGAGCCCCGTCTCAACAACATAATTGCACAGGAGACTTGAGGGCTGTTGCCTTCAGTCCTATACAGTCCTGTGCTGCCCCCAATAATTGGATATTTGAAAACAAGATGACTTGCTATCTGTCGTTGCCATCGACGTAGGGTTTACCAATGAAGGCCTTCTCGCCCCCCCGCCACCACGCTAGCAACACCAAAAGGGAGAAAAGTGTCGGCAAATCCCGACGCTGCCATGAAACCGGTGGCGCAGGGTTGCCAACCTTGCAGCCGGCAAGGTGACGACGTCAAGCCAGACGAATTGGGTATGGAGGCATATGTACACAATGCTATGGTAGGATCTGATGTGGGAGGTGACCGAGGTTGGCGTCGACGGCGGGTGAGCATTCATCCCAAATGCCGACATCTTTGCCCTAGCGTCTTCGTGGTGGTGGATTTTCCCAGGATGGGGTCAGCATCGAGCGTTCCGAGCAGCTTGCGGGGAACCATGATCGACAGCATTGGCTTTCCGCACAACATGATTCGCCGCTCGCGAGTCCATCTGAACTTCCCTGCAACCCGGCATCGGATGTATGGACACAACTCCACGGTTCAATATTTTTCATACTACGGTGTGAGTCTTGGCCCGCAGCTAACCCATGTGGCATCCCCATGGAGAAGTGAGTGCCTGGGTGCCGGGAGTTTGGAACTAGACGGTCATTAGTCTGGGGTAACCAACTCCTCGAACGAGATCCGCCACCTCCTATAAATCTCGATATCCTGGGGTCACCGAGGACAGCTCCAGTTTCCCCAGACTCCATCGTTTCTCTCGAGGGGTGCTCTTCGACCTTCCTGCAGTGGACAGCCCCCTTCAACACATCACACACACGCCTCCAAGATGACGCTCCTCTCGCTCAAGGAGGACCGGCCGACGCCCAAGGCCGTCTACAACTGGCGTGTCTACGCCTGCGCCGCCGTCGCCTCTTTTGCGTCATGCATGATTGGTTACGACTCTGCCTTCATTGGCACCACCCTCGCCCTTCCATCCTTCAAGGAGGAGTTCGACTTCGATTCGTACAACCCTGATGCCCTCGCTCTGCTTCAGGCCAACATCGTCTCGGTCTACCAAGCTGGCGCTTTCTTTGGCAGCCTGTTCGCCTACATCACCAGCTACTTCCTCGGCAGACGCAAGTCCCTGTTCGTCTTCTCTCTCGTCTTCCTCCTCGGCGCTGGCATCATGCTTGCGGCCAGCGGCGAGAGGGGGCTGGCCCCGATCCTGGCCGGCCGCGTCTTGGCTGGTATCGGTGTCGGCGGCGCGTCCAACATGGTGCCCATCTACATCTCGGAGCTCGCGCCGCCCGCCGTCCGTGGTCGGCTCGTGGGTATCTACGAGCTTGGCTGGCAGATCGGCGGCCTGGTGGGCTTCTGGATCAACTACGGTGTCAACACGACTCTCGCGCCCACCCGGTCTCAGTGGCTCATCCCCTTTGCCGTCCAGCTCATCCCCGGTGGTCTCCTGTTTCTCGGCGTCTTCTGGATCAAGGAGTCTCCGAGGTGGCTCTTTGCCAACGGCCAGAGGGAAGAAGCCATCAAGATTCTCTGCTGGATCCGCAATCTCGAGCCGACCGATCAGTACATCATCGAGGAGATCGAGTTCATTGACCGCGACCTCGAGAGGTTCGAACGGGAGGTTGGCAAGGGTTTCTGGAAGCCTTTCCTTGCCCTGAAGCAACGCAAGGTCCAGTGGCGCTTCTTCCTCGGCGGCATCCTGTTCCTGTTCCAAAACGGGTCGGGAATCAATGCGATCAACTACTTCTCGCCTACCGTGTTCCGCAGCATCGGAATCACCGGCGTCAACACCGGGTTCTTGACGACGGGCCTGTTTGGCGTTGTCAAGACGGTCTTGACAGTCATCTGGCTCCTCTGGCTCGTCGACCACATTGGGCGGCGGCGCATGCTCTTCATCGGCGCCGCGGGTGGTTCGTTCTGCATGTGGTTCATCGGCGCCTACATCAAGATCGCCGACCCATCCTCGAACAAGAGTGGCGGCAGCATGTCGAGCGGCGGCATCGCGGCCATCTTCTTCTTCTACCTCTGGACCGCCTTCTACACCCCCTCGTGGAACGGCACGCCGTGGGTCATCAACTCGGAGATGTTTGACCAGAACACGCGGTCGCTGGGCCAGGCGTCAGCGTCGGCCAACAACTGGTTCTGGAATTTCATCATCTCGCGCTTCACGCCGCAGATGTTCCTCAAGATGGAGTACGGCGTCTACTTCTTCTTTGCCTCGCTCATGATCATCTCGATCGTCTTTGTCTTCTTCTACGTCCCCGAGACCAAGTCCATCCCGCTCGAGTCCATGGACCGCCTGTTTGAGATCAAGCCGGTGCGCAAGGCGAACAAGATGCTCATGGCGGAGCTTGGGTCTCAGGACGGGGTCGTGACGGCGGAGGACGCGTCGGTGTCGGCGGACGAGAAGCCGCGTACCCACCTGGAGACGACGCAGAGCGTGTAGTTTCTGGAATGAGATCTTCAATGGAGCCAGCTGCTGGTTGGGTGGTTGGTGTCGGCCACCTGTGGCGACCGGAGTTTGGTGACATCAAATTGGTTCTTGTTCTTGTGTGCTATTTTGGTCACTCTTTTTGTAATATCATGTTGATTAGACATGGCTTAATCCAACGTGATATCCCATCTGCCGGCCAGATTTCTTGCTGTGCTCAAAGTGTCGCCAAATTGGCCAGAGGGGACATTGAATGGAGGGTGGCTACCCAGTGCCTGTCTTCGGCGAAGGCAGGGCGCCTCAGTCCAAGAGATGGACGGCCATTCAAAGTAGCCTCAATTGTCGTCCGTTCCCTGGCTGGAAGAATAGGCTCAAGATTAGACCTATTCCAAACTGTTCCACTGCCGCCCGTGGCTTGCCCTTGGTCACTGAATTGTCCGGTGGCATCAATGGTTTCACTGTATCTGTGGATGCTGGTGGATCTAAACAATGAGGAGCTGTTTCTCGTCCGGTGTTGGTGATCGCCATGGGAAACATCCTCTGTCATTGGTACCTCCAGATCAATACAGCCATCTCTACGTGTGTCACAGATCTGGTTGCACGGGAAAGCAGATCAAAGAAGGCACATGGCCAGCAACACAACAATAATTAGACCACGCATAGCACATACATCACTACAAAACACAACAATGTGCTAGGCGATTACGCTAAATGGCTGCAAAAAGATTCAATTCTTGGAGATCTCGGCTAGTTTGTTGGCAATCGTCTCCTTGACCCGGGCAACCGGAAGCTCACTGGTGTCGCGACCTGTCCAGTACTTGTCCTGTAAAAGCAAAAACAGTCAGCACAGAGATCAGTCATTAACAGAAGCATGCAAAGTCACTCGCCTGCTCAATCCCTTGCCAGATCAGCGCCTCAGTTCCCAAGATGACCTGCCAGCCCTTGGACTCGGAAAGGGCGCCAAGGGCGGTGAAAGGCGAAGGGTTGTAGCACATCTCCAGCAACGCCCCCTTGTGTTCCTTCTCCAACATCACCTCGATGATGCGCCTCACCAGTTTCTCCTCCTTGGTCGTGGGGGGAAAATCGGGAATGCACGCGACAATGGCCCCCGGCGCCTCCAGCGCCTCGGCCTGCTCGACCGTCTCGACATGGACCAAGCGGACTCCGTAAGCACGCTCGATGCACTCGGCAACGACGGCGTCAACCTCGCTCTTGTCGCGGTTGACGACATAGATGCAAGTGGCCTTGAGCCATTTGTGGAGGGCGTAGATGGCAGAGCGGGCTGCGCCGCCGCCGCCGATGACCATGGCAGGGCGGTTCTCGTAGACGGAGGGATCCGAGACATTTTGGACAAAGGACTCGCGGATGCCAATGACGTCGGTGTTGGCGCCGCAGAACAGGCGGCGGCCGTCTGGGAGATGGCGGAGGAAGAGGGTGTTGCAGGCGCCCACATCGCGGCACTCTTCTGTCAGCTCGTCCAGGTACGGGAGGATGGCGACTTTGTGTGGCATAGTGACGGAAGCCCCTTTTACGAGTGGTTAGCAGGGTGGCCCAGCCGTGTTGTGCCCGAGAGGGAACACATACCGTAGAACTTGGGATCCCGTATTAACCTGAGGAAGAGGTTCATGTCTGTTGAGTCAAGCCTGATCTGTTCCCAGTTCAGGCCGAGCTCTTGGTAGACAACATCGTGTAGAAGCGGCGACATGGATGCTGTGAGTTTCTTGCCGAACAAGAAGCCGTGCTTGTCGAGCTGGCCAATACGGGGTTCGAGGTTCAACCCCAAGGGCTGCCTGTGCTGCACTGTGACTGTTGTCGTGGTTGACATCTTGTCTACCAAAATCTTTTGTTGCGTGTGGAAGTGTGCGTAACGTCTAGCTGTGCGTGCGTGTGTGTGGACGTGTATGTGGAAGGGAGCTCGTGGTGTGAAAGGTGGTCTTGAAATAGGGGGTAAAACAGGGGATAGGGCAAGGTGTCAAGTTGCAGGAGAGAGACAATGTTTGGAGATGATGGAAGTTGCCAGATATGGCACAGGAGAGTGTGAGGGTGACCGAGACTACATGTTATGTTCTCGTAGAATTTCACGGAGGGTGGCGTTTAAATCACCGTGTCCCTGCTGCTCCGTCCACCCATCGCATCCGCCCGCCTGATCAGCGACCCTCACCCCGGACTCCGGATAGCAGTGGAGCTGCTCACTGGAGATAAGCTGAGGCTCGTCATGCAGGGCCCGGCAGAGCGGGAAGGGCGCAGCCTGCACCTGCCTAACAGGTGCAGCAGCGTGGAACAAGACGCATCCAGATTCCATTGCAGTCTGCAAACCCCGAGTGCAGCAGCCACCCGGCGGCACCCTGCATGTCTCCAATCCTTGCCGGAACTCCAGTACCTTACCTAGGTACCCGGCACAAAACACGCCCGGGCCAGACACCGAAAGCCGTGGTCTTTTTTTCCCAGCCAAGAGGCTTGTTCCAGGGCCAATTGCTCAGCAGTTTAGCGCGTGTTGCTCAGTGGTTAAATATTTATCCACTGCCAGATCGCCGGAACGCTCCAAATGCACGGTGCTTTAAAGTTGGGGTCTTTTTCCCGTCTCCACTCACAATCCAATTGCATTCACCAGACTCGGAGAATTAACGACCTGCCTTTTTCCTCCGCAACAAGCAGGAGCGGGAAGCACAAGCAATGGGAAGAAGCATCTCCCACCTCCCCCCTGCTGATTCTTCTGCCGTCCAACCATGACGGCGGCACTCGCTTATCTTCGGCCTGTCGCCAATCTGGTTTGCTGCGTGGCTCGGCTGCACCAGGCACACTGCCGAGAGACGCACCGCAAAACGTACCACTGATCCCGGCCCTGTACACCGCTGAACGCCGTGACCCTCTGCCCGCTGCAGGGGAAGACGCCTGGAAAGTTCTCTGGGTACCTTGAGGAAGAAGCGGTGATGATATCCCTGTGTTGCCTCGACCGCGGCTGCAAGCTGCCAGCCCCGACCCTGGACGAACAGCTGGTTCCCTGCGCTCCCATTGCATCATCTACATACAATATGATGGCCAGAGGTCGGGTATGGCGTGGGTACCTGCACTTCTCGGAAGCCATCCCCGGCTTGTGAATGTGATGATCCGAAGTTGGAAAGCGAGAGAGTGAGAGTGGGAAGTGACCGCCCTGCGCGGGACGCAGACGGCCGTACCGCAAGGAAACCTGCGGCACACCCCGGGCCACGTTCTCACAATCCCGGATTACCTCATAGTCCTGAGTCCCTCCCCTTCCAGAGATCCATGATTGGAGTTGAGCTAGGCAGGTCCCCGTGCCCTCACGTCTCCCTCCCCTTCCCTTGCCACGTTATCAAGCAGTCCCGGGTACATATTTAAACCAGAGCACTGCTGGTTCCATGGGTCCCTTCACTCCTCCTAGTCGGTCACTATCAACCTAGGGTACCCTTCAGCGCCTCCAACTCTCTATACCGACCTCAACACCTATTCAAGACAGCTCTCGTCTCATCTTGTCCTGCAAATTTTTTACTGCGAGACTTTCTAAACCTCAACCTCCAGCGCCATTCACTCACTCCTCCTCCCATCTCTCAACCCGCCTCTTCAAGCTGGGCTCACATCCCAGGCTGCCTCCTTTCTTCGCAGCTTTTCACCATTTCGGCACGCCTCACAATGCCGTGCAAACTCGCCATCACATCCATGTCGCTTGGCCGGTGCTATGCCGGCCACTCATTCGAGGCCAAGCTGGACGCTGCCCAGAAATATGGCTACCAGGGCATTGAGCTCTTCCACGAGGACCTCGCCGACGTGGGTGATCAGCTGTCCGGCGAACACCCTTCCCCCACAGGCCCGCCGCTGTGGGCGCAACTCGAGGCCGCCCGCCGCATCCGCGAGATGTGCCAGGCCAGAGGTATCGAGATCCTTTGCCTCCAGCCTTTCAGCCACTACGAAGGTCTTCTTGACCGCGAAGAGCACGAGCGCCGCCTGGATCAACTCGAGTTCTGGTTCAAACTCGCCCACGAGCTCGAGACCGACATCATCCAAGTTCCCGCCAGCTTCATGCCTGCCCACCTGGTGACCGAGGACCTCGACCTGATTGTCTCGGACCTGCGCAAAATCGCCGACCTGGGCCTGCGCCAGAACCCTCCCATCCGCTTCGCCTACGAGAGTCTGTGCTGGAGCACCCGCGTCAACACCTGGGAGCGCTGCTGGGAGGTGGTCAAGCGCGTCGACCGTCCCAACTTCGGCATGTGCCTCGACACCTTCAACATTGCCGGCCGCATCTACGCCGACCCCGCCGTCGCCTCGGGCAAGATGCCCAACGCCGAGGAAGCGGTGCGCGTGTCGATGGCCCGCATGATCTCCCATGTCGACGTCGCCAAGGTCTTCTACGTTCAGGTCGTCGACGCCGAGCGCCTCAGCGAACCGCTTGTTCGCGGCCACCCCTTCTACAACCCCCAGCAGCCGGAGCGCATGAGCTGGTCCCGGAACTGCAGGCTGTTTTACGGCGAGAAGGACCGCGGCGGCTATCTTCCCATCAAGGAGATTGCTCGGGCTTTCTTCCACGGTCTCGGCTTCGAGGGATGGGTCAGCCTGGAACTGTTCCACCGCCGCATGGCTGAAGAGGGCGCCGACGTGCCCGAGGAGCTTGCCAGGCGGGGCGCCATCTCTTGGGCCAAACTGCAGAAGGACCTGGGTCTGAACGCGGACAAGTCAATGACGCGGTCGGAGAGGGTATTTGCGTCCTTATAGAAGAAGGCGTTTTTCTTTTCGTTTCACCGGCGTTGAGGACACATGGTTTGGGCACAAGGCAGCGGCTGGGTTAGAGAGCGGATTCCTACGACAACAGACAACTTAGTCTAATACATAATACTGCGGTATTCAGAAACCACATGAGACCATGGTGACTTGCAACGATAAGCCTGAGCATGCGCATTGCAGACAGAAGAACTCCTCGATATTCAAAGGTCACACATGCCATGTCTCAACCTTGCCAGAGAAAAGTAACATTGCCGTGTACTCAGATCTCAAAACACACAAACGTCCACACATCCAAAGTTCTACATATTCAGACTACCCTACTGCCCCTCCTCCCCTTTCACCTTCATATGCCTTGCCGCAAATTCCACCGCCGCCGTGTACCCGTACACCCCCATCCCGCAAATCACCGCCACCGCCTTGTCGCTCAGATAACTATGCTTCCTGAACGCCTCCCTGGCATGCACATTCGACACATGGATCTCCACAAAGGGTATGTCCACGCCGAGCAGCGCGTCCCGCACCGCCACGCTCGTGTGCGTCAGCGCCCCCGGATTGATGATGATGGCTGTCGGCTTTTGGAGTGGAGTCCCGTCTTCCGAGGCGTTGGGACCCCAGCCCGCGGCGGCTTGGATGCGGTCCACGATGGCGCCTTCGTGGTTGGACTGGAAGGTCTCGAGGGTGACGCCGAGGGAGGAAGCTTGGCTGACGGCCTGGGATTCCACGTCGGCGAGGGTGGTGGAGCCGTAGATGTGCGGCTCGCGGCGGCCGAGGAGGTTGAGGTTGGGGCCGTTGATGAGGAGGATGTGGCGCGCCATTGTGGTTGTTGTGTTGTGGATGGTGGTGTTGTGGAAGGTTGGGGTTGGGTATCAGTGGCTCACTCAGGGGGGATCACGGAAAGCGTTGCTTGGGAGGGTATAAGTGAGGCTGTCCGCTCTTTTTCACTTTTATTGTCTGGCACGCTATTCTGGCATCTTTCAACCTCCTCCTTGACATCTCTCAGCTTCGAGGTAGCCCAGTGTGTCCGGATCATACCCGGTCTCCTCCGACACTTTGTTGCAGGCCGGTGATGGCTTTCCTGTCCCTCTTTTGCGGCCATCACAAGCTCCTAGCTGCAGTGATGGGATTGCCGATACCCACCTGGGGATCGTTCATCCGGGGAAACGTGCGGTTATCTTCCGAGATTCCTTACTCCGTGGAGTCGGCCCCACCCGGATCGCCACCTCCTGGATGCTGGATGAAGGCTCTCCCGGGGAAAAGCCTGACCCCCAAAAACGTCGAGAATCGACGATCAGCAGCACTGGAAGAGTCAAGGTCCAGATACCTGCCGAGCCTGCTTTATCAAGTCCTTGAGGACGTCATAAGGGACATGTATATCAGCAACCCAGAATGTATGTACCTCGCCCCTTCGTCATTCACAAGAAACAGAGGCCGTAGCTTGCCCCGCGGATCCGGGGAAGTGGGTCAAGGACAGGGCCGGTCCGAATGTGATACCCAGAATCTGGGAGGGCGGAACGGGACCCCCGCGCCCGGCTTCCTGCGGCTTCGTGTGGCGGAAATACGGCGCGTCATGAAACCTGGCGCAGATTCTCCGTTTCCGGATGCCGCATCGCTCTGGTGACTCTTGTAGAAACTGGTTCTTGCTTCTCACAACTTGCATTGCGTACACTGTGAAGCACACTTGTATAACTCACCTTGTGGAAACCAACCATGGCCGTAGACACCTTTACGGAGAAGGAGCTGGACGAGATCTACGCCTTTGCCGTACAACTCGGCAAGGATGCCGGCAAGCTCCTCCTCGAGGCGGCCCAGTCGAGGTTCAATGGCAACGGGCAAGGCGCCCAAGAGTTTGAAGAGAAAGACAATGCGGTAGACATTGTAACCAAGACCGACGAAGGTAAACCAACCGCCCCGTGCCACCTCGATGACTCTCCTTGGGCACTAACCCCCGGGCAGACGTGGAAGCGTTTATCAAGACCTCCATCACGCAACAATACCCCAGCCATGCGTACGTCATCCCCATTCCCCTCCCCAAGCCAGACCGGCCCCTTATTCTAACCCCCAACCGCCCAGCTTCATCGGCGAGGAAACCTACTCCAAAGGCTCCTCCCGCGCCTACCTCATCAGCCCGACGGCACCCACGTGGTGCGTGGACCCCCTCGACGGCACGGTCAACTACACGCACCTCTTCCCCATGTTCTGCGTCTCCATCGCCTTCCTCGTCAGCGGCCGCCCAACCATCGGCGTCGTCTACGCGCCCTTCCTCAACCAGCTCTTCACGGCCTGCCGCGGCCGCGGCGCCTGGCTCAACGAGACGCAGCGGCTGCCGCTGGTGCGCAACCCGGCGATCCCGCCCATGCCCGCGAACGCGCCCGGGGGTTGCGTGTTTTCCTGCGAGTGGGGCAAGGATAGGAGGGACGGGCCGGAG
>Ga0247823_10000393_pt1 | contig 37847 bp, 20 predicted proteins | sample 13C_PalmiticAcid_2_FD_192426 | JGI IMG/M metagenome (GOLD analysis project Ga0247823, IMG submission 192426) | Soil microbial communities from agricultural site in Penn Yan, New York, United States - 13C_PalmiticAcid_Day30 | ecosystem: Environmental > Terrestrial > Soil > Agricultural land...
CAACCCCCCTCTCCGCCCTAACCTTGGCCCCTTGCTTCACCCGCGTGTAAAACACGGGGCAGTCCTTGCTGTCGCACGGCACCTCCTCGAGCGGCGCGAACCCGGCGCAGCTCTGGCACACCTTGACGACGTCCGCGTGCCGCCGCTGCTCCCCGTTCAGCCGGCCCTGCAGCAGCGCCATGGTCGTGGGCGGGTCTGAGGCGCAGCGCGCGCAGATGGGGAGGGCGTCGGTCGTGGTCGTGTTGGTGGCGGTGGTGGTGGTGTCCTCGGACTTTTTGGTCATCTTGACGCCGCAGGCTGTGCACGAGGCCGAGTTCATGAAGGACTCGAGGGTTTTCTTGTCGCTGTAGTTGCTAATGTTGTTGTTGGCCGTGATGGCTGCGACGGCCGCGGCGGTGGTCTCGAGACGGCGGACCTGCTGCACCTTGGGCATCTCGTCGTACCACGAGCGCACGTTGGCGCCGACGAGGTTGAAGATGCGCTCGAGCGGCGGGATGAGGTTCTTGGAGATGTAGTACTCGGCGTCGAGCGACGCGTGCGGGTTGTCGAGGAGCTCCTCGGGGGCAACGCAGCGGTCGACGAGGCGCGCCCCCGGCGCCCCGGACATGACCACGTACGGCACCCGCTCCCCGTACTGCGGCTCCGCCCGGGCATCCTCAAGCATGCGCTTGGTGCTGATGAGGGCGCCGGGCGGGCCGGGGCCTTTGCCGCTGTACGTGCCCAGCTTGACCTCCTTTGCGAAGCAAAAGTCCTGGACCGAGACGGAGCCCCGCATGATCTTGGAGCACTGGGACTGGAAGTATTCCTTGACCTGGCTGAGGTCTGCCGTCTCAAACAGAATCTTCAGCGCCTTCTCCTCAATCTTCTGCTCCGCCGGTGTCCCGTCACGGCGGACTGTCTCGATCCCCTTGGCGTCGAACTCTGGCACGGTCTGATCACGGCTTTCGTACTTGTAGCCGACGTAGCGCTTCTTGGCGAGCAGCACACAGGGGTGGTAGACCTTCTCGAACTTGAGCTTCACTGGGCGTGGGTTCATGTCGCTGATCGTCTTGGCCATCTCGGCACCAATGTCAAACGCCTGATCGCGGGTTCGCCCCTTGAGGTAGACGAAGAGACTGTCGGTGTCGCCGTAGACCACCTCGGCGCCCCAGCGCTCCACAGAGTGGATGAAGGCAATCGCGCGTTCGAGCGTCTCGCGGCCTGTCTGCACGATGCTGTCGGCAATCTCAGAGCAGGGCATCCGGCCAGAGAACGAGGCCGACGTGTACCCGTACGTGACGTTGGCAAGCAGCTTCAGCGCCAACTGCCGATTGTGAAGGAGCTTCTGGAGCGTCTTGTCGTCCTTGTCCTCCTTCATACCGCTCTTGACCATCACCCGGGTCTCGAGGATCTCGGTCAGCATCTTTGCCAGCAGCGACTTCCGGATCTCGGGCTTGGTGTACATCATCCCGTTGGGAGCAATGTTGATGTGGTCTTTCAGAAGCCGCAAAAGTCCCTCCCGCCTCTTGTATTCGGTAAAGCCCAACTTGTTGGTCCCGCGCCAGCTAACAACGCGGCCTAGGCAGGTCGAGTAGCAGTAGTTGTATGCAATCATGACGCTGGGGTACAGACTCTGAAAGTCCAAGACCAGCAGAGGGCTGGGGTAAAACGCACTCTGGGGCTCCATCACCAAAGGAAGGCACTCCAATGCGTTCTGGCCGCCGACTTGCTTCCTGCTGGGCGAGGCCAGGAGGAGATTCTCGGGCTTGGCGATCCGGAACATGATGGACTCGACTTTGAACTGCGAGCCCCTGGAGAAGACCGAGAAGAAGTCAACACCAAGGAGCCGGGCCTGCTCGCTTGTCCGTGGGATCAGCTCGTTCGCCTCGAGAATCTCAATGTCCATGCGCGTTCTCTTGAGATAGTAACGCAGAACCTTGCTGAGATCTCTGGGCCTCCCACTCACGTACCAGTCCGACAAGGTCCGCCAGGAGTAATGCGGGATGCGCCGGTGGAGCAGATGCCAGACGACATTCTCCATGCTGTACTGCAGAAGGTTGAGCTCGCCTCGCATGGCTCGCCAGACGTTGATGATGTGTCTGCCGGTCACATGGAGCATCGACGTCGTCTTGAACCCCCAGCGGTCAGCATCCTTGCCAGACTTGCCAAAGGACTCGGCCTTCATCCGCGAGAACTCGTTGCACAGGTCGTACTCATACTTGTGCATGGCCCGTTCGACCAGATAGCCCCAAGAGCTGCCGTGGACCTCGTACCCCGTGAGAATATCCGGGTCGTACGTCCGCACAATCTCCACCATCTTGACCAACAGGTCGAGCTCAGACACCTCTTCAATCACCTCGATAGAGGTCTGGTTGCGCATCTGCTTGGCAAGATAACCGTCTTCCGAAACAACAATGATCCCAGAAATGGTGTCGTCTGCGGATTGACTGCCGTACAGACACTGCTCATCGGATCGGAGACACCAGAAGACGCACTGGACTTCGTCTTCCTCGGGATTCGGTACCAGCTTCCCCCTGCTGTTGGCATGCACCTCCAGGCTCATGGTGCTCATATACTGCGCCTCGTGCTGGACGCTGGTGGACTTTTGTTTCTGAGAGTACTTGAAGCCATGCGTGTTCTTTGGTGTCGGCCCGGCGATCTGGGAGAGCGCGTTTTTTCTGCTCTGCGTTGCAGCTGGTGGTTTCCCCGAGCGAGTTTTCTTGAGTTTTCTCTTCTCCTTCTCGCTCCACCACCTGCTCACTTCGGCAGACGTTGGAGGCGGCTCGGCTATCTCCCAGCTTCTCAGAGTGCATTCAACCTGCTGCCCCTCGTAGGACAGCTCCATCTCAGCGAGATCCGGAGGCAGCTCTGGTTTCACCCCGAAAGTCGCCGGTGACTGCCCTGTTGGGTCGAATTCAGCGAGATATGGAAGACTGTTGCCATCCAGTCGATACTCCCTTCCTGCGTACTCCCTTGGCCTCGGCGGCACATCGTCATCGATGCTGTAGAAGGCTTCCTGGTAAATGACATCCGGTAGCCCATTCGACTGCATCGTCGAGCATACCTCCTCCGCGGAGGGCGGGGTGCTGTTGACGAGGAACATTGTGGTTTGGCCGGTCCAGTGGAGTCTTGATCGTGGGGGTGTCCGTGAGGAATTGGGCGCGGACAGCGGTGTCCGGGATGCTGATGCTTCCGAACCAGACTTGACTTCTTGGACGGACACCAAAGGATCGAACGACACCTGTTTCTTGGTAGGACCGGTCATGGTCCCACCGTCACTTCGCTGCGAGGCGCTTCGCTGGCTGAGTCGCATGACTGTGCCAGGATCATGAGGGTCCTTGACGACCGGGAAGTTGAGGGTCTGGTTGCTCTGGGACTTCTGAGAGCTTGCTTTCACTGCGGACTTCCTCGGCTGCGATGACCCTGTCAGCCCTGTGGATGCGCTTAGGGGTGCAGTGGTCTTCGGTTTTTCGGCCGCCAGACTCGACCCGGGGAGAGGAGAGTCGGCAGAAGCTTCTTCCAAAGCCTGGCTTTGGGAATCGCATCTCCGTCGTTTGCGAGGGTCCTCATCCTCCAAGATCGATGGAGGGCGTTTCGATTTACCGGGTTCAGCTGTCTCAGAGCACTCAGCGCCGCCGCCCTCTCTTGATACCACTTCCAACTTTGTCGCCTCGTAAAGGAGCGCCTGGGGCAACGGAACAAATGGGCGTCTGCCAGAACGTAACCCACTGACGCCAAAACCGCCATCCAAGCCATTGATTGTGCGCTTCAAGTTTGCAACAAGCCGGTGTGGCTCCTCCTCCAAAACGCCGTGCTCAGAAAGGACCCCATTCCCGTCATTCGCGGAAGGAACATCATGACTAACAGCGCAGTCTTTCTGGTCCCCCGACTCAGCATCCTTCGGGCCCCGTCCTTTCTTGGCCAGGTCCTCCTCCGAGTCATCGGGCACAAGCTGCTGTTGTTCTTCCTCCGACACCTCGAGCTCAAGGATACCTCGCTCATCAACTTGTATACTGCTGGTTGCGTCCAAGTGTCCTTGGAGGAGCCTTTGTTCGAGGCCCAAAGCAGGAAGCAGGTTTTCCGGAAACAAGTCTTCAACAGACTGCATGACTGTCTGTACCGTCTCCTCGTTCGGATCAGGTTTGGCGTAGGTCATAAAGGTGAAGTCTGTCCCGTCTTGCATGCCCTCCTGTTCCATCAGGTGCTGAACCTGCTCTCGGTATTCTTCTTCGTGAATCCACCCAGGTGGTTGCGAGTGGCGCGGGTCCGCAGACATTGGGACCAAAACTTCTTGCGGAAATGGGCTGTCTCCAGGTTCAGACTTGCCCATGCGCTTCTTCCTCCGCTTGGTCTCGTCGTTCCATAGCCCAGCCATGCTGTGGACCAGCTTCAGATCGGACGGGATGGGGTGTTCGCGCTCGACAAAATCGTGATGCAACAACCGCTCCTTGACAGCCTTGCGGTTCAAGATGTCTTGAACGCAGACATCCACTTCGATGGAGCAATGGCTAACCCGTGGCAGACCAAGCTCGTCTGTTATGGTCGTTTCTGGAATGGTGTTGCTATCCCAGAAGCGCGGCGGTTCGTCGGGGCCAGCAGGGCGCGGAACAGGGGCGCGGAACCTAACTCTTCCCGCATCGAGGTAGTCACAGCCGTACAAATTGTAGTCGGTCATGAACTGGAGGAGATATTGCAAGTGTGCCTCGTAGGGTTGAAACTTCCGACCCATTATGACCCCCTGCTGCAAGAGATCGGCCAGGCGGGTCATGACAACCGGGTTGAGCATGTAGATCTTCAAGTAGAAGCGGTACCCGACATGGAAGCCGTAGAAGGGCACGCCCTTGACCAAGGTGACCCGAGCAACAAACCTCTGAGGTTCGCGGTCCTGAGCTCTGCGGTAACTAACCGCCAGGGCGCGGTCGATAGACATGTGCAGCATGTAGATATACTCGGAGACTACGAGGTGTGTGAGTAAGACGTGACATTGAGCAAGGAAAAAGGGGCTGGCTGTTCACCTGTGGGCTTGTCCAAGGCCCCTCGATATTCGATGTAGAGATACGGAAAGGCGCCGTGGATGTGAGCGCACACCTTTTGCCCAGTCTCTGTCGAACCAAACACGCGTACGACGGGAACTTTGGGCTGCTTTGCCGCCTCGGCAGGGAGCGCGTCTCTGCGTAGCTGGGGGTCATATCGGGTTGGAGTGGCTTGGTAGTGGTCGATACAGTTGAGCCGGACGCGGAAAACATCCATCATTTCCGTTTCGCCCACCTTGTCCATCTTGATCATCGCAGCCATCTCTCTCGTATCCATCTTGAGCATCGCGTCCATCGTGATGATGTCGTCGAGTCTCGGCGCCGGGCAACCGAGCGCGAGAGCAAATGATCATGTTCTAGGTTTTCCAAAAAATCATTATGCACCTGGCATGTGGGAGCATATGAAGGTGGTTGCGCAAATGTACAGCAGCGCCATGAAGCGCGTGGCTCATGATGGGAATGTCGAGCATAAATTCCGAACTAAGACGCGGTTTGCGATTCCCAGCAGTCGCGCCGCAGTGGAGCGTGAGTCGCCAAAGCACGTGAAATGCAACTCACAAAGAGTCCAGGCAGCAGACACGGCATGGAAATGGCTGCGTTGGAGACAAGCTGCCAAATCTGCCAGCCAATGCCCTCGAGACTCGGTTATTCTTCTGGAGGGTTGCATGACTTTCGCATCAGTCGCAAGAGACGACGGCTCTCGAGCCAAGAATCCGGGCCTTGAAATAATTCAAAAAGGGTTAGGGTTGGAAGGTGCGTTTAAACTTTAAAGCCTGTCTCGCCCCTCGAAGGTCGATCATCAACCACGAACCTCGATCATCAACACCCCTTGTCCTTTTCCCCAACTACGTAACGAATTCAAAAATAGCTCGTCATGCCTCCTCCCCCCGCCAGACGACCAGAGCCAGCATCAGCTGCCAGCGCTAGCGCAGACGGCGGCGCGGGCGCGGGCGCAGCGCGAAAGGAAGACAACATCTACATCCCATCATACATCAGCAAGCAGCCCTTCTACGTCAGCGGCCTCGACGACCATGACGATTCCCTGCAACATCAACGCCGCGTTGCAGCTCACGAGGACGAGAACTTTACTTTCGAGAGGGGAGGCAAGAAGGTCGGGGCCGCCCGGACAAAATGGGTCAAGGGCGCGTGCGAGAACTGCGGCGCCATGGGCCACAAGAAGAAGAACTGTTTGGAGCGCCCGCGCAAGGTCGGCGCCAAGTTCACCGGCAAGGATATTCAGGCAGACCGCACCGTCCGCGACGTGAAGCTGGGGTATGAGGCGAAGAGAGACGTCTGGGCAGCCTACGACACAGCGCAGTACAATGAAGTGGTGGACGAGTACAACATGATCGAGGAGGCACGGCGGAAACTGCAAGGGCAGAACGGCGACAAGAAAGAAGGCGAAGACGTGTACGAGGAAGGGTTCAAGTACGCCGAGGAGTCAGAGCTGGGCAAGGACAAGACGGTAAAACAATCCATGAGGATACGCGAGGATACAGCAAAGTACCTCCTGAACCTGGACTCCGACTCGGCCAAGTACAACCCCAAGAAGCGCGCCCTCGTTGACGCGGGCGCCATTGGCGACAAGTCAGCCCAGCTGTTCGCGGAAGAGAGCTTCCTCCGCGCGTCAGGCGAGGCAGCCGAGTTCGAAAGGGCGCAGCGGTACGCATGGGAGGCGCAAGAGAGGACAGGAGACACCGCCATGCATCTCCAGGCCAACCCGACGGCCGGCGAGTTGCTGCGGAAGAAGGAGTCCGAAGAAAGGGAGTCAAAGCGGAGGAAACGGGCCGAGTTGCTTGCCAGCCAGTACGGCGAGCAACCCACTGTGCCCGACGCGTTGAAGACGGCCATCATGGAGTCGGAGACGTTCGTCGAGTACGACGAGGCAGGCCTCATCAAAGGAGCACCGAGGAAGGCTGCCAAGTCCAAGTACCCCGAGGATGTCTTTATCAACAACCACACCTCCGTCTGGGGGAGCTGGTGGTCAGACTTCAAATGGGGGTACGCCTGCTGCCATTCTTTTGTCAAGAATAGCTATTGCACGGGCGACACGGGGAGGAAGGCGATCCAAGAGGCCGATTCTTGGGATAAACAGGGTCACCAGGATGGGGACGGCGCGCAAAATAGCTCATAATGATACCCTTAGGTTGTTGTTCAAGTGACATCTCTCCCTCACAGTAAATCGCGTTCGTGGCAGCACCTCCGTACATGTTTCGCATCCCGAAACATCGACAGAAGAAGGATTGTGTCTCTGAAAGGCCTCTCAATGATTGGTGAACTGCTGGCTGTATCGTACGTGCAAATCTTGATGCATTCCCACTCCCTGACTATAAACGCCGTAAGAGCATGATGCAGAGGCCAACAGACCCTGCCCTGACCAGTTTTCGTAGCCCGTTCCGTGCAGTCCAAACCATTCCCTTGATGAAAAGCGCCTCAAATTTACTCCTCATCCTCCTCATCACCCTCGCCCTCGCCCTTCTGGGCGGCGTTGGCCTTCTTTCTCCTGACACGGCCGGGGCGGCCACCACCGAAGGGCGAGGTCAGGGAGAAGTCGATGTGCTTCTGGGAGTCGAGACGGACGACGAAAGAAGGAACGTTGACGATCTGCTTGCCGACGCGGATGTGGCGCTGGCGGATCAGGACACGGGCGTGGTGGATGGACTTGGCGAGGCCGAGCTTGTAGACGAGGGTCTGGAGGCGGCGCTCCAAGAAATCCTCAGCCTTGAGGGCCAGGACGTAATCGAGCTTCATGCGGGACTCGTCGAGCACACCGACGCGGACAAGGCGGCGAATGAGGGCATTGCCTTCGAAGAGACGCTTGGGGTCCTTCTCGTCGAGGGTGAGCAGCTCACTGACGGGGCAAAACGTTAGCTGTTGCCTCCGAGAAAAAAAGAAACAGACATTCGTCTCGCGAAAGAGAGTGTCGGAGATGACTTACCGAGCAGCACGACGAATCTTGGACAGAGTGAGGAGCACACGCCAGACCTCACGCTTGTTGCGGAGACCGTACTCGCCAACGAGCTTCAGCTCGGAGTCCCTGGGGTGCCGAAAGTTAGTCCATGATCACTATCGACATGAGCAGAGACAAGCTCGTGCTCAGTGGCCGGTGATGTTGCGAGCATGCGCAGGGACGGCATCCACGAGAACCGCCGCGCAGAGGCTGCAATTGAGGAGGAATAAAAACCGGGATCAAACGCACAAACGAGCGGCCTCGAAGGGACGACGCGGGACCTTAGCGGTCTTGGAGTACGAACGCGGCGCCATCTTGTCGTTGAGGCTGTCAAAAGTTGGTCGACCGAGCTGAAATTCGCAAAGTTCCAACCGACTTGGAGGTTGATGAGAAAATTGGCGGCACGAGGGGATTTGTGGTGGTCCGTGCGTATCGCGTTCGCTTGCCCTAACGATAACGGCGGGTCTGGGCGCTGAGCTCTGCTTAGTCACCCACGCCGAAATCCCGACTTGGATTTGCTTCCACACAAAAAATCCCCAATTTTTGCAGCAGCCCGCAGCATCACCGACTTCGACATATCGATCCACGCCGACAACCCAGCAAACAGGCAAGATGGGTCACCCCGCAGGTCTCCGTGCTGGTACGAGATACGCCTTCTCTCGGAATTTCCGGGAGAAGGGTATGATCAAGCTCTCGACCTACCTCCGGCAGTACAAGTATGTCGGCGCAGTTTATTGCAGGATACGACGAGTGGTGGCTAATTGATCGCAGGGTTGGCGATATTGTCGACATCAAGGTCAACGGTGCTGTCCAGAAGGGGTAAGCGAAAACCCCAATCTCATACGGTCGACGAGGAAACGGCGGGGAGGACCATGGGCAGAGCAGCACTTGGGCGCGCGCCGCATCACTGGTCGCGATCAAGTTGGGACTGGGCGCTGACTTTGGACACCAACAGTATGGCCCACAAGGTCTACCACGGCAAGACTGGCGTCATCTACAACGTCACCAAGTCGGCCGTCGGCATCATCATCTACAAGAAGGTCAAGCACCGCTACATCGAGAAGCGCCTCAACGTCCGTATCGAGCACATCCAGCCCTCGCGGTCAAGGGAGGGCTTCCTCCGCCGTGTGAAGGAGAACGCCGAGCTCAAGAAGAAGGCGAAGGCCGAGGGCAAGCCGGTGCAGCTCAAGAGACAACCCGCCATGCCCCGTGAGGCCCGCACGATTTCCGTCACCGACAACAAGCCCGAGACCGTTGCGCCTGTCGCTTACGAGACCACGATTTAAGGGGTTTCTCGGCGTGGTGCTGGCTTTGGTGGGGTTAGATATGGCTTGCTTCTTTCTCTCTGCATGGGGTTCATCGCGTTCGGCACGGAAGGATCTCCTGCATGGAATTGGTCTGGGATGCGGGAGTGCTCATAGGAATCAAAATACCAATGGCATGACCAATAGCGGCTCACGATATCTTGTTCATCCGGCGTGGTGCAACTGTGAAGCGCGGCCCGGCAAGGACAGTCTTCTGGGGGGTACAATACGGCTGGGGTTACCGGGCCAGCCATCGCCTGTCTAGACCGCAGACAGGTGTCCGGGGCTCGCTGCAGCCAAGGGCATTGCTGCCTATGAGAGCAGCTTGATAGCCAAAATCAACAGGCGCGATTTGAGGGCAAAACAAACCAAACTGACCATGGAGAGACACAATTGCTGCGCGATTCTGCAATGGCGTCAGTTTAACGTGCCCTGCCTCGATACCCACTGGCCCATCTTTCATGTCCCATTCACTGCGGCTAGCCTTTCATATTTTTTGATCCCAGGGATTCCAACTGCGATCCTTCCACGTTTCCGTCCCATCGTGATCTTGAAGGGGCATTTCCCCCTACACTATGCTTTTCAGCCTTGCTCTCTCAGGGACAAGGGCCTTGCCTGGACTCTGGCGGGGCAGCCCAGTGCGTTGGCCAATTGGAGCAACGCGGGGAAGCAAGGTCCGACCGCCCCAACGCTGCGCCTGACGCAATGGCTGCTGGAGTTCGCTCTCACTGCGCCCGGCGTTTGCTGTCATCAACCACCACCTGGGGATCCCGGGCTGACTTGGTTGGTCCGTCTGAAACTCTCGAATCATATGACCCCAACACCGCATGTGTCCCGAACACCTTGGAGACACTCAAAACTGGAACTATTCCGAGCACTTTTTGCGTGAACCGATGCGCCCGCGAGCTATCGTTTGGTCGGGCAGGTAGCAGGGCCGACTCTTGTCACTCTGCTGCCGCCGCAGTGCAACCACCTACCGGCGCCATGGGTTGGTCCGCCTTCTTGTTGACCTACCTTCTCGGAGGCATCACCTTCATCCCCCTGCTCGTGTTTGCCGTCTTCGCCCATGCCTACCTCACCCTCCCCTCGCGCGAAGATGCCGAGCCTCCGAGGACTCCGACCAGCGACGACGACCTGGTGCAGCCCGGCGACGACTTGGAACCCCTCAAGGGAGAACAGAAGGACGGCGCCAAGCCCCGCCCAGTCCACCACGATCAAGACGTCGCCGCCGGATACTTCGCCGTGTGTCGCGAGTACACGCCGATGGGGATCAATGCGAAGCCGATTGAACGCTCCACGCCAGTCGGCTCGGCCACCGTGGCCGCACCCAGCCCGAGTGTCTATCAGACAATGTACCGTAGCATCTTCGACCGCAAGCAGACGCCGGGACCCCTGGACAACAACAAGAACGGCAGCAGCCAGCGCCCCAAGAAAGCTGGCAACGTATTCTACGTGGTGTTGAGGTACGGACGCTGTGCGCCCTGCTAGCCGGTGCCCCGGCCGCTAACCGTAGCCATAGACACGGCCACTTGATGCTTTTCGACGATGACGAGCAGCTCGAGGTACGCCATGTGGTATCGCTCGCGCATCACGACATCAGCATATACTCAGGTGAACCTGTGACACCGGAGGGAGAGCTGTGGATCAAACGCAATGCCATTTGTCTCTCGCGGCGGGTGGACGGGTCCGAGCTGGGCCCAGACAGCCAACTCTCCAAGCCCTTTTACCTGTTCTCCGAGAACTGCTCCGCGAAGGAGGACTTTTACTTTGCCCTCCTGCGAAACCAGGAACAGTTCACTGCCGAGAACAAGGCGCCAACGCCCATCCAGTTCGACGTCAGGAGCATCATCTCGTTGGTCCAGAAGCTCCACTCGTCCGAAGAACACATGCAAACCAGGTGGCTGAATGCCATGATCGGACGAGTATTTTTGGGCGTCCACAGGACCAAAGATATGGAAAACCTCATCAGAGAGAAGCTCACCAAGAAAATATCGCGAGTCAAGCGGCCAGCTTTCCTGTCCAACATCGCCATCAAAGCCATCGACACGGGCGACTCAGCCCCTTACATCACGAACCCCCGTCTAAAGGATTTGAGCGTTGAGGGAGAGTGCGGGATGGAGGCCGACATACGTTACACAGGCAATTTCCGCCTCGAGGTTGCGGCAACCGCCCGCATCGACTTGGGCTCCCGTTTCAAGCCGAGAGAGGTTAACCTGGTCCTCGCCGTGGTCCTGCGGAAGCTGGAGGGACACGCCCTGTTCAAGATCAAGCCTCCGCCCAGCAACCGCATATGGTTCTCCTTCCAGCAGATGCCAAAGATTGAGATGACCATCGAGCCGATCGTCAGCTCTCGGCAGATTACGTACACGGTGATTCTCCGCCAGATTGAGAATCGGATTAAGGAAGTTATCGCCGAGACCATCGTCCTGCCGTTCTGGGACGACACCCCGTTCTTCAGCACCGAACACAAAAAGTGGAGGGGCGGGATTTTCCATGACGACACGCTGAAGCCGCCCGCCGGCCGAGAGTCTGCCGCGGCTCAGGAAGGCGATCTAGGCGAGGTGGAACGGATCGAGGAGAGCCATGGAGTCCAGGAGTTTGAGCTTCCCGACATGGAGAAGAGCCACAGTCTGCCCGTTTTAGAAAAGCAGCCGGCAGTTGGCTTTTTCGGGAAGAAACTCGCGAGCAAAAAGAGCAAGACCGATTTGGCAGCATCTCCTTCGACATCTTCGGCCAGCCTTGAGGCCAAGAGCGAGGCCAGAAGCGAGATCGGCTCCCCTCCTCCTGTTCTCGCTGCTGCCTTTACCCATCCCTCGTCTCCTAAGGTAGGAACGATCGCTGCCAACGCAGACCAATTCAGGCCCTCATCCTCCCCGCCTGACGGAAATTCGGCTGCGTCAGCAATGGCAACATTGTCGGCAACTTCTCAGCCGCCATCCCCAGTTCAAGCACCCAACCCGGCCGCGTTCAAACCTTATATCACGTCAAAGTCGGCCAGCAGCCACTCATCCTCCATCTCATCCAGGGATGCCACGGATTCGGAGAAGGACACGGACAAAACACCTCAAGCACGGCGAAACACCGTTTCGTCGACGGGAAGCCATGGCGAGAAAGGGTCACACTCCCCGACATTGTCTGCCAAAGGCTCAGTCCGCAGCCAGGCCGGTCCCAATTCAAGGAGCATCTTTGGCCGCCGCGATACAACGTCGTCTGTATCCTCTGCAATCAGTTCCCAAAACACGAACGACTCGCAAAAGCGGACCGCATTGAACGTCGTCGCTAATGCAGCTGCATCCGCCAAACGGTGGGGTATCAATGCCTTTCAACGTCGTGCCAACGATGAAACAGCTGCAAGCCACGATCATGGGAGTGAGAGTGCATCTTCGCTAGACCTCAGCCAGCCGATGGGGCGCGGCCATCCACTGCCACCACCTGGAACGCCCCTCCCTATGCCAGAGAGAAAGACACCAACAGCGCCAATCCCGGTTCCCAAGCGAAAGCCGATTCCTCCACCCGCAATCGAACACCATAGCGAGCACGCAAAGCAGGCGAACGAGCGCCATCCAGTGCCGCCACCGCCTCTTCCAAAGAGGCGCCATAATCAAGAGGAGCAGGATGGCAATGAGAACAACATGCTCGTAGTCGCTGCTCCAGCAGACTCGGAGCCAACCACCCCCCTGAGTGCATCGCATAACCCCTCCTACACCGCACCCTGGGTCGAAGATGTTGAGGACCAGGCGGATCGTGCCCCTTCAATGAACGTGGACAACCCAACGACTGTTAATCATGCTGAATCAGAAGCATCATCGCTGAGTGCAGCCACAAAGACAGAATGGCAGGGAGGCAGCGCCGGCATACCAGAGTCAGCTGCTGCTGATGACGAGGACTATTCAGCTTGGATGGATGACGCAGAGGCCGAAGAGCCGGACCCTCTTGGTATTACCAGGGCGGATTAGAGGTTGGAGATTTTCTGCACGGAGTTTGGGGTTAGGGAGCATTGAGGTGTCGAGCATAGCGCATTAGTTGGATGCATGAACACGCTGGTGTGGGATACCATATGTTTCTTTCGGATCCGGCGCATACATGTGGCATCGATAGGGATTGGTTTCCTTGTTTCAATGGGATACATGATCATCTTCCGTCAAAAGCCTCTTCTCCGAGCTGTGAGGCGACATGTCAGCTGCATGGTGGACTGTGAGCTCCTGTGCTGAGTTAAGACCACTCTCACACGTAAAGAGTGGCTAAATATGGGCATTGCCTGACCGTTCTTGTGAGACTTCAATGTGTAGACATGTTTGTATGTCCTGTTTTCCTCCTCCCCGTTCAATATCGTCCTCGCCCTCGCTTACGGCTCAAGGGCGCGAATCCAAAAACGGCTATTCTAAAAAACGCCAACCTTGATTAAGACAATATGAATGGACGCTTGACGTCTCGATTGGGAATTTACCTGGTTCCCCATCACCTATCAAGACGACGTGCAGGTATGACCCCACAGCTCAGGCTAAAAGGAGGCTGAGGACGGGAAGAGATGGACATCATGCTCTACTATAGCCATCAATGGACAGCCACATGTACGATCCTATGAGCAGATTCGTAGGATTCTAGCCTAGATGTAGCCCAGAACAAATGGTTTCTCGCATGGTCGTCCGATAGATGCCTCCACGAAGGGATGTCCTTCCTCGGTGGCTTGTTGCCGGTATACGCTTACACCACACCTAAACGGAACGACGATCAGAAGAGGCCTGGAAAAGAACCCTTGTTCTCTTCGCACATCGTAGACGAAAGTGCTTTGGTAGCAGAGCTCGTATCTTCTCATCTGACTAAAGCGGAAAAGCCATATCTGGACGGCATCCACGGGCTGGAGACCGGTCAGGTGCGGGATACTCCGTTGCAAAGTCGATATCAGGATGAGATCGTTGTACAACCCTTGGTCGAGAAGTGAATATAGACATACCCCACAGAGCCGTGATCGTCCCGTCCTGCACCCGCCATCTGTGAGGTCCCGCTGGCAAGCGGGAACTAGTCAGGAACGGAGCAGGTGGCGTATGCGGGTCAAATTGGATCGAGATGCGGTTACCGACGTCTTTTGACACCAGAAAGCATTCGATAGAAGAGTGACAGGAGAGCTGGGGAAATCCCCGGGGTTGGCCGGCGTCATTCAAGAACAGGAGGGCGCCCCATTCAGCCTGTCTCCGGACGATCGCTCCGCTGGTCCTGAATCCGATCAAGGGGCCGCGGTCAAAAATGGCATCTCGTTCCAACATGGCTCCGCAACTTAGAGTACCGAACGGCCCGAAAGCAAGGGGAAAGAATCCGTCCAAGCTTAATGGCGCCACATATCCCCTTAGCCTGGCAAGCCTGGATAGGAAACAACTGGTCATTGAACATTAGCGAGCGGTTGTAAAACACATTCATACAAGTGAGTAATCGAGATGCACCAGGCTTGGGTAGCATCGAAGACGAGGGCCGTTGAAGGGGCAATAAGTGGAAACCAGTTCTTCCGGTAAACCCATAGAGCAGACAGCCTCCCGGGGAAGTGAGAAGGTTCCCTGGAAGGGAACCATCACAGGACCAGCTTCGAAGCCAATAATAGAAGCGGGAAGGGACGATGGCGGCGTTCTCCAGTCTTGGGCATATAATATCCCAGGGCCCCTGTTCCACTTGGAAGCAGGATAGCCAGACGACAACGGGTTGAGCAAGCCACTGTGTCAGGCATCCCCAGACGAACCTTCCCCATCAGCTTCTGAGTTACCAGGTAGGGTTGGACGCCACAACCAAGCTCTGCAGTATGCAAGGGAAAGGCTAACAAACAGTCCTCAGCACGCAAGCACCCCAAAATGAAGCTCGCTCTCTCCGCCCTCCTCGGCCTCGCCAGCCTCGTCCTGGCCCAGGCCCCCGATGCACTCGCCTGCCCGACAGCAACGCGAACCATCCAGAACCGCGGATGCAGCAAGGCGTGTGCCTTCTCGGATTGCACGTTCCAGACCACGATCCAGAACCCGTGCAACTGCCCTTCAACCCTCCCGACAGCCACGCTCATCGCGCCGTGCGAGGCCGAGTGCCCCTACCAGGGCTGCGGCATCGAATTCCGCACGGCCCCTCTCCCATGCCCAACCATCCCGTCGACGACGTCGACGACCCGCCGCTCCACACGCCGGACAACAACGTCGACCACCATCCGCCGCACCACCACCACCACGACCCCGACGGGGGTGGTCACCAGCGTCGTCACGCTCCCGCCCAAGACGACGAGCACCACGACGCCGTGCCCCAAGGTCACCCGCACCACCAGCCCGGCAGACTGCCCGGCAATCCGGTGCCCCGTCCCGACGTGCCGGGTGCAGAGCAGCCTGGTGGTCCCTTGCGGGTGCGAGCCCAAGACGGTGCTGTATGTCCAGGGGTGCGCGACGGCGTGTCCCGAGGGGTGTTTGACGCGGACCGAGACGGTTAGTGTTGCGTGTTAGTTGGAGGAGATTGAGGGCTTGTGTGGATTGTATTTTATTCGAGTTTGTGTTTGTTGTTGTTGTTGTTGTTGTTGTCGTTAATGGGATGTTACATGCACATCCAGACTCGGCCAAGTCAACACAGAAAGTGCTCCAACGCTGCGATGAGGGTGCACTGGACCCACACATGAATGGCGGAGGGTGCCGATCTGCGCAACCCTACCCTGTGCCAAGACGCCAGCCGGCAGCCGCCGGGTGGAGCCAACCCGGAGCTCCCACATTACGCGGTCTCTGATTGGGCCATCGCAGAGAAGCTGCCCCTGTGACATCATCTTGCGACGCCTATTGGCGGCCCCGCAACGGACCCCGATAGCCTCGACTGCGGCCGAGCACAGGGAGGGTGTCAGCCGATAGCTCCGTCCGGAATGGGAACTAACTGCCTGGGCGTGTCTCTCGTCAGAGGCGGTGACTGTGACTGTGCCTCTTCTCACTATTCCTAGAAGTTGCATTGTTGGTTGATCTTCCGAGAACAACATTGTTTTCTCGTCCATTGCCTGAATCCAAGCTTCGACTCAACTTGATTCACTTCCCAGCTCCCCAACCGCAACCGCGCACCATGACCACTCGCTATCGTGTAGAATGTATCTTCCTCCCCCCGCCTCCCCGTCTGTCCCCTCTGCGTGTGCTCTCGCTAACTTTAAGCTAGATGCTCTCAAGACTCACCGCCGCGATCAATTCATAGGTAATATTGTCCCTGCCCGCTTCTGGCTCTCTCAAATCCCCCATTGCTGTGTGCTGGTACGGGCAGCACGAAAGGGGGCTGGAAGAGGTGGTGGCAGCTACTTCACCACACCATCGCTCAGACATGGCTGACAAGCAACCCAGAATGGATCAAGGGCTTGCTGGCCGTGCCATTTGTGCTCTACTCCCAGCCCCATGGCACCTACGATAGACAGAGCCTGAGCAGCGTGGCTCAAACCCGCGAGGAGGCCCATAGGAGGTACAGCGAAATCCTCCGCGATGTGGAAGTCATGATCGATGACCACAGTAAGCCTCTAATCCATCTCATTTCTGGCCAACCCAACCTGACAACCCCAGTCGCGCACCAAAACGACTTTGAGAACCCCTTTCCATCCAAGCTCAAACTCCTGGTCCCCACCATTGGGCCTTTCTTTACTCGCCTGCCCCTCGAGGCCGCCTTCAAGTTCCAGGACCGCAAACGGTACATCTCCTCTCGCCGTTTTGTCTCTCCCTCCTTCAACGACGTCCGCCTTATCCTCAATTCAGCTCAAATGATGGCTGTTACCACCTACGGCACCCTTCAGCTAGCAACATTTGATGGCGACGTCACATTGTACGACGACGGGGAGAGCCTCGAGCCCACCAGCCCCATCATCCCACGGCTGATCGGTATGCACCTCTCACCCTCCCGCCACCTCTCTTTTCTGATTGACCAATCATGAAACCCAGATCTCCTCCGCAAAAACGTCAAAATCGGCATCGTCACCGCCGCCGGCTACACAACCGCCGACAAGTACTACGCCCGTCTGCACGGCCTCCTCGACTCCATCGCCAACACCCCCGAGCTCACACCCGCCCAGAAACAATCCCTCATCATCATGGGCGGCGAGGCAAACTACCTCTTTGAGTTCTCCCCTTCCTCCGAGCACCTCCTCGCGCCCGTGCCCCGCCACAAGTGGCTCACCCCGGAGATGGCCGCCTGGGACGAGCGAGACATCGCCCAGCTCCTCGACGTCGCCGAGGCGGCGCTGCGCGACTGCATCAAGACGCTCAACCTGCCCGCCATCCTGATGCGCAAGGACCGCGCCGTCGGCATCATCCCGGACCCGCCCGAGATCCGCATCCCGCGCGAGTCGCTCGAGGAGACGGTGCTGGTGGTGCAAAAGATCCTGGAGCTGAGCAGCGCGGGCCGCCACCGGCGCGTGCCCTTCTGCGCCTTCAACGGCGGGCGCGACGTGTTTGTCGACATTGGCGACAAGAGCTGGGGCGTGACGGTGTGCCAGCGCTGGTTCGGCGGGTCGGTGCCCGGCGGCGCCATCAAGGGGGACAACACGCTGCACGTGGGCGACCAGTTCCTGAGCGCGGGCGCCAACGACTTCAGGGCGAGGAGCGTGGGCACCACGGCGTGGATTGCGAGCCCGGCCGAGACGGTGGACCTGCTCGACGAGTTGGCCGAGCTGATGGGGAAGAAGATGTCTTGATTAAGGTGACTGGCTGGTCCGACGTGTCGGCTCGGCACGGAGTTGGGGGATGCATGTCCACGAGAATGTCTCGGCGCATCAGAGTTTGGAGTCAAAGTTTTGGGATACAGCAGGAAAGGCAACCTTGCGGTTTGGGTACTCTTTCTCATTGATGCTTTTGGCTTCTCGGGTTTGCTTGGAATGGTCCCGAAGCCCTCACTGCTTTTTGTCAGGGATATTAATGCATAATTACAAGTCTGCAATCTTGCGCTTCCACATATGAACGAAACCACTTTCGAGTCCGCGTGCCGCCTTGTTTGCGTTGACCTTTCAGACGCTCTCCATCGAAAAAAATCAAGTTGATATCTCCTCCTCGCCAGGCAACCTGAAAACAAAAAAAAAGTGGTTACAAAGAAAAGGGGGTATTGGGCCGTACACAGATAGACGCAGACAGCTAATGAAAAGAATCTAAAACCTCCCGGGAATCGCTTCAGAAACAACGGCCCGATTTCGCCCAAAAAAAAAAAACCTTCCTCGCTTCGGCTTGTGTGGGTCGGTGTAAAAAGCCAAACTCCAGTCCAACCTCCCATCCCCCAATGACCTGTTCTAAATGTTGCTTCGTGATGATCCCATCCCGCTTTTTTTGCCCCCTTTATGCACGCAGTGACGATCGCCTAGCCCAGTGGAGAGGTGTTGTGAAAGACAAAAGAGAGAAGACCCGTTGATGGGGTTGTTGAGGAACAGAAACGGAGAGGAACCCCGAGAGAGATTATAAGGTAATAAAATGCTTGGTCGTGGTCATGGTCGTTGCGGGCCGCATGTTGGTTCGTTGCTATCGAAACTCTCCAAAGGGAGCACCAAAGTTCATGCGTTTCTTGAACTTCAAGGGGACGTCGTGGTCCTCCTCGTCGTTGCTCTTGCTGCTCTCGGAACCAGACCCATCTGAGCCTGTCCTCTGCCGCTGGGAGTCGGATGTGCCTTCCACCTGTGACTTGGACTGATCGGCAGATACACTGATCTTTTCGGTGGCTGCCGAGTCTTTCAGAACAGCAGGCAATGCGGCCTTGTCGTCCTTGGAAACCTCCTGCAGCTTGTCGGAGAGCTTTTGGAAGAAGATCTCGTCGTGGGCGGGCATGTTCCTCACCATCAGCGGGCCCTTCAATTCACGGTCGTCGCAGGGTTCGAAAATGGGCTCCGGGTGTTCGGCGAGTAGTTGTCCGTGCCTGTCTGTGACGCCTGGAAACGAATCTGCGGTGTGCACCGGTTCCGCAGCGCCGCCCCTTTCGTCGACTGTGGTGGTACCTTGGCTGGATGCAACATCCCCGTGCGGCATGGTCGGAGTGCTGTCACCGCCATTGCTCGTCGCGGAAGCCGTTCCTGAGGAAGCAACCGTCGCCAACGATGAAAGGGAATGGTTTGGAGTATGGCCAGCATGCATAGTGAGGCGGTCCGCTTCTCTGGCTGCCAGCACTTGCAAAGTCTGCTCCTTCTTTCCCTGCGGGCTCTTGGCCTGGTCCGAATTGGCGGGAGGGGAGCCCGATGGAGTAGAGACTGTTGACCCATTCTGCGACCCACTATCGGTAAAGGTCGCCTTCTTGACGCTGGTGGCCTTGATCGGAATGCCTTCCAGCTCTGGGTGAATTTCCTTAACATCGACAATCGGAACAGGGTCGGCCTCGGTCTCGCATCCTTCAGATGGTTTCAGAAAATCGGCCGTAGGCGCGCTGGGTCCGTTTGGTGACCTGGGCGAGGCGAGGTCCCGAATTCTCGGTCCCGTCATGGGCACGGGGAAACCTCCAACTCGGGGGTTTGGCCCTAAAGTCCTGGGCCCTGGTTGTGAACTGCCTTGGGATGACAGTGAGCTGTCGGGACTGATCCTTGACACCGCCTGAGTGCCACCCCGTAGATCCAGATTCGAGAAGGGTGTTTTTGAGTGAGGGAGCGTGGCGTTCGTTGCCAGCGGGGTGCCTCCACCCCAGCCCAGCGCCTGCTGGAGGCGCGCAATTTCCTGCAGCAGGGCGGCCTTTTCAGCGTCCCACCCGATCCGTTCTTCCTCCATCAGGGCACGCTCTTCCTTGTACACCTCTTCAGCGCGCTCCCGATTGGCTTCCAAATATTTCCGTTCCGCCTCCCAAGCCTCTCGCATCCTGGCGTTTTGTTGAACAAGGCGTTGGACCAACTGGGCGTGTGAAGGCGCGTTCACCGCGTCTGCTGAGCTGGACCGTGGATAGCCGGCAGAGGCAAAGCTTATGGGCGGTATTGACTCGTTGGCCAAAGGACTTAGCCCGGTAAGGGCGAGACCCATCGCCGACCCTTGTCCCGAACGCGCTCCATTCTCTTGTCGAGGGGATGTGATACCCTTCCGAGCCTTTGGCGGAAGACTGCTTGATCGGTGCTGGTCGAGTTGTGGTTGTCCCTCCTTCACGGAGGGCAAGAGGTGGGGCGAGAGAAACGAGGAAGAACGAATGGCTGGCCCTCTGACACCCGGCGATAATGGCGAGTAGACTTGACTGCCGCGAGGACCGTGGGGCGCTGCTCCATGGGAGGACGTGTAGACGACGGGAAGAAGCTGTGTGGGGGCAGAGCTCCTGGACGCGACGTGGTCAAAGTATCCAGATACGCCCCGAGGCAGCGTCAGTGGCGAGATGAGAGAGGAAGACGACTCGCTGGTGAGCTTGGGAAACGGAAAGCGCACTTCGCTGTCGGGTCTCGAAGGCCAGAAGGACTCGGAGGGTAGTTTCGTCATGGTTGGCATTGGCGGTTCCCCGTGCTTATTCTTGGGTCACGGAATTTCGGGTGGTCGTCGGTCAGCCTCTTTCTGCGCGGATCTCCAAGCGATGTATCCTCAGCACAGCGCCAGCGCCGTCAGTTGACTGTTGGGGTGCAGCTGCAGGGACAGGCAACTGTCCTATCGAAGCATGTCCAGGGATCCGCTCGGTCTGGTGCATGCGCCCTGGGCGCATTTGCTGTTTGGCAATCGAGTGCTGTTTGGCTCAAAGGATCGAAACCGCGGGAGGTGCGCCGGAGAGATGGGTGCAGATGGGTGCAGATGGATGGTCAAGGCGGTCATGCGAGTGAGAAAAGAAATCCAAGTGGGTTGTAAGGAGATTGACGGTAAAGTTGCAAGCTATGCGGTGCGGGACAATTTCACAAAAGTAGGGTCCGTCTGAGAGAGAGCAACCGACGTGGCAGCCTTGTCTGGTCTGGGCAGATACCCACCTATGATGAACATGTTTTGTGGGGCGGTGAGCCGGCGAAGGGTGGTCCGCTTCCCCTTCGGGTCCTCCAATCGGCCCCGCCTGCCCACTTACCGCCAGCCGTGATGCTGAGTCGGGCCTGATTCCAGGTTGGCCCGTGCATTGACCCCAAAACGAGCTCGGCTTTGAGCATTCGTTTCCTCACCTCACTCACCTGTTCATTCCAGGTGGCATCGGATGTGAGGCGTCTGTGGGCGGACAGCGCCTCCGCGACCTGTTGCCCGATATGGGCCCTTGCGAGTCGCAAACACAGACCGCTGGCAGCAAAGAGCATTGCTGGCCGGGATGGACCGAACGATGCGCTGGCACCACGGACGCATCCTCGGTTCAATCGGACCTTTGATCCCCAGTTCAACGACCCATGCAACTTTCAGATGACTGGACGCTAATGAACCCCGAATCGCATTTCCAGGGTCCAGGACCCTGAATTGCCCGGTCTTGGCAAGATCTCCTGACTGCAACCCTGAACGACATCAGCTGCTACGTTGCCTGAGAACAGTGCATTGGACGGATGGCCATGCCCAACCCGTGAACAACCACGCGTATGAACAAGCATCCCAGTTCAAAGCCATTGTATCAAAGTTGTCACCAGGAGCGTGTCCATGTTCTTCATTTCCTTCTGAAAGCGGGTCAGGCTCGGTTCCAGAATCTTCCCATCAATTTCTAATTTCTCCACGCCGAAAACCGAAAATAACCCGGGGTATCAAGATAATCCGACTCCAACAGCTCCTTTCCTTGGTGCTCAAGGGTGAGGTGGAGCGGACTTTCTCATCCCAAGAATGGACTCGAATGGCCATCGCGGAGACTCCTGTTTAAGTTTGCACTCGCCGCAGATGCTGGCTCTATCGATTCAGTCAGGCCACGACTTCTGGGACAGATAGGTACTCAACCGTGCTAGGAATTGACCCATACCTTTCCTCAAAGGCTGTAATATCTGGGAGGCACGAGTTCTTGACCCGTCCTGCCTTGTATTTCGGGCTAGACGGCAATGTCAGGTTACTTGTTCCTCCCAGCGTCTTTGTCGGAAAACGAGAGAAACTCTTAGGCTTCGATAATGATGTTGCCTGTCGTCCATACCAATGTTTCGATGCAAGCCATAGAAAGTGGCCGCAAGAAAACTCGCGCTGATGAGTCGAGTGTCAGCGATAAAAAGCAATCTTCGCTCGCTCCCATCCCGACTCACCTGGGTGTACTCGCACATGGTGCCGAGAGTGGTCGGGGTTGGCCGATGTGAAAGTGGCCGGTTTCTGTTTGAGATGGAAGTCGAGGCAAGATTGAAGCCTAAACTGTCTGCGCCGTTCTTGCCACAGACTGGCCTTCCGTCTGAAGAGCGCCAGACGTTGATTGTTCTCACAGTAGTGCCATCGCCCGAATTTGTCTCGGGTCCAAGCGAAGGCTTTAGCACGATCTTGCTCTTGCTCAACCTTCTTGCATGGTCCATCATGAACACGCAATCGGTAACACTAGGACCGAATCACACCTCCGAACGAGACATGGCAACACGAGTCAGCGGTTGCACATGTTTGTTTGTCTCAAACGTAACCTCCTAAATAGCTGCCCATGGCACATTTGTTGGGGGTCTTAGCTTGCAGCTTCTTGATCAAGGGGAAGAACAGGGCTCACGCCTGTCTCTTGAACCTGCCTCAACAACTTGAAAGCACCCAGTGGCCCTGGCCTGAAGAGACACGACCAAGAACCAGGAAACGCTATCGTTGAGGATTGTCAAACCGCGGCCGATGGTCACATCGTTTCTTCTTGGGGCTTGTCTCATGTGTTCTATTGGCAGATCAGGAACCAGCCTGACCCACGTTCCAAAATCTATGTTGAACAACAGACGACTGCCTCACGAATTGGTAAGAGAGCGCCGTCCCCCCCCTTCTATTTTAAGACCAGAGTGATGTGCAGGCCTTGTAAAGAAGAAATCACTTCAAGCACTGCCAAGTGGACAGTCTTACAAGAATCCAAGCAGGACACAAAACTGGTTTCTGATGAACGTGCTTGCGGTTACACTCAGAGCCTGCCGCCGGCAAACTCTTCCGGTGATGGCAATGAGATGAGACAATAAAGGTGTAACACGCTCCAGCGTCGGAGGTGAGGTAAGGGAGAGGAAGGTGTCACGAGACAGGCAGCAGCGGTCCTTGAACCAACACTCGGGGGAGATCGAGATAACGTTGGCCAGTTAACGCATATGGCGGCCCATGTTCCTCTCCTACATCTTATCCATGATTAGTTGTAAGACTCGATTCTATCCGGATGCAGTGCCAACTTGAGCAGGAGGATCTCGGCTCCTCGACAGTGGGCACACTGGAGCTGGCTGGGAAGTGCCAGTAGCAAGGATGAAGTCGGGTACCTTTTCCAAGCTGCCTGCCATCGTAGTTGAAACTAATATCAAAAGTTTTATTACGTGGCATCTTCTAATTTCGTGTCTAACTACCCAACGTAGTGACAATGATCTCCTACGTCCTTCTGGCTCGATTTCGAACTTTAGTGCAAGACCTTGCAACGAGGAGAATGTCTATAAAACAAATCAACTCCAAGAAATTGAGGTGGCCATTTTCTGCTCGTCATGCTTATTTCTTATCTTGTGACTTGTATTCTAGTTGAATTAGCGTACCAGAGGATCACCAGTGGCGGGCCCCAGACCGCAAACAAGAAATAATAACGCCGCTCATGTCTCAGATCCCGCAGACCTAATCACGACATACTGCTTATCTTCTCGTTTTGATTAGGCCACTCGTCAAAGGAGAAGCAAGCGTTCTTGCATGCCTGCATTTTGCCTCTGTCCCCAGTGCCCAGGACTTGCAAGCCCAGGGACGACGTTGAGGTTGTGACATCGGACTGGCACTGGGGCCTCTCGTGATTTTCTGGCATTGAAGGCGATGGGGTTTTCAAACAACGTGAGACACCGATGATCATGCCGATGAGGAGGGCTCGACTAGGAGAAACAACCTCTGGAGCCAACCATTCTAGAAGGAACTTTGTAGTTTTGAAGAGGGAGACTGCCTCGACATTGATTAGCAGTAGTCCATCCTACGATCGTCAAACGTGTTTACGGCCAGTATAGAACATTTGGTGAATTCATCGCGACACTGGCTTGATGGCGGCGATCCACTGCTTTCTTTTCGGAGGTTGTTGTGGATATTTTTCGGGCCCAAGTCGGCGTCTCCAGCATGAGGGAGACCTTGTTCCGCTCTGTGGTGCCGAGGCAAGGTCAACCATGACATCGGTCTTAGACCCGCCTCCACTCGGTGAAGCCAACAGATTGCCCACGTGGGAAGCCGACTCGAGAATTTCGGTACGTATTTTGGAAGTTCTAGAAAAGTTGAAGAAGCCCAAAGGCGTTCGATATGGGGGTTGTGGCATATTGATGACGCAGCCGTCCTTTAAAAGGTGTTCCTGGAGACATCTCGATCTCGACCATCGGAGTCGTATCCCGGCTATAAGAACAAGCCGCTCATTCCCCAACCCCCTTCAGCGCGCAACAGGTGAGACAACAGCCGACCAGTCTTCGCCACTGCTGGCGTCACAGATCCGAGATCATTCTCGGGCATTGTTGTGGGTGAATACCGGGAAAAGGGGCATTTCTCCACGGCATCTTCCCCATACGAGGAATCCACAGCTGCAAATTAGTTAAGGCAAAGATAATCCCGAGAACCGGGATCCTGTCGCTTCTCCACATCGTTCCGCTTGGGATGGAGGCCCGCTCCATCCATCATCTTCTCATCATTCATTTCTCTCTTGATGAAAGAGATCCTGCTTTAGTGTGAAAGCCCGAGGAGAAACGCACATCGGGCCCGGAAAACCCGGCACGGACGGGAACAAAAAGAATGGGCACGGGGCCACGGCATCTTGCCAATCACCGTTGAGAGAGGGAAAGCCGGTGTGATGCCTTGGGGGAAGGAACCCGGGACGGGTCTCGCGACACCGGGCCTCCGGGCGCCACTGTATTGAACGCCACTCGGGCGGGGTTACGGCGTCTCTGGCTGATGGCTTTTTTGGCTCCCGCCAGGTCCAGCTCTCGTCGGTGGGACAAAGCCCCGCGTTCCGCCACCGCGGGTCTCACCAAATGACACCACGTTTGGATGGGGAAAGGGGCTGAAAGACGCCAGGGAGCTAACTAGCTCCAGCCAATTGCTGTTTTGCTGATTAGGCGTCCTCATTAGTTGATGCTTTCGTTGGCATTCGTGTGCTTTAGGGCCACGGCTGCAGGTCCTTGCAGTGCGACCCCCTGCAGTGGCATGAAATGCAGCACCCCGTTGGGGCTGTGAGCTGCTGCGCTGTCGGCTTCAGCCTTGTCCCCAGACGTGGCAGCAGCGCATCGAAAATGCGGGATTTTTTTTTTCAATCCACAGGAGAGGTGTGGCACACAAAGGCAGCATTGGAGAGCTCGTACCAACTAAGTTGGATGTATGTAGTCTTGAAGGGATGGATGGAATAGTCGCCGACTCTCAGATGTTGATATGTCTGAGCTTAGAGATAGAGCTTCGGGATTGATGCTGGGTGCTGGACCCTGGCAAACTTTGTGCGTGCCCTCGGCTTTGTCGAGAGCCGTGTTGCCCGGCCCGTTGAATAATGAAAGACGGATGCAGATGCACGCAAACCATTGCTACGTATGGCTTCGGTTGAGGCTGGAGACTCCTGCATACTGCATCCCCATATCGAGAGCGGAACCCACACCGCTTCTTGAAGCCCAGCCTTAGGAGGGGGCGTTCTCTGTCCGTCTGGGCCCGAGTTGGATGCATGTGGGCTTGTTGCTGGTCGTGTGCTCCGCGAAAGAGAACAAGTTTGGGGTTCCACAGCACCAGCTGTCTCCCGCTCAAACACGGCAGACGCACTCGTGCTGTGTGATTGAACATGCAGCATGGACATTGCCGGTGACTCGCCGGTTTGTTGGGGAGCAAAAGGTGATGGTGGCTGCGCAGACTCGATCGAGACAGACTCTGATGTTACATTGACAACCCCGTGCAGAGAGGAAGAGGGAAGCGGAGGTGTGGAGGAAAGACGGGGAAACAAGCAACAGGGCGCAACACAAGCCTTGCTTGGCGTGGAGGAGCAACCAACTCCTTTCCCGCTGCATTGAGAAACGCGTCACACGAGCGCGCCGGCGAGGGGGCCTCTTGCAGCACACTCGATGGGAATCAACCAAGCCGAGACAGACAGGCAGAATGCCCAGACGGGAGATCACGATGCCAAGATATTCGGGGCGTGCCTGTGAGCCTCTCTGGTCCTATCTGAGCTGAGGGATAGATGTGTTGTGCGCTTGGAAGTACCAAACTGACCAGGGGCATTTCGGGCGCGTTTCGTGGTTGTTTGCTCGTCCGATTGCGCTAAGACGATTGCTCCGCTTATAACGGCCGCCGCTGGGCGGCAACCCATCGACCATGAATGGACCAGCGAGGGAGCGAGTCCATAACGGAGACACACACAGCCGACACCACGACCAGATGGTTGGTGGTTGCGAGGCTAACCCCGAAGAAATGGCGCTTTGTCCACCAGGAGGATGGATGCCTTTGGGGCTTGGTGCAGCACAAGCGAGCCATCCACCATGGGGCATGATTGGAGACCAAACGTGGGGGCGTGATTATTTGCTCGTGTGCTTCTCAGCCCGCCCTTTTCTCCTCGCCCTGTTCGTTAGAGCCACAGTTGAGACAGGCAGGACACGCCGTCAACGGAGAGCCGGTATACACAGTATGTAGTTATTGAGATCGGAACCCCTTAAACGCAGACCGGCAGCGGACCGGGCGTCGACCTTTTGTGCCTGTGCAAACACAGGGTGTGCCCGACCTGATGACGAACGCCGAGATCTTGGCAACGGCTCCCCGCTGAGTCCCTGACATCCCAAGGAGCACATTCGTTTCGATCGCCCGAGGTGTTGGTGCGTGTCCGTACTGCAATGTCCACGGGCGTTTGACACTTTGTTGTTATTGGCCTGGGGTCGCTGGGTCGTTTGCCTGGACAGTGCCGACATCCGCGAGGAGGAGCCGCAGGTCGGGTCCTGGTCATGGATGCAGGGCTTCACGTCATCCACGGGCCGTCCACAGGAGTATCCGTATACAAAACTGTGGACAGTTGAGTTGAGACGGGCTCTTGAGAGGTTGATGAACGAATCGGAATTTGGCAGAGAACCGCCCTTGGTATCTTGATAGTGTGTGGCGCCTGAAACAACCGTTTGAACTGTTTGCATGCTGTTTCCGAATCGGCACCCAGCTCTGCTACTGTCAAACCATGTCAGCCGAGGACCGGGTGCGAAATGGCGCCATGGAAGATGCTGCTCGTTCTTAGGGCTTGTTCAGCGGCGCCGTTAGGTACCGGAGCCACGGTGGCTTTGTTGCGAACAAAAGCAGGCCACGATGGCAGGGGATGATGACATTCCGCCACACTTGACGTTCCTGCTTTGAGCGGCTTCGTGGTCGGGAAGACGGAACGAGTGGCAGGCTCAAGGCAGGCGTTCTGGAGAACCCCACGCTAACGATGACGCAGTGGAGCCCTGCGGGGCTTGACGTCCTTGGCAGCGATTATCGGGGCGAGAGTACTCGCGACCTTGGTCGTTGCTTGCCCGCTGCACTCGCCGCACGGTTTGGGGTTGTTGGGCAACTTTGTTGATGAAGGCAGACCGACTGACACAAGCAGAAACCTGCCAAGAACCGGATTGCCACACAGTTTTGTTCTGATCAACGGTCTTCCAGCGATCAACAGGAGCCGACTCGGCCTGGATATTGCGGCATATTTCTGGCCGGGCTTGGTCATTCCTCGAGCGCCTTGGCGACAAGCAAATGAGAGGGCAATTCCAAGGCCAAGTGTCGGCAGAGGATGGCCAGCAGCTACTGGTGGCACACAGGCTCTCTATAACACATGAGGTAGCAAACAAGTGCTGAAAGCCCGGAAAGAATGCATGTGGGTTGCTCAGTTCGCCGTCTCCGATACCAGGTCAGGTAAGGAGCTCTTCGAAATGCACCTGGATACGTACCAGTGACCTGCCATCTGTTGGGGACGCTTGCACCACTTACCCAAAACGCCGGGCATTCCCGGGCGCGTCCAATCAGTCGCCCCTGCATTTGGAGGGTCATATCGCTCTCTTCTCGGTCGCTCGGCGCTGGGTGGGGGCGGGTCATCCCACCTGAGCTGTGCGCCTGGTGCATCTCTGCATGTACCAAGTACGCGGAAGACGAATGCATCTCCCATGAACTTCAACGGAAGTTCCTCGACAGGCACAATATCTAAGACACCAGAAGGGGACAAATCGTGAACACCCTCAAGACGAAAGGGTCTTGATCGCCGGCGGCGCATCCATGTTGTGCACAGAATGGAACCTCTCTCTCGATCCAGAGTGCCTCCTCGCACCTGCAGGGCATTGTGTCCATTATTGTACGAGCAGGTTGTGATGTCCTGCTGCCAGCCCGTGATGATAACTTTCACCTCCTCGGGCTGGTCTTGACATGGCGTGACTGGCTTTGGCGACACCATTGGGCTTCGCGATTTGATCCTCTCCGCCCGGTCATCCTTTCTTCCCTTCGATCTTGCCGGGGACACGAACATTCGGCAGCAGCGCTGGAGCAGAAAGACGAGAGACACTGGCGGGCTGGGCGTTCGGCCTTTGGTCGGGCGGTCCGCTGCCCAGATCACAGGCGGTGGAACCCGGGTGGCCGCGATCTCGACGTCGGTTGCAAGGTACTCGCTACCTGGGCGGTTGGTCGAGAAGGGGCAGACCCTGCTGCAGCTGGGTGCTGTTGCAGAGGCATTTGCCGAATTTAGTACCTAATTACTCCGCACAAATCATCTTGGGGCGCCCCGCCCTCGATACAGACACCGACCGCCCAGCGCTGGGCGCCGCGCGATTGAGAAAGCCTTCCGTTGATCCATACGGCTCCGCGCTAGCACCGAGGCGGCCACCCCACCACCTGGCTGGCTGCTCCTGGCACCCGAATCCCCCAAAAACCCTCGGAGACCCTCCAGACTTCCAGGTTCTCAGGAGCACCCATTGCCCTTCATCCCAGTCGTCCAACACACCTTCTCTTGCAGGAGGCAAAAAAAGGGACCACACTCCCCTCCCTGGCCGATTTCCACCCTCTCGGTACTCGCAATGCCATTATAAACCTCCCGCCAGCGGGCGCACACTTTTCCCACTGCAACTTTTCCCTTCCCCTTTCTGGGATTCCGAATTCCTCCCACGCCTTGCGCCGTCGCCCGCCAAGAGCCGCACAAGCCAACCGGCATTCGAACGTGTAGATCTCGCCCGCTTTCGTGTCGTCGACAGCACGCCACGCCTCCGCCGCCGGGCGACACAAATCTCGCCTTAGACGGGAGACAGCCTTGGCAGAGCGATTGTCGTTTCCCAAGACGACGCCCAGAGCCGGACAACAGTGACGCAGCAACGACCTTCCCGCCGGGACTTGCGTGGCCCTGGTTATATAAGACTCGGCGGTGCCTCCCCCTGCAGTCCCCGTTTCGTCGGTCTTGGGTCTGCAGCCAGTCGCAGGTCCAGTTTGCTCGAGAGCTCCAGCCATTGACAAGAGAGTCGGTGCGCGGGCCCTGAAAAAGAGGTGCAGCCGGTGCCTGCAGAACCCTGCGGGCGTACAACAAAGAAAGTTTGGGGTTTTTGCAAAGGGTCTTTGCAAAGGGTTTTGCAAAAGGGTGTGCTTGGTTACGTCGACTACCAGCCGACCTGGAAACCAGTTTCAGCGGGTTTTGGGGCAGGAGGGGTGCGAACTCGACGTGCCCGCTTGATTGGAGACCGACGCTTGTCGCCCGCCACCTTCCCTCTGGGCACTGCCGCTTGACAACAGCGCAGCCGCCAAAATGGCGGTCTCTTTACTTACGGCTGCTGCGACGCAGCCGGCTTCTTCTTCCTCTCTAGGTATTTCCACCCACTTCTTTCTCCATTTCCTGAGCCACGACGACCGGCTCTCCTCCTCCCCTCCTCCCCACTTGTTGCTGCACGCCGGCAAACGAGCAGCCGACTCACCACTTTCCCTCCGCTAGATGCACAGTGCAACCCGAGCTCCAACAAGTCGAGCTTGTCTTCTTCCCCTCGCCAGTTCCCCACCGATCTGCCACATCCCATTTTCGAAGAAGAAGGCGACGAGACCGACAGCGAGGCCGTAAACGAACCCGTCACTCCTGTGAGCGGTCGCCAGTCGCAAGATTTCCAAACCCTCGCAAACCCAGACGGCCACCTCGACGCGGCCCACGAGCAGCTGGCCTCCGATCAGACCGCGGCCGCTTTCCCGCCCGCCCAGCAAGGCACCGCGCCTGGTGCGAAACCACCCCTTGCCGTCAACACTGGGGCGACATCGCCACGGAAAGCACCGCAGAGTCCCCAGCAGACCCCGCAGTCGACCATCCCCTCGACCCCTGCACCCTCAACACCGTCGGCCGACCAGGACTTCACCTCTGCGCCTCCCTCGAGACGCTCGACGTTTGGCTCGACTTCGAATTTCAGGCGCACCATGTCCAGCTTCCTGAGACGTGTCGGCTCACAGACAGACAAGGCAGCTTTCGCCGCCGATCCCGGGCATAGCGCGCCCGCATCCGCCCTGAACCTGCCCGAAGCCGGTCAGCGGAAAATGCCGGTTCGCCGGTGGTCAATGAACAAGAGCTCGGCTACTACCCGCTCCAACACGCCACCATCACCAAGCTCGCCGCTAGAGATGGCCATCAAGACCAGGGAAGAGGCGTCGACCCCAACCGTGCCGAGCTCCGAGGCCTTCTTCAAGAAGAAGGCCCGTGCCGCGACCGGCCTGACATTCCGTTCCCGCCCGGCCATGGCTGGCGGGAAGGACGCGTCCTCGAGACAGGAGTTGCAGCTCCGGCGACGCGCCAGCAGTTTCGATTATTCGAAGCAAGAGCAGCCCCTTGTAGGAGACGCCGACAATGCTCTCCACATGGAGAGGTCGCTATGGGGGCTGCCGGCTGAGACGGGCACCGGAGTCAAGGCTCGCCGCATGAGCCTGAGCTTGCCCGACGACTTCACCGTGGACGTGATCGAACTGGCGTCCGAGTTCGAGTATCAGCACAAGCTTCTGGGACGGCACGGCAAGCACTTGGGCAAGGGCGCTACCTCCAAAGTCACCTTGATGGTGAACAAGAACGGCGGCGACCTGTACGCCGTCAAGGAGTTCCGAGGCAAGTCGTCGAGCGAGACGCGCGAGGAGTACGAGAAGAAGATCAAGTCGGAATACACCCTGGCCAAGAGCTTGCACCACCCCAACATCGTCGACACAATCCGGCTCTGCATCGACCATGGCCGTTGGAACCATGTCATGGAATACTGCGAGAACGGCGACTTGTTCTCGCTGGTTAACAAGAAGTACCTCAAGACCGAGGACAGGGAAAAGGACCGGCTCTGCCTTTTCAAGCAGCTGGTCACGGGCATCCACTACCTCCACTCGAACGGCATCGCCCACCGCGACATCAAGCTCGAGAATCTGCTCATAACAAGAGACAGCCGGCTCAAGATCACCGACTTTGGCGTCTCGGAGGTCTTCTCGGGCATCCACCCGGGGATCAGGGAAGCCGGCGGCCAATGCGGCAAGAACATGGGGGAAGTGCGGCGCTGCGCCCCGGGCATTTGCGGCAGCATGCCCTACATCTCGCCGGAAGTCCTCCAGAAGAAGGACAAGTACGACCCGCGGGGCCTGGATGTCTGGAGCTCGGCCATTGTCATGGTCAACCTCATTTTCGGTGGGCCTCTGTGGCACAAGGCCGAAGTCGCCGAGAACACCTCCCCGCGGGATACCTACGCCAGCTTGGTCCGTGGTTGGGAGAAGTGGGAAGTCAAGCACGCCGAGGCGTCTGATACCGCCATTACAGACATGGATTACCCGCATGTGTTTGTGTTTGACACGTTCGTCAAGCCCCCAGCCCTGCGGCGCGTGCTCCTCCAAATGCTCCACCCCGACCCGGAGAAGCGCATCTCGATTGCGAACGTGGTCACCAACCGATGGGTGAAGAACATTGAGTGCTGCCAGACGGAGAACTTTGACGAGCCCAGTACGGCGAACATGATCGACGCGTCCAAGAAGCCGGGTCAGAACCGCATGAGCGGCAAAAAGATTTACTGCCACAACCACCTCCCTCCAAAGGAGCACAACACCCACTCGTTGGGCAAGATGCCCGGCAGCGCTGGCTACTAAAATGAGCTGCGATCTGCATACAACGGGCAGCGTTCTTCCAGCGCTGGCTTTTCTGTTTCTTCCGTTTCCCATTTCGATTATTTGGCTTTTTAATTGGGGTTTGGCGGGCAGACTTGCAAAACATACAGCGGCGTTACACGGTCGAGGGTGCATAAGATGACAGCAGCATCATTGGGCGGTTTCTGCTTTTATTGAGAGTGATCTCCGGGGCGGGAAGGAGGGGCAAAGGCCAGATAGATCTGTTGACCATGGCCTGTTTACAAAGTTTTCGTTCTGTTACTTCCTTTTTTGTTCTCCTAACCCTCTTGCTGGTCCATCCACACGGTCATGGATGGCAGCCTCGCTTGAGGCTAGTATCGCTTAATGTTGATGAGAAAGAGGGTCAGCGGATCAGCAGCAAACGCACAGCTGTGGTGCAGATGTTTGATTGTTGTTACATAGAGAGCGCTGTCTTGTGGGCGCGCCGTGTGGAGGATGTGGGCAATGGAATCTCCTCAGAGATGGAACAATTGTCACGCTGCTGGCCACACTCTGATTTCACCAAGCTTGTTTGTTGTAGCCGTTCTTGAAAGCGCCAAGTCTTGTCGCCCCTGGCCGACGTGCAGCGCGAGGGAAAGTTGGATGTTGCCGGACCAGCGGGCCCCTGCGGGATGGGCGAGTGGCCAAACCGCCATTGGGCCGCCTGGGTCTGATTCCCATCTTCGTCTGTTAACCCGAGCTGAACCGAGTCAGCAATTCCCTCTGACAATCCACCCCTCTTTGCTGATCTGCAGGATCAGGATCGCGATGCCCGAGGAGTTGGTCTGACTTGGAACCCTGATCATCATCTCATCATCTCTCACAAGCGTGAAAGCGGCTCGGGCGAAACATGTGACCGTCATCTCTACCTACTCTACTCACTCGGCTGTCGATGTTTTGCCTTTGCCGGCGGCTTGGAATTACGGAAGAGTGAGATTGAGGCAGCATCACCTGAGGGGAATCTGACTGACGGATTGCCTTTGTCTGCCCGCTGCAGTGTGTTTGTGCCAACAACTTCCCGGGAATCGCCTACGAAAAGGGGAGCCATGCCCGAAGTTGATTGGCCTGTCTCGGCCGCGTGGGTGGTTAAAGTTATTGCTCTGGTGCTCCAGATTCCCCAGACTCCAACTCGCAGCGTCCCACAGCAGCGTCAGCATGCCCTGTCACTGACCACAAGTCCCGCCAACCCCCGCGTTGCTTGCCTGCCGTCCTGCACAACACCATCTCAGCCAGCCCCGCTCCGCCCCCTGCGAACTGATGACGGGGGTGGGAGTCGGACGAGAGAGGGCAGTTGGCTCCCTTGTCTTTCTCCATCGACTCACCCAACCCTCCCCTCAACCCCTCCTCGTCTTTCGTCACTTGACGGCCATTTTCTCCCCCCCTCACTTTCACCATCTCCGCGGGTAAGTCGGGAGGGAATCGCCATCCGGCCAAGGCTTGGTGTCCCCTTGGCTGGCTCGGTTAGTGGGTTAGGTTAGCTGAGATTCTCGCTTGCTCTGAACGGCGGAGGCTGCTGCTGCTCGCTCTCGCTCTCCACCAGGGTTGCTATTTTGGTGGCCCAAGAAACCGGCTTCCTCGATTCGGATGTGCTCCTTCGAAACACTCGTAAGATGGGGGCACGTGGAGAAAGAGTCGGGAGAGATCGGTATCCTGCTCCTGCGCATGCGTGCCGTCTCCTGTCGCATTGCGAGCCAATCTGCTGGCACGTCTGCACGATCGCGCTTGGTGTCACCGCCCTCGCCCGTCGGTGCAACCAACCCAACCCCCCTCCGTGTGCCGAGAGCCTGGGCTCAACGGGTGTGGAGTCTAGAAGCTTGGAGTTTGTCATTTTCACCAAGGCCGAAGAGCGAAGTCCTGTTTATCAAAACAGGGTAACGTAATTGTTGAGGAGTGGCTGGAAACTCTCCATGTCCTTTCTCAGCCCTGTTGGTATTCCGATGCTTTGAGCAACACAACAGACCCTCAGGTTAATGAGCCATTGAAGGCTTGACCGGCAAGTGAGTGTGTTGTCTCCCTCACGACACATACCCTTGCTTCTGTGATCCGAGCATACCTCGTCACGGAATACTTGTTTCGTCTTTCTTGTACATTAAATGGTCACAACACCATCCGAGCAACGCAGCAGCACACCCCGATGCCGGCTTGGGGAATTCCAGCACTGATGAGAGGATGCCTCTCCCAAATCCCCAGCCGCCTGAGGGGTCCCCGGCTAAACCCCTCTGTTGGCTGCGACGCATGCATCAAAGCACTGTCCAGCTGCACGACGACGGGAATGGATGGATGCGGCACCGCATGCATTACGTGGGGGTCATGGCTTCTCACACTCTTCGTTTGAGAGAACTGAACATGCAACCTTTGGAGACCCCGATCCAACATGCGGACGTACTTTAGCAACAGTACTCAGACACCATCTCGAACCACACACCACACGCACCGTACATGTGGCTGAGGGGTGAGGTACATCCATGTTACAATATCTTCTTGGGCCATACAACCGCGACATCCAGATGTTTGTGCTACCCAGAGGCGACAACTGCGAAATGGCTCCTTTGGGTACATGACCGACCCCCCTTCGGTCCCGGGAGAGGCAAATGCTCGACAGACCAGCAGTAACGTCTCGTGGCGACCCCTCTTCTCTCCTCCGGAGGGGCTGTCATTACTGGTGCCCAGGCTTGCTTGGCTGATTGGGTCGCAGTCCACGGTTGGATGCTGGCAAAAGAAAAAAAAAACCTGCCACTATTCCCAAGTCCCAAGACCGGCACGCCATCGCCAACCCCTTCTAGATCCACCCAAACCTGGCCAGAGGTCGACACGTTCTCTTGGCCTGCCTTGCCAAGCCAGATATGGCTTGCCCTTTCCGTGCTTCTTGCGGCGCCTGTGCGACCCCGGAGCACCCTCCAGCTCTGTTGGAGAGCTGTGATTGTGGACGTACGGAGCACGGCAGCAGAACGCCGGTCGGGCATCCCGAACGGCTGATGGCGCCACTTGCGGTCTGGGCATTCATCCAGTATGTATGCATGTATCAGAAGTCGTGTGCTGGTTGGAGGCTCTGAGGAAGATCATGATTGATTGGAGTGTGGCGTTGGTAAGTTCGAGTGCTTCGCCGCTCATGGGGAACAAACATGACACAATGCCTACGAGTACCCTGTACTTACTATCTCTCGACACCCCGTGATAGACATGGAAAAAATTTGTAGAGCAGCGGCTCGTCAAGCCACGTCCTGAGAGACAACGTTCACAGAAGGAGGAGACACATCGGGGCCAGGTCGAACCGTCATGTATCCAAGCTGAACTTGCCTTGCTGAGTGAAGCTGGCGTGCTCTAGGATGAGAGGAGAGCTGTGTTGTAGTTTACTGATGCAACAGCAGACCCCCTCTGAAATGTGTTGTTGCGAACCAAACTTCAGGGATTCATATTCACAAGGAGCGTGGCAGGAAACTCAAGTGAGGAGACGACCAGCTAACCAAGGCTCGCCCATCAAGTCGACGCCATCATCACACACCACCAAGACAAGATGGATCGCAATACTCTCTTTTCCTAGTGTGTTGTTGTGTTCGCCAAATCCGGCGGTGTTCGTCAATCCCCTGCTCCAGACTAAAATCTTCCATGAATCTACCGACCGAGGGGGAATAAGGGGTAAATGACCAGATATCGTGGGGGTAAAAGAACAAAGCAAATCAAAGACCCGTTTGGAAACTCGAATGACGATTATAGCGCCCGCAGACCTGGTTCCATTTCCATGCCCCATGTACGTCTCCAGAGAACGGCCCCTGCCCAAGTTGGCAACCAACTCCTCTGGTGTTCCCAGCCTCCACCGAGCCTTTCTCCAGTGCCTTGAAAGCCTGGTCGGAGACGGTTGCATCCCAAAACGCATCAGATACACAAAGACTGGTTACGCAGGGGTGGCGGGGCTAGATCCCTTCGCGATATTCCCAGAAGCAGTGGCCGGTAGGCGGTTCCAGGTTGGATGAATCTTGGGTAAAGGAGAGTTGGGCCTGCTCTCCTGATCGATCGCCACAGGGCGCTGTGGTGTGACTGAGCTTGTCATGGCACCTTGAGTCTCTAGCTCGGTCCTGTGCCGTTTGCAGTCGGACCGCGCGCCCGGGAAATGGGGAAAGGACTCTGCAGACCCATCATTTCTTGTGTATCCGCTCTCCGACAGACCTCAAGGAGGGCTGTCTGATCAATAGGGGTAAGGTGAGTGAGCAGATTGGCACAGAACTGAGGTTGCTCTTCTTGCAACTCTGCAAAGGCAATTAGTGACGGCCGTTTCCGCACAATCTAGCGACCAGCACTTACTCTTGAAGCAGTCTCTGAAAGCGAGGTAGGGGTCAATCCGGTCCAGTGGTGACTCCAGCAAAACGCTGTCCTCGCCGAGCTCATCGTCAGACTCGTCGAGGTCTGTCGCCTTGAGCTTCTGTGCCTGGTTTCGGTGCGTGTCAGCAAGTTTCTGGAACTGGGCCGTCCGTAAGTGTCCACTGAGCTAGCCTCAGACACGAGAGATATATCGATCGCATGCTTACCTCCTCATTCAGAAAATCCAGATACGCCGTGCTCTCATCCTTGCCCTCGCCGGTTGGCTCCTCTTCGTGCTCCCCGCCGTTCCAGTTGGCCTCTTCGTCGTCCCATTCATCGTCACTCTCATCGTACCCGTAGGTGCCGCTGTCGAACTGGAAATCATCCTTCAACGCCTCTTCGCGGTCTTGACGGTGTTAGCTCGGAGCACCAGACAAGCTCTTTAGGGGTACACTCACTTGACATTGCGTCGGGGAGAGTGTCGAAGAGGATTTTGAGGCCCTGCCAACTTATCAGCTGCCATTCCGTAGACGACACGTTCTGGGAAAAAGGAAACCAACCTGGAGGAGTCGTGGCCACCCGACCATGATGCTAGCGGGGACCTGCTCGGGCTTGATGTTGAGGAGGGCGATGATGGCCAGGATGCACAACTGCTTGTCGTGCACACGGGTGAAAGACGCCATGCTGCCGAACCAGAGACTGAAGAACTTGTTCGTCCAGCCCTGAGTCTCCAAGACCTGGAGGGACAGGAGGGGATCGTAGTAAATGGCGTTGATGACCATCTCCATCAGGTGAACCTTGTAGGACTTGAGCTTGATATCCTCCCTGACGAGAATGCCCATCGCCATGTTGAGGAACCCATGGACGCAGTTATTGATGTGGCCGCGAAGGCTGAGCATCATGGCTTCGGCAAGCTTGCAGGCGCATATCCGGTCGACACCGCCGACCTTGCCGTCTGTGAACATGTCCGAAACCATCGAGAAGAGGGCCTCGACATACTCGGGCTTCTCGATGAGCTGCGGAGCACCGTACTGGACGAAGTTGTCCAAAGCAGGCAGCATATCCTCAAGGTACAGCTCGGCGCCCGACTTGAAGGTCGAATGAACAAGCTCAAACGCATTCCACATGTTGGGCGAGATCTGCTTCGCCGCAAAGGTGCAGCTGTCGATGATCTCAAATACTTCGTTGTAAAGATCTTGAGAACATTGTTAGTTTTAATCGGAGAGTGATGAAA
>Ga0247823_10000394_pt1 | contig 37811 bp, 33 predicted proteins | sample 13C_PalmiticAcid_2_FD_192426 | JGI IMG/M metagenome (GOLD analysis project Ga0247823, IMG submission 192426) | Soil microbial communities from agricultural site in Penn Yan, New York, United States - 13C_PalmiticAcid_Day30 | ecosystem: Environmental > Terrestrial > Soil > Agricultural land...
CATGCCAGGCTCCGTCGCCAAAGCGGATGGCATAGTCCAGCCCCTCCCCGGCCAGATCGACGCGATTGTTGTTGGTCATCAACCTGAGATCGATCTCCGGATGCGCATGCTCGAACGCGGTGAGCCGGGGCAGCAGCCAGCCGGTGGCAAAGGTGCCGACCACACCGACCGTCAGCACCTCGCGCATCCGCCCGCCTTCATAGCGGTCGAGCGTCGTCCCGATGCGGTCGAACGCCTCGCCCAGCACCGGCACCAACGCCAGCCCCTCATCGGTGAGCGCCAGCCCGCGCGGCAGGCGCCGGAACAGCGGCACACCCAGCCGCCGCTCCAACGACGCGACCTGATGGCTCACCGCGCCCTGACTGACGCACAGCTCAAGCCCGGCGCGGGTGAAGTTGAGGTGGCGCGCCGCAGCCTCGAAGGCACGCAGGGCATTGAGCGGAAGCTGAGGGCGATCCATGCGCCATCCATGAACTGAGCTCATATCTAAGTCGAGAATTGATGCTTTGCGTGCGGGAGTCCACTTCGCCACTCTCTCGCCACACACTCAAACGGAGCGAATGGCGATGAGCAGAACTGGCGCCTTGATTGCGGCCCTGATGACCCTGACCGGTGCGGCCGCCGCGCAGGATGCCGATCGCGACGACCCGCTGCTGCGCCCGATCGCGGCGGACTATGCCAGGCAATGGCTGGAACCGCAGACGCCGGTGCGGATGCACGGGCAAAGCTATTATGTCGGGTTTCAGGGACTGGGCGTGGTGCTGATCCGCACCGATGCCGGACTGGTGCTGGTCGACGCCGGGGTGCCGCAGGCGGTCCGCGCGATCCAGGCGAACATCCGCACGCTCGGTTTCGACCCGAAGCAGATCAAGTACATCCTGATCACCGAGCCGCATTGGGACCATGCCGGGGGCGCGGCGGCGCTGGCGCGGGACAGCGGCGCGACAGTGATCGCGGGCGCCGAAGCCGTGGCCGAGCTGCGCCGGGGCAATGTCGGCAAGGACGATCCGCAGGCGAGCATTCATGCGCCGATGCCCGGCGTGTCACGGATCCGCGGCGTGCGCGACGGCGAACAGCTGCGGATCGGCGGCGTGACCATCGTCGCCCGCGCGACGCCCGGACACACGCGGGGAAGCACCAGCTGGCAGTGGCAATCGTGCGAGGGTAAGTCCTGCGCAACCTTCGTCTTCTCCGCCAGCATCAACCCGGTGAGTGACGACCATTACCGCTTCACCGGTCATCCTGAGCGCGTAGCGCTGCTGCGCCGGGGTGCCACGGCGCTGGCCGGGCTGCGCTGCGACATCGCGATCCCGTCGCACCCCGGCACCAACGATACGCTCGAACAGCTCGCCGCACTGGCGCGGTCGCGGACGCCCAATCCGATGATCGACGGGAAAGCGTGCAAGACGCTTGCCGCGACCTACACCGAACGGCTCGACAAGCGGCTGGCGAAGGAGAAGTCGGAACCGCGCACCGGCGATTGACCCGCGCCCGCGGACACGCCAACCACGGCCGGTGAGTTTTCCGACTTCTCCTTCGCGGCCGCGCTGCTCATCTCACCGGCTGCGGCCGAGCAGCCGCGGTTCGAGACGGTCGTCGTCGGTGGCTGGACGATCACGGACGAGGAAGCGACCTGCGATGCCAGCTTCGCGATCGGCGGGGAGGATGTGCTGCGCGTCTCCGGCCAGATCTATGGCTGGAAGGCTGGACCGAGCGGCGGCGTGTTCCAGCATATGGACTTCGAGAAGGGTGACTATACGCTGCCTGCGGGCAGTTTCCCGGTCACCATCAGTTGGGCGGATGCGAGCGGGACCGTGACACGCGCACAGGCGACGGGCGAGGCCGTAGATCTCAGCGGCGGCCTGCTCGTCTATGCCGAGCGCAAGGCGCCGGCGATCGGCATCCTCGGCCGGCTTCCGGCCAATGGCTGGATCGCCTTCTCCGTGAGAGGACGCGAATTGTATCGCGTGCAGCTGTCGCGCATTGACGAAGCCGTTGCGGCGCACAAGGTGTGCATGGACTTCATCACCCGGCAGAAGCGTCCGGGCACGCGCGACAGCGGGCGGATGCCGCTCCCGCCCAAGCCGCCCGAACTGATCCCGTTGCCGCCGCCGGCACCGGTGCCGCCATCCTATGCGCCGCCCAAGGCACCCGCCGAACCTTCAATCGATGTTGGCCCGGCCTATCCGGCGCCCGCCAAGCCCGACCGGCGATAGGCGCGCCATGCGCCCCGTTTCACACCTGACGGCCTTTGCCGTCGCCGCGCTCGGCATCGCCATCTTCTCGTCAATGGACGCGGTGATGAAGGGGCTGGTGATCGGGCTGGGCGCGTACAACGCGCTGGCGTGGCGCATGCTGGCCGGGACGGTGGTAAGCGGTATTCCCTATGCGCTGTCGCGGCCGCGGATGCCTCCGCGTTCGGTATTGCGCATCCATCTCGTGCGCGGTGTCGTGTCGGCGGCGATGGCGTTCCTGTTCTTCTGGGGGCTGGGACGCGTACCGATGGCGCAGGCGATCGCACTCTCCTTCATCGCGCCGATCATCGCGCTGTTTCTCGCCGCGCTGATCCTCAAGGAACGCATCACGCGGATGACGATCATCGCCACCGCCATGGCGTTCGCCGGCGTGCTGGTGATCCTGTGGGGGCAGGCGCGGGCCGAACTGGGTCCCGATGCCTTCCGGGGTGCGATCGCCATCCTCGCCTCCGCGGTCTGCTACGCCTGGAACATTATCCTGATGCGCCAGCAGTCGCTGGTCGCCGGAGCAGGCGAAGTCGCCTTCTTCCAGACGATCATCGTCACCGCCGTGTTTCTGCTCGCCGCGCCATGGTTGCTGGTGGCGCCGCCGCTGAATCAGGCGCCCGCGCTGATCTTTGCCGCGCTGCTGGCGACAGCATCGCTGTTCCTGCTTTCCTGGGCGTATCGCCATGCCGAGGCGAGCTATCTTGCGCCGAGCGAATATACCGGCTTCCTCTGGGCGACGCTCTGGGGCTGGGTCGTATTCGGCGAGCATGTATCCCTTTTCACCGTCGCCGGAGCGGCGCTGATCGTCGGCGGGTGCATCCTCGCTGCACGGCGGCGTGACCATGCTCCGGTGGCCGACAGCGAGGCGCTTCTTCCATGATTTCGATTCGACAAGCCGGCCCCGAGGATTTCGACCTGGTCGCGGAATTCATCCGCAAGCTCGCCGATTACGAGAAGCTGGCGCACGAGGTCCGTTTCGACGACGCGGTATTGCGCGGCCATCTGTTCGGCGAGCGGCCAGCGGCAGAAGTGCTGATCGGTGAGGTTGATGGCGTGCCGAGCGGGTTCGCGCTGTTCTTCCAGACCTTTTCGACGTTCGAGGGCAAGCCGGGAATCTGGCTCGAGGATCTGTTCGTCGACCCCGATGCGCGGGGTTCAGGCCTTGGCCGCGCGCTGCTGTCGCGGCTGGCGGGGCTGGTCGTCGAGCGCGGCGGGGCGCGGCTCGAATGGGCGGTGCTCGACTGGAACGAGCTGGGCAAGGGCTTCTACCGCTCGATCGGCGCAGGACCGGTCGATGGCTGGGAACGCTGGCGGATGGAGATCGACGCGATCGAGGCGCTGTCGCGTGGCGTTTGACGCCGGCCTGCTCGACTGGGTCGCCGAGGCGGTGGAGCCGATGGGCACCCTCACCCACCGCAAGATGATGGGCGGCGCGACGCTCTATCTCGACGGCACGGTGTTCGCGATCATCTCGAGCGACGACGTGTTGTGGTTCAATGCGGACGCACAGAGCGACGCGGTGTGGGATGCGGCTGGAGCCGATCGCTTCACCTTCCAGATGAAGGACCGGCTCGCCAGCATGAACTATCGCCGCGCGCCCGACGATGTATTCGACGACGCCGATGCGATGCGCGAATGGGCGGCGCTGGGGCTGGAAGCCGGGCGGCGCGCGCCCGAGAAAAAAGCAAAAGCTACCCGCCGAGCGCGTTGATCGTGAAGGCGATGATGCCGAGGTTGAACACGAACGCGGCGAGGCAATGGAAGGTCACCGCGCGTCGCATCGGCCGCGTGGTGATCGTCACGTCGCTCGTCTGGAAGGTCATGCCGAGGCAATAGGCGAAATAGACGAAGTCCGAATAATCGGGTTCCTTCGTATCGGGGAAGTCGAGCCCGCCCGCATCCTTCCCGTCGCGCGCTGAATAGAAGAGATGCGCATAGTGCAGCGCATAGACGGTGTTACCGAACAACCAGCACAAAGCGAGCGTCGCGATGACCAGCGCGAGCCTTACCGGCTCCGGCGCGCCGGGCGGGATCAGCACGCTGGCGATCGCCGCGAACACGGCGAGGCTGATCGCGGTGGTGATGACCAGCAACGCGACGCGATTGGCATCGTTCTGCCGAGCCGCCGCGCGCATGCGGCGCGATTCATGGCGAAGCAGCGGCAGGCAGGCGAGAAGGAAGGCCAGCGCGGCAACGTCGAATGCCGCCATCACCCCGAAGCGGAGGCCGATCGCGGGAATTGCAGCTGAAGAGCCGATGGCGAGGATTGCCGCGAACAGCAGGAAGCGCGGCGGCGCGATCCGGTTGCCGATGGAACGGCGGTGCTGATCTGCCCCCTCCCGCATCGCGCCAGACTAAGCGAGATGCGGGCGGGTGGCCAGATAGCTCAGGCAGCCTTGGCGTTCTTCGCGGCCTCGATTGCCTCGACGACAATGCGACGGGCTTCGTCGGCATCGCCCCACTGGCCGATGCGCACCCACTTTTCGGACTCGAGGTCCTTATAGTGTTTGAAGAAATGCTCGATCTGCTGGAGCACGATCGAGGGCAGGTCCTGCCGCTCGCCCACGTCCGAATAATAAGGGAAGGTGGTGTCCACGGGAACGCAGATCAGCTTCTCGTCGCCGCCGGCCTCGTCCTCGAGCTTGAGCACGCCGATCGGACGGGCGCGCACGACGCAGCCCGGAATGAATGGCGAGCGCGAGATCACCAGCGCGTCGAGCGGATCGCCGTCGGGCGACAGGGTATGCGGCACGAAGCCATAATTCGCCGGATAACGCATCGGCGTGTGCAGGATGCGGTCGACGAACAGCGCGCCCGAGGATTTGTCGAACTCGTACTTCACCGGCTCGCCGCCCGTCGGGACTTCGATGATGACGTTCAGGCTGTGCGGCGGATTGTCGCCGACAGGAATCATGTCGATGCGCATCTAAACTTCCTCTGTTGGTTCGGCTTCCCCGTCAGCGCGGGGCGAGCAACCGATCCAGACCACCCTCTCCGGTGCCGATTTTTTCGAGGCGCGGATAGCGCAGCCCTTCGTGATAGTCGATGGCGATTTCGCGGTATCGGGTTCCCTTCTTGACGAGCAGCCTGACGGGCTCCTTCGTCCCCTTTGCTGCCCTCACCGCATCCTTGAGGCGGTCGTCCGAATATTCGCGACCGCCGACCGCGACGATCGTGTCGCCGACATCGAGCCCGGCCTCGAACGCCGGCGAATCCCATGTGACCGAGCCGATCGCCCCGCCCTTCCCGACCGACAGGCCGAGCGAATAGCTGAGGTCCGTGCGGGTGGCGCGCTTCTCGCTGTCCTTGAACGCCGCGGTCGGCTCGTCCGTGTAGGTCAGGCGATAGCCATTGGCGGTGAAGCCCGCGAGCGGCGCGCGCTCGGTCAGGCCGTTGAGGCGCTGATTGAGGAAGCCCGTCCAGTCATAGGGCTGGATCGCGTTCAGAGTCGCGGCGACATCGTCGATCTTGTAGGTCAGCACCCCCCAGTCGCCGTCGCGCATCCCGAAAAAGGCGCGCGCGAAATCGTCCATCGACTTCTTGCCGCCGGTCTGTGCACGCAGCATCGAATCGACCTCGAGCCAGATCAGCAGGCCTTCATTGTAATAGTCCTCCGACCGCTGCCAGCTCACCCAGCCCTTGGGCCGGCGCGCAGAGATGATCGGATCGTTGGTGGTATCGACCATCGCCCGCCAGGTCCGCGCCGGGCGGTTATCGAGGCTGGCAGCGATGTTGGCGAGCATGTCGAGCGTATCCTGCTTCGACACGATGCCCGAGCGCGCCTGAAGGATATAGCCCCAGAACTGGGTCTGCCCTTCATAGACCCACAGCAGCGAATTGCGCATCGGTGTGCGGAAATCGGGGGTCCAGCTGTCCGCGCCGCGACGGAACTTGCCGTTCCAGCTGTGCACGAACTCATGCGGGAGCAGGTTGCGCGAGCCGGGGCCGTCGCTCCACTTGGTGAAATAGCCGGGCTTCACGCCATTCTCGGAGCTGCGGTGATGCTCGAGCCCGATGCCGCCCATCTCATCGCTGATCGACAGCAGGAATTCATAGCGGTCGTAATGCTGCGCGCCGAACAGCTTCACCGACTGTTCGACCAGCTTCTTGTGCGCCTCGATCTGCTCGGGCTTGGCCTCCAGCTCCTTGGCGTCGTCGGCGAAGACGTTGAGGTCGACGCGATCCGACAGTTTGAACTCGCGATAGTTGAGGCCGGCGAACACCGGCGAGTCGATCAGCGTCTCGTAATCGGTCTTGTCGTAAATATAAGCCGCGCCCTGCTTCTTCGCGGGCAGGCCCGACACCGCGGTCCAGCCCTCGGGATAAGTGACGGTCGCCTGAATCGGGATGCGGCGCGTGAACCAGCCCGCAGGATAGAGGCTCACCTGCTCGAACTCGAGGTTGAGCATGGCCGGCGCGATCGAGACACGGCCCTGATCGCTGTCGGTGGCGCCGGTAAACTGGAATTCGAGATCGAGCTGCTTCGCGCCGCGCGGCACATCGACATGGAAGGCCCAGACATCGACCGTGTCGCGCTTCCACGGCACCGCCTTGCCGCCCGCGCTGATCTTGAGGCCGGTCAGCTTCTCGACCTCGCCGCGCGCAGCGTGCTTGCCGGGGAGCCAGGCTGGCATGAGCAGGACCATATGGCCGTCCTGCGCCACCGGAATGGTCTGCTTCACGCGATAGATCGCCTGCTGGACGTTGGTCGCATCGACCTTGAGCGTGATCGTGCCCGGATAGGCGGTGTCGCGCGCTGCGGGGATGCGGTTGTCGAACGGCAGCGGCTGGGGCGCGCTGTTCTGGCCAAAAGCGGAAGGGGCGGCGACGGTAGCGAGAAGCAGGGCGGAAAGCGCGATGACGCGGCGCATGGGGGCCTCGAATTCAGGGGAAGGATATGATGTTACACCTTTAGGCGCGGCGAGGCGGTGAGGTAAAGTCCCGCATTCCTCCCGGTGCCGGGAGGGTTGAAACACCCTTCATGGCTTGCTTACCATTCGCGGCTATGCGGGACGGAATGTATCACGACGCCAACCTTGCCACGCCGGCCAAGGCCGATCCGCGGCCTAAATCAGCGGTCAGCACAGGGTGTGGGCTGGCCGGTCTGATCGGGATGGCGTGCTGGCTGGCCTTTGCGCGCAGCCGCGGCCTCGACGGCCCCTATGCGGCGCTGGTCAATCTGGTCGCGGGCGGCGTGCCGATGGTGTTGTGGGCGGTGCTGGTCGACAAGGTCCACCGCAACCCGAGCACGGGCGTGAAGTGGGAGAATCCCCGGCCGCTCAGGGAAACGCTCGACATCTCGATCACCAAGATCGCGGGGCTGTGGCTGACCTGGGGCGGGATCGCCGCAATCTATTCGGTGTGCCGCTTTTACTGGGAGGGCAATTTCGCCTTTGCCATGTGGTGTTTCCAGATGGCGGCGCCGGCGCTGTTCATCCTCTCCGTCCCCTATGTTCTGTGGATCGACCGGCGGCTGGAGAAGCCGAAGGACGGCGCATGGATGCTGGGCGCCTGGCTGCTCGGCAACAAGGACGAGATCGATCACGACGCGATCCACAACCATCTGCGCAGCTGGGCGGTGAAGGCGTTTTTCCTTGCCTTCATGCTCGCGATCGTGCCGCCGGGTTATGGCGGGTTTGTGCGCGCGAGTACCGAGGGCATCCTGCACAACCCGATCGCGCTGGCGCAGTGGCTGATCACGGGCATGTTCATGCTCGACGTGGCGTTCGCGACGGTGGGCTATATCCTGACCTTCCGCCCGCTCGACAGCCATATCCGCACCGCCAACCCCTATGCGGCGGGCTGGGCGTTCGCGCTGATCTGCTACCCGCCGTTCATCCTGATGGGGAATGGCGGACCGCTGGACTATCATCCGGGCACGTCGGACTGGACCCACTGGCTGGCGGGCCATGACATCCTGCTGTGGATCATCGGCGCGGTGCTGGTGGCACTGACCGCGATCTATGCCTGGGCGACGATGGCGTTCGGCTTCCGCTTCTCAAACCTCACGCATCGCGGGATCATCACCCATGGCCCGTATGCGTGGACGCGGCACCCGGCGTATCTGTCCAAGAATCTGTTCTGGTGGATCAGCACCTGTCCGCTGCTGGTGACCACGGGCAGCCTGTACGACGCGATCCGCGCGACGGTGCTGCTCGCCGCGGTGAGCGGCGTCTATTACATCCGCGCCAAGACCGAGGAAAAGCACCTCGGCGCCGACCCGGCCTATCGCGAATATTCGGAGTGGATGGAGCGCAACGCGCCCGTGCCGCGGCTGGTGGCGTGGGTGACGGGGTGGACGTTCAAGCCGGGCTATGCGGGGTTGAAGAAGCTGGATCAGCGCGCCGACTGATCTTCCGCAAAGTTGACGAGGTTACGCGGAACGCGATTCATTCTGTCAACTTGGTCGCCTTTGTCGGGGAGGTTCGGGGGCGCCATCAAACCGGGCGAATCGACGCAATCGAAGAGCGGCCGCCACGCGGCGCGTCGATGCAAGCAAACCAATTCCAACATTGCAAGCGGCGGGCAGTATCGGGCATCCGCCGCGTCGATCAGCAACACCGCTACGCGCCCGTGCAAGACGCTGATGCAGGCGATCACGATCGGAACATTTGACGAACGATTGTTGGATACATGTTGGAAATGCCGTGCAATCCCATCGCATCGCCCGACCCGGGCTCTGCGGAGATGAGTATGCCTACCAACAAACTAGATCTGCTGATCCACGTGTCGGACACACGTTTTGAGGGCGGCGCGGTCGCCGACGGTTCCGCCAATGCAACCCCCGCCATTCAAGCTGCGCTGGATTTTGCCGGCACTGTCGCTCCTGCAACCGTCGTGGCGGATGACGGCGATCAGGCCTATCTGGTCGATGAAGTGACCGTGCCGACGGGTGTCGAGTTCCGGTTCGACCTCAAAATGCTGACCGCTGCAACAGTCGGGATCGAACGGAATTGCATTCGCCCCATGTCCGGCTGCAAGCTTGTCGGGCAGATCGAGGGCAGCAACACCACCAACGTCGAGGTGGTGGAGCGTGGCATCTTCCCGGCCGCAGATGGGGTTAGCGACGTCGTGCTCGATGTCTCCCTCACAAAGATGACCGTCGGCGTGCAGGCAACCTCCAACGACCTGAACAACCCGCCCCGACGTTGGTCGGGAACCATCCGCTGCACCGACATTGCCGGATTGGTGCCATCCCCGAACGGCAATGGTTACGGCCTGAATGCGACGATGTGCGACAGCAATATCACGCTATTCTGCAAGAACGTTCCTCGGCACAGCCTGTATCTTTCGGCCGGCGCGAGCAATAACAACATCGAAATCCATGACGATGGAAGCCGCTTCGCGCCGATCGACATTGCCGCGTTGGACGGCCAGCCCGAATGCTATGGTAATGTGGTGCGCGCATTCGTGCGCGGACATAAGGCAGATTACACCGGCCTGAATCATTATGGCGGTTTCATATCCGGGAACTGCCGGGGAAATGTTGTCGAGATGCATGTCTCGGACAGCGAGCCGCTGACCGCTGCTTTCTACATGCAGGCCAATAGTCCGACGGCGGTTCCGCGCGACAACCAGGTCACCGTGTATTTTGACGGGCAGATCAAAGGACCGGCGGTCGCTCACATCAGCTCGTCAACGGGCACACGGATCAAGGTGTTCGGGTCCGGCAACGGCACCAACGCGACCCTGCGTGCCATCGTATATGTGGACAGCAATATCGCTGATCCCCCGACTTCTCCTCGCCCGGTGACATGCACGATCGAGCAGATCGATTTCGTGTCGTCCGGCAATGTGAACCATGCCGTGGTGATGGTTGCCAACTACGGAATCACGGATCTGGGCAAGGGCACCATCAAGGCCACCGGGCTTAGCGGGGCACAGGTCAATTTCTGGGAATTCAGTAAGCGTGTCGTAGGCTGGATTTTCGAAACCAATTTCGTGGGGCAGACCGGCTCGATCGCCGCGAATGCAACTGGCAAATTGAAGGTGCCGTTCGACGATCCGCTACCCACCCGACGCTATATTTCCTACAGCGTTTCGCCGCTTGCCGATCCCGGAGCGCTCGCCCCCGCGCACTATATCCACCCACTTTTGGACCATTGTTGCGAGGTCAAGGTCAAGAACAACGATACCGTACCGCAGGACTTCGTGGTTTCCGGCCGAGCGTGGGGATTCTGAGTATGAAACACGGCTGAGGAAAACAGCCCGTGTATCGAGTTGTGATCGGCCCGTCTTAGACGGGCCGATCACCTACCCCAGCAGCCCCTTCGCGAACTCCCGCACCGCCGGGAAGGCGACCTCGCCCAATCACTGCCCCTGCGGCTGCTCGACCATGACCCCGACGATCCGACGGACGACGGGCAGCACCAGCAGGAGCGTCGGAAACGCGACCATCCACGATGCGCCCCATGCTTTCGGCCAGCCCAGCGCGAAGCCCGATCCCAGCCCGATCGACGCGATCGTCGCCACCGCCGATACGACGCCGGACATGATGATCGACAGGATCAGCGGCATCAATATCCGGGCATAGCCGGGTGGAAGCTTCCTGCGTCGTGGCCGTTCCTGATCGATGTGCATCGTCGATACTCCTTGTCCGCTCGATCCGCTCGCCCTTGGGCCGGACCCTGGAACGCGGATATATTGTCAAAGATATCGCGAACAATCTTGGCTATGAGCGAGTCTCTATCCCGTTTTTCGAGATAATCATGGCACGCATCGAGGACCTGGAAACGTTCGTGGCGATCGCCGAAGCCGAGAGCCTGACGCGGGCGGCGCGGCAGCTGAACCGGTCGCTGCAGACCGTCAGCCGGTCGCTCGCCGCGCTGGAGGCGGAGATCGGGGTGCAGCTGGTTCACCGCACCACGCGGCGTTCGTCGCTGAGCGAGGCGGGACAGGCCTATTACCGGCGGATCAAACCGGCGGTGCTGGAGATCCGGGAGGCGCGGCTGGAGGCGGCCGACCGGCGGGTCGAGCCGGTCGGGGTGTTGCGCGTGGGCGCGCCGGTGCTGTTCGGTCCCGATTTCCTGGTTCCGATCATCGCCGAGTTTATGGCGCGCCATCCGCAGGTCGAAGTCGATCTGCAGCTGAGCGACGGGTTCACCGATCTCGCCGCCGACGGCCTCGACCTGGTCGTGCGCATCGCCGAGCTGCCCGATTCAGGCTTGCAGGGGAAACGGCTGGGAGCGCTGCGCCGCGTCGTGTTCGGCGCGCCGTCCTATTTCGCGCGGCATGGCCGGCCCGCGCATCCCGCCGAGCTGCGCGAACATGCCTGTGTCATCCGCACGATCGACCAGCGACCCAGCCAATGGGCATTCCAGATCGGCGGCAAGCGGCACGCCGTGAGCGTGCGGGGATCATTCCGCACCAACACGATGGGGGCGGTCTATTCGGCGGTCAGCGCGGGGCTTGGCCTTGGCTATTCGCCGCTGTGGCAGATCCGGCGACTGGTCCAGAGCGGCGAGGTCGAGATCGTGCTGGAAGCATTCGAGCCGAGGCCGGTCCCCGTCCACGCGCTGTGGCAGGAGGGCAGATTCCCACCCGCCAAGGTCCGCGCGTTCGTCGACCTGCTCTCCGCGCGACTGAAGCTCGACGGGCTCTGATCCGAAGCCGGGGTGAACCCTAGCCCAATAGTCCCCTGGCGAACTCGCGCACCGCGGGGCCGATATCCTCGCGGCTCAGCGCCAAAGCGAGGTTGGCCTGTGCGTAGCCCGCCTTGTCGCCGCAATCGTAGCGCGTGCCCTGGAAGGTGACGCCGTGGAAGGGCTGGCCGCCAATCATGCGGGCCATCGCGTCGGTCAGCTGGATCTCGCCGCCCGCGCCCTTTTCCTGCCCCTCGAGCACGCGCATCACCTCCGGCTGGAGGATGTAGCGGCCGATCACCGCAAGGTTGCTCGGCGCGGTGCCGGCCTTCGGCTTTTCGACCAGGCCCTGCACTTGCGTCAGCGTGCCGTCGCGGGTGCCGGGGGTGATGATGCCGTATTTGTCGGTGTGGCTGTCCGCCACTTCCTGTGCGCAGAGCAGGTTGCCGCCGACCTTGTTATACGCCTCGACCATCTGCTTGAGGCAGCCGGGCTGACTGGCGGCGCCGACCATGAAATCGTCGGCGAGGAGGACCGCGAACGGCTCGTCCCCGACGATGTCGCGCGCGCACCACACGGCATGGCCGAGGCCCATCGGCTCCTGCTGGCGGACATAGGCGATCGCGCCGGGCTTGAGCCGGGTGCCGTCGAGCGCGTCGAGCGACTTGCCGCGCGCAGCCATGGTCGTCTCAAGCTCGTAGGAAATGTCGAAATGGTCCTCGATCGCGCTCTTGCCGCGACCGGTGACGAAGATGAGCTGCTCGATCCCGGCCTCCAGCGCCTCGTCCACCGCATACTGGATCAACGGACGGTCGACGACGGGGAGCATCTCCTTAGGGAGCGCCTTGGTCGCGGGGAGGAAGCGGGTGCCGAGCCCACCAACAGGAAACACGGCCTTGCGAAGCGGTTTGATGCTCATCCGGCGGCGCATAGCCTAATGGCGGATCGAGAAAAAGTGGTTGCGGGTGCCCACCTTAAGGCGTTGGCCGGTAGCCGGTTTCAGACGAAACCGACAAAAAATGGCGACCGAAGCCGCCATTTCGTTATGCCTGTGCAGGCACGCGTTCTTAGTTGCTGTCGGAATCGTCGCCGCCCGACACGATCAGGATCACACCCACGACAGCGATAACGGCGAGAACTGGAATCAGGAAACCGCCCACAGCCTGATTGCTCTTGTCGGTCGTCGATGCCGCGCGCGCGACTGCCGGACTCTGAGAAAGGCTCAGCGATTTCGCGGTGTTCGCCTGAGCGACGCCCGAGCCGGCCAGTAGCAAGGCCGCGCTTGCGCCCGTCAGGATGTTCTTCAACTTCATGTCGATACTCCCCTTGCAGCAGAAAGCCGCATGGCCACTATATCTCACCTGAGCACAGCGAATAGACCAAAATGTAACCAGTTTGCCCTACCCGATGCACCACCAGCCCCTTGCCAGCCGTTCGCGGCGATGGGCCTTGCCGTACCGCTGTGTCGCGATAACCGCGGACGTTCGGAGAAAGGGCCCTGGCTTGCATATGCGATCGGGCCGGCCGCATCGAAGGTGGAGGAGCGGGCCGGTATAATGACTGCACATGCAAAACGCTGGACTTAACGGGGACGTAACGGCACCTCGCATAGCGCATGACCATGACCAACCTTACCGATCGCCGCATCCTCGTCACCGGGTCCGCCGGGTTCATAGGGTTCCACACCGCGCAGCGACTGCTGGAGGCAGGCGCACAGGTGCTGGGGATCGACAATTTCACCGCCTATTACGACGTGTCGCTGAAGGAGGCGCGGAGCGCGATCCTGAAGAAGGCGCCCGGGTTCCGGCTGGCGCGGCTGGGGATCGAGGATTCCAACGCGCTGGGCGCGGTGTGGCGCGAGTTCGCGCCCGACACGGTGATCCACCTCGCCGCGCAGGCGGGGGTGCGCTATTCGATCGACCATCCGGACGACTATGTCGCGACCAATGTGACGGGCACGTTCAACCTGCTCGAGCTGGCGCGGCACAATCCGGTGCGCCACTTCCTCGCCGCGTCGACCAGCTCGGTCTATGGCGCCAATACCGAGATGCCGTTCGCCGAGACGCAGCGGACGCAGACGCCGATGAGCCTTTATGCCGCGACTAAGGGCGCGACCGAGCTGATCGGGCACAGCTATGCGCATCTCTATGGCATTCCGCTGACCTTCTTCCGCTTCTTCACCGTTTACGGTCCATGGGGGCGTCCTGACATGGCGCTGTTCAAGTTCATGAAGGCAATAGCGGGGGGCGAGGCGATCGACGTCTATGGCCATGGCAAGATGGCGCGCGACTTTACCTATGTGGAGGATCTGGTGAGCGCGCTGGTCGCACTGATCGATGCGGTGCCCGGGATCGAGCCGGTGTCGGCGGCGGACAGCCTGTCGCCGGTGGCGCCGTTCCGCAGCGTCAATATCGGCGGGGGCAGCCCGGTGCCGCTGATGGACTATATCGCTGCGCTCGAAGCGGCGACGGGGACCGAGGCGAAGAAGAATTTCATGGCCATGCAGCCGGGGGACGTGCCCGCAACCCATGCCAGCGCCGACCTGCTGCGCGCGCTGATCGGCTTCGTGCCCGAGACACCGGTGCGCGACGGGGTGAAGGCGTTCGTCGACTGGTATCGCGACTATTATAGTTGAGGTTATAGCGGAGTGGCGGGCTGAGTGCCGCTCTTCCAAGCGCCCCCGTGACGGGTCGTTAACGCGGTGACGATATAGGGCGGCATGAGCAAGAAAATCCTGGCGATCTTCGGCACCCGGCCGGAGGCGATCAAATTCTTCCCCGTAGTGCGGGCACTGGCACAGGTGCCGGGGCTGGATGTACGCACCTGCGTCACGGCGCAGCATCGCGGGCTGCTCGATCAGGTGCTGGAGATCGCGGGACTCATCCCGGACATCGACCTCGACCTGATGGAGCCGGGCCAGTCACTCGACCGGCTGACCGCGCGGCTGCTCACTGGCCTCGGCGAGGTGATGGACGCCGAGAAGCCCGATCGCGTGCTGGTGCAGGGCGACACGGCGACGGCGATGGTCGGCGCGCTCGCAGCCTATTATCGCAAGGTGCCGGTGGGCCATGTCGAGGCGGGGCTACGCTCGGGCGACATCTGGCAGCCCTGGCCCGAAGAGGTGAACCGCCGCATCGTCGCGCCGATCGCCGATCAGCATTTCGCGCCGACGGAAACCGCAGCGGAAGCGCTCCGCCGTGAGAATATCGACCCGACGACGATCCATGTCACCGGCAACACGGTGATCGACGCGCTGCTCGCCACGCGCGAGCGGATCGCAGCCGAACCGGACCTGGCGCGCGCACTGGACCCGATCGCCCTCCGCTTTGCGGGGAAGCGGCTGGTGCTCGTCACGACGCACCGGCGCGAGAATTTCGGCGGCGGGATGGAATCGATCGCGCGTGCCATCGCGCGGATCGCCGACCGGCCCGACACCGCGGTACTGTTCCCGATGCACCCCAACCCCAATGTCGTGTCGGTGATGGACCAGTTGCTGGGCGAGCGGGACAATGTCGCGCGGATCGAGCCGCTCGATTACCCCAACTTCATCCGCGCCCTCGACCTGTGCGAAGTGGTGCTGACCGATTCCGGCGGCGTGCAGGAGGAAGCCCCCGCGCTGGGCAAGCCGGTGCTGGTGATGCGCGAGACCACCGAGCGGCCCGAGGGCATCGCAGCCGGCACTGCGAAGCTGGTGGGAACCGATGCGGACCGTATCGTTTCCGAAATCTCAACCCTGTTGGATAACAAGGACGCCTATCAGGCCATGGCGCGCGCGCACAATCCGTTCGGCGACGGTCATGCCTCGACAAGGATTGCAAAGGTCGTCGCGCATGAATTCGGACTCTGAGCTCAAGGTTGCCGTTCTGGGGCTGGGCTATATCGGCCTGCCTACCGCGGCGGTCATCGCGCGTACCGGGGCGAAGGTGCTGGGCATCGATGTCCACGCACATGTCGTCGACACGATCAACGCGGGCAAGGTGCATATCGAGGAAGTCGATCTCGACGGCCTCGTCTCGGGCGTGATCGCGCGCGGCACGCTGCGCGCCTCGACCCGGATCGAGGAATCGGACGTTTTCCTGATCGCGGTGCCGACCCCGTTCGGCGAGAATCACGCGCCGGACATCGGCTATGTGCTCCAGGCGGCGACCAGCATCGCGTCGGTGCTCAAAGCCGGCGATGTCGTCATCCTCGAATCTACCTCCCCCGTCGGGACGACCGAGAAGGTGGCGGACCTGCTTCACCAGTTGCGCCCCGACCTCAAGATTCCCGGCCATTGCAGCGGCATCGCCGATGTCGCCATCGCCTATTGCCCCGAGCGCGTGCTGCCCGGCCGCATCCTGGTCGAGCTGATCGACAATGACCGCGTCGTCGGCGGCGTCACCCCGCGTTGCGCGCGCAAGGCGCTGCAATTCTATCGCCGCTTCGTGCGCGGCGCCTGCGTCACCACGTCCGCGCGAGCGGCCGAGATGACCAAGCTGACCGAGAACGCATTCCGCGACGTCAACATCGCCTTCGCCAACGAATTGTCGATCGTCGCGGACGGGATGGGGATCGATGTGTGGGAGGTGATCCGCCTCGCCAATCGGCATCCGCGCGTGAACATCCTGTCGCCCGGCCCCGGCGTCGGCGGCCATTGCATCGCCGTCGACCCCTGGTTCCTGGTCGCCGCGGACCGTGAGAACACGCCGCTGATCCGCACCGCGCGCGAGGTGAATGACGGCAAGGTCGGCTATACGGTCGGCCGCGCGGATGCCCTGATCGCGGCGTTGCCTGATGCACCGGTCGCCTGCCTCGGCCTCGCCTTCAAGGCGAATATCGACGATTTCCGCGAAAGCCCCGCGCTGCACGTTGCGGAGCAACTGGCGGCGCGGCACGGATCGCGCATCCGCATCGTCGAGCCGTATGTGGATACCCTGCCCGCGTCGCTGTCGGCGAGAGGCGCACATCTAGTTGACCTCGACACGGCGCTCGAATCCTGCCCGATTATGATCGTGCTCGTTGACCATGACGTGTTTCGATCGGTTCCGCTCACGGAGCGGGTGGACAAGCTGGTATACGACACGCGCGGAATCTGGCCCGACCAGCCCATCCTGGGCGAACGTTCCACGGGGCCCAGCCCCGCCGTGTAGGGCACGGTCGGCGCCACGTCCCGGCCTTCCAACTTCATTTTGAGGCCTTTGTGATTTTGGGATTCCGGAAGAGAGAGGTGTTGGTTCCCAAGCCCCCCCGGTTTCTGGCGGCTGGCGATAGAGCGCCGGCGCGAGGCATTTCTACGGAACCTTGGGTAAAGGCCGCTCTGATTCGCTGCGCCACCGACCGGTCGGATGACGCTCAGGGTTTCGCACACCGCGCTAACTGGCTAACGAACGGATCATGGCTCACGCACGTTCGGCTCCACGGTCGCATTTTCAGCCCGACCTTCCCCTGATCCTCACGATAGCATTGATTGTGCTGCTTTGGATCGCGGGAGGGGCTTCGAGAGCCGACGCTATGGGCCAGGTCGTCGTGCGCGCGGGGTGCTGGATCATTATGGTCGTTGCGATCCTCGCCGGGCCGCGGCCAGAGCTAACGCGCGCGCGGCCGGTCGTGTTTCTGCTGATCGCAACTGTGATCCTTCCGCTTATCCAGCTTATTCCGATGCCGCCTGCATGGTGGCAAGCATTACCGGGACGCGAGATTCTCCAGATACCGGGTCAAGCGCCGCCCTGGCGGCCATGGACGATGACGCCGGGCGCAACGCGCAATGCACTGGCTTCGCTTGTCGTGCCGGCGACGATGCTGCTGTTGTTGATACAGGCCAATGAGCGCGTTCGCGTTTGGTTGCTGCCGACCCTGCTAGCGATGATCAGTGCAGCGGTGTTTTTGGGGCTGCTCCAATTCTCCGGCGCACAGTTCAACAGTCCGCTTCTCAACGATACGCCTGGCGTAGTGAGCGGCATCTTTGCCAACCGCAATCATTTTGCGCTGCTGATCGCGATCGGCTGCCTGATCGCGCCGGTTTGGGCGTTCTCGGACCGCGGCAAGCTGGGCTGGCGGGGCCCCCTGGCAGCGGGGCTCGTGCTATTGTTCGTGCTGACGATTTTGGCCACAGGTTCGCGCAGTGGTATGTTACTCGGCGCTCTGTCGCTCGTATTGGCACTGGTGCTGGTCGGCCGCCGCTTGCGCCGCCAGTTGAGTCGCGCGCCTTTCTGGGCGTTTCCGGCACTCGTCGTCGGGGGCATCATCGTGATTGGCGGCTTTATCGGCCTCAGCTTCACAGCCGATCGCGCGGAAGCGATTAACCGGCTGATCGTGCTCGAAAGCGACCAAGATATGCGCACGCGCGCGCTACCGACGGTGCTGGCGATGATCGGCAATTACATGCCGTGGGGATCTGGTTTCGGCGGCTTTGATCCTGTCTTTCGTATTCACGAACCATTCGACCTGCTTAAGCTCACTTATTTCAATCAGGCGCATAACGACTATCTTGGCGTCGCGCTTGACGGTGGGATAGCGGGGGTGACGGTCCTGACGTTGGGCATTCTGTGGTGGCTGGTGGGAACAATTCGCGTCTGGCGGGCCGAAGCTGACGATGCGGTCCTTCGGGCGAGGCTCGGGTCCGCGATCATCTTCCTGGTCCTGATCGCCAGCATCATGGACTATCCGGCGCGCACTCCGACCGTCATGGCGTTGTTGGTCGTCGCGGCGATATGGCTGGCCCATGCAACTCCCCGCAAGCCACTGACCGCTTTACCGGTGTGAGCGTTCAACCTATAGGGCCGGCACGTTCTCGTTTCTGAGGAATAGTTACGCGCATGCGCTACTCAATCCCGATTTTGTGCCTCGCGCTTGCCGCAACCGGATGTAGCGGACCGAAGCAGCTTCAGTCGACCGATCGCCTGACCGTTGTTCAAGGAAGCAACGTACTACCGCCGCCTGGCCGCAGCGATTTGATCGCTGCCGACAGACCGGCATTGATCGGACCGCTCGATACAATCGAAGTCAATGTATTCGGCATCCCCGAACTGGAACGCCAAATGCAGGTGGATGCCAGCGGACGCATCGCCATGCCGCTCGCCGGCACGGTCGACGCACGCGGCAAAACTGCCGAGGAACTTGCCGATGCGATCGAAGTGGCTCTCAAGGCGCGCTATGTTCGAGACCCCCAGGTCACAGTGAATATCAAGAGTTCGGTCAGTCAGGTGGTGACCGTCGACGGTTCGGTCGTCGAACCCGGCCTCTATCCCGTCACCAACCAGATGACGCTGCTGCGCGCCATCGCATCGGCCAAGGGTTTCACCGAATTCGCGCGTGAGAAGGAGGTCGTGATCTTGCGCACTGTCGCCGACAAGCGCATGGCCGGTCTTTACGATATTTCCGCGATCCGCAGCGGGGTGTACGATGATCCACCTGTCTATGCGAATGACGTGATCGTCGTGGGCGACTCGCCGCAGCGCCGCCTGTTCCGTGATTTTGTGTCGCTGTCGCCCATCATTGCGGCGCCGCTGATCGCCGTCTTGCAATAGGGCGTCTTTAATGAACCTGGTGAATGCAACTTTTAGTTCCGGTACCTCGTCGGCCGCGCCAGCCATGCCGCGCGCCATACCCGACGGCGACACCTTGCCGATGATCCGCCAATATATGCGGATTGCGATGCGGTGGCGTTATGTCATTCTGGGTGCGGTCGCGGCATGCTTCATTCTGGGGCTATTGGTCACGCTGTTGATGACGCCTAAATATACAGCGACATCAACGATCGAGATTTCGCGCGAATCAAGTCAAGTCACCAATTTCCAGGGTATTGAGCGCGAGACGAGTGTCGCCGACCAGGAATTTTACCAGACCCAGTACGGCTTGCTTCGCTCGCGCATTCTCGCCGAACGCGTCGCGATGCAGCTCCGCCTCGTCGACAACAAGGATTTTTTTGAGCGCTTCAGTATCAACCAGGATGATCTGCCGTTTCGCGAGATCAATGGTCAATACACCGCCGCTGGCCGCCCGGAACGGGTACGTATTGCTGGCGAGGTGCTGCTGCGCCAAGTCTCTATAAATCCCACTCGCCTGTCCCGCCTCGTTTCTATCAGCTTCACCAGTACCGAAGCCTCTTTCTCTCAGAAAGTAGCCACAGCCTGGGCGGAAAACTTCATTCAGACCAACCTGGAGCGCAAAGTCCAGGCAACCTCCTATGGCCGCAACCTTTTGCAGCGCGAGCTTACCCAAGCCAAGGAGCGGCTCGATCAATCCCAGCGACAGCTGGTCACCTATGCCGAGCGGCAGCGTATCATCAACTTGCCGAGTCAAGTTGGCGGTGAGAAACAGACCGCCGAACGTTCGATTGTTGCCGATGAGCTCGCGTCGTTGAACGGCGCACTGTCTCAGGCAATCGCCGATCGAATCGCAGCTCAGTCCCGATTCAACGAAGCCGGGCGCGGTGGCCAGTCGAGCGAAGCGTTGCGCAATCAGGCGATCAACGCGCTGCGCCAACGGCGGGCTGAACTCGCCGGTGAATATCAGCGGCTGATGGTGCAGTTCGAGCCTAGCTACCCGCCTGCCCGCGCCGTCCAGTCGCAAATTAACCAGCTCGACCTCTCGATCACTCGAGAAGAGAACCGGGTGTCAGGATCTGTGCAAGCGGAGTATCGCCAGGCAGCCCAGCGCGAGAATGATCTGCGCGCGCGCGTCGAAAAGTTGAAATCCAGCTATCTCGACCTGCGTCGGCGCAGCATCCAATATAATATCTATCAGCAAGAAGTGGACACCAACCGCGCGCTTTATGATGGCCTGCTCCAGCGTTTCAAGGAGATCGGGGTCGCGGGCGGCGTCGGGGTGAACAATGTCTCAATCGTCGATCCCGCCGACATACCCCAGAGGCCTTCCAGCCCGCGCCTGCTGATTAACCTGCTGCTCTCGCTGCTTGCCGGTCTCGGCATCGGTGCCGGGCTCGCTTTTGCACTCGAGCAGATGGACGAGGCGATCGCCGATCCGGGCGAGGTCGAGCGCCGCCTCGGGTTGCCGCTGCTAGGTTCTGTTCCGCTGGTCAAAGATGTCAAACCGGGCGAAGCGCTGCTCGATCGCAAATCCGACTTGGTGGAAGCCTATCTGGCGATTCAGACGAGCCTCGGTTTCACCACCGAGCATGGCGTGCCGCGCTCACTTGCCGTTACATCGACGCGACCGGCCGAAGGCAAATCAACCACTGCGCTCGCGGTCGCGACCATGTTGGCGCGTTCACAGAAGAAGGTCATCCTGGTCGATGGTGATATGCGCTCGCCCTCGATCCACCATCTGGGCGGGGTTGACCATGACCGGGGCCTTAGTAACTTCCTTGCCGGACAAGACGATTTGAACGCGCTGACGTTCGAAATGAAGCAATTGGGCTTTACCGCCATGTCGGCCGGTCCGATCCCGCCTAATGCTGCCGAGTTGCTGACCGGCCACCGGCTTCAGTTGCTGATTTCACGCCTGCTCGAAACCTATGATCATGTCGTGATTGACAGCCCTCCGGTCATGGGCCTTGCTGATGCACCGCTCATCGCGAGCCGGGTTGAAGGGGTCATCTATGCCGTTGAATCACACGGCATCCGCTCGAGCATGGTCAAGACAGCATTCCAGCGCCTTCTGGCCGCCAATGCGCGAATATTGGGAGCGGTGCTTACGAAGTTCGAAGCGCGCAGGGCGCATTATGGCTATGGCTATGAATACGGCTATGGCTATGGGCGCAAGAATGTCGACGCGAGCGATTGATGGCCGTCGCGCTTGCCTCCTCCTCCCCGCGGCGGTCGATGCGTGAATGGGCGTGGCGTGGTGGACTGGCAATCGGCGCGTTAGCGCTAGGCTATTACTCCTCGACGCAAACGCTGGCTTTCGCGCTTTCCAAGTCTGCGGCGGAACGAGCCTACACTCTGTTCCCGGGTGACGGGCGTATCGCCGGCGAGGTGGCAGGACAATTGTTGGCGGGCAACCCGAACGCCAACCAGCGCGCGCGTGCCGCCCGGATTGCGGCGCAGGCATTGGCTGATGAGCCGCTGAACGCAAAGGCACTCGCGGTGCTGGCGATGAACACTCAGTTGGAGAATAAGACGCCTCAGGCCCGCCGGCTGTTTATCCATTCAGACGCGTTGTCGCGGCGCGAACTCGTCACACGCCTATGGCTTATCGAAGATGCTGTGGCGCGCGAAAACATCCCGGAAGCGCTGCGGCAATACGATATCGCGCTGCGGACCTCACGCGGGGCGTCTGACATATTGTTCCCGGTGCTCGCGAGCGCAATCGCAGATCCGGCGGTGGCAAAGGCGCTTGGAAATACATTGAGCACGCGTCCGCCATGGAGCGAAGCGTTCTTCAATTTTCTGCCGAGCTCCAAGGCCGCGCCTTACATAAGCGCCCAGTTTTTTGCGCGACTTGCCGATCGCGGCGTTAGCGTTCCCGACTATGCCCAAATGACCATAGTCGACGCGCTTGTGAGCGCCGGTAAGCTGGAAGAGGGCTGGAACTATTACGCCTCGTTGCGCAAGGGAGCATTTCGCAATCGGTCGCGCGACCCCCGCTTTAGCGCCCAGTTGACCACGCCCTCGACATTCGACTGGATGCCAATGACCAGCGTCGATGGTGTTAGTGCATCGATCCAGAGTATGCGTGAAGGTGGAATTTTCGAATTTGCCGTCCCTCCGACGGTAGGCGGAGTAGTTCTGCAACAGAGTCAGGTTTTGCCTGCCGGTCGCTACCGGCTCGAAGGAATCAGCGACCGTATCGAACAGGTCAAGGACGCTCGGCCCTATTGGCAAGTCGCTTGTAGCGAGGGGCACGAAGCCGGCCGGGTCGAACTTCCTAATTCAAACGAGAATGACGGTCGGTTTTCAGGTGAAATCACCGTCGGTGCCAACTGCCCTTTTCAGAGGCTGCGCCTTGTCGTTCGGCCGTCATCTGAAATTGGCGGTGCGGCCGGACAGATCAGATTTGTACAGTTGATTCCCTTGGGGCGAAACTGATGGTAATATCCCTCTTGTCGCTGGTGCTTCTAACATCCGTCTCTGCAATGGCTCAGAACGGTGGCATCGAAGACACTCCCCCAGTCGTCATCGACGCCGATGTTGGGCTCACATCGAACGTCAACGGAAACCGCGTCGGCCAGCGCCAGACCCGGGAGGAAGCTGTTCCGATTGCAGGCGTCAACCCGATGACCCGTATCAACAGTCGCGTCGCGAACCGCGTTCAATCGCGCTTTCGTAACCGCATTGACCGTTACTATGATCCTCGCGCGAATGCGACAGCGCCGTTCAATGTCGCAGCGGAGCAAGTGCGCTCGCCGAGGTGAAACCCTCAAACCGGCCATACGGCTAGCTGCATGCCGCGCGTTGGCGCCGAAAGAAATCGGCGGCCTGGCCACCAGAGCCTATTTGCGAGCAGTCAGGCAGCTATCTTTGACCACCTCTCGCGACCTCCGCCGTGCCCTTGCCTCAACTGGGGGTACAGCAACATCGAATTTGGCAAAGTGGTGGCTTGAGCGGCGATGAAGTGTACGCGACGCTCGTCGCGCACCTAGGCCACCTGCGAACGGATCGCCTGCTGACTGATATACTCGGGCACAAGCGCGCACAGCGTTTCGAGCGCTCCCTGGCGATTTCCCTCACTGAGAGCAGCTTCCATGATTTCCAGCTGTTTCTGCAAATCAGGCCACGTCAGACGTTCTTCCAGCGCGCGCATGATGCGGGGATGCGATGTACGTTGCGCGGAAACACCGATCAGAAGTTCTTCGTACAGTTTTTCGCCCTTGCGCAGCCCAACCTCGCGAATCTCGATGTCACCTTCGGGATTCTCTTCATCGCGAACCGTCAGACCGGACAGATGGATCATGGTCCGAGCCATATCGTAGATGCGGATGGGGTTGCCCATATCCAAGAGAAAGACGTCTCCGCCTTCGGCCATCGCGCCAGCCTGGATGACCAGCTGGGACGCTTCCGGGATGGTCATGAAATAACGCGTTACATCGCGGTGGGTGAGTGTGACCGCCTCGCCCTTCCTGATCTGTTGCTGGAAGCGCGGGACAACCGAGCCGCTCGAGCCCAGAACATTGCCGAACCGCACCATGGCGAAGCGCGTCGCCCCGCCCTCGGCCGCCAGTCCCTGAAGGACGAGCTCGCAGACCCGCTTGCTTGCCCCCATGACATTGGTAGGCCGGACCGCCTTGTCGGTGCTGACCAGGATAAAGTGCTTCACACCCACCCGCTTGGCCTGAAGCGCGCACCTCAGCGTTCCAAAAATGTTGTTTAGCAGCCCCGCAATCACGTTCTCCTCGACCAGCGGCACATGTTTGTAGGCTGCGGCGTGGAAAACCGTATCGGGCTTCCACCTGTCGAACAGTCGATGAATCGTCAGAGGATCTACGATGTTTGCAAGTTCGGCGTGGATGGCAGTCGACGGATCGAGATCACCGCGCTGCTGAGCTTCCCTCAACTCGCTATCAATCAGGTAAAGTGCATGCTCCGTCATTTCGACAAGAATGACTGCGGCGGGCTTCAATGCCGAAATCTGGCGGCACAGCTCGCTCCCGATCGATCCGCCCGCGCCGGTGACCATGACCACACGATCCGCGATGTTGCGATGGAGCAAGAGGTGATTAGGCGCCACGGGATCGCGACCGAGGAGATCGGCGATCTCTATCTCGCGGAGGCTGTTTGTCGAGAACGAGCCATCGACCAAATCGCCGATTGCCGGCAATGTGAGGACGTGAACGGGAATTTCGGCGAAGCCGCGGACGATCCGTGCGCGCTGGTGCCGAGACACACTCGGAATTGCCAACAGCACCGTGTCAATTTGCAGTTTCTCGACAAGCCTCTCGAGGTTCCTGTTCCTGTAAACCTTGACACCGTCCAGGTGCTGGCCCGCCAGCCGCTCATCGTCATCGACATAACCGCGCAGAAGCATTCCTGGTTCGTGCGCCATGGACATGGCCAACTGCCGACCGGCTGCGCCGGCTCCGAAAATCAAGATCTTGCTTCGTGGTCCGTCGAAGCCGCGCTGGTTGAGAAGATCGAACAACACATAGCGAGCGAACAGGCGGCTCACCATGAGCAATGTGCCGAAGACCATCGGTTGCAAGACACCAATGGTGCGAGGCACACCCGGAACAATGCTGAAGAAACCCGATAGTGCCAACGACATCAACAGGCACGAGGTTGCAATGCTCAGCATCGTGCGCGTCCCGACAAAGCGCAACACCGAGCGGTAAACGCCCCTGACCGCAAAGATAGGAAACCACACAGCCAAACTCGCCAGAATTGCCGTGGCGACTGCGGAACTCCACAGGTCCCACACACCAAGCCTAAGCGAAAAGGCAATCCATACCGCAAGGACACAAAGCACTGCGTCCGCACCCAAAAGCAAGGCGGCCTTGGCGCCTCGATTCAACCGCAGCAGCCAACGCAAGGCTCCGATCACGGAGGCTTCAGTCAATTTCCAAAGATCACCCATCTAACCTTGCCCGCAGTTGCCCTGTAGTTAACGCTTATCAAACCTGACATTATCCTAGGACAGGATTCGATGTGTTTTAAAGCTTGAAGCGGACCTCAAGCCCACGCTAGGCTCGCGCGTTTGCCGTCATGTCGCGCCGTATGTCGATACCGGGCGAACGTCAACAAGAAGGCTCTTCCCGCAACGCGGGCAACCCGGCCACGCCTTGAACCACGCCGGCGGCACTGACATCGAGTGCGTGGGGGTGACGACCGGCCTCAGAGTGGCGCGCGCCGTTAGACCGATGGACGACGCCTGCGCCAAGATCGATGCCTGGCGCGAGAACATAACGAGAGGCGACCTCGCATACCGTTTGGCTGACTGACGCGCGCCGAATATACCGCTACAGCAGCCCTACAGGTCACCCCGGATATTACACAGCTTGTCCGGATGAAGCGGGGGCACGCCCATGTCTACACAGGGGTGGGGTCGGCTTGATTCACATCGGGCGACACGCTAACGGGCATTTCCGTTGGCGACAGGTCCGCCAAATTTCCGTTCCCCAAGGTGCGGCACGATACTTGCCGTCGTGCATTGCCGCTAGCATCATTGCGAGGCCCATGTTTAACGACAAGGTATTGCTTATCACCGGGGGCACCGGCTCCTTTGGCTCGACCGTCCTCCGGCGGCTGATGAGCGAGCCGTTTGGTGAGATCCGGATCTTTAGTCGCGATGAGAAGAAGCAGGAAGATCAACGCCTGCATTATCGGGACAAACGGCTGCGCTATTATATCGGCGACGTCCGGGACCTGCGCTCCGTCTCCAATGCCTCGCGCGGGGCAGATTACATCTTCCATGCGGCGGCGCTGAAGCAGGTGCCGTCCTGCGAATTTCATCCGATGGAGGCAGTCAAAACCAACGTCGTTGGAACCGACAATGTGCTGGAGGCCGCTCTAAACAACCACGTTTCGCGGGTTGTGTGCCTATCGACCGACAAGGCCGTCTATCCGATCAACGCCATGGGCATTTCCAAGGCGCTGATGGAGAAGGTCTACATCGCCAAGTCGCGACTTGCCATCGGCACTGACACGGTGATCACGGGCACCCGATATGGCAATGTCCTTGCTTCGCGAGGTTCGGTTGTGCCGCTGTTTGTGGAGCAGGTCCGCGCCGGCAAGCCGATTACGATCACCGATCCCGCGATGACACGTTTCATGATGTCGCTGCCAGATGCGGTAGATCTCGTGCTCCACGCCTTCGTTCACGGCGACAATGGCGATCTGTTCGTACAGAAGGCGCCGGCGGCGACGATCAAAGTCCTTGCAGAGGCAGTCCTCGAGCTGATCGGCGCTCAGGATCATCCGATCAGGACGATTGGCACGCGCCACGGAGAAAAGCTGTTCGAGACGCTGCTAAGTCGCGAAGAGATGACGGTAGCTGAAGATCAAGGCCTTTATTTTCGAGTTCCGCCCGATAATCGCGATCTCAACTACGCAAACTTCGTAGAGACCGGAGACGAAGAGATCGCTCGGCATGAGGATTTCAACTCTCACAATGCCAAGCAGCTGGACCGCTCTGAGATGATGGAGGTCCTGCGCCAGATCGACTATATGCAGCAGGTACTTTCCTCGAATGGCGGCCCGCTTCCGGAGGGGTGCTGATGGAGGCTGCCAAAATCATTGCGGTAACCGGAGCCGATGGGTTCATCGGGCGCAATCTGATTCTGCGGATGCGCGAACTGGGGCTTGAACCCCGGCCTTTGATCCGGTCTTCCAGCGAGGATGAGTGGGTCGCTGCGATCCAGGGCGCGGATGCCGTTATTCATCTTGCCGGCGTCAATCGTCCGCCCGATCCCTCGGGCTTCGAGGGAAATGTTTCGGCCGTTGAGACCCTCGTACGCATATTGGGGAAGGTCGAGCGCCCGATCCCCGTGATCCTTGCTTCGTCGCAGAAGGCGGAGGAGCATAGCGATTACGGCCTGAGCAAAAAGGCCGCGGAGGATCGACTGCTTGCGTTCGGCGAAGCCACGCAACGACCCGTGGCGATTTTCCGCCTTCCGAATGTCTTCGGAAAATGGTGTCGCCCCAACTACAATTCCGCCGTTGCGACTTTCTGCCACAATGTCCCGCGCGGATTACCTATTACGATTAATGACCCCGCCGCGGCCCTTAGCTTAGTTTACATCGACGATGTGTCGGAATGTTTTCTGGATCTGATTGCCAAGGGCGCCGTTGATCGCGGCTTCCACGAGGTTCTCCCGCGTTACGAGACCACCGTTGGCGAAGTGGCGGAAATAATTCGTGGCTTTCGTAGCGATCGGGATGAGAACCTGATCGATGACGTCGGCCTCGGCTTGAAGCGTGCGCTATATGCAACCTATGTTTCCTACTTGCCCAAGGAGCAGTTTGCTTATGGGATCACGAGTCACCGTGATCCGCGCGGCGCATTTTCGGAGATGCTCAAAACGCGCAGCGCCGGACAATTCTCTTATTTCACGGCGTTGCCCGGCGTGACCCGAGGCGGGCATTATCACCACACGAAGACCGAGAAGTTCCTGATCGTGCATGGCGAGGCGCTGTTCCGCTTCCGTCATGTGCTTACCGATGAGGTTCACGAGGTACGCACTTCGGCTGAAAGCCCGACAATCGTCGAAACGATTCCGGGATGGGCTCACGACGTGACCAATGTCGGCGATGGCATCTTGGTGTCACTTCTCTGGGCTAACGAACTGTTCGATCGTGAGCGCCCCGACACCACCCAGGAAAAGGTATAAATCGGTGGGCAAATTGAAAGTCATGACCGTGCTCGGCACGCGTCCCGAGATCATCCGCCTTTCGCGCGTGATGGCCGCGCTCGACGAGCATACGGAACACGTGATCGTCCACACCGGCCAAAATTACGATTACGAACTCAACGAGATCTTCTTTGAAGACCTGGGCGCGCGCAAGCCCGATCACTTTCTCGGAGTAGGCGGCGGCAGCTTGGGCGAGACCCTTGGCCGCATCCTCATCGAGACCGAAAAAGTTCTGAACGAAGAGCGGCCCGACGCCGTGCTCGTACTGGGTGACACCAATTCGGCAATTTCAGCGATCATGGCACGACGGATGAAAATTCCGGTCTACCATATGGAAGCTGGGAATCGCTCTTTTGATCGCAATGTGCCGGAAGAGACCAATCGCAAGCTCGTCGACCACATGTCCGACTTCAATCTCGTTTATACCGAGCACGCCAGACGCCACCTTCTTTCGGAAGGCATCGAGCATCGACGCATCTATCATACGGGTAGCCCGATGCGCGAAGTGCTTGAGCATTATCGCGAGCAAATCGACGCTTCAGATATCCTGAGCCGGCTCGGCCTTGAAAGGCGCGGTTATTTGATTGTTTCTCTTCATCGCGAAGAGAATGTAGATAGCCCTGAGCGGCTTTCGATCCTTGTAAACGCCTTGAATGATCTTGCAGAAATTCACGGCATGCCGATCATCGTTTCGACGCACCCGCGTACGCGCAAGCGGCTTGATGGCATAAGCGCGAAAATTAATGACAAGGTCGAATATATGAAGCCGTTCGGCTTCCACGACTACAACCATCTACAGATGCATTCCTTTTGCGCCATTTCGGATAGCGGCACGATCGCCGAGGAGAGCTCGATCCTCGGCTTCCCGGCGATCACCCCGCGCGACGCGATCGAGCGGCCGGAGGGCCTGGATGTCGGATGCCTGCTCATGACGGGCATCAATCGCTCTGCGATTGTCGAGGGGGTTGCAGCCGTAACCCGCATGTTCACAATGCGGGCTTCCCAAGGGCTGCCGCATCCGGTGCCCGTTGACTATACGGTTACAAACACCTCGGAGCGTGTCGCAGCGCTGATACTCGGCACCGCGCGGGTCTCCAACGACTGGGACGGCATCAGAACGAACAGGGCCAGCTGAGGCTGGCCTGGTCAACCTGGCGGGCTTTCGCATTCAAATCAGACGAAAGGAAGGGCCTTATCCCAGGCACGATTCCGGGCGGCGCGTAATGTCAAATGATGCTCGAGCGAAGGCCTGAACGGCCTCCTGATACTCAGCTCGAGACGCCGCCCGAGCAAGCAGACAATTGACCCGCACAGATTTCTGCATGTGATTGTAAGCGCATGATCGGCCCGGCTCCAATCGAGGCCGATCTTGCTTACCAAGAGGCTTATATGACCCTCGAAGAGATACAATGACACGCGGCAATCTTCTAATCCGGTCCATACTCGGTAGTGTCGGAGGCCGCATCGCGGTTCTGATTGCACCTTTCCTGGTCATGCCCGTCATGCTCAACTATCTGGGCGCGCATGATTTCGGCATTTGGATGACGGCAATTGCGATAACGGGATTCATGCAGTTTGCCGACCTTGGCATAGGAGCCGGGTTGCTGACGAAGCTGCCGGCCGCATATGCACGAAACGACATGAGCTCGCTGCGCTCCTATGTCGCGAGCAGCTTCGCCGCACTTGGCGTCGTTGCGCTTATATTGCTGTCGATAGGCCTGATCTTCTTCTTCTTCCTGTCGAGCTGGCTGTCACCGATTTACAGCATCACTTTGATCGCCTTTGCCTTTAGCTTACCAGGATCGATCATCTATCGAATATTATACGCGACGAACCGGATCGTCCTGGCGAATGTATGGCAGGTCGGCGGCGCCCTCTTTTCGATAGGAGTGGCATTCGCGGCGATACATATGGGCTGGAGCGCCGTTGCGGTCGTGTTCGCCTACGTGATCATCGCCCCCCTTACCATGTTGGTTTGCACGGTATGGACGATGTGGCGCGAGGCCGAAATTCGCCCGAAGGTTATCGACATCAAAACCGGGGTCACCCTCGATCTGATGGCGCTCGGCTGGAAGTTCTTTGTCCTGGCCATCCTGACGGCAGCCTCGATGAACGCCGACAACATCATAATTGCGCTGCGGCTCGGTGAAGCTGCGGTGACCTCATATGCCGTCCCGGCACGCATTGGAACATTGCTTCTCTTGATCGTCTGGACGATCGGAACGCCTCTCTGGACGATATACGGCAATGCGCTCTCAAGTGGTGATCGTGCCTGGGTGTGGCGCAACGCCTTGCTTGTGGCGGCGCTGGGGCTGTTGGCCGTGGCCGTGGCCGGCGCGATATTGACGATAGGGATCGACTTGATCATGACCCTATGGATGAGTCGCTCTTTTCCCGACCAGCACAAGATCATTGTCGGGCTCGCCGCATTTTCATCAATGATGGCCCTTACGGCGCCCTTCAACATGATCTTGAACGCCGCCGGCCAGGTTAAGGCTCAGATTGCGGCCTGGGCCGTTTTCGTCCCGATCGCGATTTGTGTGAAATGGGCACTGCTGCCTCGATTGGGTGCATGGGCGCTCCCGCTGGTCGATGCAGTGTTGTACACCCTGCTGATCAGTATCCTGTTTTTCCTTCTTGCACGGAACGTGATCCGTGCTGATCAGGCGAGCAATTGTCCAGACGCGAGCGCGTCGTGACCCAGAAGCACCGGATTGCGTTTCTCGCCGGTATGTTTCCGCGCAAGCAACATGCGTTCATTGTCGAAAATTCCATCGGCGTCATTCAGAACGCGGCGGACGCCTTTCAGAAGAACGTTATCGAAGGTCTGGCGACCCATGCCGACGTGGATGCGGTCGTCGTGAATATTCCGTTCGTCAGCGCATGGCCCGCGTCATTCCGGAAATCCTGGTTCCCGAGCGTGCAGGATTCCGAAAGCGGAGTACCGATCGAAGGCCGCAGCTTCGCGAATGCGTTTCTGGTCCGCTACCCCGCCCGAATGCTCGCGGCAATTGCGGGCTTGCGCGCAAAACGGGCGAGGAGTGCCGATACGATCCTGGTCTATTCGGCCCATGTTCCCTTCATGATCGCGGCGATCATGTGTGGGCGACTGCTCTTGCGCCGACAGCTCGCCATCATCGTGCTCGACCTGCCGGAATATATGGGTGCGACGGGACTGGCTCAAAAGCTGTTGGGCGGGATCAATCGGGCGCTATTCTATCGCCTAGTCAGCTATTTCGACAAGGTCGTCGTGTTGACCGAGGCCATGATCCCCCGCATCGGCGTGCCCCCCGAGAAAGCGGCCGTGGTCGAAGGCATTGCGACCCTGGGCGAGGATGGCACGACGGCGGCAACGCGCGAAGGCCGAGGGAACACATTTCTGTACACCGGCACATTGGCGCGGCGCTATGGGATCGAAGCGCTGGTGGACGGGTTCCGGCAAGTCGAGGCCCCCAGTGCCGCCCTGTGGATTTGTGGCGCAGGCGAAGGCGCCGATTATGTGGCGGAGGCAGCGCAGGCCGATCCACGCATCCTGTTCTTCGGGCAGGTTGACCGGTCGCGGGCACGGGAGTTGCAGCGTGAAGCCGATTTCCTCATCAACCCGCGCAGCGGTGATGACGATTTTGTCCGGTACAGCTTCCCGTCCAAGATCATGGAGTATCTCGCCTCCGGCCGTCCCGTCATCATGTACAATCTGCCGGGCATTCCCGGTGACTATGATCCGCACTATCTGCATATCGAAGCTTCAGGCGCTGCAGGCATTTGCGCTGCAATCAATTCAGCGATCGATATGCCCGTCGACTCTCGCAACGCGATGGGTGCGGCAGCCCGTGATTATGTCGGCGCGCATAAGGGGCCCCGCGAGCAAACGCGACGCATTTTGGACCTGCTTTACCCGAGCTGAATAGAATTCCGCGTTGGCAACCTGGGTATTTTACAACCCGGCCTCTTTATAACGACCGACCACGATAAAGTGCCCAGGAAATCCCCATCGATGTTAGGCTGGCTGTATACCGCATGACTATCTATCTCATCTTTTGGGTAGCGGCGCTGGCGATCGCGTCTTTCATAAAATCGAATTGGATGCAGATCGCGTTCTGCGTTCTAGTATTCGTTTTCGTAGGACTTCGATATGAGACCGGGTTCGACTGGCCGGTTTACAAACGCACCTTCGAAGTTATGGCAGTCGACTTTTCGGTAGACGGCATCCTCGCATACTCCCAGACGTTTAAAGTCGAACTTGGGTGGCTAGTCGTTAACGGTATCACCGGAATGATATTTCCGGAGTACGAGTTCCTTCAAGCCATTGTGGCTTTGGTATTTCTCGTTTCCACGTACAAGTTATGCCGGGCACTTGGAGTGCAGAATGTAGCGATGGCGGTTGCAATCGCTTCCACCTACCTCCTGCTCACGCTACTGTTTTCTACGACTAGGCAATGTTTCGCGGTATCTATATTTAACTTCGCCGTTGTCGCCGCCGTAAATAGGCGGTGGACGCTGATGGTAATGCTATCAGCGTTTGCACTGAGCATACATATCAGCACGATCTTGTACATTGTGGCCCTGGTCTATGCGTTAGTGCGCCCTTCGAAGCTGCCACGCCCCGCAGTGGTAGCTGCGATGTCGATCGTTATTATCGGCTTGATCCTCGCCATACCATTCGCTGCAAGTTACCTCCCGGATCATCTTGCAAGCCGGGTGATTTGGTACGGTCTCGACAAATCATTTGAAAACATCCGCTTATGGCAAATTTACTTCCTTATTTTGGGAGCATTCATTGCAGGTTACGCGTTGCTTGCCGGGCCCGCAGATCAAACGCCTGACACGGTTTCTACATTTCATCGTCGGATTATCGTTGCTCTAGCAGTCATGTGCTTGTGCACATACTCACTGGACGTTGTTCGCGACCGAATATCGTACGAGATGTTTTTGATCTTCAGCATCTATCTGGCCCGGAGCAACATTCCGTTTCGCCTGGCTGCCAGATCAACGGCAGTTGCTTTAGGTCTGTCCTTTTCGTTATTGAACATATTTGAGCCGGCCAACCGGATCGTCTTCATGCCCTATCAAAGCGCTGTGACGGTTGTACTCACTGGCGACGAGGGAGACGGGCAGGCCCGGCAAGAACTCCTTCATCGTGAGTTTGAGCGACGTTAGGCTCCATTGGAGGCGAGGGCACGTCAACCACGCCCTCTCGGCAGCCTTCAGAATTGGGAGGCTACACCGAGACAGCTGTGCTGACGGAAAGCCACCCATTCCGATAAAGTCCGGCGACAAAGGCTATGGCGCTTCCGCAATTCGAGATTAACGCACGTTGCGTGTCACTTCCTTTTGCGTCTCTCGGTGATCGATCCGGCTTTGCATCTGTGAGCCTGCAACCATATGGCCCCTCGGAGTTTATCGGCTGCAATGGCGACATTAGCTATATCCGCTCCGGTCTGGTTCCGACGCCGCCAAAGGCGATGTTCCATCGCCTGACGTGGCCACGCGGGGACAAGGAAAATCATCTGTGAAAAGCTCTGAGACGTCTGGCGACATTGTCTACCTGACCCAGCTCTACACGCCTGAGCCGACCTTCAAGGGCGATCGTTTCGCCAAAGGTCTGGACGACGCCGGTTATGACGTGGAAGTCGTTACGGGGTTTCCCAACTATCCGGGCGGCCGCGTTTATGACGGATACAAGATGCGGGCTGTCGCCAAGGGAACCGAACAGGGCCTGAAGGTGGTACGGCTAGCGACCTATCCGTCGCACGATCGCAGCGCTGTCCGCCGGATTCTTTCCTATCTCAGCTTTGCGGTCACGTCCTTCTTCTACCTCCTCTTTCGCCGCCGCGCGCAGCTGATCTACGTCTACTACCCTTCCCTGACGGCCGGACTCGCCGCCATTGCCGTCAAATGGTTGAGGCGCGTACCCGTGGTGGTGGATATCCAGGACATGTGGCCGGATTCGCTGGGCGCCGCAGGTATGATGCGGAACGGCAGGCTGATCGCGATCGTCGAGTGGTTTTGCCAGCTCCTGTACCGCCATGTCGATCATATCGTCGTTCTTTCGCCCGGCTTTCGCCGTACCCTTATCGAGCGCGGCGTTCCGGCGGAGAAAATTACCGTCATCTACAATTGGGCGGACGAAATCGAACAGCCCGAAGGCGAGACCGCGCCATCCCCCTCGCCCTTTGACCCCGAACACCGCTTCACGCTTTTGTTCGCCGGCAACATGGGGGCAATGCAGCGCCTCGATTCCGTCCTCGACGCAGCGAAGGCGCTGGCGCGGGATCGCAGCGATATCGGCATCTATTTGATGGGCGGGGGCGTCGATGTCGAGCGGCTCAAGGCGCGCGTCGCAGACGAAGGCATCGGCAATGTGCGGTTCCTGCCCCGCGTTCCGCTCCACGAAGTTCAGGACATCCTTCGCCAAGCCGGCGCATTGTTGGTCCACCTCGCGCGAGATCCGTTGTTCGCGATTACCGTGCCGTCCAAGACCCAGGCCTATCTTTATGCCGGTCGCCCCATATTGATGGCTGTCGAAGGGGATGCGGCGGATCTGGTGAGAGAAGCCGAAGCCGGAGTCGTAGTGGAGCCCGAGGATCCGCAGGCGCTGGTCGAAGCGATCCGCAAACTGGCCGACATGGGTGTCGAGGGCAGAGATGAGATGGGCGCACGTGCTCACGCATTCTACGAGCGCCAATTGACCTTTCATCATGGCATGGACGCGACGATCGGCGTTATCGAGCGTTTCCGCCGTCGCGCAACACGACGTGGCAGCTAGTCACGCTTAGCGACAGCGGTTAAGCGGCGTCTGCGCCCATCCGGGCAGCGTGCCGCCATTTTGGGGGAAAGAATGCCCGTTCCTTTTTTTCGGCCATCGATCGGCGACGAAGAGATATCCGCGGTCGTGGAATGTTTGAAGTCCGGCTGGCTCACGACCGGACCCAAGACGCGTGAGTTCGAGGAAGCTTTCGCGGAGGCGATCGGCGGGGGCGTTCATGCGCTTGCCGTCAACAGTGCGACGGCGGCGCTTCATCTGGGCGTCGATGCGCTCGGCGTCAGGGCGGGTGATGAGGTCATCGTGCCGACGCTCACATTCACCGCGACTGCCGAGGTGGTGCGGTATGTGGGCGCTCAGCCGGTTTTCGTCGATATCGAGCCCGACAGCTTCTGCATCGATCCGCACGCCGTGGAAGCCGCGATTACCGAACGCACGAAGCTGATCATGCCGGTCCATTTCGCGGGCCGGATGTGCGATATGACGGCGTTGCGCGCGATAGCCGACCGTCATGGCCTCAAGATTTTGGACGACGCGGCGCACGCGCTGCCGGCGAGCCATCAGGGGCATTCGGTCGGCCTGACGGGGGCCGATGTCACCGCGTTCAGCTTCTACGCGAACAAGACGATGACAACCGGCGAAGGCGGGATGCTTGTCACGCGCGATGCCGAACTGGCGGCGCGGGCGCGGACGATGCGGCTTCACGGGATCGACCGTGATGTATTCAACCGCTTCACCGATGCGCGCGCAAGCTGGCTCTATGACGTCGTCGATGCGGGCTATAAGTACAACCTCACCGACATGGCATCGGCAATGGGCATCGTCCAACTGGCACGGCGTGAGGAATTCGCCCGGAGGCGCGCCGAGCTGTGCGCGCGTTATGATGAGGCGTTCGCCAATCTGCCGATCATCCTGCCGCCACATCCGCTGCCGGGCGACGAGCATAGCTGGCATCTCTACATTGTTCGGGTTGCGGATGGGGCCGCGGTCAACCGCGATGGACTCATCGCCGGGCTGCGCGACCGCGGGATCGGAACCTCGGTTCATTATCGGCCACTTCATCAGATGACGTTCTGGTCGACCTACTGCCAAGGCAGCAGCTTCCCGGTGGCGGATGATCATTTCGACCGTTGCGTGTCGTTGCCGCTCTTCATGGCGATGACCGACGCCGAGCAGGACGAAGTGATCGAGGCTGTCCGCAGTATCTTGTCCGATGGCTAAACGTTTGTTCGACATCGCGCTGTCTAGCATCGCGCTTATTCTCTCGGCGCCTTTGTGGCTGGCCGCAGCGATCGGGATCCGGCTTTCGTCTCCAGGGCCTGTCTTCTATTTTGCGACCCGGATCGGGAAAGGCGGCGCGCCTTTTCGGATGGTGAAGTTCCGGACGATGACCGTGGGAACGGCGGGGCAAAGCGAGATCACGGCGCCCGGGGACAGCCGCGTTTTTCCGTTGGGACACCTGATCCGCCTTTTGAAAATCGATGAACTTCCCCAATTGATCAACATCTTGCGCGGCGAGATGTCGATCGTCGGTCCCAGGCCGGAGTCTGACAAAATCGTGGCCGCGCATTACACCGCCTGGATGCACGAAACACTCGCCGTCGCGCCCGGCCTGACGAGCGTCGGGGCGTTGTTCGGCTATAGCTATGGCGACGAACTGCTCGACCCGCTGCGACCCGAAGAATCCTATGTCGAGCGAATGCTTCCGGCCAAGCTCGCGCTTGAGCGCGCCTACCTCGATCGGGCAAGCTTACTACGCGACCTGAGCTATATGGTGCGAACCGGCGTGGCGATCGTGCTTGCGCCATTCGGACGCCAGATCCCTCCCGCGGCGCGAGATGTGCGCGCGGCGGCGCAGTGGGCAGATATCCAGCATTTCCCCGCCGCGTTGCAGGCCCAACTCGCCCGCCAGCCAGTCGTCTGAGATTAGACGTTCGACCGCCGCGCTAAGCTGTAGAGCGCGCGTTCACCGCGAAACTCGACACCAGTTTGTTCGAAGCCGTGATCGAGATAGAATCGAACGACTGCGCCATTGTCGTCGCGGTCGGTGGTTAACCTCACTTCGTCAGCGCCCAGCGCAGCGCTGCGCTCGCAAAAGGCACGCAGCAAATGTGATCCCACCCCGGTTCCCCGCCGGCTGGTGCCGATCGAGGCGAGTTCTGCAGCTGCAACATTCAGTTCCGCGGCACGCGCGACGCGGCCAGTGTTGCGGACGATCTCAATAAAGAGGTTCGGCCGCCGTAACAGAGCCAGCGCGATGGCTGGGAGCATGCGAATCCGGCGACTGCGAAAATGAGCGTAGAAGTGATCCGGCTCCAGGAATCCGGCAGCGAATCCATCGACCTCTCCCGGCCTGTCGCTATGAACGAGCAGAATCGCCCCTTCATAGTCGAGAATCGCGCGGTAATAGGCGCGCAGGAAGGCCGGCCCCATCCGATCGAGGAAGAACCCCTTGAACGCGATCTGGTGCACCTTCACGATCCCGGAAATGTCAGAGCGAATCGCATCGCGAATTTTCTCTGACGCCGGGAGCGCGCTGGCTTCGTGATCCATGTTGTTTCCTTTTGGCGGCCGTGCGCGCGCGTCGTTTGAATCAACTGCATAGAGGGCAGTTTCGGCGAGATGACAATTGGCGCCGCATCCGAGTTTGTTTGTCCCAGGACTCAATCGCACCAGAAGGTGATGACAGCGGCGAGGAAGACGTCGGCCATGCGGCCAGGTGCCGATTCCAGGACATGGCGGTTCGCAACAGCGGGTCGGCGGGAGAGTTCCTCGACGCCCTTTTCGCTACCCGCGTGGCTTTCAGGATCCAAACCTATCCCACCAGGCGCCGGTCATGAGCACGCATAAGATCTGTAGCTCATGTCGCCGACAAAGCAGGATGCCGGATAGCTACCCGCCCGATGAGACAGGACGCTTGTGATCCACAAAAATCTCTGACTCCCGAAGATCGGGACGGGACCGACACAAAAAAAGGCGGCCCCGCAAAGGGCCGCCTTTCT
>Ga0247823_10000395_pt1 | contig 37806 bp, 38 predicted proteins | sample 13C_PalmiticAcid_2_FD_192426 | JGI IMG/M metagenome (GOLD analysis project Ga0247823, IMG submission 192426) | Soil microbial communities from agricultural site in Penn Yan, New York, United States - 13C_PalmiticAcid_Day30 | ecosystem: Environmental > Terrestrial > Soil > Agricultural land...
ATGCAGGCCGCGACAGCCGGTCTGGACATCCGGCCTCTCATGCGCACTCACGCCGGGCGCTGGTTTGCCGCTGTCGATCGATCCAGGGCGGACATTCTGCGGTGGGAGGAATGGCCCGACGCGATCCGGTCGGTCGAGGACGCCCATGTGCTTCTGCAAAAACTGGAGTCGGAGTGGACATCCGGCCGCACTTTTTCCTGCGGAATCTTCACTGAGGGAGGCGCCGTGATCGGCGGCGTGACCGTGTCCAACATCCTGTGGGACTGCCGGTGCGCCGATCTGGGCTATTGGGTGGAGCCTCGTTGTCGCGGCAAGGGTGTTTCGGCGTGGGCCGCGCGCCACCTGATCGATTTTTGCTTCCGCGTCCTGCGGCTGCAGCGGCTGGCGCTGGTCATCCGGGTGGACAACGTCGCGAGCCAGCGGGTGGCGGAGAAGCTCGGCGCGCAGTTCGAGGGTGTGGCCAGGAAGCGCATCGTTCACGACCAGCGGGCGCTCGACGCCAAGGTCTACGCGATCACCCAGAACGGTGACCCGTCCGCAGGGTCTGTTTCCACTGGTTACGCCGGTTGTTAAAAATCTCGACCAAGCGGTCGGGTTCGCGGTTCGGGGGAGGCTTCAAGCGCCTTGATCGTGGTTCTTCCCTGTCCGTTCCTTCCATTCCTAGAGCGTCGGGTCGCGTCCTAAAGTGCAGCGAAGTTTGTAGCAACGCCCCGAGAGGAGAGACCGTGGAAGTCAATCGAGCAGAGGAAGGCGACGGCACCTTTTCGGACTTGCACGCCCAGTTGGCCACGCTGGCATTGCGCACGGATGGCAAGCTCAGAAGCTTCCTGCGGCGGTTTGAACGCGATCCCCAACTGGTCGACGATCTGGTCCAGGACGTGTACGTGGAAGTGTTGAAATCGCTGCGGAACTTCGGCGGGCGATCGTGCCTGGAGTCCTGGATCTTTGGCGTCGCGCAGAATGTCGGCCGACAACACGTGGCCAAGGCCGTCGCTCATCGCGCGCGCTTCGTGGACATGGAAGACGGGCCCGCCGACACGCGCGGCGCCCCCGATGTCCTTCACATCGTTTCCCTGCAGCAGCGGCTGCGGCTTGTCGATCAGAAGATGCGCGCCATGCCCGAGGCCCTGTCGTCGACGTTCGAGGCCTACATCGAAGAGGGCCTGACCTACGAGCAGGCGGCCAAGTCGCTCAGCATCCCGATCGGCACGGTCCGCTCCCGCATCTTCCGTGTGCGGGAACTGGTGCAGGACTGCTGAGCGCCCGAAAGACCGCGGCGGCGGTCACGCCGCGAGCGGCATGCCCAGGCGCGGATCGCGGTTGAGTTTGAAGACGGCAACGGCTTGCACCAGCTGCAGGGCTTGCTGTTTCAGGCTGTCGGCGGCGGCGGCGCTTTCTTCCACCAGCGCGGCGTTCTGCTGCGTCACGCGGTCCATCTGGCTGATGGTTTCGCCCACCTGGCCCACGCCCGCGCTCTGTTCGCTGGTGGCGCTGCTGATCTCGCCCACCAGATCGGAGACGCGGCGGATCGCCTCGACCACGCCTTGCATGGTGACGCCGGCCTGGTCGGCCAGCAGCGTGCCACTGGCCACGCGTTCCACACTGGCGTCGATCAGGCCCTTGATTTCCTTGGCGGCCTGGGCGCTGCGCTGCGCGAGGTTGCGCACTTCACCGGCCACCACCGCAAAGCCACGGCCCTGTTCCCCGGCCCGCGCGGCTTCCACTGCGGCGTTCAGCGCCAGGATGTTGGTCTGGAAGGCGATGCCGTCGATCACACCGATGATGTCGGCGATGCGCCTGGAGCTGTCGTTGATGCCTCGCATGGTTTCCACGACCCTGCCCACCACGTCACCGCCTTCGGCCGCGACCTGAGAGGCGGTTTTCGCGAGTTCGTTGGCCTTGCCCGCGTGGTCGGCGGTCTGGCGCACAGTGGTGCCCAGTTCTTCCATCGACGCAGCGGTTTCTTCCAGCGCGGCGGCCTGCTCTTCGGTGCGGGTGGAGAGGTCGGTGTTGCCCTGGGCGATCTGCACGCTCGCATCCGACACCAGCGCGGCGTTGTCCTGCACGTGGCTCACGGTGTCGCTGATGCGTTTCTGCATGGTGCGCATGGCGCCCAGCAGCTGGCGGGTGTCGTCGTTGCCCACCAGGGCGATCGGGCGGGTGAGGTCGCCTTCAGCCAGGTGGCCGGCGGCGGCCACGGCCTGGTCCATGGCGATGGCCATGAGGCGGGCGACCCAGAGCGCGCCTACCACCAGCAGCACGGTGGCCACCAGCACCGCGATGGCGATGGTCCAGAGCGATTGCGCGACGCTGGCCGCGGCGGCCTCGGAAATCGTGGCGCCGTCCTCCTCGATCATCCCGGAGAGTTTCTCCAGCTGGTCTTCGAGTTGAGCGAAGGCCTGGTTCAGCGCCGGCAACTGGGCTTCGGCCTGGGCCACGCCCTGGGCGGCGCCGCCGATGACGGCCTGCGCGGCCTGGGTGTATTGCCGCACCACGGGCAGAGTGGCGTCCAGCGCCTTGCGGGCCTCGGGGTCGATGCCGGAGGCGGCGATTTTCTTCAGGGCTTCGTCCAGCGTGGCCACGTGGTCGTCGAGATCCTTGCGCGCGGCGGTCACGGTGGCCGTGTCGTTCTTCATCACCGCCAGCAGCGCGCGCTGCGCGTCGCCACGCAGGGCGTCGTGCATCATGTCCGCGCTCAGGGAGGCCTGCAGGGCCTGGCTGGAGAGTGCGGAGGCTTCGACCTTGGCGGCCATGGATGAGACGGCGAGCAGGCCGATGCCGCCCGCGGCACACACCAAAGCGGCGCCGGCCAAGCCAAGACAGAGGATCTGGGTGCGAAGTTTCATGAAGTCTCCGGAAGAGAGGCGGACGGCGCGGCGAAGATGCCGCTGATCCCTGAGGCCTGTTTCGACGCGCCCCCGCGCTTGTGTAGCGCTGCCGGACAGGCGGTTGGCCTGGTGGAGCCAAGCACCGCCGTCGCCTCAACCGCCGGTGAAGATTTCGGTGGCCAGCTTCATGAGCGCGGCCACCGGCGTGTCCAGCATGGGCAAGGTGAAGGCGATGCCCACCAGGCCGGCCGAGAGGGTGAGCGGGAAACCGATGGCGAAGGCGTTCATCTGCGGCGCGATGCGCGAGATGAAGCCGAGCACGATGTTGATGAACAGCAGCATGCCGATCATGGGCAGGGCGATCCACAGGCCGTAGCGGAACACCACCGAACCCAGCTCATGCAGTTGCATGCGGTTGATCGATTCGAAGGCGCTGCCGCTGAGTGGAAAGGTGTTGAAGCTGGCCACGACGGCCTGCAGCAGCATGAGGTGACCACCCATCACCACGAACAGCAGCATGGTGGTGTTGCCGAAGAAGCGGCCCACGGCGCTGGACTGCGAGTTGGTGGACGGATCGAAGAAGCCGGCGAAGTTCAGGCCCATCTGCAGGCCGATGAGTTCACCGGCGAGCTCGACGGAGGCGAACACGATGCGCACCGCCAGGCCGATGGCGATGCCCACGATCACCTGCTGCATCACGACGGCGAAGGCGCCCGCGTCGGTTAGGCCGATCACGGGTTGCTCGGGCAGGCCGGCTTGGGCGCACACCGCCACCAGGAAGGCCAGGCCCACGCGGGTGCGCATGGGCACCGAGCGCGAGGAGAAGATGGGCGCGCTGGAGAAGACCGCCAGGATGCGCAGGAAGGGCCAGAACACCGGCGAGACCAGCGCCATGATCTGCGCTTCGGTGAACGTGGGCATGCCTGTTCAGCCTTTCCGGAGCGGCAGGCCCTGTCCAGGGGTACCGAGGAACCGGCTTTGCCGGGCCTCTGGTGCCGCCCCCTTGAGGGGGACGCGCGGAGCGCGGCGGGGGTGTTTCATTCAAATGGCGAAGTTGGGGATCGACAGGATCGTGCTGCGGATGAACTCGACCATGGTGGTCATCATCCACGGGCCCGCGATGGCGAACACCGCGATGGCCGCGATCAGCTTGGGCACGAAGGCGAGCGTGGCTTCGTTGATCTGCGTGATGGCCTGGAACAGGCTGACCAGCAGGCCCACCCCGAGCACCGTGGCGAGCACCGGCGCGGCGACCATGAGCAGCATGAAGAGGGCGTTCTGCCCCATCGTGAGGGCGGCTTGGGGATCCATCAGGCAACCTTGTTGAAGAGAGGACGGGACGCCGCCGGGCCGCTCCCAAGGCGGCCCAGCCCCCGCGGGGGGCAGCGACCCGCGCAGCGGTGGAGCGTGGGGGTTTTCATGTTGCAAACGATGCAGCGAGGGAGCCGAGCAGCAGGTTCCAGCCATCGGCCAGCACGAACAGCATGAGCTTGAACGGCAACGCCACCAGCACGGGCGAGAGCATCATCATGCCCAGCGACATCAGCACGCTGGCGACGACCATGTCGATCACCAGGAAGGGGATGAAGATCATGAAGCCGATCTGGAACGCGGTCTTGAGCTCGCTGGTGACGAAGGCCGGCACCAGCACGCGGAAGGGGGCGTTCTGCGCGGTCACGTCGTTGGGCAGCTTGGCCAGCTTGGCGAAGAGTTCGAAGTCGGACTGGCGCGTCTGCTTGAGCATGAACTCGCGCATGGGGGCCTGGCCGCGTTCGAGCGCCTGGTCGAAGGTGATGGCGTTGCGCGAATAGGGTTCGTAGGCGTCGGCGTACACGCGGTCCAGCGTGGGGCCCATCACGAACAGCGTGAGGAACAACGAGAGGCCGACGATCACCTGGTTGGGCGGGGCCGACTGCGTGCCCAGGGCCTGGCGCAGCAGCGAGAGCACGATCACGATGCGGGTGAAGCCCGTCATGAGCAGCAGCACGGCCGGCAGAAAGGACAGCGCGGTGAAGAACAGCAGGGTCTGGATCGGCACCGAGTAGCTGGTGCCGCCCGCGCCCTGGCCGATCATCAGCGGCAGCGTGGGGCCGGCGGGTGCGGCGGGCGCGCCCTGGGCCCAGGCCGCGCCGGTGGCGAAGAGGGCGAGCGCGGCCAGCAGCAGGCCGGTGCGCAAGGGTTCAACGCGGCGCATGGGGGCCTTTGAGGGGTTGGGTCAGTTGGGCCAGGCGCGCGGCGAAGCCGGAGGCGGGCGTGACGATGGGGCCGGCCGGGTCCACCAGATCGGCCGGCAGGGCCATCTGGTGCAGGGCGTTCACGCTGCCGGCGGACACGCCGAGCACCAGGCACACGCGGTCTTCGCCCTGGCCGATCTGCACCGTCACCACGCGCTGCTGCGGGCCCAGCGAGAGGGTGGAGAGCACCTGCATGGGCGGGCCGCTGTGGCCCACGGCGCCGGGCAGGCGGCGGCGCGCCCACTTCAGGGCGAAGGCCAGGCCCACCAAGAGGGCGAGCAGAAGCAGCGCGGGCATCGCGTTTTGCAGCATGAGGGGCTCGATCGGAGAAGAGGTTTTTAGTCCAGGGATGCCGAGGAACCGGCTTTGCCGGGCCTCTGGCGTCGCCCCCCTGCCAGGGGGGTGGCGCCGAAGGCGACGCGGGGGGTGACATGACCCATGGTCATGTCCTGCTCACCCTGCGCATGCGTTCGGACGGCGTCACGATGTCGGTCAGGCGGATGCCGAACTTGTCGTTCACCACCACCACCTCGCCCTGGGCGATCAGGTAGCCGTTGATCAGCACGTCCATGGGTTCGCCGGCCAATGCGTCGAGTTCGACGATGGAGCCCTGCGCGAGCTGCAGGATGTACTTGATCGGCACCCGGGTGCGGCCCAGTTCCACCGACAGCTGGACGGGGATGTCCAGCACCATCTGGATGTCCTGCATCGGGCTCGTGCCCGAGGCCACGGGGGCGGTGCTGGCCTCGAACTCGGGCGCGCCGTCGGCGACCGTTTCGGTGGTGGCGGCCTGTTCTTCCAGGGCCTGGGCCCATTCGTCGGCAACAGCGTCGTTCATGGTGTTGGTGCTCTCAGTTGACATAGGAATCTCCCAACCAGTGCAAATCGGTGCCACGCAGGTTGCGCTCGACGCGCAGGGCGTACTTGCCCTTGTGGGTGCCGTACTGGCATTCAAAGACGGGCACGCCGTCCACGTGGGCCTTGATCGAAGGGTGGCGATCGAGTTCGATGAAGTCGCCGATCTGCATGGCCAGCAGCTGTTCCACCGTGGCGTCGGTCTGGGCCAGCTCGGCGACCATGGTCACCTCGGCGGCCTGGATCTCATGGCTCAGCAGCTTGACCCAGCGGCGGTCGACCTCGATGGCATCGCCCTGCACGCTGGAATACAGCACGTCGCGGATCGGCTCCAGCGTGGCGTAGGGAATGCAGATGTGCAGCGAACCCGCGATGTCGCCGATCTCCAGCGTGAAGCTGGTGGAGACCACGATTTCGCTCGGGGTGGCGATGGTGGCGAACTGGGGCTGCATCTCCGAGCGCTGGTAGGCCAGCTCGATCGGGTACACGCCTCGCCAGGCCTTCTTGTATTCCTCGGCCACCACCTCCACCAGGCGGTTGATCACGCGCTGCTCGGTGGGCGAGAAGTCACGGCCCTCGATGCGGGTGTGGAACTTGCCATTGCCGCCGAAGAGGCTGTCGATCACGCCGAACAGCAGCGTGGGCTCGCAGACCACCAGGCCGTTGCCGCGCAGCGGGCGAATGGCCATGATGTTGAAGTTGGTCGGCACCACCAGTTCCCGCAGGAAGGCGCTGTACTTCTGCACCTGCACCGCGCCCACCGAAATCTCGGGGCTGCGGCGGATGAAGTTGAACAGGCCCAGGCGCAGGTTGCGCGAGAAGCGCTCGTTGACGATTTCCATGGTGGGCATGCGCCCACGCACGATGCGCTCCTGGCTCGAGAGGCTGTAGTCGCGCACACCGCCGGTGGGCACTTCCTCTTTCGCGAGTTTCTGGCTCTCGCCGGTGACGCCTTCGAGAAGGGCGTCGATCTCTTCCTGGGACAGAAACGAATCGGCCATGGCGTGTCGTCCTGCTTATTGAACGATGAAGCTGGAGAACAGCACGGCCTGCACGGGGTTGGCGGCGGCCTTCGATTTCTTCTTGCGCGTCGCCTCTTCGCCCTCGGTGGACATGGCGTAGCCCATCTCCTTCGAGATCGTCGCGATGATGTCGCTGGCGAGCTTTTCCTTGCCCTTGAGCGCCAGCATCTCGTCGGCGGTGCGCTGCGAGATCAGCACCAGCACCTGGCTGCGGATGCTGGGCAGGTAGGCCTTGACGGCGGTCTCGGTGGCGGCGTCCTGCAGCTGCAGCGTCAGGCCGAGCTGGATGAAGCGGTTGCCGCCGGGGTCGGCCAGGTTGATGACCATGTTCTCCAGCGGCAGGAAGACCGGCGCGGTCTTGGGGTTCTTGGCGGCCTGTTCGACGGGGGCGTGCCCATCGTCCTCGTAGTCGTCTTCGGCGGTGTTCTTCTTGAGGATGAACAGCGCGGCGGCGGCGCCGATCAGCGCGAGCACGACCACGCCGAGCACGATGAACAGCAGTTTCTTGCTCTTCTTCTTGGGCGCTTCGGGGGCGGCAGCGGTGGCGGTGGCGGCGGCAGCGGACATGTTCTTCCTTCAATGTGGCCCACCGGCCATACCGGGTGGGGTTGAAAGAATTATTGGGCGCCACTCCCTCCGCCGTTCGCCAGATAAGCGCCGGAAAAGGGGGTCATTCAGTCGCTAGGTGGCAAGGTGTGCCGCATTGCACAAACGCCGCCAGGGCACCCGCGGAACCGGCTTTGCCGGGCCGCAAGGTGCGCCCCCTTGAGGGGGAGGCGCCGCAGGCGGCGCAGGGGTGCTTCCGAATCAGGCGAACACGTCCAGGGGACGGCTGCCGTCGGTGCGCGGGGCCAGCACCGGCCGCGCGGCCGGTTCGGCCGCCTGGCTGGCGCGGCCCAGGGCCTCGGTGCTCAGGCCGGCCGGGCGGGGCTGGTACGAACCATCGCCCTGCGCCTGGCCCTGCGAGCCCACGGACACGCCGCCGAGCTGGATGCCGCTGCGCTGCAGCAGGTCGGCCAGCGATTCGCCGGCGCTTTCGCGCAGGGTGGCGCGCGCCTCGGCGTTGTCGGTCTGGAAGGCGACCTGCACCTCCTGGCCCTTCACGGCGAGCTGGATGTCGATGGCGTCGGCGCCTTCGCCGCCCACGCGCAGGCTGGCGTGGCGCATGTGCTGGGTGCCCCAGTGGCTCACGGTCGGGGCTTCGGCGTCGGCGCGGGCGTCGGCCGGGTTGCGGCCGTCGCCGTTGCCCTGGTCGGTGAACGACTGGGAGGAAGCGTCGCTGTTGCCGCCGCCGCTGCTGTCGCCGGGGGCGGTGCCGCTCGCGGCGGTCAGGCTGCCGTCCTGCGCCGGGCCGGTGGCCGTGGCGCCGGCGGCGGGGCCGCCGCTCAGGGCGAATTCGCGGGGGCTGGTGGGGCCGGCGCCCACGTCCGTGCCGGCCGAGGCCACGCCCAGGCGCTCGTTGAGGGCGACGGTGGCGCGCACCTGCGCGAACTGGGCGCTCTGCTGTTGTTGCAGGGCTTCGGTGCTGGAGACCGCGCCGCGCTGCCAGACCATGGCGGGAGCGCCGCCTGGCTGGGCGGTGCTGTCCCCGGCGCGCTGGGCGGCGGCGGTGGCGGCCGCCGTGGCGGGGCCCGCGGCGTTGGGGTTGAGCGGGCTGAAGGCCGGGCGCGAAGCGGCGGCGGCGCGCGCTTGCGCGGCCGCGTTGGGCAGGGCGGGCGCGGCTTCGTCCACGCGGGTCATGCCGCTGACGTCGATGCCACCCTCGCGGGCGGCGCCTTCGGCCTTGCCGGAGGTGGATGCGGCGGCCGCGCCCGTGCCGGTGGTGGACGCGGTGTTGCCGGGCAGGCCCCAGGCGAGCAGGGCGGCCAGGGGGTTGTCGTCGGTCGGGTCGTCGGCCTCGGCCTGCGCGTCGTTGGCGGCTTCGCCGTCGGGCAGGGTGTTGCTGGCCGCGGTCTGGTGCGTGTCGCTCACCAGGCTCAGCAGGCTGGCGAACAGGTCCTCGGCCGGCTTGTCGGCGTTGGCGCGCGCGTTGCCACCCGGCTGGGCCGGCTTGGACGCGGCTTCGGCGGGCTTGGGCGCTTGGGTGCTGGCGTGCGTGGTGGTCATGGTGTCGGCGTCGGGCTGGGGGTCGTCGGGGGCTTCAGTTGCGGGCCTGGGCCTGGGCCAGGCTCTGGCGCAGGTGGATGGACAGCGCCATTTCGTCGGTCTGCTTCTGTTCCTGGCGCTGGGCCTTGTGGGCGATGGCCTGCACCTTGCGGTCGGTGAACTTGCGCAGGCCGGAGAGGTCGCGCTCGGTGACGTGCACTTGCTCCTGCGCGGTGTCGATCAGGCGCTGGCGGTCGGCCAGCACGCCGCGCTGGAATTCCACGGCGTGGTAGATCTTGTGCATGAATTCGCGGTGGTGCATGAGCAGCGCGGGGTCCACGCCGGTGGCGCTGCGGGTCACCCAGCGGGCCTCGGCCTCGAGGGCGTAGGCCTGCAACTGGTCCATCTGGTCCTGGGCCACCTTCAGCTCACGCTGCATCTGGGCCACCACGCCCAGGGCCTCGTCCCGGCGTTTCTCGGCGAGTTCCACCACTTTGTTCAGGGTGTTCAGCGCGGTCATCCGGCGTTTCCTTCATAGGGGTTGTGGTGGGGGCGGGTCTGGCGCTGCGACGAAGGCTTGTCCTTCTCGTCCTGCAGCGCGGCCTGCATCTGGCGCAGGCTCTCGGGCAGGGTGGCGGCCTCGTGCATGTCCTGCATCAGGAAGCGCTGCAGGGCGGGGTAGAGCACGATGGCGCGGTCGGTCTCGGGGTCGCTGCCGGCCACGTAGGCGCCGAGCTGGATCAGGTCGCGGCTCTTCTGGTAACGCGAATACAGGCTGCGGAAGCGGCGCGCCAGCTCCAGGTGCACCGCGCCGGCCACGTTGTGCATCACGCGCGAGGCCGAGGCCTCCACGTCGATGGCGGGGAAATGGCCGGATTCGGCGAGCGCGCGCGAGAGCACGATGTGGCCGTCCAGGATGGCGCGCGCCGCGTCGGCGATCGGGTCCTGCTGGTCGTCGCCCTCGGAGAGCACGGTGTAGAAGGCGGTGATCGAGCCCTTGCCGTTGAGGCCGTTGCCGCTGCGCTCCACCAGCTGCGGCAGCTTGGCGAAACACGATGGCGGGTAGCCCTTGGTGGCGGGCGGCTCACCGATGGCCAGTGCGATCTCGCGCTGCGCCATGGCGTAGCGGGTGAGCGAGTCCATGAGCAGCAGCACGTCCAGGCCGTCGTCGCGGAAGCGTTCGGCGATCGCGGTGGCGTAGGCGGCGCCCTGCATGCGCACCAGCGGCGGCGCGTCGGCCGGGGCGGCCACCACCACCGAGCGCTGGCGGCCTTCGGCGCCGAGGATGTCCTCGATGAATTCCTTGACCTCGCGGCCGCGTTCGCCGATCAGGCCGACCACGATCACATCGGCCTTGGTGTAGCGCGCCATCATGCCCAGCAGCACGCTCTTGCCCACGCCGGAGCCGGCGAACAGGCCGATGCGCTGGCCACGGCCCACGGTGAGCAGGGCGTTGATCGCGCGCACGCCGGTGTCCAGCGGCTGGCGCACCGGGTCGCGGTCCATGGCGTTGAGCGGGGCGCGGTCCATCGGCTCGATGTCCACGTTGAGGATGGGGCCCTGGTGGTCCAGCGGGTTGCCGTGCGAATCGACCACGCGGCCGAGCAGGCCAGCGCCCAGTGGCAGGCGCAGCGTGCCCCGGTCGTCGGGCGAGGGCGGCTTGTTGGCCTTGCCCACGCGCGGCACGGTGCGGAAGGGGGCGAGCGGCGTCACGCTCGCGCCGCTGGACAGGCCATGCGTGTCGCCGGCCGGCATCAGGTAGGCCTTGTCGTTGGAGAAGCCCACCACCTCGGCCAGCACCGGGTCCTTGTGGCCGTTGTCGATCAGGCACTGCGAGCCCACCGGCACCTTCAGGCCCACGGCTTCGAGCACCAGGCCGGCCAGGCGGGTGAGGGTGCCGCGCACTTCCAGCGGCGTCTTGACGGCGGCGTTCGCGCGCACGTCTTCCATGAAGTTGTCCCAGCGGCTTTCGGTGCCGAAAACGCTGTCAGACATCGGCATTCTCCGGGTTCCAGGCCGCGTCGAGACCGAGGTTGCCCACGGCGCGCGACCAGCGTTTCTCGATGGTGGCGTCCACCGTCATGGTGGCCGATTCGATCAGGCAGCCGCCCGGGCTGATGGCCGCATCGGCCACGAACTCGGCGGGGTGGTTGCCCATGTTTTCCTGCAGCGCGCCCTTCATCATGGCCAGGTCGCCCGGGTTCAGGCGCACGGTGGCGGGCTGGCCGTCGTCCACCAGCTGGCCCAGGGCCTCGGTGATCACCGGCCGCAGGTGGGCGGGGTCGCTCTTGAGCTCCTGGCGCACCACCTGGCGGGCCAGGTCGCAGGCCAGTTCCAGGATGTGGCGCGAGATCTGGTCTTCGCTCTTCTTGAGATGGTCGCGCGTGTTGTGCAGCAGCTGGGCCATGCGCACCGCGGTTTCCTCGGCGGTCTTGCGCACCGTGGCTTCGAGCGCGTCACGCACTTCCTGGCCGCCGGCATCGTGGCCGCGCGAAAAGCCTTCGGCATACGCCTGCTGGCGCGCTTCCTGCAGCACCTCGGAGGTCACACCCTCGCTGGCGGTGCCGTCGGCCGGGGCGGCCTTGGGCAGGTCGTCGCTGCCGTCCACGGCGGAGAAGTGCCAGGCGGCGACGCCGTCGATCTCCTCGCGCGGGATGAAGCGGGAATGGGGGTTGGGTTTGGAGGATGCCATGGTGTTCTGTTCCTCAGACGAACGCCTCGTCTTCGCCGCCGCCCATGATCACGATCTGGCCCTCGTCGGAGAGCCGGCGCACGACCTTGAGGATTTCCTTCTGTTGCGCTTCCACTTCCGACAGGCGCACCGGGCCGCGTGACTCCAGGTCTTCGCGCAGGGCCTCGGCCGCGCGGCTGGACATGTTGCTCAGCACCAGCTCGCGCAGTTCGTTGGTGGCGCCCTTGAGCGCGATCACCAGCGAATCGGTCGCCACTTCCTTGAGCACCATCTGCACCGACTTGCCGTCGAGCTTGAGCAGGTCCTCGAAGGTGAACATCTTGTCCATGATCTTCTGCGCCAGATCGGCGTCGAACTCGCGGATCGACTCGATCACCGAGGTCTCGATCTGGGTGCCCATCATGTTGATGATCTCGGCGGCGGTCTTCACGCCGCCCATGGAGGTCTTGCGGATCTTGTCGCCGCCGGCCAGCACCTTGTAGAGCACCTCGTTGAGGTCCTTCAGCGCGGTCGGCTGGATGCCTTCGAGCGTGGCGATGCGCAGCATCACCTCGTTGCGGGTGCGCTCGGTGAAGTTCTTGAGCACGCCGGCGGTCTGGTCCGATTCGAGGTGCACCAGGATGGCGGCCACGATCTGGGGGTGTTCGTTGCGCAGCAGTTCGGCGATGGACAGCGGGTCCATCCACTTCAGGCTTTCGATGCCCGAGACATCGCCGCCCTGCAGGATGCGGTCGATCAGCAGCGAGGCCTTGTCGTCGCCCAGCGCGCGCTTGAGCACGGCGCGCACGTAGTTGTCGGTGTCGGACACCAGCAGGCTCTGCGACGAGGCCGCGCTGGTGAATTTCTGCATCACCTGGTCCACGCGGTCGTGCGAGACCGCGCGCGTCTTGGCGATGGTTTCGCCCAGCTTCTGCACTTCCTTGGGGCTGAGGTGCTTGAACACCTCGGCCGCTTCCTCTTCGCCCAGCGACATGAGAAAGATGGCGGCGTCCTGGATTCCCTGGTCTTCCATGATTCAGATTCCTTTAGCCCGATTCGCACAAAACGGTCGAGTGCCGAAGCCTCTGACCAGGGGCACCGCGGGTCCGGCTCCGCCGGCCCCAGGTGCCGTCCTCCTCCCGCCGCAGGCGAGAGAGGGGGAAGCCGCGAAGCGGCGCAGGGGGTGGCTCCTGCTCATGCAGGGGCCTCGCCATTCACCCAGCCCTTGACGATGTTGGCCACGGCGGCCGGGTTCTCCAGCGCCAGGCGCTTGGCATCGGCCAGGCGCTGCGCCTCGGCGGTGACTTCGTTGCTCGGCATGGGCAGGCCGGGGCGTTCGGGCGATTCGTTGAGCACCGCGTTGAGCGGTTGCACCGGGGTGGTGTCCAGGCGGCGCGCGGCCGGCGTCTTCATCAGCTTGAGGCCGGGTCGGACCATGCCCATGAGCACCAGCAGGCCCAGGCCCACCATGCCCAGCGGCCAGGCCAGGCTGCGCAGCAGTTCCTGGTTGTCCGACTGCTGCCACCAGGCGCCGGCATCCACTTCGCTGGTCTTCTCGACGTTGAAGGCCGCGTTGACCACGTTGACCGAGTCGCCGCGGTCCTTGTTGAAGCCGATGGTTTCACGCACCAGGGCGGTCATCTGTTCGAGCTGCTGCGGCGGGATCGGGGTGCTGGTTTCCTTGCCGGCCTTGTCCACCGAGCTGCGGTGGTTGATCACCACCGCCGCGCTCAGGCGGCGCACCTGGCCGCTGGACTCGCGCACCACCTTCACTGTCTTGTCCACCTCGTAGTTCACCACCGACTCGCGGCGCGCATTGCCACCCTGGCCGCCAGCGCCCTGGGCGCTGGCCACGCCCACGGGGGCGGCGGCGCCGTTGATGGGGGCCGTGCCGGTGGCTGGGGGCTGGTTGCTCACCGCGCCGGGCACGCCCGAGGGCTGGGCACGCGGGCCGCTGCCGTCTTCCACGGTCTGCTGGCTGCGCACCGTGGCGGCCGTGTCCGGGCCCTGGTTGGGACGGTGCTGTTCGCTGGTGGATTCGACCTGCGAGAAATCGACCTCGGCGCTGACCTGGGCCTTGACGTTGTTGCGGCCCACCAGCGGCTCCAGCATCTCCATGATGCGGCGCGTGTAGAGCTGTTCGAGTTGCTGCACGTACTGCAGCTTCTGGGTGTCGGCGCCCTGGGCCTGGCCATCGGGCGGGCTGGAGAGCAGGTTGCCCGCGTCGTCCACGATGCTGACCGCCTTGGGGTTCATCTCGGGCACGCTGGAGGCCACCAGGTGAACGATGCCGGCGACCTGCGCGCGGTCCAGCGTGCGGCCGGGGTGCAGGGTGAGCAGCACCGAGGCGCTGGGTTTCTGCTGTTCGCGGAAGAAGCCGTTCTGGTTCGGCAGGGCCAGGTGGATGCGCGCGCTCTGCACGGAGGAGAGCGACTGGATGGAGCGGGTGAGTTCGCCTTCCAGACCGCGCTGGAAGGTCAGGCGTTCCTGGAACTGGGTCATGCCGAAGCGGTTGGCTTCCATCAGCTCGAAACCGGTGACCGAACCCTTGGGCAGGCCTTGCGAGGCCAGGCGCAGGCGGGTGTCGTGCACCTTGTCGGCCGGCACCATGATGGCCTGGCCGCCCTCGGCGTGCTTGTAGGGCACGTTCATCTGGGACAGCTGGGCCACGATGGCGCCGCCGTCCTTGTCGCCCAGGTTGGCGTAGAGCACGCGCCATTCCGGCTGGCGGCCCATGAAGAAGAAGGCCAGGGCGATCGCCAGCAGGGCCAGGGCGCCCAGGCCGAGCTTGATTTTCTGGGCCTGGTCCATGCGCGCGAAGCCGTCACCGAATGCGCTGCGCTCCTTCGCGGCGGTCGGTGTGACATCCAGTTCGGCAACGGCGGTGGTGCTCATGGCGTTCGGGGCTCGGGTAGATGGTCGATGGCAGAGGGAGATACACCCTGTTGCGGTCGATTATTCGGTCCCGGTGCCCCCGCCATAGCCATGAAAAGGCGGGGGTTTGTGCCCTTATTCCCGTCCCGTGCGGGCGGGGCGCCCTCTAGCATCTGGGCTCATACCACGTCGAAGGAGTCCGCCATGGACATGCGCATCGCCCCCCTGAGCAGCCAGGCCTTGAACGGCATCGGCTCATCCGCCCTGAAACGCCCCGGCGCGGCCGGTGGCGTGGAGTCTGGCTTTGCCGCCAACTTCAAGTCGGCGCTCAAGGAAGTCAGCGCGTCTCAGGAGGCCGCTTCCCAGCTGCAGACCCAGGTTCAGCTGGGCAACCCCAAGGTGAGCCTGGAAGAAACCATGCTGGCGATGAACAAGGCCCAGGTCGGATTCCAGGCCACGCTGCATGTCAGAAACCGCATGGTTCAGGCCTACAGCGACATCATGAACATGAGCGTCTAGAACGGCTCCACCCCGTTGCTTGCTCACTGCGTGTAGCCGCATCCCCCTTCCAGGGGCGATACCAGCGGCCCGGCAAAGCCGGTTCCGCGGTATCTCTGGATGCATTCATTTCGCTCCGGACCCGCTCCTTCAGTGCATCGGGGCCGGGCTGCTCCGGTCGATCATCTGTGCCAGATCGTTCAACCAGGGTTCGGCCAGGCAGCGGATCTCGGCGTCGATGCGCAGGATGCGCTGCATGATCTTTGTCTTTTCCTTGCGCTGATCGGCATCGAGCTGTTCGATGTTCGACTTGTGGCGCAGCTGTGCGATCAGCACCGCGCAGGCGCCCTCGAGGCGCACCACCTGGTCCCAGTTTTCCGTCTGCGCGGCCTCCAGCATCTGGCGGCTGGTGTTCTCGATGGCTTTGTAGTAGTCCAAAAGATGGTGCTCCATGTCAGGCTCCCTGCAGGGCGCCAGCGCGAATCTGTTTCCAGGAGTCGGCCAGGGGTTCGATGAGGTTCAGCACCTCGTGGATCGGTGCCGCGTCGTTGCGCAGGTTGGCCAGGGTCAGGCGCTGCACGCTGTACTCGTACAGGCCCTTGAGGTTGGCGGCCAGTTCGCCGCCTTCCTGCAGGTTCAGGCCGGCCTTGAGGCCTTCTTCCACGATCCGGATCGCCTTGCCGATGGCCGCGCCCTTGCTCGCCACGTCCTGGCGTTCCATCGCGCCACGAGCCAGGTTCAGGCTCTGGATCAGCGCGTCGAACAGCAGGCTGACCAGCTGGTGCGGGTCGGCCGTCTGCACGCCAGTGTCGACGGCGACGCGTTTGTAGGTGGAGGCTGCGCGGGTGTTGACAGAGGTGAACATGGCTTGGGTTCCTGATGTCTGATACCTTTCTGTATCGGCACCGGGCGGGCTGACTGTAGGCATGAACGGCGCCATTTGAGGGGTCAAGTTCATGCTTTACATCCTTTAGTAACAGTCGCCCGTGGGCTCCATCAGCGCAGCAGCGAGAGCACGCCCTGTTGCGCCTGGTTGGCCTGCGCCACCATGGCGGTGCCGGCCTGCTGCAGGATCTGGGCGCGCGAGAGGCTGGACGTTTCCTTGGCGAAGTCGGCGTCGACGATGCGGCCGCGCGCGGCGGAGATGTTCTCGCCGGTGATCTGGATGTTGGCCACGGCGTTCTCGAAGCGGCTTTGCAGGGCGCCCAGGGTGGCGCGCGAGCTGTTCACGTCGTTGATGGCCTTGTCGATGATCTTGAGCGAGAGCTGGGCGCCGCCCGCGGACGCGACGGAGATGCCCCGCATGTCGTAGGCGCCGGCAAACATCGCGCCGGCCTGCAGGTTGCCGGTGGCCGCCGTGTTGAAGCCCGCGAGGTCCGCGGCCGCGCTGAAGGCGGTTTTTTCCGAGAACAGGTGGTAACCCGTCAGCGCGCCAGCCGCGTTGTACGACAGCTTGGCGAACACGCCGGTGTCGGCGGACCGGGCGTTCACCGCGTCCACGATCTGGCCTGCGCGCTCGGTGGCATTGGCGGCGGCCTTGATGGCGCCCAGCGACACCGCGGAGGTGTTGTCGCCCGGGACGGCGTTGATTTGCAGCGTGCCGGCGGCGACCGCCGTCAGGTCCGTGAGCGAGCCCAGTGCCATCTCCGTGGAGACCTGGATCGTGGTGTAGCCCATCGCGCTGGGGGAGCTCATCGAGTCCAGCTTGACCGACACGATGGAGTCGATGGAGATGCCCTCACCGGCGTTGGCGCCGACCTGGAAGGTGGCGTTGGCGAACGAGCCATCGAGCAGCTTGGTGCCGTTGAAGGCCGTGGTCTTGGCGACGCGGTCGATTTCCTGGCTCAACTGCGTGACTTCGGCCTGCAGGGCGGTGCGGTCGCTGCCGTTGTTCGAGGCGTTGGCCGATTGCACGGCCAGTTCGCGCATGCGCTGCAGCATGTCGCCGACCTTGCCCAGGGCGCCCTCGGCGGTCTGGGCCAGCGAGATGCCGTCGTTGGCATTGCGCACGGCGACGCTCAGGCCGCGCACCTGGGCGTTCATGCGCTCGGAGATGGCCAGGCCGGCGGCGTCGTCCTTGGCGCTGTTGACGCGCAGGCCCGAGGACAGGCGCTGCATGGAGGTGGCCAGCGAGCTGGAGGTGGTGCCCAGGTTGCGCTGGGCGGTCATCGACATCACGTTCGTGTTGATGGTGGTCATGGGGGACTCCCGTGTGGTAAGGGAACGGTGGAGGGGTCAGGCGGGGCCAAAAAAAAGCGGTTGCAGGCTTTCGCCATGCAACCGCCCTGTGGGGCGATGCCTTGGCGCGATCAACGCAGCAGGGACAGCACGCCTTGTTGCGCCTGGTTGGCTTGCGCCACCATCGCGGTGCCGGCCTGTTGCAGGATCTGGGCGCGCGAGAGGTTGGACGTTTCCTTGGCGAAGTCGGCGTCGACGATGCGGCCACGGGCAGCGGAGATGTTCTCGCCGGTGATCTGGATGTTGGCCACGGCGTTCTCGAAGCGGCTTTGCAGGGCACCGAGGTCGGCGCGCGAGCTGTTGATCGAGTTGATCGCCTTGTCGATCACCTGCAGCGCCTTTTGCGCGTCACCGAAGCTGTTGACGTTGATCGCCGACAGCGTGGTCAGGGTGCCGGGAGGGGCAGTGTCGCCAGGCGCGCCGGTGGCGGCGGCGGTGAAGGCGGCGCCGAAGTCGGTGGCGGCGGTCAGGTCGCGGCTCGAGAAGATTTCATAGGCGCCAGCGCCGGTTTCGCGGGCGAACACGCCGGTGTCGGCCGACTTGGCGTTGATCGCGTCCACCACCTGCGTGGTGCGCTGGGCGGCGGTCGTCGAGGCGGCGATGCCACCCAGGGCCACGTCCACGCCAGCGGCGTTCTTGATGCTCCAGCCCGCCGTGCCGGCCGGGATGGCGGCGTTGGCGGCCGTCGAGGGCGCGGCCACGGCGGCCACGAAGTGCTCGGTGGCGCTCAGCTGGCCCAGGGCGGTGGAGTTGGCCGAGACGATGCTGTCGATGGCGATGCCTTCGCCGGCGTTGGCGCCGACCTGGAAGGTGGCGTTGGCGAACGAACCGTCCAGCAGCTTGGTGCCGTTGAACGAAGTGGTCTTGGCGACACGGTCGATTTCCTGGCGCAGCTGCGTGACTTCGGCCTGCAGGGCGGTGCGGTCGCTGCCGTTGTTGGAGGCGTTGGCCGATTGCACAGCCAGTTCGCGCATGCGCTGCAGCATGTCGCCGACCTTGCCCAGGGCGCCTTCAGCGGTCTGGGCCAGGGAGATGCCGTCGTTGGCGTTGCGCGCCGCCACGTTGAGGCCGCGCACCTGGGCGTTCATGCGCTCGGAGATGGCGAGGCCAGCGGCGTCGTCCTTGGCGCTGTTGACGCGCAGGCCCGACGAGAGGCGCTGCATGGAGGTGGCCAGCGAGCTGGAGGTGGTGCCCAGGTTGCGCTGGGCGGTCATCGACATGACGTTGGTGTTGATGGTGGTCATAACTAACTCCTGTGAAGTGGTTGGGCTGACTGCCCGGTTGCCCGGGCCACGAACCCATGGAGAAGTTCGTTGAATCTAATTTCGGTGGTGCCTGAGGAATCTTTAGTCCCTTGTGACCGCCGTGTGTCGTGTCAAGCCCCGTTCATCGGGTGCCGACGACCGGCCAAGAAAAAGGGCGGTTGCCCGGCTTTCGCCGCGCAACCGCCCTGGGGGCGATGCCTGCCGGAATCAACGCAGCAGGGACAGCACGCCTTGTTGTGCCTGGTTGGCCTGCGCCACCATGGCGGTGCCGGCCTGTTGAAGGATCTGGGCGCGCGAGAGGTTGGACGTTTCCTTGGCGAAGTCGGCGTCCACGATGCGGCCACGCGCGGCGGAGATGTTCTCGCCGGTGATCTGGATGTTGGCCACGGCGTTTTCGAAGCGGCTTTGCAGGGCGCCGAGGTCGGCGCGCGAGCTGTTGATGGAGTTGATCGCGTTGTCGATCACCTTCAGGGCCTTTTGCGCGTCACCGAAGCTGTTGACGCTGATGTCGTCGAGCTGGCTGGCGGCGGCGGCGCCGACGGCCACCGTGCCGGTGGCGGCGGCGGTGAAACCACCGAAATCGGCCACGGCGATGGCGCCTTCCGAGAAGGTCTCGAAGCCCGTCGCGACGCCGGCCGTGTAGGTGGCGCGGGCGAACACGCCGGTGTCGGACGACTTGGCGTTGATCGCGTCCACCACCTGCGTGGTGCGCTCGGCCGCCGAGGTGGCGGCGGAGATCGGGCCCAGGGCCACGCCCTTGACGGTCAGCGCACCGGCGGCGATGGCGGCGTTGGCGCCGGCCGTGGTGGTGATCGTGCCCGCGCCGGTGACCAGCGAGGTGTTGCCCAGGGCGGTGGAGTTGGCCGAGACGATGCTGTCGATGGCGATGCCTTCGCCGGCGTTGGCGCCGACCTGGAAGGTGGCGTTGGCGAAGGTGCCGTCGAGCAGCTTGGTGCCGTTGAACGAAGTGGTCTTGGCCACGCGGTCGATTTCCGAACGCAGCTGGGTCACTTCGGCCTGCAGGGCGGTGCGGTCGCTGCCATTGTTGGAGGCGTTGGCCGATTGCACGGCCAGTTCGCGCATGCGCTGCAGCATGTCGCCGACCTTGCCCAGCGCGCCTTCAGCGGTCTGGGCCAGGGAGATGCCGTCGTTGGCGTTGCGCGCCGCCACGTTGAGGCCGCGCACCTGGGCGTTCATGCGCTCGGAGATGGCGAGGCCAGCGGCGTCGTCCTTGGCGCTGTTGACGCGCAGGCCCGACGAGAGGCGCTGCATGGAGGTGGCCAGCGAGCTGGAGGTGGTGCCCAGGTTGCGCTGGGCGGTCATCGACATCACGTTCGTGTTGATGGTGGTCATGGTGTTTTCCGTTCAAAAAATGGAGGTGATGGACGATCGATCAGCGCAGCAGCGACAGCACGCCCTGTTGCGCCTGGTTGGCCTGCGCCACCATGGCGGTGCCGGCCTGTTGCAGGATCTGGGCGCGCGAGAGGTTGGACGTTTCCTTGGCGAAGTCGGCGTCGACGATGCGGCCGCGCGCGGCGGAGATGTTCTCGCCGGTGATCTGGATGTTGGCCACGGCGTTTTCGAAGCGGCTCTGCAGGGCGCCGAGGTCGGCGCGCGAGCTGTTGATCGCGTTGATCGCGGTGTCGATCACCTTCAGGGCTTTTTGCGCATCACCGAAGCTGTTGACGCTGATGTCGTCGAGCTGGCTGGTGGCGGCGGCGCTGTCGGCCGGGGCCGCGCCGGTGGTGGTGGCACCGAAGCCGACGAAGCTGGCGGCCGTGATGGCGGTGTCGGAGAACACCTCGAAGCCGGTGGCGGCGCCGCCGGCGTTGTAGGTGACGCGGGCGAACACGCCGGTGTCGGAGGACTTGGCGTTGATCGCGTCCACGACCTGCGTGTTGCGGCCGGCGGCGGTGGTGGCCACGGAGACCGGGCCCAGAGCCACGCCGCGCACGGTCAGCGCGCCCGCGGCGATGGCGCCCAGGGCCGTGCCGTCGTTGATCGCGCTGGTCGAGGTGGCCAGCGAGGTGTTGCCCAGGGCGGTGGAGTTGGCCGAGACGATGCTGTCGATGGCGATGCCTTCGCCGGCGTTGGCGCCGACCTGGAAGGTGGCGTTGGCGAAGGTGCCGTCGAGCAGCTTGGTGCCGTTGAACGAAGTGGTCTTGGCCACGCGGTCGATTTCCGAACGCAGCTGGGTCACTTCGGCCTGCAGGGCGGTGCGGTCGCTGCCATTGTTGGAGGCGTTGGCCGATTGCACGGCCAGTTCGCGCATGCGCTGCAGCATGTCGCCGACCTTGCCCAGCGCGCCTTCAGCGGTCTGGGCCAGGGAGATGCCGTCGTTGGCGTTGCGCGCCGCCACGTTGAGGCCGCGCACCTGGGCGTTCATGCGCTCGGAGATGGCGAGGCCAGCGGCGTCGTCCTTGGCGCTGTTGACGCGCAGGCCCGACGAGAGGCGCTGCATGGAGGTGGCCAGCGAGCTGGAGGTGGTGCCCAGGTTGCGCTGGGCGGTCATCGACATCACGTTCGTGTTGATGGTGGTCATAACTAGCTCCGGTTGAGTGGTTGGGCTGACTGCCCGGCTGCCCGGGCCACGAACCCATGGAGAAGTTCGTTGCAACCTATTTCGGTGCCTGCCACGTTTTCTTGAGGAAATCGAACCCGACCTGCCGCCTTTGCGGAAAAACGCACAAAAAAAAGCCCTGGCCGCATGAAGCGCCAGGGCATCCGTGGAGCGGACCCTTCAACTCAACCTGTGGACTTGTTCCACTGCGCGATCTGTTGCGTGACGAAGGCGTTGAGCGAGTTGAGCTGGCCCACCATCGCGTCCATCGCGTTGTACTGCTTGAGGTAACGCGATTCGGCGCGGACGGCGCGTTCGTTCACCTTTTCCTGTTCCTTGGTGTTGCGCTTGGCGGCTTCGCGCAGCGATTCGGAGCGCGAGGTCAGCGTGCCGCTGGCGCCCGCGAAACCTTCGGCGAAGGTCTTGAGCTTTTCGCCGAAGCCCTGCGCCGTGGGGTCGATGTGGTCGGCGTTGAACAGGTTCTGCACCGCCTGGGGGTTGTCCAGCGCCTTGCCCAGCTTGGTGCTGTCGACGGTCATCTTGCCGCCCGACTTGATGTCGATGCCGATGTCGGCCAGCGTGGTGAACTCACCGCCCGGCGTGAACGAGCGCATCATGCCGCGCAGCGCGTTCTGCAGGCCCACGGCCGTGCTGTCGCCCTGCAGCGAGCCGGCCACCTTGGTCTCCGAGTTGTAGCCCGTGGTGCTGCTGAGCATGTCGTTGAGCGCGTTGTACGCGTCGACGAAGGACTGGATGGTCTTGGTCATCGCCTCCTTGTCGTTGGTGATCGAGATTTCCACCGGCGCCGTCGTCGTCTGCGAGAACTGCAGCGTGATGCCGGGCAGGCCGTCCTTGTAGGTGTTGCTGGCCGACTCGATGGCGATGCCGTTGATGGTGGCCAGCGCGTTGGCGCCGTGCGTGATCTGCACGCCCGAGGCCACGCCGCCCTGCACCGCCAGGCGCGAGAGGCCGGTGTTGGCCACACCGTCGCTGTCGGTGACCTGCATCTCGAAGCCCATGGCCTCGCCGGTTTCCTTGGAACGCATCAGCAAGCGTTCGCCCGTGGCGTCGCGCAGCACGGTGGCGGTCACGCCCGCGTCGGCCGCGTTGATCTTGGCCGCGATCGCCGTGAGCGTGTCTTCGCCTTCGGCGATCTCGATGTCGACGGCGGCCTTGTCGCCGGCCACGAAGGAGCCCGAGCTCCAGTCGCCCAGCGTGATCTTCAGGCTGCCCGCGCCCATGGCCGTGTCTTTGGGCACCGCCAGCGTGGCCGTGGACTGCGCCCGGGCCAGCTGCGACACCTCGACCGACATCGCGGTGGGCGCGGTGCCCGTGGCCGCGGTGACGCCGACGGCGGCGGCCAGCGAGGAGCTGCCCTTGACGGCCTTGAAGGCATTGGGGTCGGCCAGCTTGGTGCCGAGCTCGCCGAGCGAGTTCATCATCGACGTCAGCGTGCCGAAGAGCGAGATCTTGCTCTGGATCTTGGTGGCCTGCGTCTGCAGCCCCGCCAGCGGCGCGCGTTCGAGTGCGACCAGCTGCGAGACGATGGTTTCGATCGGGACGCCGCTGGCCATGCCGGTGGAGGTGATGGGCATGTCAGGTCTCCGCGCCGGCGCGGGGCGCCGGCCTGTGGGTGGAAGCGGGTCGGTTCTTCATGTTCTGTTTCCTCCGGGATGTACGCACCACACGCCAGGGCATGCGGTCTGTGCATCCCGCAATCGCCGTTGGCCACGGCGCATGCGGATGTGCGCGCTCGATCAGGAACGCAGCAGCGAGAGCACCCCCTGGGGAATCTGGTTGGCCTGCGCCACCATGGCGGTGCCGGCCTGTTGCAGGATCTGGGCGCGCGAGAGGTTGGACGTTTCCTTGGCGAAGTCGGCGTCGACGATGCGGCCGCGCGCGGCGGAGATGTTCTCGCCGGTGATCTGGATGTTGGCCACGGCGTTCTCGAAGCGGCTTTGCAGGGCACCGAGGTCGGCGCGCGAGCTGTTGATCGCGTTGATGGCGTTGTCGATCACCTTCAGGGCGAGCTGCGAGTCGCCGAAGGAGTTGACGTTGATGTCTTCGACGAAGGAATCGGCGGCGGCGGCGGTGGCCGCGCCAGCGCCGGTGGTGCCGGCGGCGAAGTTGCCGAAGTCGGCGGCCACGAGCGCGCGGTCGGAGAACACCTCGTAGCCGTCCATCACGCCAGCGGTGAAAGTGGGGCGGGCGAACACGCCGGTGTCGGAGGACTTGGCGTTGATCGCATCGACCATCTGGCCGGCGCGTTGCGCCAGCGTGGTGGCTTCACCGATGGGGCCGAGGTTGACCGCGTTGCCGTTGGCGTCGTCGATCGAGAGCGGCGTGGCGCCACCGGCGGGGATGGCGGCCAGCACGGCGGGCGCGACCGGCGTAGCCGGCGGCACGATCTTGGCGGTGGTGTGCACCGAGGTCTGGCCCAGCGCCGCGGAGTTGGAGTTGACGATGCTGTCGATGGAGATGCCTTCACCGGCGTTGGCACCGACCTGGAAGGTGGCGTTGGCGAACGAGCCGTCGAGCAGCTTGGTGCCGTTGAACGAGGTGGTCTTGGCCACGCGGTCGATTTCCTGGCGCAGCTGCTGCACCTCGGCGTTGAGCGCGGTGCGGTCGCTGCCGTTGTTCGAGGCGTTGGCCGACTGCACGGCCAGTTCGCGCATGCGCTGCAGCATGTCGCCGACCTTGCCCAGCGCGCCTTCGGCGGTCTGGGCCAGCGAGATGCCGTCGTTGGCGTTGCGCGCGGCCACGTTGAGGCCACGCACCTGGGTGTTCATGCGTTCGGAAATCGCGAGGCCGGCGGCATCGTCTTTCGCGCTGTTCACGCGCAGGCCCGAAGACAGGCGCTGCATGGAAGTGGCCAACGAGCTGGCCGAGCTGCTCAGATTTCGCTGAGCATTCATCGACATCACGTTCGTGTTGATGGTGGTCATAACTAACTCCTGTAAATGGACTTGGAAAGTGAACCGGCTTCATGGGCATTGCTGCCCATCGCCGTGTCGACCCTTGCGGGCCTCCACCGTCGCTGCTCGCCGCCTTTGCTGGCCGGACGACGAACCCATTTGGAAGTTCGTTGAGTCAATTTCGGTGATGAGTGGAGATTCTTGAGGTTTGTCTGCAATCCAACCGGCGGATAAACCGGGCCGTTCGGCGCCAGTTCATGGCTTAAAGGGGCTCCCCCCTGCGCCGCTTTGCGGCTTCCCCCCTCTGTGGCGCGCCTTCGGCGCTTCGAGGGGGGACGGCGTCTCGGGCCGGCGGAGCCGGACCCTTGACGCCTCTTGAGGGGGGGCTTCTCTCCTGCGCCGCTCCACAGGCAGGATCGTTTTGAGTACCAAGGTTGTAGGTGTTTGGATGACAAGGGGGTGCTGCGCGCCTGACGCAACGCACAGACATTTCCCGATTCAAGTTTTTTTACCGCTCGACACAATTCATACATCGGGCCAACAAACAGCGGCTCCTACTGAAAGAAGGAAACATCATGGACAGCGAACAACTCCTGGCAGAAATCCGCGAAGCCAACCTGACCTACCTCATGCTGGCGCAGAACCTGATCCGCAAGGACCGCGCCGAAGCCCTGTACCGCCTGGGCCTGACCGAAGAAGCCGCCGACCTGCTGGGCATGCTGTCCACGGCGCAACTGCTCAAGATCGCTTCCAGCAACATGTTGCTGTGCCGCTTCCGCGTCGACGACGACCTGGTGTGGAACCTGCTGACCAGCCACAACGTGAAGAAGGTGGACAACAGCACCACCACCCAGCTGCACGCCAGCATCCTGATGGCCGGCCGTTTCGCCGAGTCCATGGCCGCTCACTGAGCCGCGCTCCCCGCGTCCTTCCTTCTTTCTTCTTCTCTCTCACCGTTTCATCTCCAGGAGCCCACCATGGCCGCAGGCAAGAGCATCCTCAACGAGTCGCGTGACATCGAGCGCGCTGTCGCCCTGATCCAGCTCGGCGCCCGCCTGCAGGTGCTGGAGTACGAAACCAGCCTGTCCTACGAGCGCCTGCTGCGCCTGTACAAGGAAGTCGCCGGCAAGTCGCCGTCCAAGGGCCAGCTGCCCTTCTCGACCGACTGGTTCCTGACTTGGCAGCCCAACATCCACTCGTCGCTGTTCCTCAACATCCACGAGTACCTGTCCAAGACCAGCGAACTCGAAGAGATCGACACGGTCATCAAGGCCTTCCGCCTCTACAGCGAACAGATGCAAGCCAGCGCCATCGAACCGCTGCTCTCCGTCACCCGCGCCTGGCGCCTGGTGAAGTTCGTCGACAACGGCATGCTCACGCTGACCAAGTGCTCCTGCTGCGGTGGCCACTTCGTCACCGAACCCTACGAAAACCGCCATTTCGTCTGCGGCCTGTGCCAGCCACCGGCCCGCGCCGGCAAGGGCAGCGCCAACGGCGGTCTGCGGTTGCATTGAGCCCCCCGCGCCGCCTTCGGCGTCACCCCCCAGGGGGCAACACCTGCGGCCCGGCAAAGCCGGTTCCGCGGTGTTCTGGAAAAAGTCCGATGCAGCTCAAACCTTGAAATGGACCCCGATGCGGGTCCATTTCGCGTTTATGGCCTTCTTCATTCCCACCTAGAGTTGACCGATAGAAAACACATTCCTCCAAGTCACGCGTGCGCCGGTGTGCCGCGTCCTCTTCCAGGCACAAGAACATGTTCGTCATCATTGGTTTCGTGGTTTCGATGGTCTGCATCTTCGGGGTATTCATATTCCACGGAGGCAACATCGGTGTCGTGCTCAAGGCGCTGCCTTTCGAGCTGACGACCATCCTGGGCGCTGCGCTGGGGGCTTTCCTCATCAACAACCAGATGAAGGTGGTCAAGGCCTCGTTCAAAGGCCTGGCCCAGTGCTTCAAGGGCAGCCGCTACACCAAGGCGCGCTACATGGAGCTGCTCGCGCTGCTGTTCGACATCCTGCAGAAAGCCCGCAAGGAAGGCCTGATGGCGATCGAGCAGGACGTGGAGAACCCGCACGACTCCGCGCTGTTCAAGAAATACCCCACCATCTCGGCCGACCACCACGTGGTCGAGTTCATCACCGACTACCTGCGCATGATGGTCTCGGGCAACCTGAACGCGCACGAGATCGAGTCGCTGATGGACGCCGAGATCGAAACCCATCACCAGGAAGCGCACGCCCCGGTGGCCGCCATCGGCCGCCTGGCCGGCGGCCTGCCGGCCTTCGGCATCGTGGCCGCCGTGCTGGGCGTGGTGAACACCATGGGCTCGGTTGGCCAGCCGCCCGCCGTGCTCGGCGCCATGATCGGTTCGGCCCTGGTCGGTACCTTCCTCGGCATCTTGCTGGCGTACGGCGTGTTCGAACCGCTCGGCGGCCTGCTGGACCAGAAGATGGAAGAGGGCAGCAAGGAACTGCTGTGCGTCAAGACCACGCTGCTCTCCAGCATGCAGGGTTATGCGCCGCTGACCGCGATCGAGTTCGGCCGCAAGGTGCTGTTCGCCGACGTGCGGCCGACCTTCGCCGAGCTCGAAACCCACGTCAAGAAGAAGTGACCATGCCCCGAGAACTACACCGTCAAGCAAGGGCGCCGCGGAACCGGCTTTGCCGGGCCGCCAGCGCCGCCCCCTTGAGGGGGTCGCGCGCAGCGCGGCAGGGGGGAGTCTGCTATGGCCGGTGATGGAAAAAAGCTCCAGCCCATCATCATCAAGCGCATCAAGAAGGGTGGCCATGCCGCCCATGGTGGTGCGTGGAAGATCGCCTACGCCGACTTCGTGACCGCGATGATGGCCTTCTTCCTGCTCATGTGGCTGCTGGGCTCCACGGCCAAGGGCGAGCTGCAGGGCATCGCGAGCTACTTCCAGTCGCCGGTGAAGGTCTCGCTCATGGGCGGCCCGGGCACCGGCAACAGCAGCAGCATCCTGCCCGGCGGTGGGCGCGACCTGAGCAAGTCCTTCGGCCAGATGGACAGCGGCGAGGCCGAGCGCGCGGCCAAGCTCATCGGCGCCCAGATGGCGCGCGCCGACTCGATGCGCCGCGACGCCGCGCGCATCGACGCGCTGGAGCGCAAGATCACCACGCTGATCGAAAAGAACCCCAAACTCTCGGAATTCGGTTCGCAGATCCAGCTGGAAAAAACCCTCGACGGCCTGCACATCCAGATCGTGGACCAGCAGAACCGGCCCATGTTCGACACTGGCAGCGCGCTGGTGAAGCCCTACATGCGCGACATCCTGCGCGAGATCGGCGCGGCGCTGGGCGACGTGGAGAACCGCATCGCCCTGGCGGGCCACACCGACGCCACGCCCTACGGCAGCGGCGAGCGCGGCTACAGCAACTGGGAGCTCTCGGCCGACCGGGCCAACGCCTCGCGCCGCGAACTTGTGGCCGGCGGCCTGCCGCAGGACAAGCTGCGCCGGGTGGAAGGTCTGGCGTCAAGCCGCCTGCTGCGCGAAGACCTGCCCACCGACCCGATCAACCGCCGCATCAGCATCGTGGTGATGACGCAGGAGGCCGAAGACCGCCTGCTGCCACGCTCGTCGCCCACGCCCGTGATGCCCATGCTCGAACCCATGCCGCCGCCGCTGCCCACCGCGGCCGCCAAGCCCCAGACCGCCCCCCGCGTGGCCGCCCAGCCGGCCGCCGCACCGGACGTGCCCGCCGTGCCTGTGAAGACCGCCGACCCCGTCATTGCGCTGCCCACGCTTCAGATTTCCGGGCAAGTGACGAAATCTCCTTCACAGAGCGGTGGCTGACGCGGCCGGCTCCTCTTCCTTGATCCTTTCCTCCCACGGAGGCTTTCATGTCCACCCCGATGAAATTCCTGATCGTTGACGACTTCTCCACCATGCGCCGCATCGTGCGCAACCTGCTCAAGGAGATCGGGCACGCCGACGCCGACGAGGCCGAAGACGGTGCGATCGCGCTGAGCAAGCTGCGCAACGGCGGCTTCAACTTCGTGGTGTCGGACATCAACATGCCCAACATGAACGGCTTCGAGCTGCTGGCCCAGATCAAGCAGGACGAGAAGCTCAAGCACCTGCCGGTGCTGATGGTGACCGCCGAGGCGCGCAAGGAAGACATCGTGATGGCGGCGCAGAACGGTGCCGCCGGTTACATCGTCAAGCCCTTCACCAAGGCCACGCTGGAAGAAAAGCTCGCGAACATCTTCAAGAAGCTCGGCATCTGAGAGGGCCGCACCATGAATCAACAACAAGAAGAGGCGGCGTCGGGCAACCCCGACATGTTCCGCCAACTCGGTTCGATCACGCGGCAGCTGCACGATGCGCTCAAGGAGCTGGGCTACACCGACAAGCTCAAGGGCACGGTGGACCAGCTGCCCGACGCGCAGAGCCGCCTGTCCTACATCGCGCGCCTGACGGGCGAGGCGGCTGAAAAGGTGCTCAACCACGTGGACGAAGGCAAGGCCGAGCAGGCGAAGATCGCCGAACGCGGTCGCCAGCTGGCCGACACCATCTCTCGCGTCCCCGGCCTGGCCCGCGCCATGCCCGAGCTGCTGGAATGGTCGAAAGACATCGTCGAGCTGAGCGACAAGTCCGACGCGCGCCTGACCGACATCATGATGGCGCAGGACTTCCACGACCTCACCGGCCAGGTGATCGGCCGCGTGGTCCAGCTCGCCGGCACCATCGAAGAACAGCTGCTCAGCCTGCTGCTGCAATCCGCCCCCGGCGGCCAGCCAGGCCAGGACCATGCCATCGTGGACCAGCCCGCCCTGGCTGGCCCCGTGGTCAACGCCGAAGGCCGCACCGACGTGGTGAGCGACCAGGCGCAGGTCGACGACCTGCTAGCAAGTTTGGGGTTTTGACCCCCGCGGCGCTTCGCGCCACCCCCTTTCAGGGGGCAATGCCAGTGGCCCGGCAAAGCCGGTTCCACGGCATTTCTGGAAAAGCCCTCGTTGGCACGCCACTGGCTCGGGGATGCCGGGCGTTCTGCGCAGCGGGGTAAAGGAGGAGAACCGGCGAAGCCGGTTCGGGGGACACCCGCGGAGCAGAGCGCCCGGCATCCCCGAGCCCGCGAGAAGTGACCAAAGAGAAAAGCGCCACCGAAGCGCGTCTTATCGCCCTTTAGTTTTTCCTGGCGGATTCCAGAATCGGATGCACCGATCGAGTGAACCCGCCCCATGGACTCTTCCGCCCAAGACAAGAACCTGCCAGCCACCGCGCAGCGCCTGAAAAAGGCGCGCGACGATGGCCAGGTGCCGCGGTCCAAGGACCTGTCCAACCTGGCGGTGCTGGGTGGCGGCGCCCTCATCCTGGTCGCGCTCGCCCCCGTCGGCTTCGAAAAACTGCGCAGCGCCCTGCAAGGCCAGCTGCGCTTCGACCACCAGACCCTGCTCAAACCCGAACTCGCCACCGAACGCCTGATGGACGGCTTCGCGCAAGGCCTCCTGCTCTACCTCCCGCTGGGCGTGGCCGTGCTGGCCCTCGTGCTCTTCACCGCCTTCGCTTCCGGCAGCTGGGCCCTGAGCACCAAGCCCCTGGTGCCCGACCTCAGCCGCATCAACCCGCTCAAGGGCATCGGCCGCCTCTTCACCAAACAACAGCTCTTCGACACCGCCAAGCTGGCCGCCATCTCCGCCATCGTCGGGCTGGTGGCCTGGCAGTTCCTCTCGTCCCACGTGCAGGACTTCGCCATGCTGGTCATGCAGCCGCTGGAATCGGGCCTGGGCCAGCTCGGCCACTGGCTCATGCTCGGCGTGGGCCTGCTGCTGATGGTGGTGGCGCTCGTCGCCGTGATCGACTTCCCGGCGCAGAAATTTTTGCACGCGCAACGCATGCGCATGTCGCACCAGGAAGTGAAACAGGAACACAAGGAAGCCGAAGGCGACCCGCACTTCAAGTCCAAGCGCCGCGCGATGCAGCGCGAGATGGCCCAGCGCAACAGCGTGGGCGCCGTGCCCAAGGCCGACCTGGTGGTCATGAACCCGACCCACTACGCCGTGGCGATCCGCTACGACGACGCTAGCATGAACGCGCCGCGCGTGATCGCCAAGGGCGCCGACCTGCTGGCCATGAAGATCCGCGACGTGGCCAAGGCCCACAAGGTGCCGGTGCTGCAGTCGCCCATGCTGGCGCGCGCGCTCTACGCCCACGCCGAGATCGACGACGAGATTCCTTCGGCGCTCTACACCGCCGTGGCCCAGGTGCTGGCCTACGTGTACCAGCTCAAGGCCGCCATGAAGGGCCAGGGCGCCATGCCCGCCGCGCAGCCCGAACCCCTGGTGCCGCCCGAGCTCGATCCGCACTTCAAGAAACCCGCCAAAGAGGCCTCTGAATGAACCTGCAAGCGCTGCAGCAATGGTTGAACCGCAACGCCAGCTGGGCCGGCGGCCTGGCCGCGCCCATGCTGGTCATCACCATCCTGTCGATGATGGTGCTGCCGCTGCCACCCTGGCTGCTGGACACCTTCTTCACGCTCAACATCGCGCTGGCGCTGGTGGTGATGATGGTGGCGGCCTACATGAAACGGCCGCTGGACTTCTCGGTCTTCCCCACCGTGCTGCTGCTCACCACGCTGCTGCGCCTCTCGCTCAACGTGGCCTCCACCCGCGTGGTGCTGCTCGAAGGCCACACCGGCCCGGGCGCGGCCGGCGCGGTGATCGAGGCCTTCGGCCACTTCCTGATCGGCGGCAACTTCGCGGTCGGTTTCATCGTGTTCGCGATCCTGGTGGTGATCAACTTCGTGGTGATCACCAAGGGCTCGGAGCGCATCGCCGAGGTCTCGGCCCGCTTCACCCTGGACGCCATGCCCGGCAAGCAGATGGCGATCGACGCCGACCTGAACGCCGGCCTGATCGACGACAAGGAGGCCAAGCGCCGCCGCCGCGAAGTGGGCGAGGAAGCCGAGTTCTTCGGTTCCATGGACGGTGCCTCCAAATTCGTGCGCGGCGACGCCATCGCCGGCATCCTGATCCTGGTCATCAACATCATCGGCGGCTTCATCATCGGTGTGCTGCAGCACGGCCTCTCGGCCGGCCAGGCGGCGGACAACTACATCCTGCTGGCCGTCGGTGACGCGCTGGTGGCGCAGATTCCCTCGCTGCTGATCTCGGTGGCCGCGGCCATGGTGGTCTCGCGCGTGGGCAAGGACGAAGACCTGGGCGTGCAGGTGATGGAGCAGATGTTCCTCTCGCCCAAGGTGCTGGGCATCACCGCCGCCGTGCTGTTCATGCTGGGCATCGTGCCGGGCATGCCGCACCTGGTGTTCCTGAGCTTCGCGGCCATCGCCGGCGGCTTGGCCTACTGGGTGGCGCGCGAGCAGGCCAAGCCCGCGCCCGAACCGGAAGCGCCGGCCGTGCAGGGCGACGGCGAAGCCACCTGGGACGACCTGCAGCCGGTCGACCTGCTGGGCCTGGAGCTGGGCTACCGCCTGATCGCCATGGTGGACAAGACCCGCCAGGGCGACCTGCTCACCCGCATCAAGGGCGTGCGCAAGAAGTTCGCGCAGGAAGTCGGTTTCCTGCCGCCCGCGGTGCACGTGCGCGACAACCTGGAGCTGCGCCCCAGTGCCTACCGCATCACGCTGCGCGGCGTGGTGGTGGGCGAGGGCGAGGTGTTCCCGGGCATGTTCCTGGCGATCGACCCGGGTGGCATCGGCACCCCGCTGATCGGCACGCCCACCACCGACCCGGCGTTTGGCCTGCCCGCGCACTGGATCGACGAAAAGCAGCGCGAGAACGCGCAAATGGCCGGTTTTACCGTGGTTGATTCCGAGACCGTGCTGGCCACGCATCTTTCACACTTGATGCAAGTCCAGGCGGCCAAGTTGCTGAGCCGGACGGAGACCCAGGACCTGGTTGAACACGTCACCCGCCTGGCCCCCAAATTGATCGAAGAAGTCGTGCCCAAAATGGTCCCGGTTGCCACCTTCCAGAAAGTCCTCCAGCTGCTGCTGGAAGAGTCTGTGCATGTGCGCGACATCCGCACCATCATCGAATCGCTGGCCGAGCACGCCCCCCACACCACCGACCCGACCGAGCTGGCCCGCCGCGTGCGCATGGCGCTCTCGCCGGCCATCGTGCAGCAGATCTACGGCCCGGTGAAGGAGCTCGAGGTCATCGCCATCGAGCCCGGCCTGGAGCGCCTGCTGATGCAGGCCCTCTCGGGCAGCGCCAACGGCGCGCTGGACCCGGGCGTGGCCGAGATGCTGAGCAAATCCGCCACCGACATCGCCAACCGCCAGGAAGAGAAGGGCGTGCCCGCCTGCCTGCTGGTGCCCGACGCCATCCGCAATGCCATGTCCCGCCTGCTGCGCCGCGCCGCGCCGCGCCTGCAGGTCCTGGCGCACAGCGAAATACCTGAAACCCACCTGATCCGCATCGGCCCGATCCTTGGAGAACTTGCAGCATGAACATCCAACGCTTCATTGCCCCCACGTCCCGCGAAGCCATGAACAAGGCGCGCAAGACCTTTGGCGACAGCGCCGTGATCCTCTCCACCCGCAACACCGCTGAAGGTTTCGAGGTGATGGCCGCCGCCGAGGAAAGCCTGGCTTCGCTGGCCGACCACGCGAACGCCGCGCCGGCCGCCGCCGCTGCTGCCGCGCCCGCCCGTCCCAAGGCCTCCACCACCGGTTCGCTGGCCGCGCCGCAGTCGGTGCAGAGCGACACCGAGACGCTGGCGATGAGCACGCTGTCGTTCCAGGACTATGTGCGCGAACGCATGCTGCGCAAGCGCCGCGAGTCGCTGCACGGCACGCCCGCCGCGGCCGCCGAAACCGCAGCGCCCGCCATCGAGCGCCGCGCGCCGGCCCCGGTCGCCGCGCCGCAGATCGTGACCCGGCCCGAGCCGATCGAGGTGCCGGTGCAGCGCTTCAACCAGCCCGAACCCATCGTGGCGCGCAAGCCCGCCCCGATCCGCACCCGCTCCAGCGAGCCGGCGTGGGAAGACTCGCAGCCGCCGTCCACGCGCTTCCCCAGCCACGACGACAGCCGCATGGCGGTCGAGCTCTCGGCGCTCAAGGACATGATCGAGGAGCGCTTCAACACCCTGGCCTGGCTCGGCTCGTCCAAGCAGAACCCGATCCAGTCCAACCTGATGCTCAAGATGATCCGCGCCGGCTACTCGCCCGCGATGTCGCGCGCCGTGCTCGAGCGCGTGCCGGCCGAGGCCAATGCCGCCGAAGCGGTGCGCTGGCTGATGGATGTGATCACCCGCAACCTCAAGGTCGCGGCGCCCGGCGCCGGCCTGTGCGACGAAGGCGGCGTGGTCTCGCTGGTGGGCGCCACCGGCGTGGGCAAGACCACCACCGCCGCCAAGCTGGCCGCGCAGTGCGTCAAACAATACGGTGCCGGCAGCGTGGGCCTGATCACGCTGGACACCTACCGCGTCTCCGGTTTCGAGCAGCTGCGCGCCTTCGGCCGCATGCTGGGCGTCGTGGCCCACCTGGCGCACGACCGCGCCGCGCTCAAGGACCTGCTCAACCTGCTGGGCAACAAGCGCCTGGTGATCATCGACACCGCCGGCCTGGGCCAGCGCGACCAGCGCATCCAGGACATGCTGGATGTGCTCGACATCCCCAAGGTCAAGAAGACCCTGGTGCTCAACGCCGGCTCGCAAGGCGACACGCTGGACGAGGTGCTGACCTCGTTCAAGGCCAGCTCGCTGCACGGCGTGGTGCTCTCCAAGGTGGACGAAGCCGTCAAGCTCGGCCCGTCGCTGGACGCGCTGATCCGCCACCAGGTGGTGCTGCGCGGCGTGGCCAACGGCCAGCGCGTGCCCGAAGACTGGCAGAACGCCGATGCCGCCGCGCTGGTGCGCCTGTCCATGGGCACGCAGGGCAAGTCGGCCTACGACCCGCAACCCACCGACATGGGTTTCTTCTTTGCCCAGGCCTCCGGCCGCGGCATCGACCTGGGGGCCGCCCATGTTTGAACCCGGCTTCGACCAGGCCGCCGGTTTGCGGGGCGAACCGCCCGTGGGCGGGCCGGTGCTGGTGCCGGTGTCCAGCCCGGCGCAGCCCGCGCGCGCCTACGAATGGCTCTGCACGCTGGCCACCGCGCTCACGGCCGAAGGCCGGGCGGTGGTGATCGTCGATGGCACGGCCACCGAAGCCCGCAGCCGCGACCGCCACGACGGCGCCCACCTGGGCCTGATGCGCGTGCTGCAAGACCCCTCCATCGCCCACCTGGAACACCCCCTGGATGGCGCCGACTGGCTCGTGATGCCCGGCGCCGCCGGCTTGCAGGCCTTGCAGGAAACCGCGCAGGCCGCGGGCAGCCAGGTCGCGCTCTCGCGCCTGCTGACGCCGTTCGCCTCGGGCGCGGTGGTGCTGCTGTTCGCGCCCGCCTTCTCGCTGGCCGGTTTGCTGCACGGCCTGGGCGCCCGCGCGCTGGTGCCCGTGATCGAACAACCGCAGTCCAGCATCGACGCCTACGGCGCGGTCAAGCTGCTGGACGCGGCCGGCCTGGCGCCGGTGCTCGCCCCGCTGGCCTCGGGCGCGCCCGCCGCGCTGCAGACCGTGGTGCACACGGTGATCGACACCGCGCAGCGCCACCTCGGCCTGTCGCTGGACAGCTGGCCCGTGGCCACCTGGGCCCTGCGCGCGCAGGAAAGCGCGATCGAGCGACCCCGCCCGACCCATGCGCACGGCTACCACGGCCTGGTGCCCGGCGCCTTGCGCACCGGCCGCTCCACGGCCGCCGCCCCTTCTCTCTGGAGCTGAAGATGTACACCGCCAAAGGCACCCTCAACCGGGACGACCAGTTGCGCAAATACAGCCCGCTGGTGCGCCGCCTCGCTCACCACATGATCGCCAAGCTGCCGCCCAGCGTGGAGCTCGACGACCTGATCCAGGTCGGCATGATCGGCCTGACCGAAGCCATCGCGCGCTTCGAGCCCACCCAGGGCGTGCAGTTCGAGACCTTCGCCAGCCAGCGTATCCGCGGCGCGATGATCGACGAATTGCGCGAGGGCGACTGGATGTCGCGCGGCTCGCGCAAGAGCCAGAAGGACATCGAGCAGGCCGTGCACCGCCTGCAGCAGAAGCTGCACCGCGTGCCCAAGGAAAGCGAGATCGCCGCCGAGATGGGCATGAGCCTGGCCGACTACCAGCACCTGCTGGCCAAGGTGCGCGGCACCCAGCTCGTGTACCTGGAGGACATCAGCGGCAACAGCGACGACGAAGACGGCTTCCTGGACCGCCACATGGGCGACCACGAGGCCGACCCCTCGGCCGTGTTGCAGGACCACCGCATGCGCACCGCCCTGGTGGCCGCCATCAAGGTGCTGCCCGAGCGCGAGCAGCAGATCATGTCGATGTACTACGAGCACGACATGAACCTGAAGGAGATCGCGGCCGTGCTGGGCGTGACCGAGTCGCGCATCTGCCAGCTGCACAGCCAGTCCATCGCGCGGCTGCGCTCCAAGCTGCGGGCGCATTGACGGAAACACCCCCCTGCGCCGCTGACGCGGCTTCCCCCCTCCGTGGCGCGCCTTCGGCGCTTCGAGGGGGGACGGCAGCTTGGGCCGGCGGAGCCGGACCCTCGCTGCCTCTGGCCAGTGCCGCGCGCCGGCAATGGCAATGCCTCAGATGCGCTTGAAGAGGCCCGGGTAGTCGAGAACGATGCCGTCTTCGTCCACCGGCAGATCGACCTGGAAACCACTGCCGTCCAGGCTCTCGAAACGGTAGAGCCGCTCGGCCAACCTTGTGTAGGCCTGGGGCTTGGCCTGCACCGTGAGGTCGGGCGCGTTCACCCAGGCCATGCGGAACTCGCGGCGCTCGCCCACGGCCATCGGCTCGCGCCGGATCGGAAAACTGTTGGTGAAGGGCGTGGGCCAGATGTCGATGTCCAGGCAGCCCTCCAGCTCGCGCAGCGCGCGGTTGTTGCCGTCGTGCCAGTGGCCCTGGCCGTCGGTGCGCAGGCTGAGCGCGCGCGAGGCCTGGGCGGTGTCCACCAGCAGGTCGGCCCGGCGCAACTGCCACGACCGTCCCCAGGCCAGCCGGTAGCTGAGCCGGAACGGGCCGCTGGTTTCATCGAATGCCAGCACCACGGCGCTGGCCTCGGTGTCCGACAGCAGCAAGTGCTCCAGTCCCACGCCCTCGTGGGTCGGGTTCCAGGTGGGCTGCCAGCAGAGGGTGCGGGTGTCGGTGTGGGCCATGGGGAAGCCTACTGCGCCAGCCGCGCTTCCTTCATCACCTCCACCATCTCGGCCTGCAGCTTGGGCATGAAGGCCTGCAGCTGTTGCTGCGAGGCCTCCATGGAGCGCTGCATCACCACCGGCATCTTGGCCACGAAGGCCTGACCGACCGGGCTCTGGTAGAAGGCGATGAGGCCGTCGACCTCGGCCTGCTCGAAGTTCTCGCGGTAGATCTGCACCATCATGGGCTCCAGCTTGGCCCAGGTGATCTCCTCGCGCATCACCTTGGCCAGCCGCGCCGGCGCCAGCTCCATCACGCGCGCCTGCTGGGCCGTCAGCGCCTTGCCTTTCGTGGCGGCCTGCATGCCCTGGCGGATCATCTGCTCCATGTTGGCGTACAGGGTGTCCATCATCTTGTCCGACTGCGTGACCGACAGCAGCGTGGCGATGGAGGCGTCCGAAGGCGGGGCGGCGTGGGCCGACAGGGCCAGGGTGCCGGTGAGCAGGAGGGCGGCAAGGGTTTGTTTCATGGTCATGGCGGCGGCCTGCGGGTAAGGTTCGGGGAAGGTGGTCGGACGATTGAAACACAGCGCCCGGGCCCCGCACGGGTGGCCGCGTGGGCCGTTTGGAAAGGAGGAGGGATGTCCGCTGGAGACTGGAAAGAGCTGTACCAGGCGGCCTGCGAGGGCCGCATCGAGCTGGTGCGCTACCACGTGAGGGAGCGGGTGAACCTCGACCACGCGCACCCCGAGTACCTGTCCACGCCGCTGGTGGCCTGCATCCTGGCCCGACAGGAGGCGGTGGCCCATCTGCTGCTGGACCACGGTGCCAACCCGCTGCTGCTGTCCGAGTTCGAGGCCCTCACACCGGTGCAGGCGGCGCGCCAGGCCGGGCTGAGCGGGCTGGAGGCGCGGCTGCGCGCCATGGGGGCGCCGGACCCGGCCGCGCGGCTGCCGGCGCGGGGCGGCTGGCTCGCGCCCCTCCTGGGCCGCTGGCTGTGGTGGGCGAGGTGAACACGGGGTTGTTCGGCCTGGCCTAGGATGTGGGGTACCCACCCCCACCGAGGCTTTTTTCATGGTTCCCCTGAACGACTGGCTGCTCTTTGCCGGCGCGGCCCTGCTGATGGCGCTGACGCCCGGCCCCAACATGGTCTATCTGATCTCGCGCTCGATCTGCCAGGGCCGACGGGCCGGGGTGATCTCGCTGTTCGGCGTGGTGGCCGGCTTTCTGGTGCACATGTTCACCGCCGCGGTGGGCCTCACGGCGCTGTTCATGGCCGTGCCGCTGGCCTACGAGATCCTGAAGTGGGCCGGCGCAGCCTACCTGCTGTACCTGGCCTGGCAGGCGGTCAAGCCGGGCGCGCGCTCGCCCTTCGAGGCGCGTGACCTGCCACAGGACTCGCCGCGCAAGCTGTTCGCCATGGGCTTTCTCACCAACCTGCTCAACCCCAAGATCGCGGTGTTCTACCTCGCGATCTTTCCGCAGTTCGTCTCGCCCGAGCATGGCTCGGTGTTCGTGCAGAGCGTGGTGCTGGGGCTGACCCAGATCGTGTTCAGTTTCAGCGTCAACCTGAGCATCGCCCTGTCGGCCGCGAAGCTGGCGCG